>Ga0079224_100009449_pt1 | contig 13288 bp, 13 predicted proteins | sample Stecom2015_FD_80414 | JGI IMG/M metagenome (GOLD analysis project Ga0079224, IMG submission 80414) | Agricultural soil microbial communities from Utah to study Nitrogen management - Steer compost 2015 | ecosystem: Environmental > Terrestrial > Soil > Agricultural land | place: USA: Utah... | reverse complement strand
TCGCGTCCGGCAGGTGAGTCGATGGATCTGCGGGCTGCTCCGGGGCCGGGGGCAAGCGGTGGGAAGGGCGCCCCGCCGCGGTGGGCTTTCGGGGCGGGGCGCTTCGGGCGGGGCGGGTGGGGCGAGGGCCTTTCGGGCGGTGGAGTGCGGTCAGTACATGCCGGTGATCCGGCCCTGGTCGTCGAGGTCGATGCCGAGGGCGGCGGGGGTGCGGCCCAGGCCCGGCATGGTCTGCATGGAGCCGCAGATCAGGTAGACGAAGCCGGCGCCGGCCGAGGGGCGGACCTCGCGGACCGGGAGGGTCCAGCCGGTGGGGGCTCCGCGCAGGGCGGGGTCGGAGGAGAGCGAGAGGTGGGTCTTGGCGATGCAGACCGGAAGCGTGCCCAGCCCGTTGCGCTCGCAGGAGCGCAGCTGGCGCTCGGCGCGCTCGGAGTAGCTGACGCCGGAGGCGCCGTAGACGGCGCGGGCGACCGTCTCCACCTTCTCCTTCAGTGAGGCGTCCAGCGGGTAGAGCGGCGCGTAGTGCGACGGCTCCTCGGCCGCCTCGGCGACCGCCGCGGCGAGGTCGCGGGCGCCCTCGCCGCCGTCGGCGACGTTGGTGCACACCGCGCTGCGCACCCCCGCCTCGGCGGCCAGGTCGCGCACCGCCTCGATCTCCGAGGCGTGGTCGGTGGGGAAGGCGTTCACCGCGACCACCGGGGTGACCCCGTGCAGCCGGCAGTTCTCGATCTGCTTGAGCAGGTTGGCCCCGCCGACCCGGACGTCCTCGGGGTTCTCCTTGAGCATCTCGTCCGGCAGCGGGCGGCCCGCGGTCACCGTGTACCGCCCCGAGTGCGCCTTGAGCGCCCGCACCGTCGCCACCACCACGGCGGCGTCCGGGGCCTCCCCGGAGACCCGGCACTTGATGTTGAAGAACCGCTCTGCGCCCATGTCGGCGCCGAACCCCGCCTCGGTCACCAGGAACTCCGCGGCGCGCAGCCCGATCAGGTCGGCGATCACCGAGGAGTTGCCGGTGGCGATGTTGCCGAACGGCCCGGTGTGCACCAGGGCCGGGGTGTGCTCCAGGGTCTGCATCAGGTTGGGCTTGGCCGCCTCGCGCAGCACCGCGGCCATCGCCCCGGCCGCGCCCAGCGCCTCGGCGGTGACCGGCCGCCCCGCGCGGTCCTCGGCCACGATGATCCGGCCCAGCCGCTCCCGCAGGTCGGGCAGGGACCGGGCCAGCGCCAGCAGCGCCATCACCTCCGAGGCCGCGGTGATGTCGAAGCCGGTCCGGCGCTGCTCGCCCTCGCTCGCCGGGCCGACGGCCGTGTCGATCGTGCGCAGCGCCCGGTCGTTGATGTCCAGCGCGCGGCGCAGCGAGACGGTGTCGGTGTCGATGTCCAGGGGGTTCCCGCGGAACAGGTGGTTGTCCAGCAGCGCGGCCAGCAGGTTGTTGGCGGCGCCCACCGCGTGGATGTCCCCGGTGAGGTGCAGGTTGAGCCGCTCCATCGGGACCACCTGGCTGTAGCCGCCGCCGGCGGCGCCGCCCTTGATCCCGAAGACCGGCCCCATCGACGGCTGCCGGATCGCCACCGCGGTGCTGCGCCCGATCCGGTTGAGCCCGTCGCCCAGGCCCACGGTGACGGTGGTCTTCCCCTCGCCGAGAGGGGTGGGGGTCACCGCGGTGACCACGACGTACTTGGCCCGGGGCCGGGAGCCCAGCGGCCCCGCCGGGTCCAGGGCGCCGAGCCGGATCTTGGCCACCCCGTCCCCGTACGGTTCGACCAGCTCCGCTCCGATGCCGATGCGCTCGGCGATCCGGGCCACCGGCTCCGGCGCGGCCTCCCGCGCGATCTCCAGGTCACTTGGCAGCGTCATGCACAACACCCCTGACGGCCCCGGGCGGCGCCGCGCGGCACCGGTCCGGGGCCCGACGATGAGCGGCCGGGACTACGCCGTACATTCTCAGCGAGAGTTGTCCATGGCGCAATGAGTTCTGCTATGTGCAATCAATCGGCCGGGGCGGACGCCTGGTCGGCGACCGAGGCGAGGTAGGCGTCGACCTGCTCCGGGGTGTACAGCCAGTGCTGGAAGTCGGCGGGCTCGTTGTAGCCGTAGACCAGGCGGCGGGCGACCGCGGGGTTGGTCTGCGCGGCGCCCAGCGCCTTCTGCACGTGCTCGGGCGGGTTGAGCATCAGGTTGCTGAACCGGGCCGAGTGCTCGGCGTGCTGCCAGAACACGTCGAAGGTCCGCTGCATCCAGGCGGGGTCGAAGGGGCGGTCGCCGTGCTCCAGGATCGCTTTGAGGTAGACGTCGGCGCAGCGGGCCGCGTTGTTGGCACCCTGGGCGGAGATGGGGTCGTTGGCCACCACCACGTCGGCCATGCCCAGCACGTGGGAGTCGGCCGACAGCCGCCCCACCGGGTGGCGCACGATCGGGGCGTACCCGCCGAACAGGGTGCACCGCCGGTCGGTGGGCACCGCGTCGGTGAACAGCTCGTGCTCCCAGGGCGCGTACTCGCGCAGCATCTTGAGGGTGCGCTCCAGGAACGCCTCCGGTGCGGGCCGGTCCTGCCAGCAGTCGAACGGCCCGCCGGGGACCGCCTCCCACATCACGATCTCGCAGGGGCGGCCGGTGGTGGTGAGGCCGGGCATGCTGACCACCTCGCCGGTGCCGGGGAAGAAGGACACGTGCAGCCGGGGGTCGGGGTCGTCCGCGGGCCGGCGCACGCCCTCCAGGTAGATCACCGACAGCATCCGCTGCGGGCGGTCGTAGGGGGAGTGCTCGTCGTTCCGGTCGAACAGCTCGACCAGCTCGCCCTTGCCCGCGGCGATCACGGTCAGGTCGTACAGCCGGGTGAGCGACTCCAGCTCCGAGGTCATCGCGGTGTGGTAGACCACCTCGCCGCCGCGGGACTCGAACAGCTCCAGCCAGGCCGGCATCTTCACCCGCTGGTCCACCGACTGGGCGTAGTCGCCCTCGTCCCAGGTCAGGTGGAACCTGGCGGCCAGTCGGGCCGGGGCCGGGGCCATGCTCAGCCGGGACCCCACGCACCACGGGGTGCGGTCGGACCAGAAGTCCAGGCCCATCTCCCGCTCGATGCGCAGCGCCGGGGCGAACATCAGCTGCGTGGACATCGGCCGCCCGTGGCGGATCTCCTCGGGGGTGCGGGCCGACATCACCGTCACCTCGTAGCCGTGCGCCTGCAGCCCCAGGGCCAGCTGCAGGCCCGACTGCCCGGAACCGACGACCAGTACTCTGCGCATCGCGCTCTCCTCACTGTTCACCACTGCTCACCGGGCCCCTCCGACAGGGCCCGCACTTGCGCGGGGCCTATCGGACGGCCGCGCCGCCGCGCTGGGGGCCGGCCGTGCCCATGGTGTGCCGCAGGGCCGCGACCAGGGTCCGCACCACCGACTCCCGGCTGCGGGCGTCGCAGGCCAGCAGGGGGACGCCGGGGGAGAGGCGGAGCGCGTCGCGCACCTCGTCGAGCCGGTGGGTCTGCTCGCCGTCGAACAGGTTGACCGCGACCGCGAACGGCACGTCGGAGTCGTTCTCGAAGTAGTCCACGGCGGGGAAGGACGCGTCGAGCCGACGGGTGTCCACCAGGACCACGGCGGCGCTGGCGCCGCGGCTCAGGTCGTCCCACATCTGCCAGAACCGCGGCTGCCCGGGCGTGCCGAACAGGTAGAGCACCAGGTCCTCGGCGAGGGTGATCCGGCCGAAGTCCATGGCGACGGTGGTGGTGACCTTCCCCGACCCGCCGGTCAGCGGGTCGACGGTCCGGGCGGCCTGGGTCATCCACGCCTCGGTGTTCACCGGCGAGATCTCCGACACCGCGCTCACCATGGTGGTCTTGCCGACCCCGAACCCGCCCGCGACGACGATCTTGGCGGAGGCGAGCCGCGGGGCGCTAGCGGGCGAGCTGGTGAAGCCCATCGATGACTCTCTCCAGGAGGCGGGGGTCGTAGGGGGAGGTGTAGGCCTCGGGGTTGACGACCAGCCGGTCGCGGGCGGCCATGTCGCCGAGGAGCACCCGGGTCACGCCGAGCGAGACGCTGCAGTGCGCGGAGAGCTCGGCGATCGACTGGACCGCGGTGTGCGCCCGGTCGTACAGCGAGCGGGCCTCGGGCGGGAGCAGGTCGGCGTAGCCGGGGTCGTAGTGCGGCACCGAGACCAGGGTGTGCACGTGCAGCCGCTGCCGGGTGCGGGTCCGGCCGCCGGTGAGCACGTAGGGGCGCACCCACGGGTTGGTGCCCGCGGGGCCGGCGCCGTGCGGCGGCGTCACGGCGCGGCCTGCCCGGTCGCCAGGCCGCGCAGGTCGTCGCGGAGCCGCGGGGTGAGCACGTGGCCGACGCTCTCCACCAGCCGGGTCATCTGGTGGGCGACCGCGCCCAGCGCGGCGCCCTCGCGCACCAGCACCGCCAGCCCGGCCAGCCCGCCGATCCCCATGAACAGGAAGTGCCCGGTCGGGAACTTGAGCATGATCTGGTCGCATCCGGGCTCGTCGACGTGCTCGGCGATGCTGCGGCCCAGGCTGAGCAGCCCGCTGGTCATCGCGGACAGCGAGTCGGCGGTGTCGGGGTGCAGCCCGTCGGAGACGATGAGCGGGAGTCCGTCGGAGGAGACCAGCAGCGCGTGCGCCACCCCGGGGGTGGACGCGGCGAAGTCCTTCACCAGCCATGCGAAGTCTCGGGGGCTGCGCGGCCCGTCCAGCGCGCGGTCCATCAGGGCACCTCGTTCCCATGGGGGTCGTTGGGCTTCGGGGCCTCCGGCGCGGCTCCGCCGGAGGTGAAGGCCTCCAGGTCGTCGGCGAACGACCCGGGCGCCGCGCGGTCGCCTTCCGCCGCGCCGTCCGGCGGCCGGTGACCTCGGGCCGCGGGGGCGCTCTCGGCGCGCAGGCTCCGCGGCGTGCGCCGGGGCAGCTCCCCGGCCGGCGGGCGGGTCGGGGGCGGCGGCTCGGAGGGCGGGGGTGCGGCGCCCGGGGCCGGCGGACCGGGGGCGAGCAGCGGGCCGGCCGGCCGCGCGGGGCGGGCCGGCGGAGTGCCGGGCCGCTCGCCCAGCGCCTGCGGGCGGCCCACCGCCTCGCCGACCAGGCGCGCGGGCAGCGCGACCGAGGCGGTGGTGCCGCCCGGGGCGGACCGCGCCGCCAGGTGCACGGTGATGCCGTGCTTGCGGGCCAGCCGGTGCACCACGGCGAACCCGGTGTGGGCGTCGGTGAGCCGCCGCACCGGCGGGACGGGGCCGGAGAGCTCGGCGTTGAGCGCGGTGAGCCGGGCTTCGCCGATGCCGATGCCGGAGTCGGTGATCCGGAAGACCGCGCCGCCGGTCTCCAGCGGGTGGGCGCTCACGTTCACCGCGCCCGGGGAGTAGCGGGTGGCGTTGTCCAGCAAGGGGGCCAGCAGCGAGGCCACGTCGTCGGCGGCGTAGGCCGGCACCGACAGGTCGGCCACGGTGCCCACCGCCACCTGCGGGTAGGCCTCGATGGACGCCGCGGCGATGCGCACCACGTCGATCAGCGAGGCGTCGCGCCCGCCCAGGTCGTCGTCGCCCTGGTCGGACAGGACGCGCATCTCCCGGGCGGCGCGCCGCATCTGGGCGGTGGCGTGGTCGATGTCGTAGAGCCGCTGGAGGCGGTCGGAGTCCTGCTCGTCGCGCTCCAGCGCGTCCAGGGCCTCGCGCTGCTGCTCGGCCAGGACCAGGATGCGCATCGCGAACCGGTCGCACAGGGCGGAGAGCGGGACGGGGCCGCGGTCGGCGGGCGGGCCGGCCGGGGCGGTGCGCCCGGGCGGCGGCTGCGGGGCCGCCGGCGGGGGAGCCTGGGCCGCAGGGGACGGCGCCGCGGGGGCCGGCGGTGCGGGAGCCTGTGTCGCGGCGGGCGGTCCCGCGGGGGCGGCAGGGGGAGCGGCCTGCGGCTGCGGGGCGGCGGACCCGCCGCCGGTGCGCTCGGGGGTGCGGCCGTCGAGGAGGCGGCGCAGTCGCGAGCGGATCACCGGTGCCGTTCCGGGGGTGCGCCGGGCAGGCGGGTGCGGGGGGCTCCGCGAGGGGACATGCGCGACGGCTTCCTTCTTCGTCCGGTATTCGGTTCACTCCGCCGAAAGCGCCGAAAACCCGTGGTCAACGGGTTGATGTAGAACGCCGTGGGGTCGGTGGCGTCCTTCTCGGTGCCCTTTCCGGCGACCACTCGCCGAAACGGCCGGGGGACAGCCTGCCATAGACCGACTAGGGTGGAAAACCGTACATGCCCCGAAAATCACTTCTCTGATGGAAAACGCATTGTTTTGCGTTTAGCGCTGTTAGTCGGTTTCACTTTTTCGGGGGGCGGGCCGACCGAGAACGGCCTGCGTCTGCGCGGTCTCGCCGACGAGGCGGCCGGCCGAATCGAACAACTCCACCCGGACCGCGATGGTGGAGCGCCCCACGTGCCGGGGGACCGCCACCGCCCGCACCGTCCCCTCCCGCACGCCCCGGAAGAACCGGGTGCCCGACTCGACGGTGGCCGTCGCGGCGCCGTCGGGCAGGTTGAGGAAGGCGCACACCGCCCCGGCGGTGTCGGCCAGCGACATCAGCGCGCCGCCGTGCAGCACGCCCCCGGCGGTGCACAGCCCTGGGGCGTGGTCCAGCTCCCCGACCACCCGGTCCGGGCCGGCCGAGGTCAGCCGGGCGCCCAGCCCGGCGGCGAACGGGATCTCCTCGAGCAGCGCCCCGGCACCGCCCGGGCCGCCCCGCCCGGCCTTCCCGCTCTGCCCGCTCCGCCCGGCCTGATCGGCCGGTGCCCGCGTGTCGCCCATGCGCTTCCTCCCCGGTTCGCGGACCGCCTGTTGCCGCCGCCCGCCCAGTCTGGACCGGGCGCCGGGGCCGCGCCATTACCTCCGGGGTAGGCCCCGGCGCCGCGCGGCGCTCCAGCCCTCCCGGCCGGCGCGGAGGCGGCGGGAGCGCGGAGGCGCCGCGCGGCAGGGGCTCACCCGGTGAGGGAGACCACCCGGTGCTCGGTCCGGGCCTGCTCGGCGGCGAAGACCAGCAGGTGCGAGGCGAGGGCGTCCTCCCCGCTGGTCTCCACCAGCTCCGGGTCGCCCTGGGCCGCGGCGGCCAGGAAGGACGCGAGCAGCCCGCCGTCGCCGCCGCCGTGCCCGGAGTCGATCAGCCCGTCGTTCTCCTCGGAGACCTTGACCGTCTCGGTGGAGTCGGTGAGGAAGTCGTAGACGGTGATGGTCTCGCCGTCGCAGTGCAGCTCCCCGCGGGTGCCGAAGACCGTGGTGCGCCGCGGGCGGGGCCGGTTGAACGCGGTCATGGTGAACGACGCCGTCGCCCCGCCCTCGAACTCCAGGGCCACCACCTGCCGGTCCACCACGTCGTTGTCGCAGTGGTAGACGCAGCGGCCGTAGGGGCCGGTGCGCAGCGCCTCGGTCACCCGCTCCGGGGTGGGGTCGGGGGTGAGCACGTCCAGCGGCCAGCCGGTGCGGCCCTCGGCCAGGAACCGGCCGTAGATGCGCGGCGCCGAGTAGGCGCACTCCGGCTCGATCGCGCACTCCAGGCAGCGCTCCCCGGCGCCCGGCGGAGCCGCCTCCGGCCGGAAGTGCCGCAGCGACCCGAAGGAGGAGACCGCCACCGCGTCCCGGCCCACGATGTGCCGCAGCCAGTCCAGGTCGTGGCAGGACTTGGCGAGCAGCATCGGCGCGGCCTCGTCGGTGCGCCGCCAGTTCCCGCGCACATAGGAGTGCGCCTGGTGCCAGAAGCCCACCGGCTCCAGGTGCTCCACGCCGGCGATCTCGCCGATCCGCCCGGAGTCCAGCAGCCCCTTGAGCACCCGGGTGTAGGGGGCGTAGCGCAGCACGTGGCAGACGCCGAGCAGTACCCGGTTGCGCCGGGCGGCGGCCACGATCGCCTCGCAGTCGGCGCGGGTCTGCGCCAGCGGCTTCTCCACCAGCAGGTGGTAGCCGCGCTCGGCGAGCGCGACGGCGGGCTCCAGGTGGGCGTCGTCCAAGGTGCAGACCAGCGCCACATCGGCCAGCCGGGGCAGCGCCGCCGCCTCGCGCCAGTCGGCGAAGCACGCCCCGGGCTCCAGGCCGGAGGCCCGGGCCAGCCGCTCCCGGTACTCCTCCCGCGGTTCGGCGACCGCCACCACCTCCGCGGTCTCCGGGTGGTCCCGGATCCACCGGGCATAGGCGGAGCCCCGCGACCCCGCGCCCACCACCAGTACACGAACCGGCGCCATGGCCGACCTCCTCCTCGATGGGTCCGTTCCCGTTCCGGCGCGGCCCGACCCGCCGCTCACCGGTGGCTGCCCGCGGACAGCCCCTTCACGATCCGCCGCTGGAACAGCAGCACCAGCACCACCAGGGGCAGCGTCACCACCACGCCGGCCGCCATCTGCGAGCCGAACGGCTGCTGGAACTCGGTGTCCCCGGCGAACTTGGCCAGCGCCACCGTCACCGGCGTGGAGGCCAGGGTGATCGAGACGACGCTGGAGATCAGGTACTCGTTCCAGGCCGCGAAGAACACCAGCAGGGAGGTGGTGGCCACCCCGGGCGCGGCCAGCGGCAGGATCACCCGGGCGAAGGCCCCCACCGGCCCGCAGCCGTCCACCCGCGCGGCCTCCTCCAGCTCCCAGGGCATCTCCCGGAAGAAGGTGGTGAGCACGAAGATCGCCAGCGGCAGCGCGAAGCTGATGTTGGGCACCACCATCGCCTGGTACTCGTCGATCCAGCCCCAGTCGCTGAACAGCTGGTACAGCGGGGTCACGATGGCCACCCCGGGGAACATCGAGCAGGCCAGCACCAGGGCGAGCAGCAGGTTGCGGCCGCGGAACCGCAGCCGGGCCAGGGCGTAGGAGGACGCCGTGGCGATCAGCATCGCCAGCACCGTGGTGGAGACCGCGATGACGACGCTGTTGCGCACCGCGTAGCCGAAGTGGTTCGCCCCGCCGAACACGCCCCGGTAGTTCACCAGCGTCGGGTCCTCCGGCCAGAGCCGGTTGGTGGTGATCTCCGCCGGCCCCTTCAGGCTGGAGACGAGCATCCAGTAGAACGGCGCCAGGCAGTACAGGGTGAGCAGTACGATCCCGGCCCCGATCACCCACTTCTCCCAGCCGGGCAGGCGGCGGCGCGCGGAGCTGCGGCGCGGTGCGCGCGCCGGTGCGGTCGCGGTCATCGAGCGGCTCCTTCCGCCGAGCGGAACACGTTCGCGCCCAGGGTGCGGATCAGCAGGAACGCGCAACCGAACACGAACAGGAAGGTGATGGTGGACAGCGCCCCGCCGTACCCCTGCTTCAGCTCCCCGGTGGCGGCCTGCACCACCAGCATGGACAGCGTCGCCGTGTTGTTCGCCCCGCCGGTGAGGATCTGCGGCAGGTCGTACATGCGCAGCGCGTCCAGGGTGCGGAACAGCACCGCGACCACCAGGGCGGGCTTGACCAGCGGCAGGGTGATCGAGGTGAACCGCCGCCACGCCGAGGCGCCGTCCATCGCGGCCGCCTCGTACAGGTGCGGCGGGATGTCTGCAGCCCGGCCAGGATGAGGATCGCCACGAACGGCGCGGTCTTCCACACTTCGGCGAAGACGATCGACCACTTCGCCGGCCACTCGCCGCCGCCCCAGACCACCTCGGCCCCGCTGAGCGCGTTGACGATCCCCTCCGGCTGCAGCATCCAGCCCCACATCACCGCGCTGACCGCGGTCGGCAGCGCCCAGGGCAGCAGCACCGCGGCCCGGACGATGCCCCGGCCGCGGAAGGCGCGGTGCATCACCAGCGCCATGCCCAGCCCGATCAGGGTCTCCAGCACCACGCTGACCGCGGTGAAGAAGACGGTGTTGGCCAGTGCCGCGTAGAACTCCTCCCGGTCGTGGCCGACCAGCGCCTGGGCGTAGTTGGCCAGGCCGACGAAGGACGGCTCGGCGCCGATCGGGTCGTCGAAGAACGACCGGTACACCGCGGAGGCCACCGGGTAGACCACGACCAGCCCCAGCGCGGCCAGGGCCGGTACCAGCAGCCAGAAGGCCAGGCGGCGCTCGGCGGCCCGCTCGCCGCGGCGGGGGCGTGCGGGGGAGGCGGGCGCGCTCACGGTCCGGCCACCCCCTCCACCGCGATCTCCAGTTCCTCCTGGAGGTCGGTGACCGCCCGGTCGACCGACTTCTCACCGGTCAGCGCGGCGTGCACCTGCCGCTGTACCGCGTTGGTCACGTCGTTGTAGCGCGGCGAGACCGGCCGGGGCTGCACCGACTGCAGCGCCTCGTACTGGCGGACCAGGTGCGGTGCGCCCGCCATCAGCTCCTCGTCGGCGTAGTTGGACGCCCAGGAGGTGGGGGTGTTGGTCTCGGCCATCCAGTCGTGCTGCACCGCCTCGCTCTGCAGGTATTCGATGAACCGCAGGGCCTCCTCCTTGTGCTCGCTGTAGGTGGACAGCGCCAGGTTGTTGCCGCCCAGGGTCCCGGTGCCGGGGCCGCCGTCGCCGGGCAGCGGCACCGCGTCGAACCTGCCCTGCACCTTCGACTCCGGCCCGGGCTCCTGCATGGCCGGCCAGGCGAACGCCCAGTTGCGCATGAACAGCAGCTCGCCGCGCTGGAACGCCAGCCGGGACTCGTCCTCCATGTAGGTCAGCGCGGCCCGCGGGATATGCCCCTCCTCCAGGCCGCCGACGAGGAATTCCAGGCCGGCGCGGGTCTCGGCGGAGTCCACCGCCACCCGGCCCTGCTCGTCGATGATCTCGCCGCCGGCCGAGGCGATCGCCTCGGTGGCGTTCACCGTCAGGCCCTCGTACCGGCTGAGCTGGCCCGCGTAGCAGTCCATCCCCTCGGCCTCGGCGATCGGGCAGGCCTCGATCAGCTCCTGCCACGTGGTCGGCGGCTCCTCGACCAGGTCGCTGCGGTAGTAGAGCATCCCGGTGCCGGTGGCGAACGGCGCCGCGTACAGCCGGCCCTCGTACATCCCGGTCTCGGCCGCGGCGGGCAGGATGTCCGGGCCGGCGAACCGCTCGGCGTCCAGCGGTTCCAGCCAGCCGCGCGCGGCGAACTCGGCGGTCCACACCGCGTCGGTGTAGAGCACGTCGTAGCGGCCGGTGCGGGCCTGCAGGTCCTGCACCATCGCGGTGCGCTGGGCGTCGGCGTCGGCGGCCAGGTACACCAGCCGGACCCGGGCGTCCGGGTTGGCCTCGTTGAAGTCCTCGATGATCCCGGCCATGTTGCCGCCGGAGGCGCGGGTGACCGCGAAGGTCACCACCGCGCCCTCGTCGGCGTCGGGGAGGCTGCCGGCGCAGCCGGACGCGCCGGTCAGGACGAGTGCGGCCAGCACGGCGGCTGCGGTGCGGGTCCGCGCGGGGAGTCGCGGGCGGCCCATGGAGCCTCCTGGGGAAGCGCGCATTTACGAAAAAGGGTTTACTAATCGAACAGGAGACGCGCGGCTGTGTCAACGGTCACAGCGCCGGCCGCGCACCGGAGTGGAGGAGGAAGCCGTGCCCCGACCGCCGGCCGGATCGATGGCCCGGGTCCGCCGGGCCAACACCGCGCACGTCCTGCGCCTGCTGCGCACCTCCGCGCAGCCGCAGCGGATCGCCGGCATCGCCGCCGGGACCGGCCTGTCCCGGCCCACCGTGGAGGCGCTGGCCGAGTCGCTGACCCGGCAGGGCTGGGTGCTGGAGAGCGAAGGCGTCCCGCAGGGCGGCCGCCGCTCGCCCGGCCGCCCTGCGCGCACCTACGCCTTCAACGCCGAGGCCGGCTGGGTGCTGGGGATCGACGTCGGCGCGCACAAGGTCACCGCCTGCCGCGCCGACCTGCGCGGCGAACCGCGCGCCTGGGGCCGGCGGGCGGTCGACCCGGCCACCCCGGCCGCCGAGCGCCTGGAGCTCGCCCGGCGGGCCGTGGCCGAGGCGATGCGGGGCGCGGGGGAGGAGGCCCCGGTCTACGCCGCGACCCTGGCCACCCCCGGCGTGGTCGCCGCGGACGGCCGCCGGGTGGCGGTCGCACCGGCCCTGCCCGGCTGGGAGCGGGCCGACCTCGCCGGCTGGGCGACCGGCCTGCTGCCCTGCCCGCTGCGCGTGGAGAACGACGCCAACCTGGCCGCGCTCGCCGAGCACGCGATCGGCGTCGCCCAGGGGCGGGGCGACGTGGTGCTGCTCCTGCTCGGCCAGCGCCTGGGCGCGGGGGTCACCATCGGCGGCCGGCTGCTCCGCGGCCACCACGGCGCCGGCGGCGAGGTCGGCTACACCCGGATGGCCGAGGGGGAGCGCCCGCCCGCCGGGTTCGGCGCGCTGGAGGCCCGGGTGAACGCCGACGCGATCGCCGCGATGGCCGAGGAGGAGCTGGACCGCTCCGGGGGGACGGCCGCGCTGCGCCGGCTGCGCGAGGCCGCCGGCGACACCCGGCTGCCCGCCCTGGCCGACGCGGCCCGGGCCGGCGACCCCGCCGCCGGGCGCGTCCTGGCCCGCCTCGCCCGCCGCCTCGCCGAGGGCATCGCCCCGATGCTCCTCGTCCTCGACCCGGAGATGCTGGTCCTGGGCGGCGGCGTGTCCCGGATGGGCGACCTGCTGCGCACCCCGCTGGAGGCCGAACTCGCCGACCGCCTGCTCTTCACCCCCGAGGTCGCCCTCTCCCAGACCGGCGACCAGGGCGCCGTCCTGGGCGCGGTCCACCACGCCCTGCAGTCCTTCGACGAGACGGTCTTCACCGAGATCACCGCCTGAGTCCGCCGGGAAATGCGGTCGGCTCCACCCGATGACGGCCGGCGGGGCGTGCCGGAGCGGAGCGGGCGATCACCCGCGATCCCGCCGATCCCGACAGCCCCCGCCCTGGCGCCTCACCTGGGCGCGGCACCCCACGGAGCCCGGGTTCAAGCAGGCAACGACGGCGGAGGAAGGGCCGGGGCGCCCGGCCTCGTCCCTTCCTCCGCCGTTGTTGCCCGTCTGAACCTTGGCCCCGTGGGGCGCCGTGCTCGGCCGGGGCTGGCGGGATCGGGGGTGGTCGCCCGCTCCGCCCTGCCGTACACGGCTACCGCCCCCGGGACCTCAGAGCAGGGACTTCTTCTGCACCTTGCCCATCGCGTTGCGGGGCAGCCCTTCCACCACGCGGATCTCGCGCGGGCGCTTGTGCACCGACAGTCGGGCGGCGACGAAGTCGATCACGTCCTTCTCGTCGATGCCCTCGCCGACCAGGTAGGCGACGATGCGCTGGCCGAGGTCGTCGTCGGGCTCGCCGATCACGGCCGCCTCGCGCACCGCGGGGTGGTCCAGCAGGGCGGCCTCCACCTCCCCGGCGCCGACCCGGTAGCCGCCGCTCTTGATCAGGTCCACCGAGGTGCGGCCGACGATGCGGTACCGGCC
>Ga0079224_100009448_pt1 | contig 13288 bp, 14 predicted proteins | sample Stecom2015_FD_80414 | JGI IMG/M metagenome (GOLD analysis project Ga0079224, IMG submission 80414) | Agricultural soil microbial communities from Utah to study Nitrogen management - Steer compost 2015 | ecosystem: Environmental > Terrestrial > Soil > Agricultural land | place: USA: Utah... | reverse complement strand
TGTAACGACAGACCACATTTCTCCAGCTGGAGCGATTGGTAAAAATACACCTGCTGGAAAATACTTGTTAGAAAAAGGAGTTCAAATCCGCAACTTCAACTCGTATGGGTCCCGTCGCGGTAACCATGAAGTTATGATGCGCGGAACTTTTGCAAATATTCGTATCCGCAACCAAATTGCCCCGGGAACCGAAGGCGGATTTACAACCTATTGGCCAACGGGAGAGGTAATGTCCATTTATGACGCAGCAATGAAATATAAAGAAGAAGGTATTGGTCTTGTTGTTCTTGCCGGACACGATTATGGAATGGGTTCTTCCCGTGACTGGGCAGCAAAAGGAACAAATTTACTTGGAATAAAAACGGTCATTGCACAAAGTTTCGAACGTATTCATCGTTCAAACTTGGTGATGATGGGTGTACTTCCTTTGCAATTTAAAGAAGGGGAGAATGCAGATACCCTTGGCCTTGACGGTACCGAAGAATTCTCAGTTCACATTGATGAAAATGTAAAACCGAGGGATTTAGTAAAAGTTACTGCTAAAAAAGCAAATGGTGATGTAATCGAATTTGAAGCAATCGTTCGTTTTGAATCCGAAGTAGAAATTGACTACTATCGTCATGGCGGAATCCTGCAAATGGTATTGCGGGAAAAATTGCAAACAAAAACAACAGCCTAATATTATACAACCCGTGCTTCCTGCACGGGATTTTTTTTGAAATTATTCATGTATAATATTTCATATTTTTGCTAACTACTGAATATAAAGAGAGAACTTTTTTTCAATAATTATTAATAAAAAAGTAAATTTTCAAACATTTGTCAAACTTTCAACGATTTTTTGAAAAAACTTTTGATATAATAATCACAAAGGAGTGTGAGTAACATGCGAAAAATAAGAAAACTTTCTTTTTCAGACTTAGTGAATGAAAATAAATTAGAAATCCTTAAAAATAAGGAAGAGCTTGAGCGAATCGAGCGATTGATTGAAGAAAAACGCATGGAAAAAGCTCAGTAATCTCCATTGGCAATTTTTACTATTATAAAATCTCTCCCAATCAGTCACTTTAAGGTTGAGGAGGGATCAGATGAGCAATCCAAAACGAGATACCCAACACTATTATCCGGATCATATCGGAATGAAAAAGCGTTCCGCTGGCGGAAATAAAGGCAAAAAGATGCAAGATCAATCAGGTCAGCATGCTCAGGTTATTCAAACAAAGGGCGAATGACTTTTGATTTATCCTTAATTTTCGGACTTTTCTGATTGAAAAGGACGGAAATTAAGGATTTTTATTTTCCACATATTTTTTCCAATCAACGGAACAATAGTAATTGTATATGAATTTTAAGTAGGAGGGATTAGGTTGACGCACAACCGACCAAAACCGGATGACCGTTCAGATAACGTAGAAAAATTACAGGAAATGATTCATAACACCATCGAAAATATGGAAGAAGCAGAGGAATCGATGGCAACTTCAAGTCCGGAACAACGGGAACAAATTGCTGAGAAAAACGAACGGCGTCGGGAAAGTATTGAAGCTATGCGTGAAGAGATAAAAGATGAATATCGGCACCAAAATAAAATGGAGTAGTAGGAGACCAGAAAAGGTCTCCTCTTCTTTTTTATATGCATTAAAAATAGGAGAGAATTGAATGTTTGTAAGTCCAATTGGCCAATGAAGCTGTTTTTCGACTTCTTACTCTGTCTTATGGTAAAATAGGTAAATGAATTCACAAAGAAAGTGGTTATTATGGAAATGAATAAAGACACAAAACTGTTAAACAGTACAAAAAATAATCAAATCAACGAAGAAAATATTTCAATTGACGCATTCCTTACGAAAATCGTTTCCCAATATCAAACATTGTTAAAGGATAACCCGAAACATTTAGGAGAACTTTTATCCCGTTTTGCAATGCTTTTAAAAAAGAAAGATATTCGGGAAGACTTTGTAAAAATTTGGGCGGAACATGCGTTAGAATTTGATAATAGCAATAAAGTAGCCCGAACATTACTTGTATCAGCCAAATGGAAGGAAAAGAAAGATTTATTACAATCGCTGGAGTTCCCGCCATTAAGGGAATCGGACAATCCTTCCGCAAGAGCTTCAACAATTAATCAGTATGGAGAAATTTCTTCACAGTTTTTAGAACATGCCGATGATGATTTGGCAAGTTTAAAGAAAGAACGTTCCCTCATTGATAACGAAGAAAATTCATTAATTATAAAATATGATCGATTAATTGAAATATTTGAAACAGTAATAGAAGAAGTTTCCACTCTCCTACGAATCCTTCAAGAATATGAAAATATTGTAGGAACAACCTTTTATAACCGCCAATATTTTGATGATATCAAAACATCGATTGCCGGAATAAAAAAATATCGTTTAGTGTGGGAAGAACAGTTTCCTGAGGAAGAAGTGGATTCCAAAAATCGTGCCCTTAGTGAACTCCATTCAATGATAGGCTTGAGCGAAGTAAAGACAAAAATCCAGCAACTCTATGAATATTTGAAGTATATAAAAGAACGCAAAAAAGCCGGATTTCTTACGCGGGATGAATATAGTTTAAATATGGTCTTGCTTGGAAACCCGGGTACGGGAAAAACGACGTTAGCCCGGCTCCTTGCAAAAATCTATCATGAACTAGGAATTTTACCAGGTGAAGAAGTGATTGAAACAAACCGTTCGCAACTGGTCGGTTCTTTTGTTGGACAAACGGAGGAAAATGTCCGGATGATCGTCGAGAAAGCTGTCGGTGGCGTTCTTTTTATCGATGAAGCATACAGTTTAAAACGAGATGGCCAATCAGGAAATGATTATGGCCAAACCGCGATTGATACCCTCGTATCTTTAATGACAAGTAAAGAATTCGGAGGCAAGTTTTCTGTCATTTTGGCCGGTTATCCTGAAGAAATGCGCCGCTTCCTCGATAGCAATCCAGGACTATCGAGCCGTTTTCCAGCATCTAACATTATCGAATTGCCAGATTATACAACAGAAGAATTGATAAAGATTGGTGAAAAAATAGCCCTTGAAAATGACTTTTTGATTACGGAAGAAGGCAAAAAGGAATTGGCATACTTAATCGAACAGGAACGGATCGATGATTCCTTTGGAAACGCCAGAACAGTGCAAAATCTCATAATGGAAGCGATCTTCCGGAAAGGGAATCGCCCCCTTGATTCAAATCGGCTCCTAGCATTCTCGGTCCTCGATAAAGAAGATTTTGTAAAACAAACAAGTACAAAGCCAAAAACCTCACCGATGGAACGGTTAAAACAATTAATCGGCTTAAAGGAAGTAAAAGAAGCCGTGGAAACATATATTTCCTTTGTTCGCATGCAAAATTACCGGAGGGAACAAAACCTTCCCCATGTCCCGATTCAGCTTCATTCGATCTTCACCGGAAACCCCGGTACTGGAAAAACAACAGTCGCAAAAATTTATGCAGAGCTTTTAAAGGAATGCGGAATGCTGAAAAGGGGCCATTTAGTTGTTGCAGGGAGAGCTGATCTCATTGCCGGATATGTCGGACAAACAGCAATAAAAACAAAGAAAAAGATTCGTGAGGCTTTAGGAGGCGTCCTCTTTATTGATGAAGCCTACTCGTTGTTCCGGGGAACTCAAAATGACTTTGGGAGTGAAGCTGTCGATACGTTAGTTGAGGAAATGACGAAGCACGGTGAAAACTTAGTCGTTATTTTAGCTGGCTATCCGAAGGAAATGGAACATTTATTAGAATCTAATCCTGGATTGAAATCTCGCTTTAAAAAATTCTTCCATTTTCCCGATTATAATGTTGAAGAGATTATTGCAATCATGGGCCTTTTTGCTGAAAGGTATTCCTATCAGCTCGATGAAAAAGCAATTGAATTTTTAAAAGAGGAACTAACGGAACACCCACCAAAAGGAAACGGTCGCTTTGCTGAAAATATCATTCATGAAGCAATCCAGCAACAGGCCCTTCGATTAGCAAAGGAAAACCGAATGGATAACATGAGTCTAATAACTTTAGAAGATATAAAGACTGCTTATCATATTTTGAAAAAGGGAGAGTAGAGTATGTTTATTTCAACTGTTCAATTTCCTGTAAGATATGCAGAAACCGATCAAATGGGAGTCGTCTACCATGCAAATTATTTAGTTTGGATGGAAATTGGAAGAACGAAACTGATTGAAGACTTGGGCTTTAGTTATGCAAAAATGGAGGAATCCGGCATTTTAGCCCCGGTTATAGATATCCAAGCATCTTATAAAAAACCGTGTAAGTTTGGAGAAAAAGTAACTGTAAAAACGTGGATTGACCACTATGATGGTTTGCGTATCATTTACGGTTATGAAATCTATAAAGAAAACGGGGAATTAGCAGTTACAGGGAGCAGTTCTCATGTATGTGTGAAAAAGGAAACTTTTCGCCCAATTTCCGTCCGCCGGTTGTTACCGGACTGGCATGAAGCATATGAAGCAAATAAGAAAAAAGAATAGAGAAATTGGGGGAAGGGAAATGGCCTTTGGTATTAATAGGGAAAAATTAAATCAATGGAAACAGTCCATTGATCGAGGGGAAATTGCTTTTTTAACCCACTACTGGTACGACCCCCGATTTCCTGAAGCAAAAACGGTGACAAAGGTAGGATGCAATGATTTGGAGAAATTAATCCGTTGGGGACAGAAACATGGTCTGAAAAGGGAATGGATTCATCACCGCAAAGATGGATATTCCCATTTTGATTTAATCGGTCCGATTGAAAAAAGGGTATTAATAGCGGAAGGATTATATGAAGATCATTTATTGGTAAAAAGGAAACGGAATTAAATATCAGAAGTGGGGGAAAGTCTTATTGGTTAGAGATATCCCTCGCCCTTTGAATCGTAAATAACAAAAAACGTAGAGTGTTTTTTACCTCTACGTTTTTTATTTGCTAAGATTTGTATATTGAACTTTTACGAGATTTAGTTAAAATCACGTATTTCGGGAGTGAAATCAAGTCTTTAAAAGTAAAAATCACGTCGTCATAAAGAAAATCAAGTCCTTAGAAAAAATTTCAAGTCGTTATTGAGAAATACACGTCTTTCGAGTGAATAATGTTTAAAAGCTCTATTCAATCCATTGGAACATATGCTCCATTATTTCTTCGTTCTTTTCCTTTGCATTAGGCATGCCGTGTTTATCAGCTTCAATCAAAGGTACAACCCGAAAATTGGTCCGATTGTCATTGGCAACCCAGGTCGGGAAGAAATCAGGATCCTTCAGTTCAATCGTCACAGTTCCGTCTTCCTCAATTCTTTTTGTAACATAAATACTTGCTACACCACCAATTTCCCGATACTCCCCAATTTGCCCAGAAATAAAGTTACCTAAAGAGTAAACGACAAAGGTTCTTTTTTCTTCTGTTTCAATCCAGTCAAAGGGTTGCAGGACGTGGGGGTGAGAGCCAAAAATGATATCCACACCGCTTCTAGACATTTCTTCCGCAATTAAACGTTGCTCATCATTAGGCAAACGATGGTATTCATAACCCCAGTGGATGCTCATGACGATAACATCAGCTTCTTTTTTTGCCTTTTTGACATCAGCTTTCATCCGGTCCAAATCAATAAGGTTAACTAAATATTCCTTTCCTTCTGGTACAGGAATTCCATTTGTTCCGTAGGTGTACGCTAAAAAGGCAACTTTAATGCCATTTTTTTGGATTACACGAATGGTATTTTGATCTTCAAAACTTTTAAAATGTCCGACATAAGGAACACCCATTCGTTCATAAAAATCGATAGCACTTAATATCGCCTTTTCACCCCGGTCTAACGTATGGTTGTTGGCAGTTGTAAAAATATCAACCCCAAACTCAATCAGTGTTTCTCCAACTTCATGAGGGCTGTTAAAGGCCGGGTATGTAGATAAACCAAGTTCTTTCCCGCCGAGGACTGATTCTTGATTGGCGACTAAAATGTCCGGCGCCAACAACTGGTCTTTTACATGTTCAAAGACCGGATCAAAATTATAAGTTAACCCTTCCTGGGCGTCTTCATAAATGACACCATGAATTAAAATATCACCGATTGCACCAATCGTAATTGTTTCTTCCCAAGTTTTTTGCTGATTTTCCGAAAAGTTTCTAGGTGAATGTTCCCCGGCTTCAATAGGAGAAGTCTCTTCGTTTCCTTTTGAATTGAAATACGTAAAGGCGAAATAGATTCCGCTTCCTATAAGAATAACAATGAGTAACCACATATATATTTTTTTCTGTTTCATTGACTTATTGACCCCTTCTATTTTTACATTGTTCAAAGGCACAATATTACTATAATATAAATGCAGTAAAAGAAAAAGTAGGTATTAACCCTTTTATTTTCTCCGGTTTAAATACAGTTAAACATGAAAATTACCAGATTTGTCACACTCTTTTTTAAATATTGGATGAAATTAATCCAATTATATGCTATTTGTAGTGCTAGAACGAACAACGGGATAAAGGAAGGATGGAGAAATTGAAAAAAGGGGTTATTTTTATTGTTTACCTAGCTATGCTATTTTTAGTCGCGTGCAGTGAAAAGAGTTCTAATAATCACAATAATTCCGGTGATGGACAGGTTCCGGAAAAAGTAGAAGTTGATTTACAGTTGCCGGAGCGGGCTGAACCTGGGGAGACGGTGAATTTAGTTGCCCATATCTCCCAAGAGGGGGAGGAAGTGAGTGATGCCGATGAGGTTGTTTTTGAAATATGGGTAAGCGAAGATAAAGAGCGCGAGCATAGCCAAATGGTAGATGTTTCTGAACAAAAGGGTGGAACTTACCAATCGGAATACGTTTTTGAAAACGATGGGGTTTATTATGTCCAAGTTCATGTAACAGCTAGAGGTATGCATGTCATGCCTAAAAAGAAAATCCTCATTGGCGATGTGGAAGACGTGGAAGATCACGATAATGAAGAACATGATGACAATGGAGATCATAACCATTAACGATAAAGATTTTTAAAATATAAATGGGTTGCCCAATGTCACATTTAGACATAAAGGCAACCCATTTTTGATAATTAGCGTTTTTTACGGTCTTGACTGGATGAAGAACCTTTACCCACTGATGTTTTTGCACCAGTTGAAGTTGTTTCAGCTGCAGGAGCTGGGGTTACAGGATATAGTTTTTTCGTTAAATATGTTTGACCAATCAAGAATAGACCGGAAACAAACCAATAAACGGCTAAGGCAGAAGCTGTATACATTGATGCGAAAAGAATCATAATCGGACTCATGAAACCCATGATTTTCATTTGTTGAGCTTGTTCTTCCGGAATGTTCATCATAGAAACTTTGAACTGGAAGTAATACATGATGGCCGCAAGAACTGCCATAACCATATCCGGCGTATCCAATGTAAACCATAAGAATTGATGTCCGGCAATCTTATCAGAAATACGAATAGCATAGTACAAGCCCATCCAGATCGGGATTTGTAATAGCATCGGTAAACATCCCATAGCGAAGGGATTGAAATTGTATTTTTGATAGAGTTGCATCATTTCTTGCTGGGCCTTCATTTGTTCTTCTTTCGTTTTTGCTGCTTTTAGTCGAGCTTGAATAGCATCCATTTCCGGCTTCATAATAGCCATCTTATCACGCATAACTTTTTGCTTCTTCGCTGAGTTCAAAGAAAAGGGGAGAAGCAAACCACGAACAATAATTGTGATGGCAATAATTGCCAAGCCGTAATTATTATTAAATAGTCCCCCTAACATTTCAATTAAATAAGTAAAGGGAACAACAAAGTATTCATGGAACCAATGCCCTTCAGTTTCAGCAGCAGCACATCCTGATAGTAGTAATACAGCTGATAGTAAGATGAGTATTAATCCTGTTTTCTTTCTCACCATGTTTCCTCCTTTAATTGTTTCTTTTTAGTAGTTAGTTTTCCAGAAGGATCATGGCGGAATCAGGGTCCTCCGGAGGACTAATCTTTCTACGAATTACTTTCGGCAACCACCAATAATAAGATTGATCATTTGAAGTCTTAAGGAAAACTTTTTCTTTCGGTAGTGAGATCCGGAGATTATGAAATTTGTAATTTCGATGTTTTATTGTTTTGAAAAATACCCAATAGCAAGAAATTAAGAGCAGCAACGATAAAGCATAGCTGACATAAACGGTATAAAGTGAAAATTCTTGCATATGGTCCATAAGAATTTCAAACATACGAGAAACTCCCCAAAATACAAATTAAAAGCTATTCAATTTTATATGATTTCTCAACGGAAAGTCAAGTATTCCTAAAAGAACCCTTTTCTTTCAAAATCTTTTATTTTTCAATTTATCCTTCTAAAAGAGTTCCCACTATCATATCTATGAGTAACTCCAAAAAAACAGGTGGGAAACGATGAAGAATATATTGAAATTTCTATTGTTTCTAGTGTCTATAGTCATGCTTTCCACAACCGTATTTTTTAACAGCAGTGGTTTGTTTTTCTCCAATATTCTATTAAAAGCCGAATCTGATTCGAAACTTTTCCTACGAATGATGACGGCGGAAAACCACTATTTTAGCAATGAATGGGGGACGGAAGAATCCATCCTTTCCCAAGCGTTGGAACTATCAACAAATATTAATTTAAAGGATGCACGAAGCTTTATATTTGATGAAATTCCTGGTTTATTTGCGATGGTTCCAGATATTATTGTAGCTGGCGAAGGGTCAGATTTTACGAACTTACCTGTCGAATCTTCTCCGCCTATTGAAGAAATTTTAAAAGACCGTAATATAAAAGAAGGTAGTTTAGATGAACTTGAGAAGCCGGACCCGCCCAGTGAAGGTGAAAAACCGGAGAAAAAAACTGTATTTATTTATCATACCCATAGCAGGGAATCCTTCGTTCCTCATTTAGAAGATTCAACAAGTGCCAATACAGCTCAACATAAGGATATTAACATTACCCTTGTTGGTAAAAAGTTAGCTGAAGAACTGGAAAAACGCGGCATTGGTACTGTAGTTGATGAGACAGATGTCCCAGCTGTTCTTTACGAACGAAAATGGACCTATGGCGATTCCTATGCTGTTTCCCGGGAAGTTGTTCAAGAAGCGATATCAAACAGTAAAGATCTCGTTTATTTTATGGATATTCACCGGGATAGTGGAGCTAAGAATGCAACAACGATTGAAATTAACGGAAAACTATACGGAAAACTTTATTTCATCATCGGCGAAAACAATAAAAATTACAAAAAAAATGAAGCATTGGCTATGGAAATTCATCGGAGAATCGAAGAAAAATATCCGGGACTATCAAAAGGGATTTATAAAAAATCGTACGTCTTCAACCAGGATCTATCGCCAAACTCTATGCTTATTGAGATTGGCGGGCATCAAAACCGATTGGAAGAACTATACAATACAGCAGAAGTTTTAGCGGAAATTTTTGCTGAATTTTATTGGGAGGATGCAGTAGAAGTTAACAAATAATGAGAACGAAAAAATGTGATATTTAATAGTGCAAAAGAAAAGCTCCCATCCAGCCGAACGCTAGCTGTGGGAGCTTTTTACTTCATGAATCATCCGAATTAATGAATATCTGTTATAGTCGAGCTATTCTTTAATTTATAGCCATTTTACTTTCGGTTCGGTTTTATTGCGAATCCGTTGAATATTTGCCCGGTGTCGATAGAAAATAAAGACACTTAAAATTACCACTACTGTAATTAAAGGCCAATCACCAAAAAAGATTGAATAGATAACGGCAGTCACAGCTCCGACCATGGAAGAAAGGGAAACATATTTTGAAAAATATAGAGTAATAAAGAAGGCCGCTAATACAACGAGAAATATAATCGGATCATAATAAAGGATGACCCCGGCAGACGTTGCCACCGCTTTACCGCCGCGAAATCCGGCAAACACGGGATACATATGTCCGACAACCGCAAAAACCCCTACAAGAAGCGGGTTAATTTCCGGGATTGCATAGAAATTGTCTATTAAATCCGGCAGACTGGCAGCAAGCGTCCCTTTTAAAATATCCATAATGGTGACAACAAGACCAGCTTTCACCCCGAGAACCCGGAAGGTGTTTGTACCCCCTAGGTTCCCGCTTCCGTGTTCACGAATATCCGTATTATAAAACACTTTTCCAATAATCAATCCTGAAGGAATAGAGCCAAGCAAATATGCAAGGATAAAAATCGAAACATAAATCATATGACGTACTCCTTTTATCATTTCTAAAAAAATTATACCACGCTTGCCCACTGTTTTGAATTCCTAAAATTCCGAAAATGGACATAGGAGTTCCAATGGTCATTATACAAAATTTCCCTTTTGGAAAAAATCCCCTATTTCCTTCATTTTTCATTTATAACCCTTTCATTCATAAGCTATTCCTATATTCCTAGCAAAATTATTGAAATGGGTAAATTTTTTTCTTTTCAAAAGGAGTTATATCCTTTACGATGGATGAGAGGAGGGAATTTGATGCACGGAATGGAACTAACAAGAACTCAACAACGGAAGAAAAGAACACCCATTATTTTTTTATTGCTTATTTTTGTCCTACTATCAATAGCACTAATGGTGTTTGTTATCATACCAAAGCCTTCAAAAGAACAAATTCCATATTTTTCGGAAACAAATCCATTAATATATAAGGGAGAAGTGTGGGGGAGTATCCACCGGATTAATGAAGATATTTATATCCCATTAGCATTTTTTGAAAACCATTTGCCAGATTTATTTTTCCCGGATAAACAAACAGATTCCTATATATTAGCAACTAGTGCTGATGTTATTCAATTATTCCCTGATCAAACATCCTTTTCAATTAATGGAATGATTGAAGAAGTCCAAAGGGCACCTATTATTATCGAAAACAATCAGCCCTATGTTTCACTACATTGGCTAGAAAACTATTATCCTATTTCTTATCAAGCAATTGAAAAAGCGGGGGTTTGGCTGTTAACCGATGGAGAAACCCTTAAAAAAGGTATAGTTTCTGATAAAAAGGCGTCGGTTCATAATTTACGATTGCGAAGTGAAGCTTCGGTTGAATTTCCTTATTATGCAGAAGTCAAGCCAGGAGAGACAGTTATTATTGAAGAGGAAACAGAAGATTACTATTTTGTTAGAAAAGAAAACGGAATTGCCGGGTATTTAAAAAAGAAAATTATAGCCGAAACTAATAATGAAACTATTAAACTTGGTTTTCCAAGAGAAATTCCAGTTGCAAAGGAAGCACCGAGTCCGATTCATTTAACATGGGAAGCGGTATATAGTGTCAATCCTAGACCAGATCAACTGCCCCATATGCCCGGGGTCAATGTTGTTTCTCCAACATGGTTTCACATTAATGATAGTGAAGGAAACCTCAAAGATCTCGCATCGAAGGAGTACGTTCAATGGGCGAAAGAACGGGGGTACCAAATTTGGGGACTCTTCTCCAATGATTTTGATCCTGAATTGACCCATGAAGCTCTCAGTCATTTTACGGTAAGAAAGAAAATCATTGATCAGCTCCTACAATTTTGTGAAGAGTACGAATTGGATGGCATCAACTTTGATATTGAAAATGTGAATTTAGAAGATGGACCTCTCGTTACTCAATTTATGAAAGAAGCATCGTCTATCCTTCATCAACATAATCTTATCGTTTCCATGGACATTACTTTTATTTCCACAAGTGAAAACTGGTCGATGTTTTACGAACGGGAAAAATTGAAAGATATTGTAGATTACCTTATTGTCATGGCATATGATGAACATACGAGCGGTATGGGAATTGCCGGAAGTGTATCCAGTCTTCCTTGGGTGGAAGGGAATTTACAACGGTTACTCGAAATTGTTCCTCCAGAAAAATTGGTATTGGGTATTCCTTTTTACACCCGCTTATGGGAGGAAAAAATCAACGATAATGGTGAAAAGGAAATTACTTCGCAAGCATTGACGATGAATCAAGCATTAAATTGGATTGAAGAAAATAATTTGAACGTTATATATGATCAAGAAAGCGGACAAAACTATGTAGAAATGAAAGCAGACGATGGTACCATTTACAAAATGTGGCTGGAAGATGCTACGTCTTTACGGAAACGGGCAGAACTTGCCCGAAAATACAACCTCGCTGGTCTTGCCGCTTGGTCCCGATATTTTGCCAATGATGAGGCATGGGCTTTTTTAAATGAGTTCTACATCCAAGGCTCTACAAATAGTGAATCATAAGCATGGTTTTCATTAGGACTTTGAAAATCAATGAAAAGTAAAGTAAAATTGAAATTGTACTGATATTTATTTTATGTACAAAGGATTTTCGATGCCAAACAGAGAAATAATTTGTCAAGAAAGGTTTGGTGATGACCATGGTTGAAAATCCATCCTTGGAACAAATGGGTGAAATTTTAAAAAAAGCTAAAAGAATTGCTGTTGTAGGTTTAAGTAATAATCCGGAACGGACATCCTATCAAGTATCGAAAGCGATGCAAGATGCCGGATATGAAATTATTCCGGTTAATCCGATGATTGATGAAGCCCTCGGTGTAAAAGCAGTTCCTTCTTTAAAAGATATTGAAGGGAAAGTTGATATAGTCAATATTTTTCGCAGAAGTGAATTTTTGCCGGAGATTGCCAGAGAATTCGTAGAAATCGATGCGGATGTATTCTGGGCGCAACAAGGTGTCGTCAATGAGGAAGCCTATCAATTTTTGAAGGAACGGGGCTACACCGTCATTATGGATCGCTGTATTAAAGTGATTCATTCATTGACGAAGTAAAATTTTGACTGACCGCTTGTCAATCAATGTTTTGTTGGACAAAGGGTTGTACACAATTCATTTTCGTGGCAACCTTTTTCTTTTGCTTGAAACAAGGATACGCAAGTTAAAAGCGGATAGAAATAGACAAAGCACTTTTCTTTGTTTATAATTCAAACAAATGTTCTGTATAAAAAACATAATGAATAATGAGATTTAGCATTGAAAGGGGAATTGGTTGTGGCATTTCAACCAACAGATTATAATGATGACTCGATCCAAGTGTTAGAAGGTTTAGAAGCCGTTCGGAAAAGACCCGGGATGTATATTGGATCGACGGACAGCCGGGGTTTGCATCATCTTGTTTATGAAATTATCGACAATGCGGTTGATGAAATATTATCTGGATATGGCAACCGGGTTATCGTTAAAATTTTTAAAGATAATAGTGTTTCGGTAACCGACTTTGGTCGGGGTATGCCCACCGGTATACATAAAACCGGTAAACCGACAACGGAAGTTATTTTTACCGTCCTCCATGCCGGTGGAAAATT
>Ga0079224_100009447_pt1 | contig 13288 bp, 10 predicted proteins | sample Stecom2015_FD_80414 | JGI IMG/M metagenome (GOLD analysis project Ga0079224, IMG submission 80414) | Agricultural soil microbial communities from Utah to study Nitrogen management - Steer compost 2015 | ecosystem: Environmental > Terrestrial > Soil > Agricultural land | place: USA: Utah... | reverse complement strand
CGGCGTGTGGCGTCGGCGGGCTCGCCCAACGTGCCGTCCCGAGTGCGTTCGCGTCCTAGGTTGGCGGTCCGGAGTGCGTTCGCACCCTCGCGCGCCGTCGCAAGGGCATGTCTGCACTCGGGAAAGGGCCGCGGCGTCGGCGCGCTCGCCCGAAATGCGCTCGAGAGTGCGGTTGCGCCCTCGAACGGCCCGAGGAGGGCTCAATGGCACTCGCGAGCGACGTGCAGAGTCGGAGCCTCGTGTAACGGCCATCCCGAGTGCGTCCGCGCCCTCGGCTGGTATTCCCGAGTATGTTCGCGCCCTTGAACGCCGCGGCAAGGGCGTGTCAGCACTCGGGAAAAGGAGCGACGTCGTGTGGCACTCGCCCGGGATTCATTTCCGAGTGCGTTCGTGCCCCGAACGGTCCGGCGAGGGCACAACGGCGCTCGGGAACGGGCGCGACCCCCGCGCAAACCCCGCACCCCTACGACAACAAACCCAGCCGCTCGAGGTGCTTCGCGAGGCCGGCGCCGTCGGGGGCGGAGACCCAGGGCACGCCGGCGGCGGAGTGGTCGTCGACCGACGTGCGGCCGCCGGCGAGGACGGCCTCGGTCGGGGTGAGGCGGCGGATCGCGACGCCCGCGACGGATCCGGGGTGCTCGGCCGTGAACTGCGTGTAGATCTCGTCGTCGTGCTGGCCGTCGTCGCCGATCAGCAGCCACGTGATCTGCGGGAACTCCTGCGCGAGGCGGCGCAGGTTGTCCTCCTTGTGCTTGCGCCCGCTGCGGAACCACCGGTCGTGCGTGGGCCCCCAGTCGGTGAGCAGCATGGATCCGCGGGGGAAGAGGTTGCGGTGCAGGAAGCGGTTGAGCGTCGGCGCGACGTTCCACGCCCCCGTCGAGAGATACACCATGGGCGCGCCGGGGTGTTCGCGCACGAGCCGCTCGAGCAGCACCGCCATGCCCGGGACGGGCTGGCGCGCGTGCTCGTTGAGCACGAACGAGTTCCAGGCGGCGAGGAGCGGGCGGGGGAGCGCCGTGACCATGACCGTGTCGTCGACGTCGCTGACGACGCCGAAGCGCACGGACGGATCCACCACGAAGGTGTGCGCGGTCGCCGATTCGCCGCCCTCGACCGACATCTCGAACGTCTGCCAGCCGGGCGCGAGCCGCACGGGCAGCACGGCGTCGACGACGCCGCCGCGGTCCGCGATGACCTCGTGGGTCTCGTCGCCCACGCGCACCGTCACCGTCGCGTACGCGACCGCGATGCCGAGGAACGCGCGCCAGCCGCGAACGCCGTCGCTGCCGCCTCCGCGTCGATTCCGCCCCGCGGACGGGAGGATCAGCACGCGCCCGACGACGCGGATCCAGCCGTCGCCGCCGTACCCGGGGAACGGGACGACCTGGGGCACGCGGCCCCGCTTGCGGGCGCGGCGTTCGCGCCAGATGTGGAATCGGCGCTCGAGACGAGCGATCAGGAGCGTCTTGGCGGCGGGATCGCGGGCCGGCTGCGCGGGTCGGGAAGCCATCGTGATCAGTCTTTCATGTGCCGGTGCTCGAACCAGTGCAGGATCTTCTTGCCACCGACGACGGCGAGCAGTCCGAGCACGATGATCCCGATGAACACGTACCCCGCCCAGTGGGCGCTGTCGGCGAGCTCGCGGTACGTCTTCGCGGCGCCCGCCGAGATCGAGATGTAGATGCCGGACCACAGCACGCACGCGGGGAGCGTCCAGGCGAGGAACCGCTTGTACGAGTAGCCCGACATGCCGACCGTGAGCGGCACGATCGAGTGCAGCACCGGCAGGAAGCGCGACAGGAAGATCGCGATGCCGCCTCGGCGACGCAGGTAGGTCTCGGCGCGGGTCCAGTTCTTCTCGCCGATCCACAGCCCGAAGCGCGAGGATCGCAGTTTGGGCCCGGCCCAGCGGCCGATCGCGTAGCCGATCGACTCGCCCGCGAGCGCGCCCACGACGACGAAGGCGCCGAGCACGATGCCCTCCGCGAGCGAGGTCACGCCCGTGCCCGCGACGATCACGATCGTGTCGCCCGGCACGATGAGGCCGATGAGCACGCTCGTCTCGAGCATGATCGCGACGCTAGCGATGAGGATCCGCACCCAGGGCTGGACGCCCGCCACGACGTCGAGGATCGCCGTCAGGACATCGTTGAGCACGCCCACAATCCTATGGGGATGCGGGCGGGGCGAAGGGGCGCGGTAACCTGGAGATCTGTCTGTACGAGCGGGCGCAGGACCCGCTCGCCCCCGATCGATTGGCTGTATCCGACGTGTCAGAGACCACCGTTCCCGAAGGCACCGCGCCCGCCGAGGCGCACGACGTCCACGCCGTGGAGGCGAAGTGGCAGGCGTTCTGGGAGCACGAAGGGGTCTTCCTCGCGGGCGGCGACGGCGATGACCGCCCCCGCAAGTACGTGCTCGCGATGTTCCCGTACCCCTCGGGCGACATGCACATGGGGCACGCCGAGAACTACCTCTACAGCGACATCGTCGCGCGCTACTGGCGGCACCGCGGCTTCAACGTGCTGCATCCCGTGGGCTGGGACTCGTTCGGCCTGCCCGCCGAAAACGCCGCGATCCAGCGCGGCGCGGATCCGCGTGAGTGGACCTACGACAACATCGCGCAGCAGCGCGCGAGCCTGAAGCGCTACGGCGTCTCGTTCGACTGGTCGCGCGTGCTGCACACGTCCGACCCCGAGTACTACGGCTGGAACCAGTGGCTGTTCCAGCAGATGTACGACCGCGGGCTGGCGTACCGCAAGGAGAGCCCCGTCAACTGGTGCCCCAACGACCAGACGGTGCTCGCGAACGAGCAGGTCGTCGACGGGCACTGCGAGCGGTGCGGCGCGGTGGTCGAGAAGAAGAAGCTCACGCAGTGGTACTTCAAGATCACCGACTACGCCGACCGGCTGCTCGACGACCTGAACCAGCTCGAGGGCGCGTGGCCGAGCAAGGTGCTGCAGATGCAGCGCAACTGGATCGGCCGCTCGTACGGCGCCGACATCGACTTCGAGATCGAGGGGCGCGACGAGAAGGTCACGGTCTACTCGACGCGGCCCGACACGCTGCACGGCGCGACGTTCATGGTCGTCGCCCCCGACAGCGACCTGGCAGCCGAGCTCATCGCGACGGCGAGCCCCGAGGCGCGCATGCGCTTCCAGGACTACCTCGACCGCACGCAGAAGCAGTCGGACATCGAGCGCCAGCAGGCCGACCGCGAGAAGACAGGCGTGCCGCTCGAGCGCTTCGCGATCAACCCCATCAACGGCGAGCGCCTGCCGATCTGGGCCGCCGACTACGTGCTGGCCGACTACGGCCACGGTGCCGTCATGGCCGTGCCCGCGCACGACCAGCGCGACCTCGACTTCGCCCGCCGCTTCGACCTGCCCGTGCGCGTCGTCGTCGACACGACGGCCGAGGGCGAGGAGCTTGCGGATCCCGCCCAGACGGGCGAGGCGCTCGCGGGTGAGGGGCGCCTCGTGAACTCGGGCGAGCTCGACGGCCTTACGAAGGCGGACGCGATCGCGCGCGCGATCGAGATCCTCGCCGAGCGCGGCACGGGCCGCGCCGCGAAGCAGTACCGCCTGCGCGACTGGCTCATCTCGCGCCAGCGCTTCTGGGGCACGCCGATCCCGATGATCCACACCGACGACGGTCGCATCGAGAAGGTGCCGGCCGACCAGCTGCCCGTCACGCTGCCGGTCGCGAAGGACATCGACCTGAAGCCCAAGGGCACATCGCCGCTCGGTGGCGCCGCCGAGTGGGTGGCGACGACGGATCCCGTGACGGGCGAGCCCGCGCGCCGCGACCCCGACACGATGGACACGTTCGTCGACAGCTCGTGGTACTTCCTGCGCTTCCTCTCGCCGCAGAGCGACCAGGTGATGTTCGACCCTGACGAGGCGCGCCGCTGGGCTCCCGTCGACACGTATATCGGCGGCGTCGAGCATGCGATCCTGCACCTGCTGTACGCGCGCTTCATCACGAAGGTGCTGTTCGACCTTGGCTACGTCGACTTCACCGAGCCCTTCTCGAGCCTCATCAACCAGGGCATGGTGCTGCTCGACGGTTCGAAGATGTCGAAGTCGAAGGGCAACCTCGTGCAGGTCACCGACGAGATCGCCGAGCACGGGGCGGACGCCGTGCGCGTCGCGCTCGCGTTCGCGGGCCCCGTCGAAGACGACAAGGACTGGAAGGACGTGCAGACGCAGGGCGCCAAGAAGTTCCTCGCCCGCGCGCTGCGCGCCGCGCAGGAGGTCTCGAGCGAGCCCGGCGCTGATTTCGGCACGGGCGACCAGGCGCTGCGCCGCGTGACGCACCGCCTGCTCTCGGAGGCGCCCGGCCTCATCGAGCAGACGAAGTTCAATGTCGTCGTCGCACGCCTCATGGAGCTCGTCAACGCCGTGCGGAAGACGATCGACCAGGGTCCGGGCGCGGGCGACGCCGCCGTGCGCGAGGCCGTCGAGACGGTCGCCATGGTGCTCGACCTCTTCGCGCCGCACACGGCCGAGGAGATGTGGGAGGCGCTCGGCTACGAGCCGTCCGTGAGCCAGGCATCCTGGCGCGCCGCGGATCCGACCCTGCTCGTCGAGGACGCCGTCACGACGGTCGTGCAGGTCAACGGCAAGGTGCGCGCGCAGCTGGAGGTGCCCGCGACGATCGCCCCCGACGAGCTCGAGAAGCTCGCGCGCGAGGACGAGCGCGTCCTGCGCTTCGTCGGCGACGGCCAGATCGTGAAGGCGATCGTGCGCGCGCCGAAGATCGTGAGCCTCGTCGTGAAGTGATCCGCTCGCGTGCGGCCGAGGGCGTCCCTGCGGGGGCGCCCTCGTCGCGTTCGGGCGGGCCCGCGGATCCGTGCTCGCGCCACACCGTGAGGCCGTCCTCGAAGTCGACGAGCACGAGCCCGTCGCGATCGCTTCGCGCGACGACGGATCCCGCCTGCGCGAGCGTCGCGAGGAGGTCGGGGTGCGGGTGGCCGTAGTCGTTCTCGCCGACCCCGATGAGGGCGAGGCGGGCGCCGAGCCGCAGATACAGCTCGCTCGACTGATCGCGGCTGCCGTGGTGCGAGACCTTCACGACGTCGAACGCGCCCGCAACGCGACCCGACGACGACAGCAGCTGTTGCGCATCCTCCGACAGGTCGCCGAGGAGCAGCGTGCGCGGCACCCCCGGTCCCGCGATCTCGAGCACGAGGCTCGTGTCGTTGCCGGGCCCGAACGCGCGCGAGTCGCGCGCGGGCCAGAGCACCCGCCACGCCGCCTCGCCGAGCGTGCCGTGCGTGCCCGCGAACGCCTCGCGCACCTCGCTCGCGACGGCGCGGGCGGATTCGAGGTCGCGGCCCGACTCGGCGGGGCCGTGGAGGATCGTCGCGCCCCGGCCCGCGAGCGCAGGCACGCCCGTGACGTGGTCGGCGTCGAAGTGCGTGAGGAAGGCGAGGTCGACGCGACCGACCCCCAGCCGGGCGAGACATCGGGCGAAGGCCTCCTCGTCGGGGCCAGTGTCGACGATCGCGACGCGGCCCGCCGAGCGCAACACAACGGCGTCTCCCTGGCCGACGTCGCACAGCGCGATCGACCAGTCGCGCGGTGCCGTGAGGGGAGCCGCGATGCCCCCGAGCGCGACCGTTCCCGCGCCGGCGCCGAGCGCGACGGCGAGGATCCCCGCGCTCGCGCGGCGCAGGATCCGCGCCGTGCGGCCCGGCGGCAGGCGCGCGATCACCACGACGGCGCACGCGCCGAGGATCGCGAGCGCAACGAAGCCTCCGACGCCCTCCTGCCACGCGAGGCGCGCGGACGGCAAGGACGCGAAGACCTCGGCCGTGCGCGCGACCCACGCCGACGGGAGCCAGGCGAGCGCGGCAGCGCCGAGCGCGAGGGGCGGGAAGGGATGCGCGAGGCACGCCACGAGCCCCAGCACGGTCGCGGCGGGGGCCGCGGGGCCCGCGATCATGTTCGCCACGACCCCGTAGAGCGCGACCTCCGGGGCGAAGAGCACGATGATGGGGCCGCAGACGACCTGCGCCGCGAGCGGCACCGCGATGCCGAGCGACAGCGCCCTCGGCATCCACCGGTCGAGCCCGCGCGCGAGGGGCTCCGCCAGCAGCAGGAGCGCGCCCGTCGCGCCGGCGGAAAGCACGAAGCCGTACGACGAGGCGAGCCACGGGTCGGAGGCCACGAGCACGGCGACCGCGAGCGCGAGCACGGCCGTCCCCGCGCCCCTGCGGCCGAGGAGGAGTGCGAGCATCGCGATCGACGCCATCGCGGCCGCGCGGATCACGCTCGCCTCGGGGGTGACGAGCACGACGAAGCCCGCGAGCACCGCGAGCGAGACGACGACCCTCGTGCGGCGGCCCAGCCCGCACGCCGCGCAGATCGCGAACGCGATGCCCACGACGAGCGCGCAGTTGCTGCCGGAGACGGCCGTGAGGTGGCTCAGCGACGACGCCTTCATGGCCTGATCGAGTTCGTCCGACACGCCGCTCGTCTCGCCGACCGAGAGCCCCGGCAGCAGCCCGGCGCCGGGCTCGGGCAACCCCGCGACGGTGTCCTCGACGAAACCGCGCCGCAGCGTGCTCGAGGCGGCGTAGATGTGCGGCGGGGGAGCGATGACCTCGAGCTCCTGGGCGAACACGAGCGCGGCCGACGCGTCGCCCGCCTCGGTCGGCGATGATCCGCCCGAGACGGCGACGCGGGCGCCGAGGTCGAGCCCCTCTGGCACCGCGTCGGTCGACCACGTCACCGTGACGGGCGCCGTCGTGCCCGCGACCCGAACGGATCCGCTGAACCGCACGCCGCCCGCCGACGGCTCGACCTTCGTCGCGACGTCGACGACGAGATCGCTCGCTGCTCGATCGAGCTCGTCCGCGACCGCGGCGCGCGAGGGTTCGGCGAAGGCGACGTGCGCGGTCGCCGCGCCCGAGGAGGCGGCCGAGACCGCCGCGATCGCGACGGCGCCGGAGGCGAGGATCCGGGCCGTGCGCCCGCGCACCGCGGCACCGGCGAAGCGGGCTGCGAGCAGCGCGGCGGCGAGGATCCACAGCGCGATCGCGACCGCCGCGGCCGCGCCCGGCACGTGCACCGCGACGAGCGCTGTCGCCCAGGTCGATGCCGCGACGGGCAGGAGCCGCAGATCGCGACGGGCGGGGCGGGTCACACCGTCACCTGGTCTCGCAGCGACTCGAGCACCTTGGGCCCGATGCCCGAGACGGCGAGCAGGTCGTCGACCGACCCGAAGGGCCCCTCCGAATCGCGCCATTCGATGATGCGCTGCGCGAGCGCGGGGCCGATGCCCGTGAGCGTCTCGAGCTGCGCAGGCTCGGCGGTGTTGAGGTTCACGAGCACGGCTCCGGGAGCGTCGCCGCCCTCGGCGGGCGCCGCGGGCGCCTCGCCCTCTCTGGGCACGACGAGCTGCTCGCCGTCGGCGAGGGGCCGCGCGAGGTTGATCGCGTCGGCGTCTGCGTCGTCTGCGAGCCCGCCCGCGGCCGACACGGCGTCGATCACGCGACCGCCCGGCTCGACGACGTAGAGCCCCGCCTCGCGCACGGCGCCCGACACATGCACGTACATCTCGGCGCTCGCGCCCGCGGACGGCATCGGGCCCGCCGAGACCGCCGCGGGAGGCACCTCCAGGGCGGGTCGGGAGGCGCTGCGCCAGATGCCGATGCCGACCGTCGCGGCGAGTGCGACGAGCGCGAGGACGATCGCGGCGCCGACGCCCAGGCGGGCGCGCGGCGAGGCCCGCCGATACGACTCGAGATCCGACATACCAGGGACGCTAGCGCCGCTCCCGCGGCAGGCTCGCCCGGGGGAGCGGCGTCATCGGATAACCTCGCGGATCCGCCGGCTGTGGACACGCTGACCGCCTCCGAATCGGGTGTCGGACCAGCCGACTACCCTGGAGACATGGCTGCCGCGCGACGCTCCTCCGGGTCCTCCAAGAAGCCGCCGGCGATCCCGCAGCTCGAGTGGCGCGATCCGCGCCCTGCCCCCATCGTCCTCGTCTCAGGGCCCGAGGAGATCTGCGCCGAGCGCGCGACGGGCGCGATCCGCACGCAGCTCAAGGCCGACGAGCCGTCGCTCGAGGTCACCGACCTGCGCGCCGACGACTACGCGGCCGGCACGCTGCTGGCGGTCACGTCGCCCTCGCTGTTCGGCGAGCCGCGGCTCGTGCGCGTCGCGGGCGTCGAGAAGTGCTCCGACGCGTTCCTGCAGGAGGCGCTCGCCTACATCGAGGCGCCGCAGGACGGCGCGACGGTCGTGCTGCGCCACACGGGCTCGAGCGTGCGCGGCAAGAAGCTGCTCGACGCGATCAGATCGGGCACGGGCGGCGGCGTCGAGGTCGCGTGCCCCGCGATCAAGTATGACCGCGACCGCGAGCAGTTCGCGGCGGGCGAGTTCCGGCACGCGCGGCGCAGGATCGCGCCCGCCGCCCTCCACGCGCTCACGCAGGCGTTCTCGGGTGACCTCGCCGAGCTCGCGGCCGCCTGCCAGCAGCTCATCCAGGACACGACGGGCGACATCGACGAGAAGATCGTCGACCGCTACTACGGCGGGCGCGTCGAGACGACGGCGTTCGAGGTCGCCGACGCCGCAATCGCGGGCGACTACGGGCGCGCGCTGCTCACGCTGCGGCACGCGCTCGACTCGGGCGCCGACCCCGTGCCGCTCGTCGCGGCGTTCGGCATGAAGCTCCGCACGATGGCGCGCGTCGGCGGGCGGCGCGGATCCTCGCGCCAGATCGCGCAGGAGCTCAAGATGACCGACTGGCAGGTGGATCGCGCGAAGCGCGACCTGCAGTCGGGCTGGTCGGCGTCGTCGCTCGGCCTCGCGATCCAGGCCGTCGCGCGCGCCGACGCCGAGGTCAAGGGCGCCTCGCGCGATCCCGTGTTCGCGCTCGAGCGCATGGTGACGGTCGTCGCGACGCGCGCGCCGTTCGGCGCCGACCGCGCGACGGCCTGACGACGGATCCCGCACAGCGCGGAACACCCGCGCACAGCAGAGCGGCCCGCCCCAGTGGGGACGGGCCGCGCGTGAGGCTCAGGTCAGAGCGACGCGATCTGCTTCGCCAGGGCGCCCTTGCGGTTCGCGGCCTGGTTCTTGTGGATCACGCCCTTCGACACGGCCTTGTCGAGCTTCTTCGAGGCCTTCGCGTAGGCGGTCTCGGCGGCGCCCTTGTCGGCGGCTGCGATGGCCTTGCGCGTCGCGCGGACGAGCGTCTTCAGCTCGCTCTTGACGATGCGGTTGCGCTCGCGCGCCTTCTCGTTGGTCTTGATGCGCTTGATCTGCGACTTGATGTTTGCCACGTCGATACAGACTTTCGTTCGTGAAGTGAATCGGATGTTGTCGGCGACAGTAGAGGGGCTGTCGTTCGACGTGTGCGGGCGTGGGAACCCGCACGCAAGCCAAGAGCCAATGTTACCAGGTGGATCCTGGGGCCTGCGAATCCGACACCGTCGCGATCGCGAGGTCGATGAGCGCGTTCGTGAGCCGCGGGCGCATCGCCGTCACGAGGTGCGTCGACCGCGGTGCCACGATCAGCTCGGCGCGAGGCACGAGGCGTCGGAACGTGCGCTCGTTGAGCCGCAGCTGATCCCACTCGCCGTTGAAGAACCACACGGGCACGTCGCGATGGTTCACGCGCACGAGATCGCGCGCAAGGTCGAGCGTCGACAGGCTCGCGAGCGCCGCGTCCTCGGCCGCGAGTGCGTAGCCGCCCGCCGCGAAGTCGCCGCGCGTCTCGGGCGGCAGCTGCGCCGCGAGGGCGCGCTTCACGATCCACATGCCCTGGTCTGGCAGGCGCCGCACGCCGCCGGAGACGACGCGATAGGCCGTGAGGCCGGCGCCGCGCGGGAACGCCGTGCAGCTCCCCGCGATGAAGGCCGCGACAGGGGGAGCGGATCCCTTCCGTCCGACGTACGCCGTCGACAGCAGGCCGCCCATCGAGTGCCCGAAGAGGACGACTGGCCCGCGCTCTGCCGCGCGCTCGACGGCCCGCTCGATCGACACGATCGCCTCGTCGAGCGACCACACCTCGCCCATGCGCGAGCCGTGCCCCGGCAGGTCGATCGCCTCGACCGGGATGCCGCGCTGCTGCAGGTGCGCGACCTGCGCGCGCCACATCGTCGCGGACGTGCGGATCCCGTGCACGAGGATGACCTGCGCGCTCATGGCCCCAGCATACGAGAGCGGGGCCGGCGCCCGAAGGCGCCGGCCCCGCAGGGGAGGGAGGCTTACTCAGCCGCCCAGCCGAAGTTCTCCACCGGCTGGACGCCGAAGAGGTCCAGACCCGTGTAGGGCTCCGGTGAGAGGTTCGCCAGACCATCCTTCGCCGTGATGATCGAGGGGCCGGCCCACAGCGGCAGGATGCCCCACGACTCCGACATGAGCTCGGCCTCGAGCTTCATGCCCGCCTCGATCTGCTCCTCCGGGGTCGCCATGGCCTCGACCTCGTGGATGCGCTCGTCGAACGTCTCGTCCATCGTGGCCGAGAGGTTCAGGCCGCTGTCCTGGCAGTAGATCTGGCACATCCACATCACGCCGTACGCGTCGCTCGACGAGAACGCGAGCAGCGAGAGGTCCCAGTCCTTCTCGGTGAGCACGGTCGAGAACTCGTTCGAGGCGCGCTTGTCGATCTCGAGGTCGAAGCCGACGGCCTTGAGCTGCTGCTGGATCGCGCGGTACTGCGCCTCCTGCGTCGGGTCGTCGCCGAACAGCGGCAGGCGACCCTCGAAGCGCACGCCGTCGCGCTCACGGATGCCGTCGTCGCCCATCTCCCAGCCGGCCTCGTCGAGGATGCTGTTCGCCTCATCGGCGTTGAACTCCCAGCCCGACTCGGCGAGGGCGTCCGAGTAGCCCTCCTGGAACGGGAAGAGCAGGAACGAACCGGCCGGCTCCTCCGTGTAGTTCAGGCCGTTCCAGCCGATCTCCTTGAGCTGTTCGCGGTCGATCGCCATGAGGAGCGCCTGACGCGTCTCGAGGTCCTCGAACTGCGGACGCTCGGCGTTGAGCTGCAGGAGCGCCGACGCCGTGCGAGCGGCGCGGTAGGTCGTGACGCCCTCCATGTCGGCGACCTGCTCGAGGCGGTCCTTCGTGGCGGTGCCCACCATGTCGATCTCGCCCGCGCGGAACGCGTTCATGGCGGCGGTGTCCTCCATGACGCGGAAGGTGACCTCGTCGAGCATCGGCTCATCACCCCACCACTTCTCGTTCGGAACGAACGTGACGACGCCGCCGTTGCGGTCGTACTCGCCGATCTTGTACGGGCCGGCGCCGAGGTCGGCGTTCGGCTCCTCGAGGTAGGCCTCGTTGAACTTCTCGGCCGAGTCGATCGAGGGGTGCACGACGTTGAAGAACAGCGCGTCGACCCATGCGAACGTGCCGTCGAACGTGATCACCGCCTGCTTCTCGGTCTCGCCCTGCTCGACCGAGGCGATGTTGCGGTAGCCCTCGGTGCTGTTGGGCTGATAGTCGCCCTCGCCGCGGTTCGCGATCCAGGTGTTCTCGATCGTCTTCCAGTCCATGGGCGTGCCGTCGTTGAATTCGGCCTCGTCCGTGAACGTGAGTGTCAGGACCGTGTTGCCGTCGACCTCTTCGACCGTCTTGTCGGAGATGTAGGCGGGGTTCGGGTACGACTCGCCCTCGGGCGTCGAGAGGATGATCTGCGGGTTGTACCAGGACCAGACCGTCTGGGTGTCGACGGAGCCGTCCTGCTGCATGGCGTTCATCTGCGGCGTGAGCTCGCTGATGGCGCGGACGACCGTGCCGACCAGCTACATGTCGGCGCGGTCGACGGGGTTGTAGTCGGCGCCCTCGATCGTCTGGGCATCGCCTTCGCCGCCGCCGTTGCCGCCGTCGCCCGAGCCGCCGCCGCAGGCCGTGAGGGCGAGGGTGAAGGTCGCGAGAACCGCGGCCCCTCCCAGCCACTTCGTGTGCTTCTTCATGGTGCTCCTTTCGCGCCTACGCGCTCTGGGTGGGAATGTCAGGGGGAGATTCATCGGAAATGGCACGCGTTGCTGTGCACACCCTCGCGTCCCGTCAGCTGTGGGGCCTCCCCCTCACAGCGAGCCCTGCTTGCCGCATCAAGAGTCTTGTACAGCGGGCAGCGACTCACGAAGGGACAGCCCGAGATCTTGTTGGTCGGGCTGGGAAGATCCCCCGTCAGCACCACACGCTCTCGTGTGCGCTCCACATGGGGATCGGGAATCGGGATCGCCGACAGCAGCGCCTGCGTGTACGGGTGCTGCGGGTCGTCGAAGACGGCGTCGACGTCGCCGAGCTCGACGAACTGGCCGAGGTACATCACGGCGACGCGGTCGGCGAGGTGCCGCACGACCGAGAGGTCGTGAGCGACGAAGAGGTACGACAGGCCGAGCTTGCCCTTGAGCTCGTCGAGCAGGTTGATGACACCGGCCTGGATCGACACGTCGAGCGCCGAGACCGGCTCGTCGAGCACGAGCAGGCGGGGCTCGGTTGCGAGCGCGCGGGCGATCCCGATGCGCTGGCGCTGGCCGCCCGAGAACGCCTGCGGGAAGCGGTCGCTGTGCGCGGGGTTGAGGCCGACGAGCGCCATGAGCTCGTCGACGCGCTCGTGCGTCGCCTCCTTGCTCGTGCCGATCGTGCGCAGCGGCTCGGCGATGATGTCGAACACCGTCATGCGGGGGTCGAGCGCGCCCATCGGATCCTGGAACACGATCTGGATGTCGCGCCGCACCTCGCGCTCCTGGCGCGCGTTGCGGATGTCCTTGACGTTCGTGCCGTTGATGACGATGTCGCCCGCGTCCTGCTTCGCGAACTCCATGATCTCGAGCAGCGTCGTCGTCTTGCCGGAGCCCGACTCGCCGACGATCGCGAGCGTCTCGCCCTCGCGGATGTCGAACGAGACGTCCTTGACAGCGTGGACCTCGCCGATCTTGCGCTTGATGAGGGCGCCCTTCATCATCGGGAAGGTCTTCGTCAGGTGCTCGACGCGCAGCGTGTCGGAGCGCTCCTCGCGCGGCACCGCGAGCAGGTCGCTCTCGGGGATCACGGGCGGCGGGAAGACGGGCTCGCCCCCGATGAGGCCGTCGCGGATCTCGTCGGCGCGGATGCACGCCGCGCGGTGCTCGGGCGCGCCCTCCGTGACGGGCAGCAGCTCGGGCTCGCGCTCGCGGCACGCGGCGACGGCGATGGGGCAGCGGTCGGCGAAGGGGCACGCGTCGGGAATGTCGATCAGCATGGGCGGGTTGCCCTTGATCGGAACGAGCGGCTCCTTCTCCTTCTTGTCGACGCGGGGGATCGCGCCGAGGAGGCCG
>Ga0079224_100009445_pt1 | contig 13290 bp, 9 predicted proteins | sample Stecom2015_FD_80414 | JGI IMG/M metagenome (GOLD analysis project Ga0079224, IMG submission 80414) | Agricultural soil microbial communities from Utah to study Nitrogen management - Steer compost 2015 | ecosystem: Environmental > Terrestrial > Soil > Agricultural land | place: USA: Utah... | reverse complement strand
TGGTCCAGTGCGCTACGGAGCGTTTCGGCAATGTACCTCTCACCGTTGCGCGTGGGGATGACGATTGAAAAACCCGGTTCGGGCATGGGGATGTCCTTCTTCACGGCGCGCACGTCGCTAACAGTGGCAACGCACCGGCCACGCTCCGAGCGTGACCGGCGCCATTCTGTAGGGAGATACGCCCGCTCTAGTTGCCGATCAACACATCGTGCGCGGGGGCGAAGCGCGCGCTGAAATGCCGTAACACGGGCGGCTCATCCACGATTCGCACGCCCCGGATCCGGTCGCGCAAGCTTTGGATGTGGAGCAGCACTTCCGCGACATAATCCACATGGCTCTGCGTATAGACGCGCCGCGGAAACGCCAGACGCACCAGCTCCATCGCCGCCGGTTGTTCGCTTCCGTCAGGCTGGCGACCAAACATCACCGTGCCGACCTCGACCGAACGGATGCCGCCTACCAGATATAGCACGAGTGATAGCGCCCAGGCGGGGTATTCGTGCGGCGGAATGTGCGGCAGAAACGTTTTCGCGTCGACGTAGACGGCGTGCCCGCCGGTGGGCTGAACAATCGGGATGCCTGCCTGCGTCAGAATCTCGCCCAGGTATTCGACGGAGCGGATGCGGTAGCGAAGATAGTCCTCATGCAGGGCTTCGTACAGCCCCGCAGCAATCGCTTCAAGATCGTAACCGGCCAGCCCGCCATATGTGACAAAACCCTCGGTCAGAATGAGGGTGTTCTTGCACTGCTGCGCCCAATGGTCGTCGTTGAGCGCCAGGAATCCGCCGATGTTCGCCATTCCGTCTTTTTTCGCGCTCATTGTGCAGCCGTCAGCGTAGCTAAACATCTCACGCGCGATTTCCAGCGGTGTCTTGTCAGCGTACCCTGGCTCGCGCTGCTTGATGAACCAGGCATTCTCGGCAAAGCGGCACGCGTCGAAGAAGAACGGCTTGTTGTGCTCGCGGCAAAGGCGACTCACGGCGCGGATGTTCTCCATGCTGACTGGCTGTCCGCCGCCTGAGTTGTTTGTCACCGTGAGCATGACCAGGCGAATACGCGGCCCTTCTTCTCTCAGCAGCCGTTCAAGCGCTCCAAGATCCATGTTGCCCTTAAAAGGATGCACCAGGGCGGGCTGGATGCCTTCGGGAACGGGAATGTCGCGCGCAATCGCACGCTGCTTTTCGACGTTGGCGCGCGTCGTATCAAAATGCGTGTTGTTCAGCACAATCTCGCCTGGCTCTAGCACGGAGCCAAACAGCACGCGCTCGGCGGCGCGTCCCTGGTGGGTAGGGATCACATGCTTGAACCCGGTGATGTCTCGAACCGCTGCTTCAAACTTGTAAAACGAGCTAGCGCCCGCGTACGATTCGTCGCCTAGCATCATGCCCGCCATCTGGCGTGACGACATCGCGCCGGTGCCGGAGTCCGTTAGCAAATCGATCAGCACATCCTCTGCTTTGAGCAGAAACAGATTGTACCCTGCCGCTTCAAGCGCGTCGGCACGCTCCGCACGCGTAGTCCGCCGGATCGGCTCAACAACTTTGATACGGAATGGTTCGATGATCGTCTTGAATTCCATGAGGCGCTCCAAGAAGGTTTGATAGAGATGTGGAGAGGATTATCACCTTAAGTAATTTATGCCACTCGCCAATGGGTGAGAGCAGTGTTGTTAGTGGCTCGAGTATAGCCCCAGGCGTTCTTGGGCGATAGTGGAGAAGGCTGCGCCGACCGAGCGTCGTCAAGTGCTCTGAGAGAAAGCGATGGCTGGCGTCAACGCTGCCGTGGGATTACGATTAATGCGTGTGTCCGGGTATCCGATGGCGGTGAAAGGGTGGCCTATCATGCAAACAGTATCTCCTGATGATGTGGGCGTCTCGTCCGATCGGTTGGCCTATCTGGACCGCGCGCTACAACGCTACGTTGATACTGGCAAGCTCGCGGGTGTGACGGTTGTGCTGTCGCGCTCTGACCGCACCTTTCACGCGAAGGGCCACGGTTTCGCCAATCTGTCCACGCAGCAGCCGATGCAGCCCGATACTCTGATCCGCCTGTGGTCTGTCACCAAAGTGATTACGGCAGTAGCGACGCTGATGTGTTACGAGCGCGGCGAGCTTGCGCTGGACCAGCCTGTGGCGGACTTTATTCCCGCATTCCGCTCGACACCCGTGTACGCTGGGATGGATGGCGATACGCCGCGCTTGGCTGACCAGCAACTCCCGCTGACGATTCGGCAGCTCTTGTCGCATAGCGGGGGGATCGCGTCAGGCTTTGGCGGCGCAAAAGAACCTCCTGAAGCCATCATGCGCGAGGCGATTACTCGCTGTCAACAAACGTCAGCCTCGCTGGCGGAGGTAGTGGAAGCGATTGCACAGGTACCGCTGGTCGCGCAGCCCGGCACCCTATGGCGTTACGGCGCGTCATTCGAAGTCCTGGCGCGTCTGGTCGAGATCGTTTCAGGACAGCGCTACGCGGATTTTTTGCAGAAACAGATTTTCGAACCGCTGGGTATGGCGGACACGGGGTATGTCGTCAGTCAGGCGAAGCTTGACCGCTTCAGCGCATTTTATACGGCGACCGAGGACAAGGGTCTGACCCTGATCGAAGCGCCCGAGCATAGCATCCACTACGTGCCGGACGGGCTCATGCCGCCAGGAACATGGACGCCGGGCGGTTACGGGCTCGTTTCCACCGCGCTCGATATTCACAGGCTCGGGATGCTACTTTTCCGGCGTGGCACGCTAAATGGAACCCGCCTACTCGCGCCCACCACGGTCGACCTGATGACGACCAATCATCTGCCGCACGACCTGATTCCGTATGGTTTTCCCGGCGCGAGGCCGATCTATGGCTATGGACACGGTCTGGGCGTTCATACGCTGATGGATCGCGGTCTGGCAGGGACGCCCTGCGCCAATGGCGAATACTGGAAAGATGGCGGGTCGGGCACGCTGCTCTGGGTCGATCCACAATACGAGCTGGTGGGCACCGTCTGCTACCAGCTCGATCCCTTCTGGATTTACCCAGTGTTTGCGACGGTCAAAGCGCTCACGTATCAAGCGCTGCTGGATTGAGAAAACGCGCTTGCCACTGGCGCCCCTAATCCATCACCGCACCCCGCAATTGCAGCTCCTCTGCGAAGTGACACGCTGCGAAATGCCCGTTCCCGAAATCTCGGAGCGCGGGCGTTTCGGTTTTGCAGCGCTCCTTGGCGTAGGCACAACGTGGATGGAAATAGCATCCTGATGGCGGGTTCGAAGGGTCCGCCACCTCACCTTGCAGCCGGATTCGTTCGCTGCGCTTGCGCTGATGAGGGTTAGAGATCGGCACGGCGGACATCAGCGCTTCGGTGTAGGGATGTTTTGGATTGGTGTAAGTATCAAGACCTTCGGCGATCTCCACCACTTTGCCGACATACATGACAATCACACGATCGCAGATATGGCGAATCACGCTCAGGTCGTGCGAAATGAACAGATATGTCAGCTTAAAGTCGCTCTGCAACTCTTCCATCAAGTTCAGGATTTGTGCGCGTACCGACACGTCCAGAGCGGACACCGCTTCGTCTGCCACAATCAGGCGAGGATTGGTGATCAGGGCGCGCGCAATACCGACGCGCTGACGCTCGCCGCCGCTGAAGGCGTGCGGGTAGCGTACCATGTATTCGGGCCGGAGCCCCACGCGCTTAAGCAAATAGCCTGCGCGCTCTTTCATCGCATGGCGCGAGATCCCACCACGATTTTTCAGCGCTTCGGTGATGTTCTCAAAAACGGTCATGCGGGGGTTCAAGGACGAATACGGGTCCTGAAAGATCAACCGTATTTCGTGGTGGTAGGGGATGAGTTCCCGCTCGTCTAGCGCAGCCAGATCAACACCACGGACTGCTGGTGTGGTGGATGCCGGGGTGGCGCTACTCCAGGAACCGCCTTGCGCGTTGTCTGGATCAACCGTGTTGTTATATAGAATTGTCCCTGCGGTGGGTTCGTAAGCGCGGACAATACAGCGCCCGACCGTCGTCTTTCCACAGCCGCTTTCTCCCACCAAGCCGAGTGTCTCGCCTGCGCGGATATCAAAGCTCACATCGTCGACGGCTTTGGTGTATCCCACGACGCGCGAGAATAGCCCCTCTGAGATGGGGAAGTGCATCTTTAACCCGCGAATCTCCAGCAGGTTGTCAGGGTTTTCGAGCGCGCGCAGATGCTCTCCGCTTTGTTCGGTTATTGCGCGTTGTTCAGCCATGGGAAACAACCTCTGAATTCGGGTCACGTTCAGCGACGTCCTCATACAACAGGCAGCGTACCTGGTGGTCTTCGTTCAGGTACGTATTCACTGGTTCAATCTGGTTGCACAGATCGAAACGCTGTGCGCACCGTGGATGGAAGTGACATCCAGATGGCCGCCGAAACGGGCTCGGCACCATACCTTTGATCGGAACCAGGTCATCGCGCCGCATCGCGATCTTCGGGATCGAATGGAGCAGGGCCTGAGTATACGGATGTTGCGGCTCATTGAAAATAGTATAGACATCGCTGCGCTCGACGATCCGCCCCAAATACATCACGGCGACGTCATCGGCGATCTCGGCGACGATGCCCAGGTCATGCGTGATAAACAGCAACGCCATCCCGTAGTCGCTCTGAAGTTCGCGCATCAAATCCAGGATTTGGGCCTGTGTCGTAACATCCAGCGCGGTGGTTGGCTCGTCGGCGATGAGCAGCTTCGGGTTGCACGACAGGGCCATCGCGATCATGGCACGCTGGCGCATCCCACCACTCAAGCGGAACGGATATTCATCGATCAGGCGTTCTGGCTTGGGGATGCCCACGCGCTGCAACATCTCGATGGCCCGTTCCCTCGCCTCTTGTTTTGAGGCGTTGGTGTGAAGCTGTACCATCTCGATGATCTGGTCGCCGATGGTGTGCATCAAACTAAGCGAGGTCATCGGCTCCTGGAAGATCATCGCAATTTCCTTCCCCCGGATATCGCGGATGAGCTCCCCCTTTGGATCGAGTTTCGCCAGATCAATGATCTCTTCCTGGTTATTGTCGCCTGTGCGGTGCAGCAGCATTTCGCCCGAAACGATCCTGCCGGGCTTGCGGACGATCTGCATGAATGCCCGGCTGGTGACGCTTTTGCCACAGCCGCTTTCGCCCACCAGACACAGCGTTTTTCCCCGTTCGATCGTCAAATCAACGCCATCAACGGCTTTAACAACGCCTTCGTCGGTGAAGAAGTGTATTTTCAGGTCGGATACTTCGAGCAAAGGTTCAGCCATGTCGTGTCTCGCTTCTAGTACGGATCTGCCGCATCACGTAAGCCATCCCCCAGGAAGTTGAACGCCAACACAATGATAATGACTGCCACTGCAGGCCATAACAGCCAGGGATACAGGGCAAGCACGGCGACGCGTTGGGTTTCTTGCAGCATGACGCCCCAACTGACGGCTGGCGGTCGCAAGCCCAGCCCCAGGAAGCTTAGCGCTGTTTCTCCGATAATCATCCCGGGCAACGACAACGTCATCGAGGCGATGATGTGGCTGTAGAAGCTGGGCAGCATATGCCGGAAGATGAGCCGTCTTTGCGGCGCTCCATCGAGCCTTGCTGCCAGGATGAAATCATCCTCGCGCAGCGATAAGAACTTGGATCGAACCACGCGCGCCAAGCCCGTCCAACTGCGCAATGCGATCAAGATCGTGATGATGAAGTACACCTGCACGACAGACCAATCAAGCGGCACAGAGGCCGCAATTGCCAGCATGATCGGCAAGTCGGGCACGGACATGACAATCTCGATGATGCGTTGAACGACATTATCGACCCATCCCCCGATCAAGCCGGACAGGCCACCCAGCACAATCCCCAGGATCAGGCTGATGACAACGCCCACCAGGCCGACGCTCAAGGAGATGCGCGTGCTGTAGATCAAGCGGCTGAGCACATCGCGGCCCGATTTGTCTGCGCCCATGAGATACATCGGCTGGGTGGGGTCTTTCGGGCCAAAGAAGTGGCGATCGGTTGTGAAGTAGAGGTCATTGATGTACGGGATTGGCAGCCAGTGCAGGCCGATCTTATATTCCGACCCTCTAACGAAAAAGCCAACATCAATTTTGCTTTCTTCGTCTACTTCCCAAATCTTCTTAAATGATCGTGGATCGCGTTCGAATTTCAGACCTTTTACATGCAGATCAGGCTTGCCATCGTGGAATAAATGAATCGGTTGGGGCGGGGCGTAGACATAGTCAGCGATATACTGGGTACGCTGCCACGGAGCGAAAAATTCTGCGAAGATGGCAACCACGTAATAGAGGATGACGACTCCCCCGCTGAACATAGCGAGTTTGTGCTTGCGGAACTTCCACCACATGAGCTGCCACTGCGTAGCAACCTCTAGCCTCAGCTCATCTTCGGTGTCCGCAGCTGGCAGACTGCCCCCTAACGGGCTGTCGTAATCAGTGGTGTTTTCGCGTATGGTGACATCCATCCGATTCACTCCAACATCACTACTGCAGCCGGATACGCGGATCAAGAACCGCTAGCAACAGGTCACTGATGAACGTGCCAAGGACTGTCAGGGTGCTCAGGATCAGGATAATCCCGGCGGCGACGTACATGTCCTGATCGAGCAGCGCGTTATAGACAACCGGTCCGGTTGTTGGCAAGTTCAAGACGATTGACACGATCAACTCGCCAGCGATCAAGCTCGGCAGAATCCAGCCAATCGTGCTCACAAAGGGGTTTAGCGCGTGCCGCACCGGATATTTCCAGAGCAGGGTGCCTTCGGACAACCCCTTCGAGCGCGCCGTATCTACATAAGGTTTATTGAGCTCGTCTAACAAATTCGCGCGCATGGTGCGGATCAGCCCCGCTGTGCCTGCAGTCCCGATGATGATCACAGGAATCCACAGGTGTTTGACCAAATCCAAGAATTTGGCGAGATTCCAGGGCGCTGTCTCATATTCTTGCGAGAACAGCCCGATCATCGCGCGATTACCGTAACGATAGGATAAGAACAATAGGATGAGCGCAAACAGGAAGTTAGGAATCGCGAGCCCGATGAATCCAACGAAGGTGAAGAAATAATCCGCCTTCGAATACTGCTTTACAGCAGAGTAGATCCCGATTGGCAGCGCTACTATCCAGACAAACAGGATCGAGAACGATGAAATAGCGAACGATACGGGCAAGCGCTCGAGGATGATGGTTCTGGCGTCACGCCGGTAGATGTAGGAATACCCGAACTCCCCTTTGACCACGATATTGCGCAGCCATTTCGCATACTGCACGTACATCGGTTGGTCAAGGCCATACTGCGCGCGGATCTGAGCTTCGAAGTCGGGCGGCAGGTCATCCATCCCCGACTGGATCATTTGCGACACCATGGTCGTCACATAATCGCCGGGTGGAAGCTGGATCACAGCGAAGGTGATGATCGAGATGATCCACACAGTGAAGATCATGTAAACAGAACGGCGCAGGATATACTGCCACATAATTGTTTCCTACTTCTGACCGGCACCTGACTTCGGAAAAATGCGCTCGGCGTGAGACTCACTGGTCACTGGGCGAAGGCTCCGACTGACCGGGGATGCACCCCGTCTGTTGCAGATTTCCGGGGTGCATCCCACCACTCAGCCTAGAGCATCAGGCTACTCGATGATGTACCACTGCTCGGGATACGTGATCTTCTGCACGCCCTCGATCCATCCCGCGATCCACTCGTCGGGCTGGTTGCCAAGGCGGGAATGATAGACCTGGTATCCTGTGCCAGGACGCGCGGTGCCGAGTACCCAGAACTCATCGGCGGCCATTTGCAGGATTTCCTTCATGGCCTCGATCTGCTGTTCTTGGGTGGGCGCGCCGAGGACTTCGGTCTCGAACTGGGTGCGCCATGCCACGTATTCTTCGGGCATCGGGACCTTCTCACCCTGCTCGGACCCCACACGCCAGTGATACCAACCGTTCCCGTACATACCGAAGAACTCAGCCGGGACGTAGTAACGCGGGTCGAGGATCGCGGTAACCCCCGCGCCACCCTCGCCGGTGTAGATCGTCGCTTCAAGCTCGTTAGCGTCTCGGACCTCGCGGAACACGTCGTCCGCCACCGAGTTGAGAACCACCTCGACACCAACTTCGTCCCAGTAGCCGATCAGGATTTCAGCGATCTGTACCCAGTTGGTGCCGTAGGTCAGGCCGTTGTCGACCGTGAAGATGATCCGGAAGCGGTTGCCATCGGGGTCGAGGCGATAACCGTCGGCGTCCTTATCGGGCAGCACCATATCAAGATATTCGTTGGCGAGATCGACGTCGTACTCGAGGTACTGGGTCGCCAGTTGCTCGTTGTAGAGCGGGCTGCTCTCCAGCGGAGACGCCTGGGCCGGTGTGCCCTGTCCGGCGTGCACGATTTCGATCAGTTCCTCACGGTTGATGGCGTGGGACATGCCGATACGGAAGTTCTTATCGCCAAAGACCTGCGCCTTGAATGGATCCGCGACCGTGCGGTTGAAGTGGATCGTGTTTTGGACGCCCGCATCGTTGTACAGGGTACTGATTGCCAGCGGCTTGCCTTCGTCGACGGCGTCATAGTAAAGGATCCGGTCGGCAGCGTTCGGATCCTTGTAGTAGTCGAGATCGCCGCTGAGCATGGCCAGCGTTTGACCCTCGGCGTCCTGATAGCTGTAGCCGGTGATCCGGTCAATGTAGGGAAGCTGGTTGCCTTCGGTGTCAACCTTCCAGTAGTACGGGTTGCGGACCATCGTGATCGTGGTCCCACCGCCGAGCGGCTGGTCCACAAGCCACGGGAAGATGGTCGGGCGCTCCGGATACAGGTAGAAGTTCTGGGTGTCTTCGGTCGGGCCAGCAGCCTTCTTGTTGAGCAGGCCGACCCAGTCCTCGATACCCTCTTCCTGCGCTACCAGCTCGTCAACATTCTCGTTGTAGTCTGCGTGGAACTGCATCAGGTAGTGCTTCGGGAACCACGTGAGATGGCGCCCCGCCCAGGTGGCGAGGTTGTAGAGGAAAGTCCCGTTCGGGTTGGCGAAGATCAGCTTGACCGTGTAGTCATCGATCTTCTCGGCCCTGAATTCCTCTGCGCCTGCGGTGGGCAGCCAGTCCGCTGCCGGGCCGTTGACCATCACTTCTGGGTGGAAGAGAATGTCGTCGATGTAGAACATGATGTCGTCAGCGGTGAACTCTACACCGTCCGACCACTTCAGGCCGCGGCGCAGGTGGAACGTGTATTCACGCACGTCGTCGCTGACTTCCCAGCTCTCAGCGATATTCGGGACCACGCCGGAGAAGTCTGGCGCCCAGATGACCAGGTTTTCCCAGCCGGTCGTGTACCACATGCCGCCCCAGCCGGGGTTGGAGCCGACAAACCCAAAGCGCAGGTTGCCGCCATACTGGCCTACTTCCTTGAACGGAGTGACAACCACCGGATTTTCCGGGAGCCGTTCTTCGACGGGCGGCAGCTCGCCGGCAGCAACCAACTCGGCCAGCATAGGGGCTTCGGTATACTGGGCGCCCTGTGCTTGAACCGGGGAGACAACCGCCGGGCTGATGAGAGCCAGAGCCATCACCGTCACGATGGCAAGGATCCCAAGCTTGACACTTATGCGGTCAAACATGTTGTTTTTCTCCTTAATAGATGCGCCGTTTTGGAAGAATGAGAGACTTCCGCGCTGGTTTACGAAAATGTCTGAAAGATATGTGGTATTGGAGCGCAGACGAGATCGGTGGCATTTATGTGCGTGCAAAAACAGCCATGACAGCCCCTTACGTTCAAGGGAGAACATGCTATAATCGCGCGCGTGGCAACAAGAATCGACGCCTGCTAGGGTACACCTCCTTTCTTGTTGTCTGACTACAAGGAGCTTGCGTGGGTTGGTGAACCCTTCCAAAAGCGCACCGCCCGGGCAAGCTTCTTGACCTCTCAATATCGCACCTTATGTTGTACGGGTTTTTGCACAGACTTTCGCTCTACCAGCCGTGTTCCCAAGACGATTGTAAAGGGTGTGCGGGCCGGATCTTGCCTACGATCCAGCAGTTGGCGCACGCCGAGCGTGCCCATCAGCACCTTGTCCACAAACACAGTCGTTAGGGGAGGGACAACCTCCGATGCGAGCGCGGTGTCTCCGAAACCGACCACCGATAGATCGTCCGGGATGTGGCGTCCCAGGTCGTACGCGGCGCGCATCACGGCCATCGCAGCGTCATCCGTGCACGCGAAGATCGCGGTAATTTGGGGGGCGCGCGTCAGCAGACGCTGCGTTGCTTCGAAGACCGCTTCGCTGTGCAGCGGGCTGTCTTCAAGATAGATATCTTCGATGTCGCTATCTGCCAGCGCGCGCAGGTACCCTTCGCGACGCTGCTGGATGCTCGGATGGCTTTCTGGGTTGCTGCCGATCAAACCAATGTGCTGGTGTCCCTGGCTGGCCAAATAGGTGACCGCGTCATGGGCTCCGTTGGCATAATCGGTGACGACCATGTCATAGGATGAATCGGGCACATGCGTGTCGACTAAAACAACCGGGGAAGACAGGCGTTGCTCCAACTCAAAAACGGTCTCTTGCGCGAAGGCGCCCACGACTAGCCAGCCGTTTGCCTGCTGATCTCGGACGAGATGAGGCCACTCAACGACTGCTGACTGAGCATTGACGGGAAGGCTCGAGTACAGGAAATTCAGGCTATATCGCGTGCACTCTTGCTCCGCACCCTTCAGCACGGCGCTGTAGAACGGGTCGATCAGCACGCGCTGGCCATCATGGGCTTTGACGAGCACACCAATCGCAGAGAGTTCTTTTTCGGGTTGGGAGAGCGTACGAGCCGGCAGTTCGTAGCCCAGTTGGCTAGCTGCTTGAAACACAAGCTCGCGTGTTTCGGGCGCTACTGAGGCTTTGTGGTTCAGAGCCTGCGAAGCGGTTCCGATCGAAACACCCGCTAGGTCAGCGACATCCTGCAACTTGGGGCGAGAGGACACGACGAAATCCTCACGGAACTCTCACTGAAAAAGTGTATTTCATTGAAGTGAAGCCCATCTTTCACTTTCAATCTACAGCAAAAGCTGATCGGTGTCAACTGTTTCACTGAAAATCACGCTGTTCGGCGTGTTTTTCGCTCGAGTTCCGCCCGTCTGGTTGACACCGGCAAGGAAATGTCTATAATGATTTGCAAATAAGTAGTTGAAATCTGTGAAAAAAGAGCTTAAGATTCCCATGAACTCCAGACGTTCCAGACTGAAAGACGTAGCGGAGCTTGCTGGCGTTTCAATCAGCACGGCGTCACGTGTGTTGAACAGCAAACCCAATGTGCTGCCCGAAACGCGCGATCGCGTGCTCACCGCAGCGGAGCGCCTGGCCTATTACCATGCAGGGCGCTCGGCCCTGGACGTGCCGGTGGCGCAAGCGACCATCGGAGTTCTGTCAACCACAGCCCCAGACAGAGATGCCATCTCAAGCTCGTTTTACAGCAACGTCATCGCCGGGATCGACCAGGAATGCCGCGAGCAGCAGATCAAGCTGGTTTTTGCCTCATTCAGTCGCGCCGTCCATTCGACGCCGGCTGCGTGGCCGCTTCCGCTGCATGACCCGGATATTGACGGGCTCATCCTCACGGGAGCGATTCCCACCCATGTGATTGAGCAGATTCGCCTGCAAACTGGGAAGCCGATCGTCCTGGTCGATGCGTACGCCCCCGGCTGCGATATGGTCCTGGCAGATAACGTCATGGGGGGCTACCATGCGGTGCGCCACCTCATCGAACAGGGTCATCGGCATATCGGGTTGATCGGCACGCAGCCTGGCGCATTCCCCAGCTTTTTGCAGCGCCGCGAAGGATATTTGCGGGCGCTAGCCGATTACGGCATTTCAGAGACGTACATTGCCGACAGCTCGCATCTGATGGATGTGACGTACGATGCCACGCGAGCCCTGTTGCGGCGCAGCCCACAAATCACTGCCATCTTCTTCTGTCTGGACTTGGTCGCTAACCATGTGATTCAGGCTGTGCGCGATTCAGGGCGGGATGTGCCAGAGGACGTATCGGTCGTTGGCTTTGACGATTTGCCGCTCGCCAGGCAAACAGTGCCGCCGCTGACCACCATGCATGTGGATATCCCATTGATGGGCGTCTTAGGAGTGCAGCAGCTCGTAGAGCGCATGAAACACCCGGGGCGTGTAACCACAAAGATTTTGTTGCGGCCCCAACTCGTCATCCGTGAGTCGGTGAAGGCGCTGCGCCCGTCCTAGAGGCAGCCGGGCGTTCAATGTCGAGAGACCCGGTCAACGTTTTTCACCGCCGCCCGTCCCAACGATGGCTCTTCTTTGGTTAGGTGACGGAAACCACGGGTAGACCTTTCAACACTTTGTTTTGGGTGGCCAATTAGAGGCCAGCGCCACCAGCACCGATATCCGAAGGAGCTTTTGATGACATTCCGTAATCCTATATTGCCAGGCTTCTATCCTGACCCCTCGATTTGCCGCGTGGGCGAAGATTATTTTCTCGTCACGTCGTCATTCGAATATTTTCCGGGACTGCCGATTTTCCACAGCCTCGATCTTGTGCATTGGCGGCAGCTTGGGCACGTCATCGATCGCCCCTCTCAGTTATGTCTGGCTGGTTTGCAGTCCTCAAAAGGGCTGTATGCGCCGACAATTCGATACCACAACGGCACCTTTTATGTCATCAATACGTTAGTTCCCAATGCCGTGGATCCTGTCCCGCCTCACGGTAATTTCATCGTCACGGCGACCGATCCGGCGGGGCCGTGGTCTGATCCCTATTGGCTCGATGATGCGCCGGGGATCGACCCTTCGCTTCTATTCGACGACGACGGGCGTGTGTGGTACACCGGCAATCGCGTTCCCCCTGCCGGTGAAGACTATCCGGGCCACCGCGAAATATGGCTGCAAGAGCTTGACCTGGACGCGATGCAATTGACCGGCCCCAAATACGCTTTGTGGGATGGCGCAGCCAAGCAAGCGATCCACCCCGAGGCGCCCCATCTCTATAAAATCGATGGTACCTACTACTTGGTAATCGCCGAAGGTGGCACGGACGCCAACCACGCGGCGACGATTGCGCGCAGCAAAACCGTTACTGGCCCGTACGTGTCGTGCCCGCGTAACCCGATTCTCACGCACCGCGAGCGCGGCTTCTCGTCCACGATTGCCGCGACAGGACACGCTGATCTGGTGCAGACGCAACATGGCGAGTGGTGGCTGGTTGCGCTGGGGGTCCGCCCGTACAGCGACCCGTTTGGCCCCGGGTGGCATTACAACCTGGGGCGCGAGACATTTCT
>Ga0079224_100009443_pt1 | contig 13291 bp, 15 predicted proteins | sample Stecom2015_FD_80414 | JGI IMG/M metagenome (GOLD analysis project Ga0079224, IMG submission 80414) | Agricultural soil microbial communities from Utah to study Nitrogen management - Steer compost 2015 | ecosystem: Environmental > Terrestrial > Soil > Agricultural land | place: USA: Utah... | reverse complement strand
TAGGCGTCCATGTGGAGCGTGAAGGGCATCAGCGCCAGCCGGATGAGGGCGGCGGCGCCCCACAGCACGAGCCAGCGCCGCCCGGGGCGCGACCAGGTCGTCATCTATGCCGTCCTGACGCTGAAGCGGCGCGCCAGCCGCAAGGCGCCCAGCGCCAGCGGCAATGCGGCCACCAGCAGCACGCGCTGGACGATCGCCAGCGTCACCAGCGTGGCGGTCGTCGCGTCGGTCACGGCGGCCAGCGCGACGATGGCTGCCTCGCGCACCCCGACGCCGCCTGGCACCGGCGCCAGCATTCCGGCCAGCACTGGCACGGTGGCGATCGCCAGCACGTCGAGCACCGCGAAGTGGATCCCTAGCGCCCAGAACATCAGGCCCACCACGACGACCTGTAGGAACCAGTAGAGCAGGGTCAGCGCGGCGACGGCTCCGATGTTCACCTGCCGCCCCAGGCGGCCGGCGGCCGAGAAGGTGCGCTTGATCTGCGTCCAGGCGCCCAGCCGCCAGGCGATGACCAGCCCCACCGCGGCCACGCCGGTCGCAATCGCAAGGACGGCGAACGACGCCAGCCCTTCCAGCGGCGACGCGACGTCCCGGAATGCCGACGGGCCGATCACCAGGATGGCGATGAGCGAGGTGATCGCCATCATTCCCAGGTCGAGGGTGTGCTCGAAACCGATCGAGAGCGCCGACGCGCGGTAGGGGACCGAGCGCGTCTGGTTGGCCAGCACCGCCTTCGCCGACGCGCCGACGAATCCGGGGCTGGCGTAGTTGATCAGTGCCGAACTCACTGTGATGTCCGCCGCTTCTCCCAGTGTCATCGGCTCGTCGAGCGACTTCATGACCACCTGCCAGCGCCAGGCGTGCACCAGCGGCAGCGCCATACCGACGATGACGACCAGCACCAGCGGCAGCGGCTTTGCCTCGCGCAGCCCGGTCCAAGCGTCGCCCAGCACGCCGGTCAGCCAGAGGACGACGATCGCCGCCAGCAACCCGCCCCAGAAGGCGATCCGCACGACGTTGCGCGATAGCAGGCTCAGCATGCCAGGCCAACTCGCCTCAGCACGTCCCCGGCAACCCCGGTCAGCACCACTTCCGATGCCTGCCCAAGCCACGCCTGCCGGCCGCGCGCCCCGATCTCGCGGCGCATCTCCCGGTCGCTCGCTAGCCGCAGGATTGCATCCGCCAGCGCCTCCGGATCGTCCGGCGGTACGAGCAGCGCCGCCTCGCCGTCGACCAGCTGGCGCTCGACGGCCGGGCTGCGGCGGGTTACGAGCGGCACGCCGCAGGCCAGCGCCTGATGGACCTTGTTCGGGATCACCCGCCCAGCCTTGGTTCCACCGCTAAACACCCCCAGCGCGATATCGGCCGCGCGCAGCCGTTCCCCCAGCGCTTCGTAGGGTAGCCAGTCGGTCCATTGTATGCGCTGGACGCCCAGCTTTGTCGCCAGCCGCCGGGCGCGCTGGTAGTCCTGCCCGGTGCCGATCAGCTCGAAGCGGACGTCCCGGCAGCGCTGCTTGACGATCGCCGCCGCCCGCACGATTGTCTCAGCGCCGTGCAGGGGGATGAACTTGCCGTAGAACAGTACGTCGATCTGGCCGTCGTGGTCTGACGCGGGCGATCCATCCGGGTGGAAAATGCGCTCGTCCACGCCCACCGGCATGACAACCACCCTGGACGGGTCGATCCCGAAGCGCCGCGCGACGAATGCGCGGTTCTCGGCGGTGTCGACCAGGATGACGTCCGCCAGCCGCAGCGCCATCCGGTCGGCCAGCCGGATGAGCGCGGCGAGCGGCCCATCGGGTGAGGCCAGCTTCCGGTCCTCGATCAGCGTATCGGTCAGCGTGACTAGCGGGTTGAAGATGACCGGCCGGCCCAGCGCCCTGGCGAGCGGCGCCAGCAGCAGCATGTCCGGCTGGCCGAAGTAACCGACGACCAGCGCCCGGCAGCGCAGCAGGCGCAGCCCGACGTCGAGGGGCAGGAAGGCCTTGCGGGCGAGTTGCCCGAGGATCGCTCCGGCCAGCGACGGCTTCCCGCGGCGCGCTGGCTGGCTCAGGCGGCCGCCGGCGACCTCGACCCAGGCCCCGGCACGCTCGAAGGCGCGGATGACGTCGACGTTGCGCGCGTAGCCGGGATCATAGGAGGCGACGTAGCAGAGTGCCGGGCGCAAGACTGGCTACTCGTGGTCGGGGACCGGACGGGCGACCCTGGGGCAGCGATGACGCGCTGGCGCCGCCCGGCGCGCGCGCAGGACGAATGCCGAGAACTTTCGGCTCGCGAACCAGGAATAGGTCAACGCTGCAGCGCTGCGTCGGGCCATAGCGGCTGCTCCCCCAAACACTTGAATCGTCGCGACACACCCTGCCGCCCGCGACCACCTCTCGCCGGGGCGGCGCGGCTGGCGCTCAAGGATACGCATTCCCGCCGAGATTGGGGGCCTGTGTGCCGAGGAGGGGCACCAGGTAGGCACCGATGGTCTATGGTGCAGAATCCGCGAGCAGCGTAGGGTTATGCCGGCGCGCAACGCCGCGCGCCGTCGCGCTAGTTGACTTGGGAGGAAACGCATGCAACACGTCCGAGTCGAAGAAGCCGAGATCTCTTCCTACGGCACCGTCGCCGGGGTCGAAAAGATCGAAAGGCTCTTCGAGCTCGCCGCGCCACTGCGTGGCAAGCGCATCATCCACATCAATGCGACACCCACGGGCGGTGGCGTAGCCGAAATTCTCAAGTCCGAGATCCCTCTGCTGCGCTCGCTCGGGATCGACGCCCAGTGGTGGGTGCTAGAGGGCGCGCGCGAATTCTTCGGCGTCACCAAGCGCATCCACAACGGACTGCAGGGCGACAATATCTCGCTCTCCGACGCCGAGTGGGAGACCTACATCGACCAGCAACAGCAGAACGTGGCTGACCTGCCGGAGGCCGACATCGTCGTCGTCCACGACCCCCAGCCGATGGCGCTTCCGACTCTGTCCTGCAAGCGCGGCGCCGCCTGGATCTGGCGCCTGCACGTGGACTCGTCGTCGCCGAACAAAGCCGTCTGGAAGCGGCTGCGCCCGCTGCTCGACCCCTACGACGCGGCCGTCTTCACGCTCGATATCTTCGCGCCACCGGACGTGCCGCCGGACAAGCTCCACATCATCGCCCCGGCCATCGACCCGCTGACCCCCAAGAACCGCTCGCTGCCATACTACGAATCGCTGGAAGCGCTGAACAGAATTGGCATCGACCCCGCTCGGCCCCTGGTGTCCCAGATCGCCCGGCTCGACGTCTGGAAGGATCCCTGGGGCGTCATCGACGCCTACCGGCTGATCAAGCAGGAGATCCCGACCGTCCAGCTGGCGCTGCTGGGCGTCATCGAGGCACAGGACGACCCGGAGGCGCTGGGCGTCTACGAGAGCGTCAGGAACTACGCCGGCGAGGACCCCGATGTCCATATCTACATCGACCCGGAGGTCATCGACCAGGAGGAGGTCGCGGCCGTCCAGACGCTCTCCCAGGTGGTGTTCCAGAAGAGCCTTCGCGAGGGTTTCGGCTTGTCGGTCACCGAGGCGCTCTGGAAGGCCACGCCGGTGATCGGCGGTCGGGCTGGCGGTATTCCCTTGCAGATTCAGCCTGGCGTCGGCGGCTTCCTCGTCGACACGCCGGAGGAGGCTGCCAGGCACGCCCTCGGCATCTTCAACGATCCCCCCGAGGCGCGCGTCATCGCCGCTCGCGGCCGCGACCACGTCCGCCAGAATTTCCTCATCACGCGCCTGATCGCCGAGGAGCTGCAGCTCTACCGCGCCGTCTTGGGTGAGTAGCTCGGGCGCGGTTCCCCGGCTCGGCGAGGGGCTGAAGCTCAGCGCTTGACACGTAAGCATTTGCTTACCTATACTTCGGCGCATGAGTGCCAATGATGTGTTCCAGGCTATCGCGCACCCGGCCCGGCGGCAGATTCTCGACCGGCTGCTGTCCGGCGAGGCCACCGTCGGCGAGCTGGCCGAGCCGTTCGACATCAGCCGCCCGGCCGTCTCCCAGCACCTGCGCGTGCTGCGCGATGCCGGCCTGGTGACCGAGCGTCGCGAGGGGCGCCAGCGCTACTACCGGATCGAGCCCGAGCCGCTCGAGGAGGTGCGCGCCTGGCTCGCCAGCTACGACCAGTTCTGGCAGGACCGCCTGGCATCGCTCGGCCGGTTCCTGGCCGACCGTGACGCGGCAGAGGAGCGCAGCGATGACCGTGCCTGACGCTATCACACACGAAGTGATCTACCCGCAGCCGATCGAGAAGGTCTGGGCGGCGCTGACCGACGCCGACCAGCTCGCCGTCTGGTTGATGGACACCGACTTCGTCCCGCGCCAGGGCCAGACTTTCACTTTCTTCGAACACGAGCCCTGGCCCGACGGCCAGTTCATTGACGTCCAGTGCCGCGTCGTCGCTTGCGACCCGCCGCGCCGGCTGGCCTACACCTGGGCCAGCCCGCCGAAGCTCGGCGAGACGCTGGTGGAGTGGGAACTGGAGACGGTTCCGCAGGGTACCAAAGTGCGCCTGACCCACAGCGGATTTGCGCGCCATGGCGACGCCGGCCGCGAGGCCTTCGACATCCTGGAGAACGGTTGGGGCGGCCTGCTTCGCGAGGAGCTGGCGGAATTCCTGCGCTCCGGCGCTCGCGCCGCGCGTCCAACTTCGACTCGCGCTGAGCGAGCTGCTGGCGCAGCTGGAGGAGGGCACATTGCGCTGATCCGGACGGCAAGCGCGCCGTGCGATTCACCTGACTGGACTTGGTAAGAGAGTGGAGGACGACATGATTCGTCAGATCGGGCTAGCCAGCGTCTACGTCACCGACCAGGACCGGGCGCTGGAGTTCTACGTTGGCAAGCTGGGCTTCGAGCTGCTCAGCGATCAATCGCTCGACGATTACCGCTGGATCGAAGTCGCGCCGCCCGGCGCCGAGACCGGCATGACGATCAGCCTGGCCGCGCCCGGCAGCGACTGGGAGAAGTTCGTTGGCGGCTTCGCCCCGCTGATGTTCTGCGACGATCTCCAGGCCACCTACGACGAGTACACATCCCGCGGCGTCGAGTTCACCGAGTCGCCCACACGCTACCCCTGGGGTTTCCAGGCCATGCTCACGGACCCCGACGGGAACACCATCATCCTGACCGAGCGCGCGTCCTTGCGCGCCACGCCGCAGGTGTAACGAACTGAGACTGTAGGGTTGGCCGCTGCTGGCGAGCGCGCGGGAGCCCGAGCCAGAGCCTCTATACTGCAGCAGTTAGCAGTGCCGCTGTCTGGATCGGAAGCTATGCCGTGAGTACCCCGCAGATTGTCGCGATTCGCGACGCCGTCGTGCCGATCAAGTCGGACATCCGCAACGCGTTCATCGACTTTCGCCAGATGACCGCCTCGGTGGTCGCGATCGTCACCAACGTCGAGCGCGGCGGCAAGCCGGTCGTGGGCTACGGCTTCAACTCCAACGGCCGCTACGCCCCGGCCGGCCTGCTCCGCGAGCGCTTCATCCCCCGGCTGCTCGAGGCCGATCCCGACACGCTGGTGGACGAGTCCGGAACGAACTTCGATCCCCACCGCGCCTGGCAGGTGATGATGACCGGCGAGAAGCCCGGCGGCCACGGCGAGCGCTCGGTCGCCGTCGGCGTGCTCGACATGGCGCTCTGGGACGCCGTCGCCAAGATCGAGGAGCGACCGCTCTACCAGCTCCTCGCCGAGCGCTACGGCGACGGCCGCCCCGACGAGCGCGTCTGGGTCTACGCCGCTGGCGGCTATTACCAGCCCGGCAAGGGCATCGACGCCCTGCGGGACGAGATGCGCGGTTACCTGGAGCTGGGCTACGAGACGGTCAAGATAAAGATTGGCGGGGCGAGCCTGGAGGAGGACGTTCAGCGCATCGAGGCAGTGTTGGATCTGGTCGGTGAGGGGCGACGGCTGGCGGTCGACGCCAACGGGCGCTTCGACCTGGAGACGGCCCTGGCCTACGCCGAGGCGCTGGAGCCCTACGGCCTGCGCTGGTACGAGGAGGCCGGCGACCCGCTGGACTACGAACTGCAGGCCAAACTCGGCCCGGTCTACGCCCCACCGATGGCAACCGGTGAGAACCTCTTCTCGATGCAGGACGCCCGCAACCTGATCCGCTACGCCGGGATGCGCCCCGATCGGGACATCCTCCAGTTCGACCCGGCGCTCTCCTACGGCCTGGTCGAGTACCTGCGGACGCTGGAGATGCTGCGCGAGCATAGCTGGTCGACCCGCCAGTGCGTGCCCCACGGCGGCCACCAGTTCGCCCTGAACATCGCTGCCGGGCTGGGGCTGGGCGGCAACGAGTCCTACCCCGACGTCTTCCAGCCCTTCGGCGGTTTCGCCGACGGTGAGGAGGTCGTCGACGGCTACGTCACCCTCCCCGACATCCCCGGCATCGGCTTCGAGGCCAAGGCCAACCTCTGGGCCGTCATGGAGCCGCTGGGCGCGTAAAGGCGAAGCAACCCGACACAATCCAGATGCTTGGGGATGGGTTACCCGTTCAATGATCGTAGGGGTGGGGCTTGACTCCACCCGGCAGCAGATGAGGTACCGAACAACGGGTGGAGACGAGCCCCGCCCCCACGATGTTGATCAGGCGTGGGGCCAGGTGATGCGCGATGCGGTGTCGTGACGTCACCCGGTGCATTCAATCAGGCTACGAACAATGGCTTTCGATGGGGCTACTTGCCGATGCAGAAGCGGCTGAAGATTTCGTCGAGGACGGCTTCGCCGACGTGTTCCCCGGTGATCTCGCCGACCGCGTAGAGCGCGGCGCGGACGTCGACGGCCAGCAGATCCAGCGGCACGCCCATCTCGCGGGCCTCCAGGGCGGCCATTGCGTGCTCCTGGGCGCGGCGGAGGGCGTCGAACTGACGGGCGGTGACCAGTGCCGGGCGCGTCGCCGCCTCTGATTGGCCGACGGCGACGTCGTGCAGGGTGTGCTTCAACTCGTCCATGCCCGCCCCCGTCACCGTCGAGAGGGTGACGAGCGGCGCGCCCGGCGGCAGGGGAAGCTCGTCAGTGTCCAGACGGGCCGGCAGGTCAGCCTTGTTGAGCACATAGACCACTCCGGCCGGGTCGAGCCGCTGGTCGACCAGATCCAGTACCTGGCGGTCGGCATCGGTCAGCGGCTGGGAGCGGTCCAGCACGACGATCAACAGCGCGCTGGTCGTCAGGGCGTGGCGCGAGCGCTCGACGCCGATGGCCTCGACGACGTCGGCCGTCTCGGTGATCCCGGCTGTGTCGAGCAGCGTGGCCGGGATGCCGTCGAGCGTGATCGTCTCCGAAACCACGTCGCGGGTGGTGCCGGCGATATCGGTGACGATGGCACGCTCCTGACCGATCAGCCGGTTGAGCAGGCTTGACTTGCCGACGTTGGGACGCCCGACGATCGCGATCTGGACGCCCTCGCGGTAGAGCAGTCCGGTCTCAGCTGACGCCACCACCTGGTCCAGCACGTCGACGATGCGCTTGAGGGCGGCGTCCACATCGAGCGCCGGGATCTCGTCGTCCGGGAAGTCGGCGGCCGCGTCGAGGAACGCCAGCGTCTCGACCAGGGCGTCGCGCGCCGGGCGCAGGCGCTCGGTCATCCGCCCGCGCAGTTCGCCGATCGCCAGGTCCAGCGAGCGGCCAGTCTGAGCCGTCACAATCCCGGCCACGGCCTCGGCCTGGCTGAGGTCGATGCGCCCGTTGAGGAAGGCGCGCAGCGTGAACTCGCCCGGCTCGGCCAGCCGCGCGCCGTGCCGCAGGCAGAGCGACTGGACGGCCCGCACCGGCACGTATCCGCCGTGGCAGTGGATCTCGACGACATCCTCGCGGGTGTAGCTGCGCGGCGCGCGCATCCAGACGAACATGACCTCGTCGACCACGTTCCCGTCGGCAGGGTCGACGATGCCGCCATAGTACATGCGGTGGCTCTCGATTTGAGCGGGGTCGGGAACGCGTAGCGACCGTCCGCTGCGGAAGATCTGCAGCGCGATAGGCAGGGCCTCGGGGCCGCTCAGGCGCACGATGCCGATGCCGCCCTCTCCGGGGGCGGTCGCGATGGCAGCGATGGTGTCAACGTACATGGCTTATGGCCTGGATTCTTCGATCTCCACGAGCTCGGCGACCTGCTCGAAATGTGGCACGCCGGAGATCCCGCGCGCCCCGATCGAGAGTGCGGCGGCGGCCGACGCGTGGCGCAGGCTGCGGACGATCGGCTCGCCGCGCCCGCGCATCAGGAAGAGCATTCCGGCGAAAACATCGCCGGCCCCGGTCGTGTCGACCTGCGTGCCAGGATAACCGGGAACCTCGATGACGTGGCCGCGGTCGAGCGCCGTCGCGCCGCGCCGCCCGCGCGTGACAACTGCCAGGCCGCGCTTGCTCACGGCGTCGAAGGACTCGCGCGTGGCGGCCAGCTCCTCGGACGAAACGACCATGGCGTCGAAGCGGGCGTTCATCTCGTTGGTCAGCTTCAGTTCCTCGAAGCGCACGCGGGCCGGCAGTCGCGCTGCCCAGCGCCGCACCCAGCCCTGCGGCGTGACCCCCAGGTAGCCGGGCGCCACGCGCGATAGCGAGCGCGGTTCCAGTTCCTGGGCGACCGGCGCGATGTGCATGATGGCCGGCGCACGCCAGTCCGCCGGCAGGCCGCTCAATTCGATCTCCCCGCCCCAGGCGTGCAGCGTCTGGACCCGGCGGCCGGCGACCTCCTCGTTGGCGAAGGTCGTCGTCGCGCCGGCCGACTGGATCACCAGCTCGACTTCGCGGGAGACCATCTCCAGCTCCTCGCGGACCTGGCGTGGCAACCCTGCGAGGTTGCCGCGCGTGAGCACTCCAACGCGCAGCCCTGCCCGGGCGGCCGTCAGCCCCGCGTAGATCGCGGTGCCGCCAAGCGCCCGGCCCCAGGGCGTGATGTCGACCGTGAAGTGCCCGATGACAACATAATCCGGAGCGCCGGACGCGACCGAAGCGCTCATGCGATACTCAGTCCCTGCCAGTTGTGATTAGGCCGGTGAGATGGTGACGCGCCGCATCGGCCCCTCGCCGCTCGACTCGGTCGAGACGTCCGGCTGATTCTGAAGGGTCAGATGCACGACGCGCCGCTCGTTTGGCGGCATCGGCTCCAGCGAAATCGGGCGGCGGTTGCGCGCGACCTGGCGGCCGACCCGCTCGGCCAGCCCGATCAGCGACTCCTCGCGCCGGATGCGGTAGCCCTCGACGTCGATGATCACGCGCACCCACTCGTCCGTCTCGCGGTTCATCAGCAGGTTGACCAGATACTGGAACTGGCCCAGGCTCTCGCCGCGGCGGCCGATCAGGATGCCGAGATCTCGCCCCATGATGTCGATGAAGACCGTCGTCGGATCGTCCGGGCTGAGCGGCATCACCGAGGGGTTGTCGACTGCGAAGACGTCGGCCTCGATCCCCATCAACCGCAGCAGCTCGGTGACGATCTCCTTGGCCTGCTGCTCGTACTCCTGCAGCACGTCGTCCGGAACGTTCTGGCGCGCGACGGGCTGTGGCTGCGCCTGACGCTGCGGCCGCGGCTGCCGTTGAGCCTGCTGCGGGCGGCGCTTCTGTCCCTGGCGACCGCCCGGGGAGGGCCGCGCGCCCTTGCGGGTCACGCGCAGCAGCACTTCGCCGTCGCCATAGAAATCATTCTCGATCTCGGCCAGCACCTCGACGGTGACGTCCTCGACCTTTGCGCCCAGCTGCTCCAGCGCAAGCCTGAGCGCTTCCTCGCGCGAGCGCGCCTGAATCTCTACGCTTGACTGTCGTTCCATCTGCCCTGTCCCGAATTCCCCGGATCGCGCGTCGTGCCTCGAATGAGCGGGTCGCCGGGATGCCGGCTAGTCGCCCGAGGATGTCCCGCCGCGCCGTCGGCGCTTGCCGCGCCGGCGCGCTTGCCCGCCACTGACGGCGATCGTCACGACGCCTTCCGGCAAGTCTTCATCGTCGCTACTCGTGTCGTCCTGCTGTTGCTGTTTCGGCGCGGCGGCGCGTTGTTCACCTGCCCCTGCCCGCGCGCGTTCTGCCTGGCGCTTCTGAAGCTCCTCGGTCTTTTTCTGCATCCAGCCGAAGAAGCCGCCAATTTGCTGCGGCTCACCCGTGGCGGCCGCGCCGGCCGTGGCAGGCTGCGGCTTCCGGCGGCCCAGGCGCCGTTCCTCGGGCAGCTCGGGCAGCCACGGGAACCAGTCCTTCAGCGAACCCCAGCCGGTGATAAACCACTGCTGGATCACAGAATAGAGGCTCTGAGTCGCCCAGTAAAGCACGACACCGGCCGGAAAATTCCAGCCGAAAATCACGACCATCAGCGGCATGAAGTTCATCATGCCCTGCATCATTGCCTGCTGCGGATCGCGCACCGGGCCCTGGTTGGCCGGGCGTGACATGCGCATCTGGATGAACTGGAAGATACCGGCCAGGATCGCGATCGGCACGATCGCGAAGAACCCGACGTCCCACCTGTCCGGCTCGCCGAGATCCTTGATCCAGAGAAATCCCTCGGCAAAGTGGCCGCTGCGTCCCTGCGAGAGCTCGCGAACCGCGAAGAAGAGCGCGAAGAAGATCGGCATCTGCGCCAGCATCGGCAGACAGCCGCTGGCCGGGTTGACGCCGTGCGCCGCGTAGAGCTTCAGCGTCTCCTCGGAGATCTTCTGGCGGTCCTTGCCGTAGCGCTTCTGGATCTCCTTGATCTTCGGCTGGAGCTCCTGCATCGCCATCGTCGAGCGTACTGACTTGATCGTGAGTGGCAGCAGAATCGTCTTGGCGATGATGGTGAAGATGATGACGGCCAGACCCGCGCTGCCCGTGACGTCAGCCAGGTTGGTCAGACACCATTCGATCAGGTCGACGAATGAGCGCCACGGACCGAGAATGAGATCGAACATGTTGGCTAGAAATCCTCTCGGGAGCCGCCCTCGCGGGCTCTCGGCGCTCGCTTACGGCTCCCCGTACCTTGACGCACCTTGCAACAGCAGCACTCGAACCGGTTGGAGAGAGCTTGTGGTGCTTTCAATCACACCTGATGATACCGTACCGGCCCTGCGGCCGCGCAGACGCTAACGGTCCTGGTCGGCCGCGTCCGCCAGCAGCCCGGCCCGCTCGAGTACCTGCTCCATTGCCGCCTGCACCTCGGCAAACGTCGTCTCCCGGCTCATGCGGTTGCGGGCAATGAAGACGATGTCATGCCCGCGCTTCACTCGCGGGTGCAGGTGTCGCGCCGCTTCGCGCATCAGGCGCTTGGCGCGGTTGCGCTGCACGGCCCCGCCGACGCGCCGCCCCACCGCGAAGCCATAGCGGTTGCGCCCCGGCTCGCCGGGCGCGACGATCGCGACCAGCAGGTCGGTGCTCCAGCTGCGCCCCTGAGAGCGCACGCGCTCGAAATCGAGCGGGCTCCGCAGGCGCAGGTCGCGGGCGATCATCGTTCCATACCCGCACAAGACAGAAGCCCACCGGACTGGGTGGGCCTCGGACGTCTCAAATCCAGCCGCGGCATTAGCGCCGGTTGGTCGGCTTGAACTCGCTGCTCACCGACAGCTTGACGCGCCCCTTGCGCCGGCGCGCCGCCAGCACCCGGCGGCCACCCTTGGTCGCCATGCGGCTGAGGAAGCCATGCTTGCGCTTGCGCGGGATCCTGCGTGGCTGGTAGGTTCTCTTCGGCACGTTGTCACCCTCTCCTGGCTCTATCGACGCCCGGAACTTACGACGCCGGGTGCCCCCTGGGCGGGGTCCATCGACCGGGCCAACACGCAATGCTACGGAGTGGCGGACCGTATGTCAAATTTCCGTGGCAAGCCCCATTACTTTAGCGAGAACACGTCAGCGTCTCCACTACGATGACGATGCGACATCTACCGCTATTCGGATCATCTCACATAGCGGGGCGTGCAATACACCTGAATTCCGCCCAACACGAAAAGCGGACAGTCCAGTTTAGAGGTCGTGCCCCGCGCGTATCAGTTGCACTTATAGTCGATTCCCCCGACAGTGGGACAGTTGACATAGATATGGTAGTTCCTTGAGACAAGGTAATCCTGTGCCATGAACATTGCGTCTCGCCCCCCTTGGACGCTTCCTTTGTGAATACCGAACGCACTGCTTTGAGTTGCAGTAAGCGCCCCGTGCCACGGTCCGCCGCTGTCGCGTTCGCTGCTGAGGTTAATCCCGTTAGGTTCGGGTCCATTCGGGTTTTGAACCTGAGCAGGAGGCTTGTTCTTGACCCAAATGAACGTAGCACTATACGTAATCGTGGGACCGTACTTCGTTGTAGTGGCAGGCCGATACTCATTGTTCCAAATGTAACCGCATGTTTGCTGCGTAATCTTCCCGAATTTGCAAACATGCGCCCCTTGAGTCATCGAAACGCGCCAATAGAGACCAGTAATCGGAATCCAATCGGTACCAACGTTGATCATGCTACGGAGATCATGCGCCGGCTGATGATAGTGGAGTTGGAAGTCTGATGAGCCTCCGAGAAATTAAGCGTAGTATGCGAAGTCAACTCCGGGAATGTGGCTAAATCGCGCCGGATTGGTGGTGAGCCCATTACAGTGACCTGCCGTAAAGAACCCCTTGATCGGTGTCGACGAGGCGTAACGCCCAGCGAAACCACTCGTACATCCCGTAGATAGAGCAAAGCCACCGATGACAGTTGCATCGTCTGAATCTGGGGCAACGGCGTCTACGATTCGAACGGATGCCGGTAATACGACACCATCTGCTCTCAATCGCTGCTCGAGACTTTCAGCATCGAGCACAAAAATTTGGACCTCGCGCTCAGTTATGGCTGCCCCGTACTGAACGTTGTAAGGAAGAAGCAGCTCGTCCGCATGTTCTAGGTCAGCACGCAGCTGCTCTTTCGTTCGCTCAACAACCTCGAACGTCACCAAGTCTCGCAATGGCCCGTCCTCAACGTATGGACGAACCCGCTCTTGGCCACCCGGTAGCACGAATACAATTACGTGAAGATCTGGGACATGCTCGATACGCACCCCCGCTACGAAATCAGGCTCATGCGTCATGAGATCAGAGCTTAGCTCCATCACGCGTGCCTGCAACGCCAATCGCCGACTCGCTTCTTCGATGTCGATACCTCTATCTTCCGCATAAGCTTCCGCATGAATCCGATGCGCATCCTCGGTGGTGCCCTCCGGCACGTTCGTATGCTGACCAGGGACCATCGCTGATTGGGCCATCGCTGAGCCTGAGACCAAAAGGATGACCACGAACACGATAAATGCACGCACAGCCGACCTCGACTTCGCCATCAGATAGCTCCTAAATGTGGGGACGAAC
>Ga0079224_100009441_pt1 | contig 13292 bp, 11 predicted proteins | sample Stecom2015_FD_80414 | JGI IMG/M metagenome (GOLD analysis project Ga0079224, IMG submission 80414) | Agricultural soil microbial communities from Utah to study Nitrogen management - Steer compost 2015 | ecosystem: Environmental > Terrestrial > Soil > Agricultural land | place: USA: Utah... | reverse complement strand
GGAGACGCTGGGCAAGCTCGTCGCGCTGTACGAGCACAAAGTGTTCGTGCAGGGCGTCATCTGGGACGTGAACTCGTTCGACCAGTGGGGGGTGGAGCTGGGGAAGCGGCTTGCGTCGCAGCTTCGCGATGCCGTGGCGCGAGACGCACAGATTTCAACGATACCGGTTGCCGTGAGCGGATCTATAGACCGGCTGCGCTCAATGGCTGACCGGCGCTGAGAAAGCGCTTCAGTCCGGCGCAACCGGCGTGCGATCGAGCTTCCCGAGCAGCAGCCCCCAGCGCGGCATGGAGCGGTAGTAGAGAATTCCGCCCACTGTCCAGCCCAGCAGCATGATGCCCTGCGACACACCCGCGAAGTGCCCGGTGATTCCGATCAATGCGAACAAGAGGGCGAGCCCGAGCATCAGCACAAGGGCCGATCGGTGCGAGAAGCCCTGCTCGATGAGCACATGGTGCAAATGGTGATGATCCGGCTCGAATACCGAGCGGCCGCTGATGAGCCTGCGTACGATTGCCGAGAAGAGGTCGTAGACCGGGACGGCGATGAGCCACAGGCCAACGACCGGCGCGAGCTGCGTCTCCGGAGCCTGGCAGAGCGCGATCCCGAGCGCCGCGACCGCCAGGCCGAGCGACGTGCTCCCGGCATCGCCCATGAAGACACGAACCGGCCGGTTGAAGGGTAGCGGCAGGTTGAAGATCAGGAAGCCGGTGATCACGGCAAGCAAGAGCACATTGAGGATCAGCAGATCCGTGCCGTAGGCGATCAACCCGCAAGCGGCGATCGCGATGAACGCAAGCCCTCCGGCCAGCCCATCGAGCCCGTCGATCACGTTGAACGCGCTGATCACCGTGACGATGAACAGGATCGAGAACACGATCGAGAAGGGTCCGAGGGGCAGCTCGAAGAAGAACGGTGAGCCGAGATGCGTGACGGAGATCTCCGCGCCGAAGACCACGAGCATTGCCGCGCAGGATTGCGCGATCAGGCGCACGCTGGGCGGCAGCTCGTAGCGGTCGTCGATCGTGCCGACCGCGACGAGAAGATACATGCTGAGCAGCACCGAGTTCCAGAAGACCGGGGCGCCGACGAGACTCGAGCCGAACCCCAGCCCGACGGCCATTGCGATGCCGCCGATCAATGGCACCCGTGCATCGTGGCGCTTGCGTCCGCCGGGCACGTCGACGAGCCCGACCTCCACGGCGACCGGCCGCAGCGTGAACATGAACAGCACGGTAACGATTAGGGCCAGGAACGGGCCGACGACGGTCATCGCGCCGCCCCGTTCGATAACGCCCTCGCAGCACTACCGCTCCGCAAATCTGTCCTTTCTATACCCTGGCGTCGTCCGCCGCCGAACGGGGGCCGCAATCGTAAGTCATCGAGAACCGTAAACTCGATTGAACGGCGTCAACTATTCGATAGCATCAACAATGTCGCGAGGCTGGCCGCTACGCAACGTGTTGCGCTCCCCCAACAGCGCGCACGTCGGCCTCAGATGTCCGCACCGCGACCATCTTCGGATTCGGTCAGCCTAGCACTTTCCGGCGAGCCGGGGAGCCAGGCACGTAGTCGCCCGGCTTGAAGCATCAGACGAACAACCAGCGCTCCGGTTCCTGCCAACAGCAGCGCCGAGGTCAGATCGGGCAGGCCGAGCCGCTCGATCGTGATGCCGATTGCAGCGAGCAGCGCCGACAGCACGACGAAGATGGCGAAGGCCGTCCGCATGCGAAAACCCGCCTTCAGCAGAACATGGTGGAGATGCTGGTCGTCGGCCTTCACGAGCGATGTGCCGCGCAACAGTCGGCGCACGATCGTCCAAGCAAAATCGAACAGCGGCAGGGCGACGACCCACAGCAACGTGATCGGAGACGCGGCCTGCAGCGGAGGCTGCGAGACGACGATGCACAGCCAGGCGACGGTGAAGCCGAGCAGGGTGCTCCCGGAGTCGCCCATGAAACAGCGCAGGTCGCGATTGAATCGGGCCGGCACGTTCGCGATGAGAAAGGCGGCGACCGCGCCGAGCACGATTAGGGCCGTCGTCGCGACGAGGACGGCTCCGGCGTCGAACGCGAGGAACGCGAGCGCCGACAGGGCGACGACGCTTGCCGTGCCGGCAAGGCCGTCCATCCCATCCAGCATGTTGAAAGCGTTGATTGACGCGGCGATCGCGAGCACGGCGACCGCCTGCGATCCCAGGCCCTCGAGCGGGATCGGCGTGCCGTCGGCGAACGCGCCCAATGTCGTGATGGAGGCGCCCGATGCGCCGACCAGGAGCGCCGCTGCCGCGATATGCACGGCGAGGCGCGTCCACGGCGACAATTCGAAGCGATCGTCGAGAAGGCCGACCGTCACGAGCAGGGCAGAAGCCGCGAGAAAGGGGCCAAAGTCGATCTCGGGCTGCGGCACGAGACCGAGCCCGAGCACGATGCCGAGCAGCATCGCGATGCCGCCGACGACCGGGACTTCGCCACCATGGATCTTTCGCCCGCCCGGCCGATCGATGAGCTTCAGTGCAACGGCGACGGGTCGGAGCGCAAGCATCGCCAGGAGACAAAGCAAGAAGCTCGCCGTGATCGAAGCGATCAAAGACACCCCCATGGAAAGAAGGCTCGGCCGAGCAGCCGCGCTGCTGTTCCCACGCGCGGAAGTATAGCGCCGCGCGAACGCGGCTGAAAGGGCGAAAAAGATAAGACGTTCAAGATATCTGCCGTGCAGCGATCACAGATTCCGCCGATGCCGGTCACGAGTGCTGGGCGTTGAAAGGGTTGCCCCGAAGTGACGGGTACCAGGCAAGGAGCCGTTGCCGACTCGATTGTATTCAGCGACGTCACGCCTGCAGGTGGCGTTAGCGCTGCTCGCGTGATCCGTGTCACAGGCTGCCCGGGGTCTCTTGCTCCCTATTACCTTGTCCCTGAGATGCAAGGCTCGATATCATCGTTTCGAGCGTCGCCGTCGTTGGAGCCGCCGCTCGAGCGGGCGGCCGCCATTCGCGGCGAGCCGGACGCCCTCTCGACCGGGCGGCTGAGCGCCTGGTCGCGGTCGGCGTCGCTGATGATGTCGCGTTAGGGAGACGGAAGAAGCCGAGAAAGCCGCCAGACGCCCTCCCTCCATCCGGCTAAGCGGCCTACACCCCGGTGCCGCTCGCCGACGGGTCCGCGTACCATACGCAAAGGTGGTACCGCGTCGATATGTTATACACCCGGGCTGTACTATAAGCCTTCGTCATGAGCCGCCCCGACCGCACGCCTTTCAAGATCCAGCGCGACGTTCTGTACGCGCTGCTCCTGCTCGAGCTCTCTTCCCGGTTCGGCAAGAGCCGCGGCGGGTTCTTCTGGGTGCTGGTCGAGCCAGTCGCGCACCTCCTCGTGCCCGTGATGATCTTCACGTTCATTCGGGCCCGGCTCGTGCCCGGCGTCGAATACCCGGTGTTCCTGGTCTACGGCTTCCTGCCGTACCTGCTCTTCAAGGCCATCTGCCTGCAAATCATCGACGGCACGAACGCCGGGCAGGGGTTGCTTGCTTACCGCCAGGTGCAGCTCATGGACGTCTTCGTCGCGAAGGCTCTGGCCCACTCCGTGATCTACGCCGTCGTCTTCACGGTCGTGCTGACGGGCCTCGGCATGCTGGGCTACAGCGTGTTCCCGTTGCGGCCAATCGAGCTCGGCGCGGTGCTGTTCCTCACGATTGGGCTCGCGTTCGGCCTCGGCCTGCTGTTCGCCGCGATCTCGAGCCTCATGCCCGACGCGCGGGCGGCGATCAAGATTCTGTTCATGCCGCTCTACTTCGCGTCCGGCATCCTCTTTCCGGTCACGCGCTTTCCGGATCACTGGGTGCAGCTTCTCGCCATCAATCCGGTGCTGCACCTCGTCGAACTGTCCCGCGTCGCGAGCGTCGAAGGCTATCAGCCGATGCCGTACACGAGCGTGGTTTACCCGATGGGACTCACGCTGCTGACGCTGCTGATCGGCTTGATGCTGTACAGGCTGAGATACCTGACGAAGGTGACGGTGTGATTCGCCTCGACAACGTCACGAAATCCTATCTGACGCTGCGCGGGCGCAAGGTGGTGTTCCGCGACTTTTCGCTCGACATACCTGAAGGCCGAAACGTCGGGCTGATCGGCCGGAACGGCGCCGGCAAGTCCACGCTGATGCGGCTGATCAGCGCCGTGGATTTCCCGGACCGGGGCAAGATTACGACGACGGCGAGGCTTTCCTGGCCCGTCGGCCTCACCGGCGGTTTGCAAAAGAACCTGAGCGGGCGCGATAACGTGAAGTTCGTCTGCCGGGTTCAGGGAGTGCGACGCACCGGGATTCGGGAGAAGATGCGCTTCGTGCAGGAGTTTGCCGAGATCGGGGACTACTTCGATCAGCCCGTGTCGACTTATTCGTCGGGCATGCGCGCGCGGCTTGCGTTCGGTCTCAGCATGGCCTTCGACTTCGACTACTACCTGATCGACGAGGTGATGTCGGTCGGGGACGCGAACTTCAAGCAGAAGAGCCGGGAGGTCTTCGCCGAGCGCCTGCAGAAGTCCAAGGTGATCCTGGTCTCGCACAGCATGAGGAGAATCCGCAAGATGTGCGAGATCGTCGTTCACCTGGACGGCGGGCGCGCCACGATCTACGAGGACGTGCTCGAGGGCATCAGGGCCTATGAGGCCGCCGGCGGAGTCGAAGGCTTCCCGCGGCCGGAGGATAGCGTCCAGCTCGAGGAGCCGAAGGTCGACGCAGCCGATGAGTCCGCCGAGGCAGAGGAACGCGCAACTGCGGCGGCGGAAGCCGAGGCGCGGGACGAGGCCGCAGCCGCGCGGGCCCGGCGCAGGGCCAGGCGCCGGGCGCGCGCCGCGCGGCGCGCTGCCGGAGGCAACGCGTGAAGCCGACGCTCGGGTGGTTCACCCCGCGCAATCTGCAGCTCGGTCTCATCGCCATACCGTGGCTCGCCGCGGCCGTCTACCTTCACGTCTTCAGCGCCGATCGCTACGTTTCCGAATCGATCGTGGCGATTCGCGCGGAGGGCCAGCAGGCGATGCCGGGCGGCATAGACGCGCTCTCGGCCCTGTTTGGAAGCGGTGCGGCCTCGCGCGAGGATCAGCATATGCTGAGGGCGCACATCCTTTCCATGGACATGCTGCAGCAGCTCGACGAGAAGCTGAATCTTCGCGAGGCCTACAGCAGCCCGAAGCTGGATTTCATCTTCGCGATGGACGAGGACGCTTCACAGGAGGAGTTTCTCGAGTATTACCGGCGCCGGGTCGAGGTGACGTTGAGTTCCGATTCCGGTCTGCTGACCATCCGCACACAGGGGTTCACGCCCGAGATCGCTCGAGCGGTCAATCAGCAAGTGGTCCAGATCAGCGAGAGGTTCATCAACGAAAGCTCACATCGCTTGGCGCGAGAGCAGATGAGCTTTGCAGAGAGCGAGCTCGAGAAGGCACGCGCGCAGCTCGACCACGTGCGGGCGCGCTTGACGAGCTTTCAGAGAAAGCACGGCGTGCTGGACCCGACCGCTCAGGCCGTGGCGAACTCCGGCCTCACCGCGGAGCTTCAAGCGGCGCTCGCGCGGCAAGAGGCCGAGCTCAAGGGGCTGCTCGCCTACCTGAACGACGATGCGCCGCAGGTTCAGGCGCTCGAGGCGCAAATCGCGGGCCTTCGGGCCCAGCTCGAGACCGAGCGCCTCCGCAGCCTGACCAGCGATGAGGGCCAAAGCTTGAACGTGCTGGTGGGCGACTACCAGGAGCTGCTCGCCGAGCTCGAGTTCGTGCAGGATGCCTATCGAGGCGCGCTCGTCGCGCTCGAGACAGCCCGCATCGAATCGACTCGCAAGCTCAAGAGCCTCGTGCTCGTCGAATCGCCTGCGCTGCCCGAATCCGCCGAATATCCGAGAAGGGGCTATACGCTCCTCGCGCTGTTGATGGGACTCACGCTGGTCTATGGAATCGGGCGGCTGGTCGTAGCCACAATCGAGGACCATCAAGAATGACCGAATATCGAACACGCTTCCGGCGATGGTTTGCCGGAGCCGTGCTGCTGCTCGCCGGATCCTGGACTGCTGCGCAACAGACCTCATTGAACGACGTTTCGTCGCTGCTGACGGGCCAGCAGACTACGGCGGGCGCCGCATCACTTCGGGCGCGAACGGCCGACTCCAGCGTGTCCGTCGCGGACGAGCTCGGTACCCCCCGCGAGACGATGGACGCTGCCGCGCTTCTCGGCACCGAATACCGGCCCGCCGAGGGGGCAATGTTCGGCGCGCAGCTTTTCCAACCCGGCATGTCGAAGAGCTACGGGCAGGGTTTCAACGACAACTACACGCTCGCCATCGGTGACCGTGTTGCCCTGAGGATGTGGGGCGCGTTCTCCTACGAGGACTTGCAGACGGTCGATCCGCAAGGGAATCTGTTCCTGCCGAACGTGGGGCCGGTGCGGGTGGCCGGCGTCCGAAATGCCGATCTCAACGAAGTCGTCCGGGCGGCGATCCGCGAGGTCTATCGCGCGAACGTCGACGTCTACGCGTCGCTCGACGCCTCCCAGCCCGTGCGCGTATTCGTGACCGGATTCGTCCGAGCGCCCGGTCAGTACCCCGGCGTCGCCGCGGATTCCATTCTCGACTTCCTGCTTCGGGCCGGCGGCATCGATCCCGAGCGCGGCAGCTATATCGACATTCGGCTGTTGCGCGGAGGCGAGCAGCTCGCCTCCTTCAATCTGTATGACTTCCTCCTCGAGGGCCGGCTCGACCAGGTGCAGCTGCAGGACGGCGACACGATCTTCGTCGCCGGCCGGCACAACAACGCGCGCGTGAGCGGCGAGGTGTACAACAGCTACGGATTCGAGTTCACGACGCCCACGATCTCCGCCGCGGAGCTGCTCGAGCTCGCGGGGCCGAAGCCGGGAGCGACACACGTCAGTGTGACGCACAGGACCGGCACGAACCAGTTCGGCGAGTACTACGCAATCGACGAGCTCGACGGAGTGTATCTTGCTTCGGGCGACGAGATGTCCGTCGTGGCCGACCGCACAGTCCGGACGATTCTCGTGCGCGTCGACGGCGCCGTCGAGAGCTCGCGCGTCCTGACGCTGCCTTACGGCTCGCGGCTGCGTGACGCGCTCGAGCTGGTCACGCCGATGCCCGAGGCGAACATGGATGCCGTGCAGCTCTTTCGTGCATCCATAGCCGAGCGCCAGCGGGAGATGATCGAAGTATCCCTTCGAGTGCTCGAGACGCTCGCCCTCACGTCACGCTCGACGACGAGCGAGGAAGCGACGCTTCGGGCGCAGGAGGCCGAGCAGATCACGCGGTTCATCGAGCGTGCGCGAAGCGTCGAGCCGCGCGGCCAGATCGTGCTGGCAGGGCGCGAGAAGGCGATGGACACGCTGCTCGACGACGGCGACGTCATCGTCATCCCGGAGCGAAGCGCGCTCGTTCTCGTGCACGGCGAGGTGACGCAGCCGAGCGCGATAGCGTATGACAGCCGCTCGCGCGTGGAGGACTACCTCGAGCTGGCAGGCGGCACGACTCAGCGCAAGCGCGATGCGAGAGTCCTGCTGCTCAGGCAGGACGGCACGTTCGTCGAGGACAGGCGGGCAAGGCCCGAGCCGGGCGACGAGATTCTCGTGCTGCCGAGCGTCGGTGCCCGCAACGTGGAGGTCGCCCGCGGGATTTCACAGATCCTCTTCCAGCTGGCGGTCGTCGCTAGGGTAGCGCTCGACTTGTAATCGAGGCCGTTCTAGCGATCTCGGTGGCGGCTTCACAGCCGAAGCGCGTCGAGCGCTTCGGAGACGATGGCTCGCACGTCCTCTTCGGAGGCTTCCCGCAGGTTGTTCTCGGCTCTGCCAGGCGCGAACATCTCGCCGGACAACGCAATGATCTCGTTACGGTGCGGCAGGTGCGCTGCGAGCCGCTCCCGCATTCGGAGGCGCACGAGGAGATCGGCGAGGCCGGCGGCGAGATCACGAACCTCGGCGTAGCCGAGGCTTCTCGCCAGCGCTTCGAGCCTTCCATCGTCGATCGCCGCGTTGAACGCGAGAAGGGCGGGCAAGGTGAAGCTGCAGGCGATACCGTGAGGTAGGCCGAAACGCGCCGTCAGCGGATAGGAGATGGCGTGCGCGAGCGCGGTACGGGTCTGGCTGATCGCGATTCCGGCGAGCGCGCTCGCCTGCATCATGTCCGCGCGGGCGTCGAGGCTCCCCGGTTCCTCTACCGCTCGCGGCAACGCCGGCAAGGAAGACAATCTGGCGTGGCAAATGCTTCCTTCTTTGCTTCGTTTGTGTCATACGTAAAGAATGCGAGGTATAAATTCCAACGAGTGGGGAAGCCTGTGATCCGGGAGGTCGACCAGGAGAACCACGCTTGACCACGCTTGAGAAGTCCGGGCGTACGGCCACGCCGGAGCGCAGCGTTTTCGGCGGCAATGCCTCCAATTGCAGGAACAGACCGACGCATAGTGTTCCCAGCTAGCATAGACAAGCGATGAGAGACTCAGTGCGGAGTAGTATCCGCCTAGCGAAGTCCGTCTTCTCTAGCTTGTGCAGCCGGGCTTATCTACGGGGAGAGCAGACCACATGAACGCGGTTATTTTTGTCGGAACTCGTCGATACGGGTTGTTGGGTCGAGGCAAGTTGACACCACGCTTCCTCGACCGTTCACCAAAGTCATGAAACGGCATGGCGTGGACGTCTTTACTTATCCCACTCCTGAGGAATTCATCGACAGCCTTTTGCTGCACAAAGCGCATCAACCGGTATTCGTCCTCGTTTACAACGAGACATACTCGAAGTTCTATGATCCGCGGCGCATAGAATCGGCGATACGTACCCATTGGCCGGACGCGGTGATCTTCAACAGCACGAAGACTGGCAAAATCTTAAGGGACAAAAGAAGGCTCAATACCTTCTTGAGAAAAGAAGGCATCGGCGTTCCGGCAATGGTAGAGTCGGAAACTTCAACGACAAAAACATTGTCCAACGCAGCTATCGGGTCCCACAAACCTGTGGTTGTCTACGATGTAGGCGAACCACTCGATCATGATCGATATAACACGGCTTTCATCAATACCGTCCGAGAGTATAGCGGCAAGACATACTACGTTTGCCTGCGCGCTTTGGCCGTCTCAACCAAACTCGTGTCCGTATATGTCAGAGCCAGGCCCACTGACGACGGCGACCCGTCGGTGCACAGCCGCGATACGCCTGTCGACGCAGATTTGATCAACCATCTTTACAGGGAAGTCGCCGCACCTAATACTCCTCGTATCGAGAACCTCTGTTACCAGCTCGGCCGGGTCCTCGGGCCTGGATTCTACGCTCACGACATTCTGCCGTGCACTGACACGGGAAGGTTGCTCGTGTGCGAGAGCGGTTTCAAATTTAATGACAATACATTGCGAAAGCACCTCCTTTCGATCGGACGAGAGCTACCTTTTTCGGATCTCTTCACTGACGAAGAGGCGCTACGCGCAGCGGAAGCCTTTCTGACCGTAGTCCGTAACGATGATGCTACCGCAAGCTTTCCCGTCAACCGGACAGTTCAGCAGTAGAACTTCTGGCCTTTGCTGCATACTCAACAGGCGTCGTAGGCATGCGCAGCAGTGGGTCTGTCGAGGTCGTCGTACTACGAGCCCCGTGTCGATTGGCTAAGCCGGGACCGGGAGGCGATCGAGGCGCTGCAGTCGTTGGCGGATCAGTGTCTGCGACGCGGCTTCTGGAAGTATCACAAGGTGCTGCGACGGTCGGGCCGGAGCTGGAATCACAAGCGAGTTTACCGCGTGTACTGCGAACTCAAGCTGAACCATCGCCGGCGCGCGAAGCGACGCCTGCCGGTTCGTCAACCGCGGCCGCTGTGGATCTCGGATCGGTAAAACGCCGTCTGGTCGGCGGACTTCATAAGCGATGCGCTCTACCACGGTCGTCGCTTTCGGACGTTCAACGTCATCGATGACAATAACCGCGAGGGCATGAGGGCATGGCGATTGAGATCGACACGTTGACTACGGGAGAGCGCCTAATCCGTGTGTTCGAGCAGCACGAGGCTTTGCGGGGCTTGCCCGAAGTGCTGCGCGTCGACAACGAGCCGGAATTGCTGTCAACGACCTATGTGGACTGGGCGAAGAAGCGCAGCATCCTGATCGAGTACATCGAGCCCCGGGAGCCGAACCAGAACGCCTATATCGAGCATTTCAACCGGACGTACCGAGAGGAGGCTTCTTACGGAACGACACATCAGGCGCGCTCGACATCCGGCGCCGTTCGATAAGGTACATTCCCAAGTCGATCCACCGCACTCTTCGTAGCGTGCTTCTCGTACGGCGATTCGAAAGGATAGGCTTTATCCAGGTACTCCTTGAGCAGGATCTCTTGCCGGCTCAGATCGATATCCGTATGCCGCGTCACGTTGAGGCATACGAACATCGGCTTATCCTTCCGAATCGCGCGGAGCTTGTTCACGAAGTCCTTACGCCCGGTATCGGCGTACGCATATTCTTTCGGCTTCCCTTCCCACTCCACTGCCCGCCCGGTCGCGATGCCGTAATAGTGCGCGAGCATGCTTGGAACGGAAATATCCGTGCGAGAGCGGAAGCGGGAGGCCCGGGTTCGTGCAATCTCCGTCGGGTATCGCCGCTCGATCTCCTCCAGCAGGCTTCGCTTCAAGGGCATCGGCACGTGCTTGATCTTGCGATCAAAGAACAAGCCGAAATCCCTCAGCATGAGCTGTACGGCGTTATATGAGGCCCAATCCGTCGGAATCGCCGAATCGCCCGGTCGTGTCGCCGTCGTGAACCCGGACGGCGACAATCTGCTCTTCATCTGACCAGCCTTCGTGAAGAAGGTTTCGATCGTCGTCTCACGACCGAGAAAGACATCGTCGTTGAAATAGAGAAAATGCTCAGACAAGCCCGGTATACGATGGAGGCACGCTTCGATGGCGTGCGAATTGAACGTCGGTAGGTCTCCAGGATTCGGAAAAATCTCTCTGTGCGGCACGATGGTGACCTTTCCCGAATCCGTATCGAGCCATTCCGGTCGATGACCGACGGTCACGATATAGATGTGCCGGACGAACGGGGCGTATAGCCAGACGGACCGTAGCGAGTACTTGAGCTCGTCTCGATTGATGAACCGCTCGTCGTTGCTCGAGGCCGGAAGAGCGACGTGCTGCTCCGCCGCCCAGCGCTCTCGCGCAGCCTGCCACTCGGGGTCGGAGGAATCGACCCAGGTGTACACGACGTCGATCGGCTCTCCTTCGAGAGCATGCGTGCGCCCCCGAGTGCGCACCTGCGCGCCCGCTATCGGCTTCGCCGTGGCGCCCTCTCCGCCGAACTCTTCGGTCCAATCCGCCTTCTCCACGATCCACCGCTTCGCGACGATGCGGACATCCCGAGGCTCTACGATGACGACCTCGACGCTTCCGCGCCGGCCGACACTATAGTTTCCTTGCGAATACGGCACTCCGATTGTCACGGACTCGTAGTCGGCGAGGACCGGAAGAGTGAGCGACTCGGCGGCAATCGGTGCACCCGTGTACGAACCACTGTTCAACCATACGCGCAAGCCGCCGGGACGATACTCACGGCCGAGCGCGTTGATCACGGCGCAGAGCTTGTCCAGATCTCCCTGTCGGACGGCACAGTATGCATTGAATCCCGTCACATGGGTCCGGCAGTCCACACCTGCCTTGCGCAAAGCGCTTTCGACGCGATGAAGCATCGCTCTTCTTCGGTCGATCGGCCGAACGGGCAATGCCCATGGATCGACCAAGAACGCTTCCTCCTGAGGTTCGATCCGCCGTGAACGTAGCTTCACTCTCAGCTTTCGTAAAGCGCCGAGCACTACCTCCCCGCCAAGCATTCTCCGCAACCCCCATCTCACGACTTTGAGGGCCGCGACCTTCGGCGGCATCGCTCTCAATCTTCGGAGCTTCCCACGCAGCGTCTCCTCACCGCGCTTCGTCAGCTCCGCGCGCAGCTTTCGGTTCTCGAGGATGTACTGGCGGTTCGCGTCGCGACCTGGAGAACGTGAAACGCTTTCGGTTCCCCCCTCTCCGCAAGACGCATGATCTCCGCGGCGCACGCCTGTCCTGCGCCGCCAAGGTTCACGAAGTACCGCTCGAGAAACTCCTCGAATCGCGCGTCGTCCGAAAGCTTCTCGACCGCCGCTTCGTAAGCTTCGTGCACCGAGGGATGATGGTTGAGTTTCCCGACGAGCCGCGCGATATCGGCATGCGAGAGATCCTCTTCGGAGAGCCGCCGCACGTCTTCGCTCTGCTCGTTGAGATCGTCGACAAGCAAAACGGGGCGCCTTACAGCGAGCGCGTCGTAGATAGCTCCCGAATAATCGCTCACGACGACGTCGTGCTGGAGTATGACCTCGATCGGATCGACGTCCGATCGGATTATTCGCACGCCCGCGTCGTCGCCACACCGAGCGAGGTCCTTCTCGGCATGGTGGAGCTTTATCGTCAGCGCGACATCCTGGTTCCGTAAGTGCTCGACGATCGCGAGCTTGTTCGACAAGTTACCGTAGGTTGGCATGTAGAGAACGCGCAAGCGGCCTCGAGCTCGTGCCGGCGCGCCGGGTTTCTCCCCGCCGGCGTAGGCCGAGTCCAACAGCGGGTTGCCGACCGGCACGGCATGCGCGAAACCGGATACCCGATCGGCCGAATATTGGGCCATACATCAGGTTCAAGCTCGCCTGCGCTCGCCAAACTCCATACTGGTAGCGCTCCTTCGCGAGGCTGTATTGCTGAGCCACCACGAGCGACTTCGAGAAGAACTGCATGATCGGAACGGGCGTCTGGCAAACGAGCACGTCGCATTCCCCATCTATCCGACCGAGCCGCGACGTGTTCACCCATACGATCTCGGCGTTCGGGATGTGCGCCGCAACGAGCGCGGACGTCACGCCGAAGTCGTCCTCCCGCACTTCGATGTATGCAGTCTTGTCGTCCAGATGGCCGGCGATCCGACCGTAGTGAAAGAGCTGATAGGGAGATGTAATGATGAAACCGAAACGCATCTTCGTTCGCTCGTCACTAGGCCGCGCTCGTAACACGACACAAAGTGCAGACGGTTACCCCACCGCCACACATATCGAACAGTTCTGCGAAGGTGTACCCGGCCGCTGGACGGGGCCAAATGTTACACGCGCAGCCGCCGCGCGCAAGGAAGCCTCTACAAGGGGCAGGGAGCTTCCTCGAGAAAACGATTGAAGCATGCCGTGCGAGTCCCTCAGCAGCCCGGGAACGCCGGGCACGAATGCCGCTTCAGGCGAATCCTCCTGCTCCGGCTGTCCCCCTGT
>Ga0079224_100009440_pt1 | contig 13292 bp, 12 predicted proteins | sample Stecom2015_FD_80414 | JGI IMG/M metagenome (GOLD analysis project Ga0079224, IMG submission 80414) | Agricultural soil microbial communities from Utah to study Nitrogen management - Steer compost 2015 | ecosystem: Environmental > Terrestrial > Soil > Agricultural land | place: USA: Utah... | reverse complement strand
GTTTGCTTTTCTTCGTTCAATGTCTGGGAAAGTAGTTTTTCGGCTTCCTTGTGTTTCATGAGATTTGCGTATGTGACCAAACACCCATAACTCGCAATTTCATAATGCTCTACTTTTTGTGCAGCAGCTATTAACGCGGCATCCAATACCTCTTTACTATCTTCGAAACTTTCGATAATTTCGTCAGCCTCACTTAACAGGCCTTCCATTGCTTTGCATTTTTTACCCCGGGCGGACAAATCAAGTGATTGAAAAACATTTTTTAAACGGTCAATATGTTGTTCTGTCTGTGTATAGTGTTCGTCAAAAGCAGTCTTCAGTTTATCGCTAACAGCTGAAGAAGACATCTTCTTTAAACCTTTAAGAAGTTGGCGCTCTGCCCCTAAAATATCCCGAAGTTCATCTACAAAAAGTTCATGGAGGTGAGCATTGGGCATCTTGTTAGTTGATTGTTTTGCGGTTGCCATAATGATTAATTTTTAAGTATGATAATTATTTATGGGGACTAACACAAGTTGTCAAAAAAGGTTTAGATTAAAAAAATACATTTTAAAAAATTAAAGTCGTTATTTGTTACAATTGCCAATATGGAAACCTTAATCTATATTTTAGATGATGGTAGTTCGGTAGGAGTATCGGCCTCATTTTTTAACCCTTATCATGTATCCCCCAGATTAATCGATCAGTGTCATAACCAATAGCTTTTGCAATTCTAACATATGAACGTTTTATATCGTCCGGCAATTTCTTGTTTCGGGACAAAATCCACAAGTAGTTGAGATTCCTGCCCGCGACAAGAGCATATAAATAATGTTCATCTATTGCGACTACATTGTAGCCTGAATAAAAAGGTCCAAAAAAACTCACGCGAAGCGCTGCCATATTTTCGTCGTCCCAAAACTTTGCTTTACCTTCAACAGACTGCCATTTTTGTTTTTTAAAATTATAACCTTTATTAACGACTTTAATAAGACCGTCTTCCCTCAAGCTATATTCGGCACTTACATTGTCTAAGTTTTTTTCGAAACGAAAGTCGATACGGGCAACTTCGTACCAGACGCCGAGGTAACGTTCGAGGTCAAAGTTCTCTATAGGCTGAGCTTTTTCGGGCATTTGCTTTCTTAAAGCATAAGCGACTACCGCGCCCAGTGATGCTAAGGCGGCGGCTGTGCCAGCTATGGTTATTTTTTTGTTCATGTTATTTTAACAGTACTATGCCATGAATGTTTAAAACTTCTTGTAGAAAAAACAAGTTTAATCGCTGTTTGTTGTTCATGCAGCAACATATCACGAAAAGCACCATCAAATTGCTAAAATTCACAAAAAAAGGTATTTACTGTGTCCCCGGAAAGTTTCATATCGATCTTTGGGAGCCAGTTGACTATGCGATTATAACTCATGGACATGGTGACCATGCGCGTGCGGGGATGAAGCATTATTTGTGTCACAACTTTACAATTCCGATTCTTAAAAGCCGACTTGGGCCGCTGAGTTCACAGGGCCTAGAATACGGTGAATCCTTAGATATCAATGGAGTCAAGGTCTCTCTTCATCCTGCTGGACATATCATTGGTTCGGCACAGGTGCGTCTGGAATACAAAGGAAGGGTGATTGTGGTTTCGGGCGATTATAAACTCCAAGATGATGGATTATCAACTCCTTTTGAAATTGTTAAATGTGATGAATTCATTAGTGAAAGCACTTTTGGTCTCCCAATCTACAATTGGATGGAAGTAGAGCGCCAAAATGAATTGTTACGAAATTGGGTATTGCAAAACCGGGCAAATGGAAAAACTTCAGTAATTATAGGCTACTCGCTAGGAAAAGCACAACGGATTATGAAAGCTCTGGAAGGTATCACGCGTTTGAATGTACATCACTCTATTGGAAAACTCAATGAGGCTTACGAAAGTGTTGGTGTTAAATTACCGAACTATCGGGTTGTTGATTTCCAACATGACATGAAAAACGTTGACAAGGAAGTTGTTGTCGTACCACCGTCTTTGCTAGATTCAAATATTATTCGAAAAATACCGAATGCTGTGAACGCGATCTGTTCTGGTTGGATGCAAGTTCGAGGTGCCAGACGTTGGCACAGTGCAGATGCGGGTTTCCCAATAAGTGACCATGCGGATTGGCCAGGATTATTAAAAACAATAAAAGCGACTGAAGCCGAAAAAATTTACATAACACACGGACAGACGGCCGTTTTTACGAAATATCTAAATGAGATAGGTATTGATGCAGCCGAACTAACTACCGAGTTTGTAGGAGAGGAGGTGTAACTTGAAGATATTTGCCGATTTAATTAACGCTCTGGACAGTACAAATAAAACAAATCAGAAATTGGATGCCATTGAAGGATTTCTCAATGATGCTTCAGACCGTGATAAGCTGTGGCTTCTAGCGTTGTTTACTGGAAAACGCCCTAAAAGGAATGTCAGTACGACGCTCATGAAACAATGGGCAATGGAGCTTACCGGCATCCCAGAGTGGCTATTTCAGGAAAGTTACGCGTCGGTTGGCGATCTGGGAGAAACGATTTCATTGATTTTGCCCGAACCGGCAGCCTATAAAGATCGCGACATTGCAGATTGGATGGATTTGATTGCCAACTTAAAAGATAAAACAGATGGAGAGAAAAAAGCATTTGTACTTTCGAGCTGGGCACATCTGCCGCAACTGGAACGCTTTATCTTTAACAAATTGTTAGGTGGGAGTTTTCGTGTGGGAGTTTCATCAAAGACACTCGTCAATGCAATCGCGAGGTACTATCAATTAGATGCAAGTGCAGTGGCGCATTCCATAATGGGCAACTGGGAAAGAGATGAGGTCTCATTCGAAAAACTGATACGCGGAGAATATGCCGATACGCAGTTGTCAAAACCTTACCCGTTTTGCCTTGCTTATGCGGTAAATAAAAAACCAGAGGATTTAGGTGCGTTAAATCAATGGCAGGTAGAATATAAATGGGATGGTATTCGCGCTCAACTTATTAAGCGAAAGGGTGAGGTGTTTGTCTGGTCGCGCGGAGAGGAGCTGGTAACTCACCAATTTCCGGAAATTCGAGACGCTTTGCTTAATTTTAAATGTGATTTTGTAATGGACGGAGAACTACTCGCCTACAGGGATGGGCGTGTACTGAATTTCGCTGAATTGCAAAAACGATTAAATCGTAAAAATATTAGTAAAAAAATGTTGGATGATATTCCAGCAGTCGTTTTTGCTTACGACTTAATTGAATGGCAAGGTGAAGACATTAGGGGTAAAACCCTAGCTGAAAGAAGGAACATTTTGGAAGAAATCTTAAAAATAGAACTCGACAAAAACATTTTTCTTTCGGAAGTTATACACGCGACTAGCTGGGGTGAGCTATACGAAGAAAGGGATAAAGCTCGAAATATTAATAGTGAAGGGCTGATGCTGAAACATAAAAATTCTCTCTACCATGCGGGTCGAAAACGAGGAGATTGGTGGAAATGGAAGATTGACCCGCTGACGATTGACGCAGTGTTGATTTATGCCCAGAAAGGCAGTGGCAGACGTAGTGCTTATTATACAGATTACACCTTCGCAGTCAAGCAGGGTGATCAGTTAGTTACAATTGCCAAGGCCTACTCAGGGTTAACTGACACGGAGATTAAAGAAGTAAGCCGTTTTGTAACTCGAAATGCGATTGAGAAATTTGGGCCGGTGCGGACAGTTAAGCCTGAGTTGGTCTTCGAAATAGCTTTTGAAGGTATTGGGTACAGTAAGCGACATAAATCTGGAGTAGCGTTACGCTTTCCACGAATTGTACGTTGGCGGAAAGATAAGTTACTGAGCGAAATAGATGATATAGAAGAAATAAAAAAATTAATCTCCTGATGGCGAAGGAACCGATACAAAACACTGGAGGCTATAGACTCGTCACCGATTGGATGGCGACTATGGGAAACGTCCCATTTGAATTTCAGAAAAAAACTTGGGAGAATTTTGACAGGGGGTACAGTGGTATGGTGGTAGCACCCACAGGCTTTGGTAAAACTTTTTCGGTTTTTCTGGCTGTAGTCATCGACTTTATTAATCATTCGGATAGTTATCAGCCAGGCTTGAAATTACTGTGGATAACGCCACTCCGTTCGTTGGCCAAGGATCTCGCAAAAGCTATGCAGGGGGCTGTCGACGGTATTGGATTGGATTGGGCAGTTGAAGTCAGGAATGGTGACACCGATGTAAAAATTAAGCAAAGACAGACTCGTCAAATGCCGGATGTGCTGTTGGTTACTCCCGAAACCTTACATTTGTTACTTGCGCAAAAAGGAAGAACTAAGTTCTTTAGAACATTAAGGTGCATTGCCGTAGATGAATGGCACGAACTATTAGGGACGAAGCGGGGAGTGATGGTAGAGTTAGCTTTGGGGTACCTTCAAGGCTTGTATAAGGAGATTCAGGTTTGGGGGATTACGGCCACAATCGGGAACTTAAATGAGGCCTTGAAGGTATTACTTCCATCAGCAAAGCAACTAATTAAGGTGGTTGCTAAGGAAAAGAAGAAAATCGAGATAATCCCCGTGTTTCCAGATGAAGTTGAAGTTCTGCCTTGGGCTGGACATCTCGGTGGTAGGTTGGTAGAGAAGGTTGTTCCAATTATTGTACGAAGCAACTCGACCATCATCTTTACTAATACAAGAAGTCAAAGCGAAATTTGGTATCAATTACTGCTGGAAGCACATCCTGATTTCGCAGGCCAAATCGCTATACACCACAGTTCTATTGATAGTCATATTAGGCAATGGATCGAAGAAGCGCTTGGTGAGGGAAAATTGAAAGCAGTTATCGCTACGTCGTCATTAGATTTGGGTGTGGATTTTAAACCGGTGGATACCGTGATACAAGTTGGCTCGAGTAAAGGAGTTGCACGGTTTATGCAACGAGCTGGCAGGAGTGGCCATTCACCTTTTGAAACTTCGAAGATTTATTTTGTACCTACACATTCACTTGAGTTGATTGAAGGAGCTGCTTTAAAAGAAGCTGTGCGCAATGGAGTAATCGAAGAGAAACAACCTATGCTACTGACCTATGACGTTTTGGTTCAATTTCTTGTGACACTTGCGTTAGGTGGCGGCTTCAAATCGGAAGAATTATTTCCATTGGTTCGAAACACCTATGTTTTTTCAGAAATGACAAAAGATGACTGGAACTGGTGTCTTCAATTTATTACACTAGGAGGTAGTATCGGTCAGAATTATGAGGAGTTTCATAAAGTAGTTAGGGATGATGATGGCATCTTCGTTGTCGAAAAAAGACGAATCGCCATGTTGCACCGTATGAATATCGGCGTAATCGTCAGTGATGCTATGATGCGAGTGAAGTTTGTAACCGGAGGATATGTAGGCATGGTTGAGGAATATTTTATCTCTAAATTGAAGCCGAATAGCAAGTTTATTTTGGCTGGTAGAGTATTGGAACTAGTCCGTATCAAAGAAATGACAGCTTATGTGCGACTCTCTTCTGGAAAGGCAATAGCACCAGCCTGGCTCGGCGGGCGACTTCCTTTAAGTGCCAACCTGAGCCATTTCCTTCGGAGAAAATTGGCTCAAGCCTGCAGAGTCAACTCTAGAGAACCTGAATTAAGGTTTTTGGCGCCGTTGTTTATTAAACAAGCCGAAAACTCCGAGATACCTGCAGAAGATGAATTTTTAGTTGAAAAAATACAGACGCGCGATGGACATCATCTGTTTATGTATCCATTTGAAGGACGCATGGTTCACGAGGTGATGGCGTCTTTGGTTGCGTATCGTATCAGCAAGCTGTATCCAATCAGTTTCTCTATGGCAATGAATGACTATGGTTTTGAGCTGTTTTCTGATTCAGAAATTAATTTGGACAATGACCAGCTTAAAAAAATACTTAATAAAGAAAACGTAATGACGGATGTTTTTAGCAGTATAAATGCGACTGAGATGGCTAAAAGGAAATTCAGAGATATCGCTGTTATTTCTGGTTTGGTCATTCAAAATTTGCCAGGAGCACAAAGAAGTTTTAAGAGTCTACAATCGTCCTCAGGTATTATTTTTCAAGTATTGGAAGAGCATGATCCGCAGAATCTTTTATTGCGCCAGACCTACATGGAGGTTTTTAACCAACAACTGGAAGAACCACGATTAATGGCTGCATTTGAACGCATAAGCCGGAGCAAAATTATTTATAAAGAATCATCGAAATTCACTCCATTGAGTTTCCCTATCAAAGTTGACAGTTTGCGCCAATCTTTATCCAGTGAGGATCTTGCAAAACGCATTGCAAAAATGCAGAACAATAGTCTGAAATCAGACAAAGAAAAAAATGAACATTCAAGAAATCGAGATCATATTCGCTAACGAGAAGTTAACGCTTAATAACCAGCGATCCATTTTTTGGAAACGAAAGAAAATGTTGGTTCTGTCTGACCTGCACCTTGGAAAAGCTGCTCACTTCCGTAAAAGCGGGATTGCGATTCCAAAATTGGTGACTGTGGATGATCTAAATCGTCTAGAAAACCTATTAATCCATTACTCACCAGAAGAATTTGTGATTGTTGGTGATCTGGTGCATGCAGATACGAACAGAGAAGTAAATTTATTCAATATACTTGCCTCAAAGTTTCCGGCCATCCGTATCGTTCTGGTTCGGGGTAATCACGACCGTCTTTCAAATGAACAATCAGTTGCCATGGGTATTAACGAAGTGCTGAATGTCTTCCAAGCTGATCCAATAAGTTTTTCTCATAGTTCTGTTACCGGACTAAATGGCTACTGGATCGTTGGCCACATTCACCCTGGGATTCGCATTGAGTTGCCAACGAAACGCTTTATCAGGCTTCCTTGTTTCGTAGTTACTGATACTCAGATTGTTCTTCCCGCTTTTAGCCGCTTCACGGGATTAGATATACAATATACACCCAAAGAAGCTACCTATTTCGTTTTCGATGAGAAAGATATTTTCAAGTTAGAACATTTCTGATTATTTCATGTTAGAGATAAATGAATACAAACTGATGAACACAAATCTTAGGAAGGATACTTTCCAATTACATAATGTTGCTTCGCGCGATAAAGTTATTTCACTCCTTCTCGAGCATTCCCAGAAGGTATGGAGGGCTGGGCGAGAGGGGCAGCATTTTCGCCATGTAATGGAGAATCAGGATATTGCGACCCTGATTAACGAGCTACAGGAATATCATCATTTACTTGAAATGCAGAATGATGAACTAAAACGTATGGAAATGGAGGCCGAGAGAGCAAAAATCAATCAACAGAAGGCGATTCTGTCGGCTATGTTTACGGCTCAAGAAAAGGAACGTGATAAAATCAGTCAATCGTTACATGACAGTGTTTGTCAGCTCTTATATGGGATTCGTCTTCTTCTTCAGAGCTCCTCTATATACAAAGAAAATGGAGCACACTTTAAGAGCTTAAATGAGCTATTGGACAAAGCGATTAACGAAACACGACAAATTTCGTACGAATTGAAGCCATCTATTTTAATTGATTTTGGTTTCATTGAAGGAATAAAAGAAATCGCATCACGGTTAAGTACTCCCGACTTTAAGATTACAACGCGAATAGCACCACAAGCGGATCAACTAGATCCTGGAGTCCAACTACATCTATTTAGGATTATTCAGGAATTGGTTAACAATACGATTAAACATGCTAATGCAAAAAATGTTGAAATCACATTGCAGATCGAAGACGAAGAAGCTGTGTTGAATGTACTTGACGACGGGATTGGTTTTCAAGATGAGCTTTCAATCGCATTGAGAAACGGCTCAGGCCTGAGATCCATAAAAAATCAACTCGTTATACTAAACGGTAAATTGTTTATAAGAAACCGTGATATGGGCGTGACGGTGAGGGTGGAGTTTGAAAATATTAAAATTAAACTAGAGCATTAAAAAATATGGTAAAGGTTATATTAGTCGAAGACCATAACATCGTGAGAGACGGCATAAAAATGCTTTTGGAATCGGAAAAGGATATTCACATTGTCGGCGAAGCAACTAATGGACAAGAAGCCATTGACCTCTTAAACAAAGAGGGGCAGGTAGACGTACTGCTTTCAGATATTAACATGCCAATAATGGATGGCATCTCAATGATACATGAGTTAAACAAGTCCCATCCGCATGTGAAGGTTATCATTTTAACGATGCTTGACAATGAAAAATACGTTGCGAAAGCGTTTAATGAAGGAGTATCTGGATATTTATTAAAAAACGTGAGCGCCGATGAGTTGATATTTTCTTTGAAACATGTTAAAATAGGTGGTCAATATCTTTGCTCGGAACTCTCTATCAAGCTGTTAAAGAGATTGCTCAATTCGCCGACTTTGGTAAGTATAGAACATGAAAGTAAGATCGATCTGTCTTCCAGAGAAGTTGAGGTTTTGCAATTGATTGCGGAGGGTTATACAAATGGTGAGATATCGGAAAAGATGTTTCTAAGTAAGCGGACGGTTGAAGGACATCGACAAAGCCTGTTAGACAAAACTAAATCAAGGAACACTGCAACACTGGTTCGCTATGCTGTATTACATGGTCTGATTAAATAGCTTGTAGCAAGAATGAAAAGCGAGAGCCTTTGCCCAAGCTGCTTTTAATTGATAATTTGGTATCGTGTTTTTCTAGGATGTCATTGACAATGAACAAACCGAGTCCCAGCCCAATAAATTTGTCCGTCTCGGATTCGATTTGATAATACCTTTCTTGTAACTGGTTCGCATACTCTTCGGATATTCCAATTCCATAATCTGTCACCGCTATTTCTATTTGGTCGCCGATTTTGTGCGACGTTACATTAACAATATCAGCTTTGGGTGAGAACTTAATAGCATTAGATAATAAATTGTTCATGACTTGCATGAGTCGTCCCTGGTCGCCCCGTATGTGTATATCCGACTCGATAGTAACGACGATTTGATGATGAGTGCAATATTGTTGTATGCTCTTTACGCTATTTAACAAAAGAGCTTTCAACGGAAATTCCATCATCTGGTATTCGAGTTGATTAATTCTTATTTTTGATACATCTAACTGATCATTAATTAAACTTTCTAACCGAGTAAGGCTGAACTCAGCTCGGGTGATGAATCCATAAGCGCGATGTTCTTTTTCGACAAGTTTACTAAGGAGTTGAACATAAGCTTTTGCACTGGTCAAAGGTGTCTTTAGTTCGTGACTAGTCAAGTTTAAAGCATCATCCTTCAACCTGTTGAGCATTTCCAACTCACGCAAGTACAGCTTTATTTTCTTACGCATCAGTACCTCTTCAGATATATTTCTCGCTATCTTGGACGCACCAACTATAACTCCATCGGACGTTTTAATAGGGGAAATGGTCAGTGAAATGTTAACAGTTTTACCAGTTTTGGTCAAGCGTTCGGTTTCGTAGTGATGAATAGACTCGCCTTGTCCGATTTTTTTTAAAATGTCAGTTTCCTCATCGAGATGAACCTCCGGGATTAGAATTGTAATAGGCTGACCAATAACTTCTTCTTTTCTGTAGCCGAACATCTTAGCTGCCGAATCGTTCCAACTAGTAATAATCCCGTGCAGGTCTTTTGTTATGATCGCATCCTCAGATGAACTGATAATACTTGCTAATAACCAGTCCGGTGCAAGGGATGATTTGTACGATATTTGATCTTCTTCATAATTTGGCATCGCAAAAGTATCTTATCGCAAATTAAATGTTTTTATATTGCTTTAGCGACTTCTTTAACAATTTTCTTGCTATGTGGATGCGGGTCTTTACTGTGCCAATAGGAATTTCGAGGTAGTCGGCAATTTCATGGTATTTGTATCCTTCAAAATACATAGTGAATGGTTTATAATATTCGTCAGTAAGTTTTCCGAGAGCTTTTTCAATATCAGCCCTGATGAATTTGTTTTCAGCGTGGTTTCTTGTCGAACTGTGTAAAAGACTCTCAGCGTAGATTTCATCCGTCTGGATCACGACCTTATTGACTTTTGTAGCTTTGCGATAATTGTTTATAAAGGTGTTTTTCATTATGGTGTATAACCATGCCTTTAGGTTGGATCCCTCTTGAAATTTATCTCTGTAGTTGATCGCCTTCATTAGGGTATCCTGTATAAGGTCATCAGCACTGTCTTCGATGCGAGTGAAATGTAACGCGTAAGGTCTTAAATACTCAATGTGGCTTGCTACCAGCGTTTGAAATTGCATTGCAGTCATGGTGTTCAGGTTTTAGAGTGTTTAACGAATATATGTCGCTGAAACACAATCAATAAACATGCTCAATATGCCATACCAAGTATATAACGCATAGGAATAGGTGTATTTAACAGAGCATTTAGGTATTAATACCTTGCCAGGACTGGCGTTTCTTCAATAATAAAATTGATTTGTAGACACTTATTGTAGACTTTAGCATACACTTGATTATAAGGGTTTTGCAAGATTATTATAAGCGGGACCTTCAATAACTTCTCCATCAATTGAGAAGCGGCTTCCATGGCATGGGCAGTCCCAGCTTTTCTCGATCGAGTTGAAGTGCACGATACAGCCCATGTGTGTGCAAACTGAAGAAACTAGATGGAGTTTGCCTTCTTCATCTCGATACGCTGCTATTTTTTCACCGTCGATGGTTAGCGTTTTTCCTTGTCCTTCTTCAATCTGTTTGACACTATCAGCTTCTCCGTAAAAAAGATAATCTTTTAATAGATGGCCAACGACTGTTAAACTCTCTTTAGCGAATTGTTTGGCACTTGCTAACGGAGTAAAGCGTACGGGATTGTAAAGTCTCAACCAATGGTTATTTTTACCCAGGATATCATCTGTAATTAGCATAGAAGCTAAAGTTCCGTAAACAAGGCCGTCGGCTTTGAAACCCGTTGCAATATACGTATTCGACTGCAAGGCGCTTGTGCCGATGTAGGGTAGGCCGTCCGCCGATTTGTAATTTTGTGCAGCCCAACGATAGGCTATACGTTTGACATCAAAGTTTCGATGGAGGTATTGTTCAATATTTGATAAACAATTTTTGTTATTATCTAGGGTTCCGACTGGGTACGGCTCACCTAAAACAACCAAATAGTCACCTTCTTCGTTTGAATAAGGTCGTACTGAGTATTGCCCAGAGCGCGTTAAATTCCAATAAATTGCTCCGCTAGGAAGAGGTTGATTTAGTTCCGCGGCTATTGCAAATTCGCGATAAGCTTTCATTTCTGTATGAACTTGGTATATCCCTTTTGGCGAATGTGTAGCCATAATAATATGTTTTGACCGTACGGTATGTTGAGCAGTATAAACGATGCATGGGTTGCCGTCTTCTATTTTTAGTACAGAGGTATCCTGAAATATCTTACAATTTGACGAATCTGCAAGTGCGGCCAACGCTAGCACGTATTGATAGGCATTAAACTGCCCTTGGTGCTCGAAAGTCGTAATCTCCGTAACGTTGGAAAAAGGAAAAATGGAAGGTCTGTTGTTACTTGCCTGGAGATTTGCTTCCCGACCCGCCTCAAGCTCCATTTGTATTTCTGAATTTTGCTCCAATACTGCATCTGTCGAAAACAAATGCCATGGAACCCGCTGATAGCCACAGTTTATGTCATGTTTCAAAATCGTACTTTCGATGAAGTCGATTGCCGCATTTCTAGATTTGACTACTTCAATCATGGTATCTTTGCCATGTTTTTTTTGGATCCTCGATAATCGCTCACCCACAGTGGCATAAAGGTTTCCAGTGGAAAAAGCTGTCGACCCGTTTCCGATATGTCGTGCTTCCAACACTACGACATTTTTCCCATTCGCGGCTAAGAGGTATGCGGCGGTAATTCCTGTGATGCCACCTCCGACGATAACTGCATCTACTTCTAAATTACTATTCAATTTTGGATAAGTTGGTGCCGGAACATTTGCATTCCAGACAGCCGTATTAAAGTTCCGCTTATTTTTCATTCTTTTATGCTTTTATTTTCGCCTTGTTTTTTAACATGCTGACGATTCCTGTTATTTTTAGAGCTGGTCCAAATAGCTATTCAAAAGTTCAGCAACCTTAAACACAGTCTGTTCTACAATTTCTTCAGGCGAACCGTAAAATAAAGTCCGACTAGAAAATATTTTTTTATTCTTTTGCCTACCTGCGATAAACATCGTGCCTACCGGCTTATCAGGTGTTTCGCTGCCGCCCGGTGCTGTGAGGCCGGTAATTCCAATATGAATGTCAGCTGAAATATAATCTGACAAACTCATGGCAAGTGCTTCAGTAACTTTCATCGATTCAGGTGTTTCTTCTTCAATCAGATTCTTTGGCACCTTTAACAGTGACTCTTTTAAATTTGCATCATAACAAACTATTCCGCCTTTGAGAAAGTCACCCGCACCGGGAACGAGCGAAAAATCAGATGTTACTCGTCCTCCTGTAGCACTTTCGACAAAGGCAATACTAAGCTTTTTCTCAGCCATTAATTTACAACAACGCATAAGATATCTATCCATCTTTATGATCTTTTATTTACCTGTTTCCATGTGTGGAGCGTCCACAGGTTTTGATTCTGGTGAACCTTTTTGTCTCAAATAAATGGTAAAAAAGACAATTGCCGCGATAGAGATAAACTCGCTTTGCCAGTTCTGAAAGGTTTCAAACCAAAATTCAGGCTTTGTCAGATATTCAAAACTAGTAACTGTAGGTTGATTGTCTAACCTCTGCTCAAAATTATAGTCACTTTTACTTCCCAAAAAATGGACGTACCAACTGATTAAAAATAACATGAAAAAACATAATGAGAGCGAATGGCAGTAAATTTTCTTTACCCAACCACCTTTTTTTACTGGCCAAGGGGCTTTTATATGAACACGTGGTTCACGGTCTACTTCTTCCTTTTCAAATAGCTTTTTTGACTCCGCTGACCCTTTTTGTCGTAGTGAAATAGTGAAAACAACGTAAAGCGCCATTTGGAGAAATTCGCTTTCAAAGTTTTCAAAAGTAGCAGAGAAAAAATGACCGGTATGAATGTAATTTTGAAATAAAATCGGTTTTATTCCTGAGTCTGCTAAGGTTTCATTGTAGACTTTCCAACCCGTTAAAGCTTGCCCCAACAGAGTGCTGAGAAAAAGAATCATAAATACAATAGTGAGCCCATTTCTATAAAAGTAAGAGGCTTGTTCTTCATGTGTTGTATTTTGAGTTTTATTAGTCATTGTCCATAAGATTTAACGAGTTAACCGCCATACACCTAAAAAGGTTTTATAATAGTTGTAACAGGAAAGTGCCTTTTTTTAAAATAATTTCTATATTCACAGATG
>Ga0079224_100009439_pt1 | contig 13292 bp, 13 predicted proteins | sample Stecom2015_FD_80414 | JGI IMG/M metagenome (GOLD analysis project Ga0079224, IMG submission 80414) | Agricultural soil microbial communities from Utah to study Nitrogen management - Steer compost 2015 | ecosystem: Environmental > Terrestrial > Soil > Agricultural land | place: USA: Utah... | reverse complement strand
GTCGAGGCCGTCGTCGTCGGCCAGCTGAGCGAGACCGGCGACAACCGCTACAGCCTGCAGTTCCAGCTCTTCGACGTGTTCGGCGGCAAGCAGCTCGTCGGCTACCGCATGCCGGCGACGCGCGGCACGCTGCGGCACGCCGCGCACCGGGCGGCCGACATGATTTTCGAGGAGCTGACCGGCATCAAGGGCGTGTTCGCGACGCGCATCGCGTTCGTGACCGCGAAGCGCGACCCAAGCGGCGAGACCACGTACTCGCTGATCGTCGCGGACGCGGACGGCGAGAACGAGCACACGATCGTGGAGTCGCCGGACCCGATCATGTCGCCGGCGTGGTCGCCCGACGCGCGCCAGATCGCTTACGTCTCCTTCGAAGGCGATGAGTCGTCGGTGTTCGTGCAGACGCTGCGCACCGGCAATCGCATCCTGGTCTCGAAGGAGCCGGGCATCAACGGCGCCCCCGCGTTCTCGCCGGACGGCCGCAAGCTCGCCCTGACGCTCGGGGGCCTGGACGGCAACCTCGACGTGTACGTCATCGACCTGACGACGCGCGAGAAGACCCGCCTGACGACGAACCGGGCCATCGACACCGAGGCGAGCTGGACCCCCGACGGGCGCATGATCTATTTCACCTCCGACCGCGGAGGCGGGCCGCAGATCTACCGCGTGCCCGCGACCGGCGGCACCCCCGAGCGCGTGACTTTCCAGGGCAGCTATAATGCGCGCCCGCGCCTGTCACCGGACGGGACGAAGCTGGCGATGGTGCACAACGACCGGGGGAACTTCCGCATTGCCGTCATGGACCTCGCGCGCGGCGACGTGCTGGTCCTGTCCCAGGGGCGGCAGGACGAGAGCCCGAGCTTCGCGCCGAACAGCGACACGCTGATCTACGCCACGCGCCAGAGCCGCGACGGCGTGCTCGAGACCGTCACCGCGGACGGCCTGGTCCGGCAGCGCCTGAGCTCGGGCGAGGGCGACGTGCGGGAGCCGGTGTGGTCGCCGTTTCCGCCGAACTGATTTCGCGTCAGCATGAAGATCGAACGACAAGTCATTGAAACTGAATTGAACTGAACTGAACGAAGGCTCTCCAACACTTCGAAAAGGATTCGCACCATGAGATTCGACAAGCTGCTGGCCGCCGGCTTACTGGCGCTCTTCGTGGCCGCCTGTGGCGGCAATCCCCCGATTCCCGACCCCGAGCCGGATTCGTCGGGGACCCTCGGCCAGGACCGTGACGCGCGCTCGCGCGGCGCGGGCGGCGAGGGCCTGGGCGAGGGCGAGGCCATCGGCGACGACCGTCGCTCCGGGGAGCTCGGGATGGTGGTCTATTTCGATTTCGACCAGTCGGAGCTGCGCCCGGAGTACGCCGACCTCCTGTCCCGGCACGCGAACCGGCTTGCGAGCAACTCGCGGCTGCGGGTACGCCTCGAGGGGCATGCCGACGAGCGTGGCTCGCGCGAGTACAATATCGGCCTTGGCGAGCGCCGGGCGCAGGCCGTGCGGCGCATGCTGCTGATCCAGGGCGCCTCGGCGGAGCAGATCTCCACCGTGAGCTTCGGTGAGGAGCGTCCCGCGGCGCTCGGCAGCGACGAGGAAGCCTACGCGCTGAACCGCCGGGTGGAAATCAAGTACCTCAACTAGGCGAGGGCAGGTGAACCGCATGCCAACCCATCGAACGCTGCTTGGCGCCGCTGCCGCCGCGGTGCTTCTCGCGGGCTGCGCGATGCAGAACCCGCAGGAGGACCCGGTGGTCGTCAAGCTGAACGAGATCGAGCGCCGGCTGGCCGCGGTCGAGCGCATCCTCGCGAACGGCAGCCTGGTCGACATGGCCGTGCAGGTGGACAACCTGCAACGCGCGACCGCCGAGCTGCGCGGGCGCACCGAAAGCCTCGAGCACCAGGCCGGGGAGACGACGAACCGGCAGCGCGACCTCTACCAGGACCTCGACCAGCGGATCCAGCTCCTGGAGCAGCGGCTGCAGGGCGGCGGTGCGGACACGCCGCTGGCGCCGGGGCAGCTCCCGGTGCCCGGCGGCTCGGATCGCGACAACTACCAGGCCGCCTTCGAGCTCTTGAAGCGGCAGCAGTACGCGGATGCCGCCGCCGCGTTCAAACAGTTCTTGCGAAACTACCCGGACAGCGATCTCGCCGACAACGCCCAGTACTGGCTGGCCGAGACGTACTACGTGACCGGCGATTTCGAGCAGGCGCTGCGCGAGTTCGCGGTCGTCATCGACGACCACCCGCAGTCGAGCAAGGTAGCGGACGCCCTGCTCAAGATGGGCTACTGCAATTTCGAGCTGAAGCGCTGGGATGCGGCGCGCGATGCGCTCCGGCGCGTGCAACGCGAGTTTCCCGACACGACCGCAGCGCGCATGGCCGACCAGCGGCTCGACATGATGCGCGAGCAGGGTGTGTGACCGGACCCGCGCGGTCCGGTATCATGCTCCGCCCGCGCGATTCCGGGGGGCGTTAGCTCAGAGGTAGAGCATTCGGCTTTTAACCGACTGGTCGTAGGTTCGATCCCTACACGCCCCACCATTCCCCCTCGATTTCACTCGAAACAGGCGACGACCGGCCTTCCGGTCGTTATGATTACCCGCTTTGCGCCCGGGGAGCGGTAAGAGGTGAAGGACAAGCGGTGGGCCATTCACAAGTTCGGCGGCAGCAGCCTGGCCGACGCGGCGTGCTTTCGTCGCGTCGCCGACATCGTCGCGGAGCTGCCGGGGGGTACGCTCGGCATCGTGGTCTCGGCCATGCGCGGCACCACCGATGCGCTCCTCGGTCTCACGGCGCTCGCGGAGCGCGGTGACCGCGGCTTCGCCGACGCGCTCGCCGGGATCGGCGAGCGGCATGCCGCCACGGCGCGGGAGCTGATCGCCGGTCCGCGCCTCGCGGAACTCCTGGACGCCTGGCAGGCCGACGCCGCGCGCATCCAGGACCTGCTGCACACGGTCGCCGGGGAAGGAGAGCCCTCGCCGCACGCCCGCGACGTCGTCGCCGGCTTCGGGGAGCTGTGGTCGGCGCGGCTCCTGTCGTCGTACCTGGCGGAACGCCTCGGGGAGGACCGTGCCGGCACGTGGATCGACGCCCGGCGCGTCGTCACCGTGCGCCAGACCGAGCTCGGCCCGGCGGTGCAGTGGGACGTCACGCGCCGCCGCTGGCGCGAGAACCTCGCGGAGGACTTCGACGGCATCGTCGTGATCACGGGGTTCATCGCCTCCGACGAGCAGGGCGTGCAGACCACCCTGGGCCGCAACGGCAGCGATTTCTCGGCATCGATCTTCGCCGCGCTCGCGGGCGCGGACGAGCTCTATATCTGGACCGACGTCGACGGCGTGATGAGCGCGGATCCGAACCGCGTTCCCGAAGCGAAGATCATTCCCAGCCTGACCTACAGCGAGGCGATGGAGCTCGCCTATTTCGGTGCGAAGGTCATCCACCCGCAGACGCTGGTGCCGGCGGTGGAGCACGGCATTCCCGTGATCATCCGCAACACGTTCGCCCCGGACCAACCGGGCAGCCGCGTGCTCGCCACCGCCACGTCCGAGGAACAGATCAAGGGCATCACCGCGATTGCCGGCATGGCGCTCGTGAACCTGGAAGGCTCGGGCATGGTGGGCGTTCCGGGCACGGCGGACCGCCTGTTCGGTGCGCTCAAGAAGGCCGGCGTCTCGGTGACGCTCATCTCGCAGGCGAGCTCCGAGCACTCCATCTGCGTCGCCGTGCCGGAGAGCCTCGCCGAGCGCGCGCGCAGCGTCGTCGCGGAGGCGTTCGCGGAGGAGCTCGCCGGCGGCCAGATCCAGAAGGTGGACGTCACGCCGGGGCAGAGCATCATCGCGGTCGCGGGCGACGGCATGGCCGGCACGCCCGGCATCGCGGGGCGTTTCTTCGGCACGCTGGGCCGCGCGGGCGTCAACGTCCGGGCGATCGCCCAGGGCTCTTCCGAGCGCAACATCTCGGCCGTGATCGACACCAGCGAAGCCACCCGCGCGCTGCGTGCCGTGCACTCGGGCTTCTACCTTTCGGCGAAGACGATCTCCATCGGCCTGATCGGCCCCGGCTCGGTCGGCGCCACGCTGCTCAGGCAGCTCGAGCGGCAGGGTGAGCGCCTGCGCGAGGAGTTCAACCTCGACCTGCGCATCCGCGCGATCGCCCGCTCGAGCCGCATGCTGCTCGGCGACCGGCGCATCGCGCTGGACGGGTGGCGACAGGCCCTCGCGGAATCGACGACGCCGCTCGACCTTGAGGCGCTCGAGCGTCACGTCGACGCGGATCACCTGCCGCATGCCGCGATCGTCGACTGCACGGCGAGCGACGACGTCGCGCGGCGCTACGCCGGCTGGCTCGCGCGCGGCATTCACGTGGTGACGCCCAACAAGAAAGCCTTCAGCGGCGATCCCGGGTACTACGCGGAGCTGAAGCGAAGCTGCCGCGCCGGGAACTCGCATTGCTTCTACGAGACGACGGTCGGCGCCGCGCTGCCCGTGATCCGCACGCTGCGCGACCTCGTCGACACGGGCGACCGGGTGCATTCCATCCAGGGCATCCTGTCGGGCACGCTCGCCTACCTCTTCAACGTGTTCGACGGCTCGATGCCGTTCTCGGAGATCGTGCTCGCGGCGCGGGAGAGCGGCTTCACCGAGCCGGATCCGCGCGACGACCTTTCGGGCATGGACGTGGCGCGCAAGCTCACGATCCTGGCCCGTGAAATGGGCAGCACGATCGAGATCGGCGATTTCCCGGTGGAGAACCTGGTGCCCGAGAACCTGCGCGAGGTCGACCTCGACGAGTTCCTGCGGCGGCTCCCGGAGCACGACGAGGCGATGGCCGCGCGCTTCGACGCCGCCAGGAAACGGGGGCGCCGGCTGCGCTACATCGCGCGGCTCGACGAGCACGGCGCGGCGTCGGTGGGCCTCGAGGAAGTGCCGCCCGACAGCGCGTTCAGCCACATCAACCTGACGGACAACATCGTGCAGTTCGTCAGCGAGCGCTACTCGGCGAACCCGCTCGTCGTGCAGGGTCCCGGCGCCGGTCCGGAGGTCACCGCGGCCGGCGTGTTCGCCGATCTCCTGCGCCTCGCCGCGTTCGTGGGAGACGGCGTCTCGGTATGAGCGCGGCAGGCTCCGTCGCGGCGTTCGCGCCGGCGTCGATCGGCAACGTCGCCGTGGGCTTCGACATGCTCGGGCTCGCCGTCGCCGGCGTGGGCGATACGGTGACCGCGCGCCGGACGTCCGGGCGCGGCGTCCGGGTCGCCGCCGTGCTCGACCGCGACGGCGAGCCGCACCCGGAGCTCGCGGGAGCGGACGGGCGCAATACTGCCTCGATCGCCGCGGCCGCGCTGTGGGAGGCGCACGGCGCGGGAGGGCTCGAGCTCGTGGTCGAGAAGGGCATCCCGCTGGAATCCGGCATGGGCAGCTCGGCGGCCTCGGCGGTCGCCGCCGTCGTCGCGGCGAACGCGCTGCTCGAGCGGCCGCTCGCGCAGGAGGCGCTGCTGCCGTTCGCGCTCGAAGGCGAGCGTTTCGCGAGCGGCAGCGTGCATGCCGACAACGTCGCTCCCAGCCTGCTCGGCGGGCTCGTGCTGTGCCCGGTCCGGCTGCTGCCGCGCGCGGTGCGCATCGCGACCCCGGCCGGCGTGAGCAGCGTGCTGCTGCACCCGGAGCTGCGCGTCGATACCGCGAGCGCCCGCCGCTCGCTGGCACGCAGCGTGGAGATGGCGCAATGGCTGGAGCAGCAGGGCTGCCTGGCCGCGTTCATCGCCGCCTGCGAGCACGGCGAGGTCGCGCTCATCGGCGAGACGCTGCGCGACGTGATCATCGAGCCGCAGCGCGCGGCGCGCGTTCCGCCTTTTGCCGCGGTGAAGGCCGCGGCGCTCGAGGCGGGGGCGCTGGGCTGCTCGCTGTCCGGCAGCGGCCCTTCGATCTTCGCCCTGTGCGAGGACGCGCGGGCGAGCGCGGTCGCCGGGGCGATGGCCGCCGCCTGCCGCGAGACCGGCGTCGACTGCGAGACCTGGATCAGCCCGATGGACGCGCCCGGCGCCCGGTTGGTCACGCCGCCATGAGGTACGTGAGCACGCGTGGCGGCGAGAGCGCGTCCCTGGACGAAGCCCTCTCCCGGGGCCTCGCACGCGACGGCGGCCTGTTCCTGCCCGAGCCGCTCCCTGCATTCTCCCCGGACGCGTTCGCGGGCGCGACGGATATCGGCGCGGTCGCGAAGATCCTGCTCGCGCCGTTCTTCGCCGGCTCGCGCCTCGAGGGCTCGCTCGGCGCGATCGTGGACGAGACGTTCGCGTTCCCGGTGCCGCTGCGCGAGCTGTCGTTCGCGCCGGGCACGGCTTTCATGCTGGAGCTGTTCCACGGGCCGACCGCGGCGTTCAAGGACGTCGGGGCGCGCTTCCTCGCCGCCTGCCTGTCGCGGCTGGAGCAGGGTGACGGGCGCCCGCTCACGATCCTGGTCGCCACCTCCGGCGACACGGGCGGGGCCGTCGCGGGTGCCTTCCACGGGCGCCCCGGCGTGCAGGTCGTGGTCCTGTTTCCCGAGAAGCGCGTGTCGGCGCGCCAGCGCCACCAGCTCACGTGCTGGGGCGGCAACGTGCTCTCGCTGGAGGTGGCCGGGTCGTTCGACGACTGCCAGGCGCTCGTGAAGCAGGCGATGGGCGACGGCCCGCTCCGCGGGCGCTTCCGCTTCAGCTCGGCGAACAGCATCAACGTCGGTCGGCTGCTGCCGCAGTGCACGTACTACGCCTACGCCGCGCTCATGCGCTGGCGCGAGACCGGAGAGGCCCCGTCGTTCGTGATCCCGACCGGCAATCTCGGCAACGCGCTCGCGTGCGTGCTCGCGCGGCGCATGGGCCTGCCGATCGGCGACATCGTGCTCGCCACGAACGCGAACCGCCCGATCCCGGACTACCTGGAGAGCGGGGAGTGGAAGCCGCGGCCGAGCATCGCGACGCTCGCCTCCGCGATGGACGTCGGCGCGCCCAGCAACATGGAGCGGCTGCTCGAGCTGGTGGAGGATGTCGCGGCGGCGCGCCGGGAGCTCCGCGCGCGCTCGGTGAGCGACGCGGACATACGAGAGGCGATCGTGCAGGATCACCGCGAGCTCGGGTTCGCGACCTGTCCGCACACGGCGACGGCCACGTTCGTGTACCGCGCGCTCACCGACGCCGAGCGGCGCGCGAGCGAATGGATCCTCGTGGCGACCGCGCACCCGGCGAAGTTCGAAGCCATCGTCGAGCCGCTGATCGGGGGCCCGGTCGCGCTGCCCGAATCGCTGCGCGAGATACTCGCGCGGCCGTCACGTTCCGTTCGCATCGAGCCGGATCTCGGCTCGCTGGTTGCCGCGGTCGATGCGCATGCGCCTTGACGCGCGCGCGCGCACGGGACATAAATGACGCCCGTGCACGCACACGGTTACCGGAAGAGGGGATGAGCGAAACACTGCCAGCCGGGCTTGCGCCCGGTTACCTGCTGCCGCTGATCCTCGCCGCCCTGCTTCTCGCGTGGCTCCTCGTCGTCTACCGCCGGCGCCAGAAGGGCGCGCGCTCGCTGGCGAAGCTGTTTTCGAGCATCGCGTTCGACCGCATCGAGAATCTCGTCGTGCCGAACGTCGACGAAGGCGAGATCCAGATCGATCACCTCCTGCTGACGGCGCAGGGCCTGTTGATCGTCGACGTGAAGGACGTCACCGGCACCGTGTTCGGCGGCGACAAAATGCAGGACTGGACGGTGATCAGCAGCGAGCGGCGCTTCACGTTCTCGAATCCGCAGCCGGCACTGTTCGATCGCATCGCCGCGGTGCGCGAGATCGTGCGGCAGGTGCCGGTCGCGGGCAGGATCCTGTTCACCGACGGCGCCGAGTTCACGAAAGGCGTGCCGTCGCTGGTCTGTAAGGCGAGCGACCTGCTCGCGGAGTTCCAGGAAGCCGACAAGGCGGCCGCCCGCGCCCGGGTCGAGGCCTTCAGGCCGCAGTGGGAGCTCCTGCGCGGCCACGCCGCCCCCGCGCGGCCGGGTGGCTTGGTGCGCACCTGAACGCGGTGCGGTGCCGCCCGGCAGGCGGCGCGGTCAGTCGAGATCGAGCGAGCCCAGCACCAGCAGGTAGTAGCTGACGATGCCGATCACCTCGTTGTTCTCGATCACCGGCGCATGGCTGATCCCGCAGCGCTCGAACAGCCGCGCGCAGTGGCGGATGCTCATGTCGGGCCGCACGGAGATGACCGGCTTCGCCATGATCTCGTAGGCGTTGACCCGTTCGGGCGAACGATCCTTCGCGATCACCTGCTTGGCGATGTCCGAGAACAGGACCATCCCATACTCGTCGTTGGGGTAGCGCTTCTTGACGATCAGGCTGGTCGCGCCGACACGCTTCATGATGCGCATCGCCTCCATCACGTCGATGCGACCGTCGACCATCGTGACGTTTTCGCGCATCACCTGGCGGACGGTAATGTCCCTGATGTCTTTCATAGCTCCGTCTCCACGACATCGGTCAATTCTTCGGCCTGGCGTATGATGCCGACCGCGTCCTCGACGTCGATCTGCACGGCGATCCCCGTGCCCGGCTTGGTATCGAATTCACCGACTTCGGCGATGTGCTCCAGGATGCGGCGACTGAGATGCTCCTCGACGAGCATCAGGAGCACGTCGCGTTGCGCCGAGAGCGCCATGCCGAGGAAGCTCACGGGCTTGCTGAGGCCCTCGCCGCGCGCGTGCGTGATCACGGTGCAGCCTGTCGCGCCGGCCTCGCGTGCCGCGTCCATCACCGCTTTCGTCTGGCGGTCTTCGACGAATACGACGAGCAGTTTGAAATGCATGTCAACATTCTCCCTGGAGAAATCCGGACAATCAGCCAGGCTCCTGGTCTTGCGGAGGGGTCAGGGTGCGAAGGCGCTGGGCGCGCCGCTCGAGTAATGCGTTGATCTGCGCGTAGGCAAGTACCGTTATCACCGGGTGCGCGGCGGCCAGCGCCAGCAACCCGAAACCGTCCACCAGCTCGCTTCGGCCCGGCACCTGATGGGCGAGGCCGAGGCCCAGGGCGGTGACGACGGGCACGGTCACCGCCGAGGTGCTCACGCCGCCGACATCGTAAGCCACGGAAGTGATGGCGCGCGGCGCGAATAACGTTTGCACGATGATAACCGCATAGGTGGCGGCGATGCACCAGTGGAGGGGTATGCCGGCCGCGATGCGCACCGTGCCCACGGTGACGCCGAGCGCCACCCCCAGCGCCGCCGCGACCCGCAGGCCCCACGCGTTGATGGTGCCGCCCGAGAGCTCCTGGACGCGGCCGGCGATTGCGAGCAGCGCCGGCTCGGCGATGGCCGCGCCGAAAGCCAGGCAGAAGGCGAAGGCGAAGATGAGCCGATAGTCCCACCAGCCGGGTGCCTGCTCCGGCAGCCTCGCGGTCGTGAAGGCGACGAGCTGGTCCACCATCAGCCGGCCGACGGGGAAGAGCGCCTGCTCGAGCCCCAAGAGGAAGATGCCGAGCCCGGCCAGCATGAGCACGAAGCCCGCGCCGAGCTGCACGGGTTCCGCGAACTGGCGATGCAGGACGACGCGGTGGAAGAACAGCATGAAGGCGGCGATCGGCACGACGCTCAGGGTGGTGTCCCCGATCATCCGCAGGATCGCGAGCATCAGGTCCATGCCAGCACCGCCGTGTACAGCATCACGAAGAGCATCGGGACGAGGAGGATCAGCGCGATCATGCCGAAGCCGTCGGTGAGCGGATTGCGCTCCGCCAGCGAGGAGGCGAGGCCGATGCCGAGCGCCGTGACCAGGGGAACCGTGATGACGGAGGAGGTGACGGCCCCGGAATCGTAGGCGATGCCGACTGCTTCGGGCGGGGCGACGAAGGTGATGGCGATCACCAGCAGGTAGCCTCCCGCGACGAGCTTCGGCAGCGACCAACCGAACACGATGCGTGTGACGCCGAGCACCAGGGCGGCGCCGACGGCCAGGGCCACCGCGAGCCGCAGGCCGAGGGCGTAGCGGGACAGCGCCGGCGCGGTATCCGCGATCGAGCCGCCCGCCGCGGCGACCTTCGCCGCCTCGCTGGCGACGGCCGTCAGCGCGGGCTCGGCCAGCGTGGTCCCGAAGCCCAGCAGGAAGGCGAAGGCGAGCAGCCAGGCGAAGCTGCCGCGCGAAGCGAGCGCGTAGGCCAGTGCGTCACCGACGGGGAACAACGCAATTTCCAGCCCGTACACGAACAGCGTCAGGCCGACCACTACGAGCACCGCGCCCTGTGCGAGGACGGCCAGGTCGGAGACGGGGCGATCCAGGACGATCGTCTGGAAAAACAGGATGACGATGAGCACGGGAGCGAGGTCCCGCAGGCTGCCCAGTGCCATCCGCCAGAACAAACGCATCCGCCGCCCCGACCTTTGTCAGCTCAGCGGTCGAACGGCGATTGTGCTGTCATCCACGCTGTATCGGCAGAATTGCGCTGGATCTTTCCCTCTCGTCAAGCCTTGTTTCCCTGGTTCGGTGGCTATGGCGATTTGGACCAGTATAGCATCCGCCCCTCAGCCCGACGGAAGCCGGAAAAGCTCTGCCGCGTTGTCCGTCGACGCGCGCGCGAGCGCTTCTTCGCTCACCTGCATCGCCTCCGCGGTCACGCGCAGCACCTCGCGCAGGTACATCGGCTCGTTGCGGCGGGTTTTCGGCATCGGCGAGAGCGTCCGCGGCAGCAGGTAGGGCGCATCGGTCTCGATCAGGACCCGGTCGAGCGGCAGCCCGGCCACGGCCTCGCGCAGCGCGCCGCCCCGGCGCTCGTCGCAGATCCAGCCGGTGATGCCGATGTACAGGCCGAGGTCCAGGTATTCGCGGAGCATTCGGGCATCGCCGGTGAAGCAATGGGCGACGCCGCCCGCAAGCGCGTCCATTCGCGGGGCGAGGATCTCGAGGAAATCGTCGTGCGCGTCGCGCTGGTGGAGGAACACGGGCAGGCCGCAGTCGGCGGCCAGCGCGAGCTGGCCCTCGAACGCCTGCCGCTGCGCGTCACGCGGGGAGAAGTCGCGGAAGTAGTCGAGGCCGCATTCGCCGACCGCGACCACGGCCGGGTGGGTCGTGAGCTCGCGCAGCACGCGGGCCGCCGCCGGCGACCAGTCGCTCGCGTGATGCGGATGCAGGCCGGCGGTCGCGAACAGCCGGCCCGGCCAGGCCTCGGCAAGGGCCGCCGCCTGCAGGCTCGATTCGACCGAGCTGCCGGTGACGATCATGCGCGCGACGCCGTGCTCGCGGGCGCGCTCGATGACGGCGTCGCGGTCGTCGTCGAACGAGTCGTGGGCCAGGTTCACGCCGATGTCGATCAGTTCGTCGAGAGAAGGCTTTTCCGGGTTCATCGGGGTCTCCAGCGAAAGATCGCCGCGCCGAGCACGAGGAACACGGCGCTCATGGCGGTCAGCACGGCGAGATCGACGCCGACGTCCGCGAGGCCGGCGCCGTCGAGCATGATCGCCCGCGCCGCCTCGAGCATCCAGGTCAGCGGGAACACCTTCGACAGGTCGATGACCCACCGGCTGGCGCCCTCGAGGGGAAACCAGACGCCGGACAGCAGCATCATCGGCCAGGTGACGAGATTCAGCAGGCCGCCCGCCAGCTCCTCGCTCGTGACCCGCGCCGCGACGACCAGGCCCATCGCGATCAGGCACACCGCGCCCAGGGAGGCCACGGCGAGCAGCGCCCAGTAGCTGCCCTCCATGCGGATGTCGAGCAGCCAGGCCGTGCCCGCGAACACGGCGATCGTGATGGCGATGATCAGGACGAAGCGCGAGGCCACCTGGGCGAGCACGAACTCGAGCGGCGTGAGCGGCGTCGCGCGCAGGCGTTTGAGGAAACCGTTCTTGCGGTAGCGGACGACGACGTAGCCCACGCCGAACAGGCAGCTGAACATCATGTTCATGCCGAGGATGCCGGGCAGCACCCAGTCGACATAGCGCAGGGCCTCGCCTTCGATCTCCGCCTTCACGATGCGGCCCTCCGGATCCGTTTCGCGCAACGCGAGCTCGACGAAGTAGCCCTTCGGCGAGCCCGGATTCACCCAGTACTGCGCGGGCGGCTCGAGCCGCAACAGCAGGTCGAGCTCGTGGTGTGCCACCTTGCGCACGGCCTCGTCCTCGTCGTGCAGCGGCACGAAGCGCACGTAGCGGGTCGCGAGGAAGGGGTGGGCGGTCTCGTCGACGGTGTCGGCCTGCTGCAGCACCCCGACCGTGTACTGCGGCCGCGAGGTGTCTCCGAAGATGAAATAGAGGCCGATCATGAGCACGAACGGCAGGAGCACGTTCCAGCCGAGCGTGCCGCGGTCGCGGACGAACTCCAGGTTACGCGCACGAAAGACCGCCCAGATGCGTTTCAGCATGATCCCGGCTCGCTCACGCGCGCAGCGAATGGCCGGTGAGGTCGAGGAACAGGTCTTCGAGATTCGGCTGCCGGATCCGCAGGCGGTTCAGGCCGTGCACCTGCGAGGCGAGCTGCCGCAGGCTCTCGTTGACGTCGGTGGTCGGGATCTCGACGACGCCGCGCGCCTCGACCACCCGGTGCTCGATGCCGCCGAGCGCGTCACGCACGTCCTCCACCGGCAGCTCGATCAGGACGTTCGGGTAGTGGCTTTCGAGCAGCGACCGCGGAGATCCCTGCGCGACGATGCGGCCGGCGTCCATGATGGCGATCTCGTCGCACAGGATCTCCGCCTCCTCCATGTAATGCGTGGTGAGCACGACCGTCGTGCCGCGCTCCCGGATGCGCTCGACCAGCGCCCAGAAGTTGCGCCGGGCCTGCGGGTCGAGCCCGGTCGTCGGCTCGTCGAGGAACACCAGCCGCGGCGCGTTCACCAGCGCCACGGCGAGCAGGAGGCGCTGCCGCTGGCCGCCGGACAGTGCGCGGTTGTCGCGGTGCTGGAGGTCGCCGAGCGAGCACTCGTCGATGATCTCGTCGAGGTCGGCCCCGCGGTCGTAGAGGCTCCGGAACAGCTCCAGCGTCTCGCGCACGGTGAGGAAATCCTGCAGCGCGGTGTGCTGGAACTGGATGCCCGATTCCTCGCGGAACCGGCGCCCCGCCGGCTCGCCGAAGTACCGCACCTCGCCGGACGTGGCGGGGGTCACGCCCTCGATGATCTCGACGGTCGTCGTCTTCCCGGCCCCGTTCGGCCCGAGGAGCCCGAAGCAGCTCCCTTCCGCCACGGCGAAGCTGACGCCGTCCACGGCGAGCACGCCGGGATAGCGCTTCACGAGCCGGCGTGCCTCGAGCACGATCGCCATCGGGTCTCCGGGAAGCCGAAAAACGCGAAGATTACCGC
>Ga0079224_100009438_pt1 | contig 13292 bp, 9 predicted proteins | sample Stecom2015_FD_80414 | JGI IMG/M metagenome (GOLD analysis project Ga0079224, IMG submission 80414) | Agricultural soil microbial communities from Utah to study Nitrogen management - Steer compost 2015 | ecosystem: Environmental > Terrestrial > Soil > Agricultural land | place: USA: Utah... | reverse complement strand
TCGGGCTCATTGATAATTAGGATTTCTTTCTGATTCTCTAATTTTAGTTTTTCGAATAATGTCTTCATACGTGGTGGGAATGATGAGGGTTAATGGATTTCGTGTCGCCTTACAAACCCAAGTTAAACAAAATATCGATTGGATACAATAGAGGTATAGGTATTAAGAATCGTTATAAATTCCTAATGCACAAAGTCAAAATCCAAACTGGGATGATATACCCAGAGATGGTGTTTTTATTAAACAAAAATACTCATGAAATCGTAACATACTTTTAGCTATTTGTAAAGTGGATTTTATCAAAATTGTTAACTGCAGAAAGCAATTCTGGTAACATTTTGCTTTCTTAATAAAGCAATTTACCGATTTATCTGTCTAAGTGAGAAGCCGAAAATTACCTTTTACAGTGACAAGATTTTTGGAAAACAGTGATAAAAAAAGGCCGTTTGAAAACAAACAGCCTTTAGTATTATATAGGGATTCTCACCTGAAGTTCCGCATTTTTAGTGTGTTTAAAGAACTTCAGAACATCACTTTATTTTATCATTTGGTAACTGCGCGTTACGAAATCCGTAAGCTCTTCACCTTTTAATAATCCTTGAGACAATCTAGCTAAATCTAACGACTGCTTAATAAGGCGTTCTTTTTTGGCCTGGGTCTTTGTGTTTAGGATTTGACCAACTAATTCGTGATTGGTGTTTACAATCAAGTTGTAAATCTCAGGCATATTACCCATGGCGAACATTCCACCCCCGCCTGTAGCGCTCATTTCTTTCATGCGACGCATAAATTCAGGTTGTGTAATTGTAAATGGCGATGCATTACTATCTAAAGCCTCCAGCTGTACGGTGAATTTCTCTTTTGGAATCACCTCATCTAAGGTAGTTTTAAGTGTCTCTTGTTCCTGCTCGCTGAGCTTTGATATTTTCTCTTCATCTTTTTTGATAAGGTTATCAATAGAATCAGAATCTACGCGACTAAACGAAATATTCTCTTTTGAAGTTTCTAATTTTTGAATCAAGTGACCTACAATTGGAGAATCTAGTAGCAACACTTCATATCCACGCTCTTTAGCCTGATTGATGTAAGTGTGTTGGGCATCCCTATCACTAGCGTAAAGAATGACCATTTTACCATCCTTATCGGTTTGTGCGTCTTTGATCTTCTCTTGAAGTTCCTCGAAGGTATAATAAGAACCATCTACAGTAGGATACAAGGCGAACTTATCTGCTTTTTCAAAGAATTTATCTTCAGAAAGCATTCCGTATTCAATTACCACTTTGATATCATTCCACTTGTTTTGAAAATCCTCTCTGTTTTCATTAAAGAGTGACTTTAGTTTGTCCGCCACTTTTCTAGTGATATAACTTGAGATTTTCTTCACATTCCCATCTGCCTGAAGGTAAGAACGAGATACGTTTAATGGAATGTCTGGAGAATCAATAACCCCTTTTAGCATGGTTAAAAATTCAGGAACAATTCCCTCGACATTATCTGTTACAAAAACTTGGTTTTGGTATAGCTGAATGCGATCCTTTTGTATGTTCAGATCGTTTCCAAGTTTCGGGAAGTATAAAATTCCAGTAAGGTTAAATGGATAATCTACATTAAGGTGGATATGAAATAAAGGCTCCTCGAATTGCATAGGATACAATTCTCTATAGAAGCTATTGTAATCTTCTTCCTTTAGATCAGCTGGAAGTTTGGTCCATGCTGGATTAGGATTGTTGATGATATTATCAACGGTAAGTTTTTCTTCCTTAGCATCTTCTCCTTCACCAGTGGTTTTAGATTCTTCACGCGTTCCAAATTTAATGGAAACAGGCATGAATTTATTGTACTTGGTTAAGAGTTCAGAAATACGCCCCTCTTCTAAAAATTCCTTAGAATCTTCATTGATATGTAGAATGATCTCAGTACCTCTCTCAGTTTTATCAGAAGCCTCTAAAGTATATTTAGGTGAACCGTCACAAGTCCAATGGCAAGCTGGCTCATCTTTAAAGCTTTTTGATATGATCTCTACTTTGTCTGCTACCATAAAAGCAGAATAGAACCCCAAACCAAAATGTCCGATAATACCACTATCCTTTGCAGAATCCTTGTATTTTTCCAAAAACTCCTCTGCGCCAGAGAACGCAACCTCGTTGATGTATTTTTGTACCTCCTCTGCAGTCATTCCGATCCCTTGATCGATTATGTGCAATTTTTGAGTCTCTGGGTCAATTTTCACTTCAATTTGCGGATTGCCATATTCAACTCCTGGCGCCTCGCCTATATTAGTAAGGTGTTTTAACTTTAGAGTAGCATCGGTAGCATTGGATATGAGCTCTCTTAAAAAGATCTCGTGATCACTGTATAAAAACTTCTTTATTAACGGAAAGATGTTTTCAACGGCTACATTAATATTTCCGGTTGTCATATTGTTTGTAATTTATGTTTAAACTTTGAAAAAGTCATAACTCAAAAAAAATACCATTTCAAAAGCTGTGACAAGATGACAGTTTAAGCGAGTGTTAATTCTTTGAATTTACCCCAAAATAATTGAGTTAAACCTTTTTTTTCTCCCAAGGATGTATTATATTGTAGGGGAATAATTAATAAATTAGAATAGGATATATAAAATATATTGCAAATCAAGAGTGAATACTTACGGATAGGTTAAGTTATGTTATTAATTGGTTAGGTTGTTAAAGAGCGCCCACTATCATTTTTTGGTTGGGCGCTTTTTTGTAATGTATAAACCAAAGCTTACTTAAAGAGTCAGACAAGAACTTCTTTATCTTCAGTAGTTGACTTTATAGGTTTTCCATTAATCTGTACCTTATCTTTTTTTGGATCTTCTTTTCTTTTAAGTTTAAAGAACACCCATAGACTTATAATTGACAATACAATCCAGAGCATATCGATAAAGAAAGATTGGAAGAACTCTTCATTAAGAGTTAACCAAAACCATTTTCCACTTATCACTCCATTTACCACAGGAATAAAAAACCCGATGATACTTCCAAGTAACAAACAGTATTTGTTGGTGAAGTAATTGTCTTTTTTCCAAATAAAGAACAAGCTCAATATCAGCCATCCAATTAGGTAAAAATCGTTTACAAATGACATATTCACCTCTCCATGTATTTTAACAGCAATAAAACTTAGGGCCGTAATAGGGTAGAGGGAAAGACAAATTGCAACATAAACATTGACCAGTGCTCTATTAAATCGTCTTTTGCGTTCACTTACGCTTTTCTTTTCTCTAGCTACTAGCCAAATTAGTACTCCAGAGAGAATGACAAAACAGGAAATAATACCAAGTACAAAACTGATAATCCTAAGACCGTATCCGGCATAATCACCATAATGAATGCGGTATAAGATGTTTTTAACCCCATCTAAATAGGTGTTTTGCGTATAAGGGTCTTTTTCTCCTATAATAGCGCCAGTGGCATCAAAACTTAGTTTAGCCACTCCAGTGTATTTATCGTCTTTAGGAAGTTCGCCTTCCACAGTAACTTTCATATTACTGTCTGCGTAATTGTAAATGTGAAGGTGAGTGATATTTAAATTATTCCACTTATCTCTAGTCTGTTGTACAAGCCCTTCTATCGATGGCACCTGATCAATTTTTTCATAGGCGAGTGTCGGTGGTGTCTCGCTCATCTCTAGTTGATTGTATAACTCCTGCTGATCTCCATCGAATAAAAACATGATATTTGGAGCTGCCATCAGTACATTAAGCATAAAAAATGCTCCAGTAACTGCATATACAAATTGGAAAGGAAGTCCAATAACACCTAATGCCGTGTGGGCATCTGTCCAAACGGTTTTGAGTTTTGCTCTTGGACGAAAGGTATAAAAATTGCTAACTATTTTATTCCAATGGACTAGAATCCCAGTGATAATGGCAAAAAGAAAAAAGAAAGAAACTAGTCCAGAGGTATAATATCCATAAGGGTAGGGGATTTGAGCGAAAAAATGTAAACGATACAGGAATTCACCCAAGGTATATGATTCTAAATAGTTATAGGTATCAAAGGTTTCTGTATCTAAGTAAAAAAAGCTTCCAACCTTAGCCTCTTCTGCAGCTAAACTGTCCTTCGATGCGCTCATGCTGACATCTACACGTCTTTCATTGTAATGACGACCAATTTCAATATCTCTACCATAGAGTGCGTAATCCTTTTTTAAAGATTCCATAATTGGATCTAAACTACTGACAATACCATGATCTATTGGTTGGGTATACTCATCCTTTTGCCAGTTCGCAATTTCATCTCTAAAAAAAGAAAATGAACCAGTGAAGAAAATCACAAAAAGCATCGCACTGATAATGATACCGCTGATGGTATGCAGATGAAATAGGATATTATAGGATCTATTATTCATTATGATGGGATGATAGGATGATATATTTTACCAAAATGCAATGCAAGATAGAACACTGCTGTTAAAAGCAGATACAATCCCCATAACTTCCAGGGATTTTTGGCCAAAAACGCCAAGATCATTAGGACTGCCCAAAGTATAAAACCATTGTAAGTCATGGTGATTATCACATTGACATGATCAAGCCATACGGCCAATGCTAAATGAAAACTTACACTAACCATATAACCGCCAATAAAGCCAGCAGTTATTTTTGCAATGCGCTCCCAAGGGGATGTTGTCAGGTATTTTTTATTAGCTGGCATAGGTTATAAGATAAGATTTTCAGCAATAACAATCCCAATAAATACTATTGCGACTGCTTTGTAATTCATGATTCTAAGTGGACAGAGGATAATAATTAGACTTGCGATAGTGGATAAGATAACAAAATAGTACAGTATCCCCGCAGCTAATCCTTTGTGTAGAACAGTGAGAATAAGACTTCCAACTAAAAGTATAACTCCAGCAGGTTTTAATAATGACTGACTCCTTAACCAAACATCAAATCCGCCTTGAGCAAGTTCAGCTCGAGATGAGGTGTTGTAAAGGGCATAAAAGCCTGCAAAGGTCAATAAGAGAATAAGTGTTGTCATTGGTCTATATTATTCAGTTAATCTGTCAATTATCTTAAAGCAAGGAAACAGCACAGAGATTTACTCAGCGCTGTTTACCTTAAATTTTGTTTTTCCTTAAGCTGGAATGCAGTAGGTCACACAGTGCCATACAAACTCATAATCTTCACCTTTGTAGGTGCCAGGAACTTCTTCCTGATGTGTAGCCTCAAGGATATATTTCGTATCCCATGGCAATCCAAACTCTATAAAACCATCTTGGTCAGTCTCCAATGTTTTTGACCAAAGGTCTTTTACAAATAATTTAACTTCGCTCTTTGCAAGTGGTTGTCCTTTAAACAACAATTGTAATTTCACCTGATCATCAGCAGTTACGATACGTTTAACAGTAATACCGTTTTCATTTTGAGTTGCAGTATCGTTTTGCGCTTCACCAACACTTACATTAGCAACAGCGTGGTAATGTGTTTTGAAAATACCAAAATCATATTCAGAATAATCAATCACATCAATTTGGTCGTTGTTCAGAAGTAAGGTATAAACCCCGTTTTCCTCTGGTGTAAAAACCGCTTTGTAATGATCCTTTTGCGCTGTGGTGCTAAGAGGGATTTTTTTACCTGAAGGGCTTACTGCCCAAAGAGTAAAGTTTTTCACCCCTTGAAAAGCTTCTCCTTGAACCTCTTCAACCACCCCATAGGTATATTCACCCATGTGAACTTTTACGACATGTTCTTGTCCAATGCTGCCTGAAACCTCTGTTTCAATCCATAAATAATGGGCAAAGCTATTTGCCGTGGTCAGTAGTAATACTGTTAATGCAATTAATTTTTTCATGGTTCTTTCTATTATTAGTTTGTTATTAAAATCTGTATGTTAAGGTCAGTCTTGCGTTTGTTCCAGGTTCACTCTGCCAGTATAAATACTCTGCATAAGCGGCGCCGGAGTATAGGTATTCATTTAACAGGTTATTGATGTTTAGATTGACTCCAAAGTGCTCATTAGACCAAGAGATTCCACCATCCATGCGGAAGTAGTCAGGTAACACGGCTTCGTTTTCAGCGCTCCATGCCCAAGTTGAACGGTCGACCTGGTATTGGTATCCCAAAGAAACTGCGAAGCCTTCAAATGTTGTCCCAGGAAGGAAAGTGTAGTTCACCCATCCATTGGTAATGTGCTTGGCATGTCCAGCAATACTATTTCCGATATTATCTTTGTTAGTGTCCTCGGTGATCTCCACATCGGTATTGGCATAATTAAAAACCACATTGATAGCTGGGGTAATCTGTCCTTGCATATCGAATTCGATACCTTTGGATTGTACTTCTCCTGTTTGAGTTGAAAATCGGTAATTACCGTTTTCATCAGTATGCTCAAGATCACTAACTAAATAATTGTTTTTGGTAATCTGGTAAAAAGTAAGGCTGGTATTTAGTTTTCCTCCAAACCACTGTTTTTTTAATCCTCCTTCAATGTCCACAGACTCTAATGGGTCAAACTTCTGATTGTTATAGCTTTGACCGTATTGTGGCGTGAAGGCCTGGTCGTATAACGCATAGGCGGTAAAATCAGGTAAGATATTAACGCTCAGTCCAACTCTAGGGGTGATTTTATCATCTTGGCTTTGATCTCCATAGGCAAATATGTTTGCGCTGTTGTAACGAGCTGCAAGGGTAAGCCTAACTCTGTCATTCCACATCCAAGCTTCATCTTGAAGGTAAAAAGAGCGGTAGATGGTACCTTGATAGTTTGCTGCTCCACGAACTTTAACTGGAACACTTCTATCAAAAATAGGGTAGACGGCCTCACCGTATATAGGATTATATATATTGAAAGGTTGGTTAATATCTATAGGACCTCCGCCGGCTTGGCTCCAGTCTGCCCAATATTCTAAGTGACGGTAATCAAAGCCACCCAAGACTTTGTGTTTAATGCCACCTGTATTAAATTCCCCATTAATGTAAAGTTGCCCAAGTTCATTGGTACTAACAGCATCCGAGACGCTGATTCCACGATAAAACTCTCCATTTCCAACCACAGCGGCTGGCCAGGCAGAGGCTCCAGTGGAGGTGTAATCCATGAACATATACTGTCCCATTACAGACCACTTATCATTAAAGTCGTGAGTAGCATTTACCAGAAGGCTCACCTCTTCAATTTTACTCTGAGGAAAATCTTCATCTAGGTAAGTAAAGTCGCGATCTAAGCTTCCAAAACCATCCTCAACAGGAGCGAATATATAGGCAGCTCCAGTGATTTGGTTTGATTGCTGATAGGTGAATTCTGTAGTAACCTTTGTTTTGTCTGTAATGTTATAACTAAGTGAAGGAACAATACTAATACGGTCACTTAGGTCGTAATCTCTGTGAGTTTGTGCATCCTCATACATCCCTACAAAACGGTACTGTAATTTATCATCCTGGGTAAGCGCCCCACCTGAGTCAAAACTAAGTCTATAGCTTCCAAAGGTATCTCCTGTTACAGAGAGTTGATTTACAGATACGTTCGTTGGCTTTTTGGTTACCACATTGTAGAACCCACCAGGTTCACCTGCAGATTGCATAAATCCTGCAGGTCCTTTAACGAATTCAATATTCTGAACCATGGACATATCCTCAGCAAGAGGCCCCCATGGAAGTTCAATATTTAAACCATTCCTAAAAGCTGGTAGTTTAAACCCACGCATATTAATACGAGCAAAAGTTCCCCAGTGTTCTATCATCTGAGCTCCACTGACATTACGAGTCACATTCTCCATCATGTTCACAAGATTTTGGCTTTTGATCAAATTGTTACTGATGATTTGAATGTTCTGTGGAAGGTCCAATACCTCGGTAGTCAGGCGCAAGGATTGGGAAGGCTGTTTTACAAGAAAATCAGCATGGCCGTTTCCGCTTACCACCACTTCATCCAAGGATTCTGTGGATTGTTGGATTTTTATACGACCAAGATTTAAAGATTGGTTGGTCTCAACTTCGATTTGTTGAGTTTTAGTTTGGTAGCCAATGCTACTGAATTGTATAGTATAATTGCCGGGGGCGATTTGGATTAAACGAAATTTTCCATTTTCATCCGCCTGAGTTCCTTTAGCAATCTCTAGGAGCTGTATGGTAACCATAGATACTCCTTTTCCGTTTTCGCCTATTACTTGGCCCTGGACGCTGGCCTGTTGCGCAAAGGCGCTGAAGCCAATTAGGCAGAGTACTATGATGATGGTGTTTTTCATTTTTTATTTAGTTGTGTTGGGTTTCTAGTTGATTTGTTTTAAAATTTATAAGTAAAGTTTGCTGAGAACATTCTTGGAAGTTGCGGGTTGATCGTTGACCAACCAGAATAATACTCTTGGTTTGAGATGTTGTCTAGCTTTAAGGTGATTCCGAAATCTTCAGTTTCATAGAATACAGAAGCATTGATTAAGGTATACTCATCAAGGGTAAATGTCCCTAGATTATTTCTGTCAAATATGTTGTTTTCTCCAGCGTAGTTTCCTCCAAATCCAAGACCAAATCCTTTTAAACCTCCATATTGGAAACGGTAGCTTGCCCAAAGATTTGCAAGGTTTTGAGGTCCTGCACCCTCTGGTCTTCTTCCTTGGAATGCTGCATCGCCACGTTGAAGTTCACTATCGTTATAACTATATCCAGCGATAATGTTTAATCCCACAACTGGGTTTGCAACAATACTAGCTTCGAATCCTCTACTGACTTGTTCTCCACCTTGAGTATAGGTATTAGGTCCTGTAGATAACACGATGTTAGAAACCTGAATATCATAATAGCTCAAGGTTGCTGCTAACTTGTTAGAGAATAGATTTAATTTAGTCCCAAATTCAAATTGGTTTGCTTGTTCTGGATCAAAGCTAATAGTACTCACATTACCGTTATCTTCCACAGTTCGTGGAGCTACATTAGAGAATCCGTTCATATAATTTGCGAACACAGAAACTTTGTCAATAATAGGCTGGTACACCAGACCGAATTTTGGAGACAGGGCTGTTTGATCATGCGCGTCATTTGAGAAATGATCTACTCGAAGACTCGCCATAGCAGAGAGCTCTGGCATAAAATAAATCACATCGGATACATAAGCACTGTATACCTTTTGATCTGATTCACTTAATTGTGATCCAGGATTCGGTAATAAGGCAATACTAGCATCGGCTCCGGCTTGTGATAACACACCTGTATCATCGATGCCTGGTGTCTGATTCATTGGAACACCAGTAGCCTGGTGAAGAGCAGGTGCTACCGCAGAAAACTCATCGATGTTTTCTCCGATATAAACAAAACCATGCCCAGCATATCCAGTTCCACTATTAATGGCTTTTTGGTGGTAATAATCAAGACCTGCTACCATTTTGTTTTTAAAGTTACCAAGGTCGAATTCTCCAATAAAGTTTTGTTGAATATCCGTACCTATGGTCTCTGAATTTTGATTACTGGTATATCTGGCAAACACACTTCCTTGGGTAATTGGTGAAGTTTCGTTAACCGTTGCAGTAATATCTGTTAAGTATGAGTAGTAACCGTCAGATTTTGCGTTGGATCTAGATACCACAGTTTGTGATGTCCAATTGTCACTTAGTTTATAACGCATTTCTCCTTGCAGGCTATAGGTCGGTGTGTCTACATAAAGATCGTTGCTGGTATACGAACGTTCATTGTTATAACCTAGCTCATCCATATTGTTAACATGTAGCGCCGCACCACGATTTAAAAATAACATGGTTTGGTTAGTGCTACGCCCGTTGTAAAATTCTGTATTTACAAAGAATGATAAACGATCATTCACCTCAAAGGCTAAGGAAGGTGCTACATAAAATGATTTAGTAAAACCAGCATCTTGAAAGCTGTTTTGCTTGTGATAAGCTGCATTGAGTCGCAGAGCAATGTTCTTCTGATCACTTAGTAAGGTGTTTACATCAGCCGTAACTCGGTTTAAACCATAACTTCCAGCGGTATATGCAATACTACCTGAAAGATCATCGAAATATGGACGCTTGGTGTTGATGTTAATAAGACCACCGTAAGAGATTAAACTACTACCATAGAGCGTTCCAGATGGACCCTTGATGACTTCCACACGGTCGATATTAGCAGGGTCTGGTGTTCCATTGGTTAAACTTGGTAGTCCATTGACCATCGTTGGTTGTACTGCAAAACCTCTTAAGGAATAATAACCACCGCCATCACCTCCTCTTCCTGTGGATTCCCATAGTTTGTAGATCCCAGGAGCGTTTTTTAGGGCTGATTCAAAATTGGTTACCACTTGTTCTTCCAAGAGTTTTGAAGGAATGGTGTTGTACACCTGTGGGTTTTCAATATCTTTCAAAGGTAGTTTTGAAACGGCTTCACTCTCCGCGCGATAGAATTTGTTTTTCTGCTCGGCCTCTAAAACCACTTCGTTTAAAACTTCTCTGTTCTCAATAAGTATAATAGTTCCAAGATCAACAGTTTGATTATCTGTTACATTGCTTTGTAATGTTTTTGATCGAAACCCTACATAAGAAATCTCTAGGCTGTACTTACCAGAACTCAGTGAGCTTAAATTAAAAGTACCTGTGTTATTGGTGTTGGTACCTTGATTGGTACCCTTTATGATTACATTTGCATTGGGGATGGGATAACCTTGGTCTGAAATTACTGTTCCAGAGATAGTTCCATTTTGAGCTAGAGAGCTCAAAGTAAATCCTATAATGAATAAAGAACTAAGAATGTGTTTCATTTTAATATAATGTTATTTATATTTGGTCTAAATTAATCAGGATGCAAATTTAACTAAGCATTTACTGTATTAATGACGCGATATGGAGAAAAAAAGACGTGATTTTATAAACTGTGAATTGCTCAATCTCACCAAGCTTAATGAGAGTTTCCTCAACTCAATTGCTAAGCCCTGTGAATCAAGGAGTAATTCAGAGTGTTTTTCAGAATATATCGTTAAAAAGCAGTTTGGAAAAGGACGTATATCGTTATTTAAACACCAAGGTGTGGTGTTACAATTTAGCCAGTTTGAGCTTATTCGTGATCTTGTGTGTTATATGGAAGAAGATCAGGAATTCTTAGAACTTTCGTTTTTAATAGAAGGTGAGAAGATTATTTCCATGCGCGGCAGTTCGGATATCATTCACGAGAGTCAAGAGGCCTATACGGTAGAAAATACCCAATTTAAAGGGTATGTGCGTATCTCCGGGGCAAGACCTTTTCGAGAATTTAGAATTCGTTTGTCAAAAGACTATTTAAAATCCAAAGGATGTTACCAACTTCCTGTTCTTAAATCTCTGGGCCAAAGTGGTGTCATTCATTCTATTTCCAATGAAATTTTAGAAGTTTTGATGTCTTTTGAACTTACTGGCCTTTCAAAACTCTCAGGGCGACTCTATGCGGAGGCTAAGATTTTAGAACTTTTAGCCATGGAGGTCGGAATCTACGAAAAAGGACAGGTGATCGTAAAAGGAAATAGCCAGGATAAGGTACTTAAAAAACTATACAGCGCACGTCAATTGATGCTAAGTAATTTACATCAAAATCTGTCCATACGTGAGATATCCAGAGAAATGGCCATTAACGAATACATGCTTAAGAAGGAATTCAAACGCGTTTTTGGATATTCCATCAATGAGTTCTACGCCAAAGAAAAAATGAATAAAGCCAAGGAATTATTAAAATCTACCCAGCGGCCGATCTATGAAATCGCTGGTGAGATCGGATATAAAAATGCGACCCATTTTAGCGCAGCCTTTAAACGGTTCTTTGGAAGTACTCCAAAGAATTTTAGGAGTGCCATTTAAAGAGTTTGAGAAAAAATAAATGCCATACTTTTTAGCATGGCATTATAATTATTTTATTGATTTTTAGTTATTTTAAAGCTTTATATCCTCAAAGCTATTGACCGTTTTACGAAGATCTGTTAGCTGGGTAAGTAGCTTTTCTGCAAGATCTAAATGCAACATGTTTGCTCCGTCACTTTTAGCATTGGCTGGATCAAAATGTGTTTCCATAAAGATACCATCTACTCCTGCTGCGATACCTGCCTTGGCAATGGTGCCAATTAGTTCAGGCCGTCCTCCAGTTACACCACTACTTTGGTTAGGCTGTTGTAATGAATGGGTTACATCCAAGACTACTGGTGCGTATTGTTTCATGGTAGGAACTCCTCTAAAATCAACGACCATGTCTTGATATCCATACATGCTTCCTCGGTCGGTAATAATGACTTGCTCATTATTAGAATCCAGTATTTTTTGAACCGCATGTTTCATGCTCTCTGGGCTCATAAATTGACCTTTTTTCAAATTAATTGTTTTTCCTGTTTCTGCAGCAGCTACAAGTAAATCAGTTTGACGAACTAAAAATGCTGGAATTTGAAGGATATCCACATACTGTGCTGCTAAGTCAGCATCACTTTCTTTATGAATATCGGTGATCGTTGGTAGACCAAATTCTTTAGACACTTTTGCTAATATCTTTAAAGCTTTTTCATCCCCTATGCCTGTGAAGGAATCAATGCGGCTTCTGTTTGCCTTTTTAAAACTTCCCTTAAATACATAAGGGATTCCTAGCTTATCAGTAATTCCAGCCATTTTCTCTGCAATCCTCATAGCCATATCTTCCCCTTCGATAGCACAAGGCCCAGCTAAAAGGAAGAAGTTGTTCTTATCGGTGTGTTTTATCTGTGGTATTTTATTTAAATCCATTGTCAATTGTATTTGTACCCTGCAAAGATACGAAGAATCTCAAAGTTGATCTGCGGTAAAATTAAGTGCAAAAATTTTAGTTTTAACTAAGGGGTAGTTTCTTTTAAATGCTTTGGCTATTTTAGCGCCTTAAAATTTGATCATATGAGCTTAGAGGAAAATCTTAAACAACGTAGTGGAGGTAGTTGTGAATTAAGTAACGCAACTGAAAACTTAAAGGTGTATCAGGTCGATTATAATGGACAGACTAATGATGAAAGAAGTATTTTAATCAGCGAAAAATGTATCGCTCAGATAGATAAGACAGAGGAGGCTGATAGTACTTTTTGGGAACCTATATTACCTATTTCGATGTGGAGTGAAATTTCAGCTATAAAGGTGATTTCTTGGAGGATGCTTCAGCGATTTAGAAATGAAAGCTGGGCAGTGGACGCCTTGGAGATGATTTATCTTGAGGAACAAGAATTAGAGTGGGCAAAAGAATCGGGTGATCATCTTAATGATGCAGGAGGGAAGCTTCATAAGGATAGTAATGGTAATATTCTTCAAAATGGAGATACGGTTACGTTAATTAAAGATCTTGATGTAAAGGGATCTTCTTTAAACGC
>Ga0079224_100009437_pt1 | contig 13293 bp, 7 predicted proteins | sample Stecom2015_FD_80414 | JGI IMG/M metagenome (GOLD analysis project Ga0079224, IMG submission 80414) | Agricultural soil microbial communities from Utah to study Nitrogen management - Steer compost 2015 | ecosystem: Environmental > Terrestrial > Soil > Agricultural land | place: USA: Utah... | reverse complement strand
TAACCGGCGATAACACCACGGGTCATAGAGACTTCAATACCCTTCTGTACAGCAGGGATGTATTCTTTGGGAATAGTTCCTCCAACGATAGCGTTAACGAATTCGAAGCCACCGTCTTCTTTTGGTTCGAACTTAATGACAACGTGACCGTACTGTCCACGTCCACCAGACTGCTTAGCGTATTTAACTTCAGCATCGGCAACGGTGGTGATAGTTTCACGGTAGGCAACCTGTGGCTTACCAATGTTGGCTTCGACTTTGAACTCACGCTTCATACGATCGACGATGATGTCCAAGTGAAGCTCACCCATACCCTGAATAATGGTCTGACCAGATTCAGAATCTGAGTTAACTCTAAAGGTTGGATCTTCTTCGGCAAGCTTAGAAAGTGCCATACCCATTTTTTCTTGGTCGGCTTTGGATTTTGGTTCAACCGCAATGGAGATAACTGGTTCTGGGAAGGTAATAGATTCCAAGATGATTGGATCCTTTTCATCACAGAGGGTGTCTCCGGTAGTGACATCTTTAAATCCAACGATAGCACCAATTTCTCCGGCGAAGATTTCATCTACTTCTTCACGGTGGTTGGAGTGCATACGCATGATACGAGATACACGTTCCTTAGAACCCTTAGAGGAGTTTAAGACGTAAGAACCAGATTTAAGTGAACCTGAGTAGACACGGAAGAAGACTAACTTACCAACGAATGGGTCAGTTGCAATCTTGAAAGCAAGAGCGGAGAAAGGTTCGGCGTCATCTGCATGGCGTTCGATCTTCTTTTCTTCATCTTTAGGATCGGTACCAATAATTGCTGGAATATCCAATGGAGATGGAAGGTAATCTACGACTGCATCGAGAAGCTTCTGGACACCCTTGTTCTTCAATGCGGTACCACAGAAGACTGGGATTACTTTGTTATCAATAACTGCGGCACGTAATGCACGCTTAATTTCATCATTAGTTAAGGCTTGGTCAGCTAAGAACTTTTCTAAGAGTTCGTCTTCAGTTTCAACAATCTTTTCGAGTAACTTGTGTCTAAATTCAGCTGCCTTTTCCTTTAAGTGATCCGGGATATCAGTTTCAAGAATTTCCTTACCCAAATCATCTTTATAGATGTAGGCACGTTCTGAGATAAGATCAACGATTCCTTCGAAGGTTTCAGCTGCACCAATTGGAAGCTGAGCTGGGATAACGTTAGAACCTAAACGATCCAAGATACTTTTGTAAACGAAGTCGAAGTCAGCTCCCATACGGTCCATTTTGTTAACAAAACAGATACGTGGAACCTGGTACTTATCGGCCTGGCGCCAAACGGTTTCAGACTGAGGTTCTACCCCGGCTACACCGTCAAAGACCACCACACCACCATCCAACACACGCAAAGAACGTTCTACTTCAACTGTGAAGTCAACGTGTCCTGGGGTGTCGATGAGGTTGATCCGAGTGTCGTTCCAGAAACAAGTGGTAGCAGCGGAGGTGATAGTGATACCACGTTCACGTTCCTGCTCCATCCAGTCCATGGTAGCTTCTCCCTCGTGGACCTCACCAATTTTGTAGGTGATACCAGTGTAGAACAAAATACGCTCAGAGACGGTAGTTTTACCGGCATCGATGTGAGCGATGATACCAATGTTACGAGTATTAGCGAGGGAATACTGACGTTCGGCCATTTTAATATTTAGTTAGTAATAAATGTATAAGGGAAGTATATAGCGTCCTATATACTAACTTGCTCGCCTAACTAGAAGCGAGCAAAGTGAGCGAATGCCTGGTTAGCTTCTGCCATACGGTGAGTTTCTTCACGCTTACGGACAGCGTTACCAGCATTGTTGAAGGCGTCGATAAGTTCTTGAGCTAAACGCTGTGACATAGGCTTACCCTTGATGCCACGAGCGGCAATAACTAACCACTTAAGACCTAAAACAGTACGACGTTCGGCGCTAACTTCGGTAGGAATCTGAAGGTTAGAACCACCCACACGACGAGCTTTGAGCTGAACGGATGGAGAGATGTTGTTGAGAGCGGTTTCAAAGATCTTAATCTGATCTTCTTTAAGCTTAGCAGCTGCGGTATCGAGTGCTTCGTAAACAATCTTTTCAGCAACGTTCTTCTTACCGTTCAACATTACCTTGTTGATGAACCGACCAAGCAAAATATTTCCGTACTTGCGGTCTGGTTCGTATTCTTTTCTAATAGTTTGCTTTCCTCTTGCCATAGTTTGTTAGTTGTTACGCAGAAGCTGCTGCAGCTTTCTTAGCACCATATTTAGAACGACCCTGAGAACGCTTAGCAACACCGGCAGTGTCTAAATGACCACGAACAATGTGGTAACGGACACCTGGAAGGTCTTTTACACGTCCACCACGAATGAGGACGATGGAGTGTTCCTGGAGGTTGTGACCGATACCAGGAATGTAAGCAGTAACTTCCATACGGTTGGTTAAGCGAACACGAGCAACCTTACGCAAAGCGGAGTTAGGTTTCTTTGGGGTCATGGTTGTGACCTTAACACAAACACCACGCTTGAAAGGTGAGCCCTTTTTGAGTTCAACTGGACGCATCTTTAAAGTGTTAAAGCGGCGCTGCATAGCAGGAGACTTGCTTTTGGAAGCACTTTTTTTACGTCCTTGTTTGATCAACTGGTTAATTGTTGGCATACGAGCTAGTTTAGGCAGTTAAGTGTAAGCTGTCAAGCAGGAATTTAAGCTTCGGGGTCTCCTGGGATAGAACGGAACCCGGTTCCGGCTGGAATGAGACGTCCGACGATAACGTTTTCCTTCAAACCTCTGAGGTAGTCCACCTTACCGGCAACGGCTGCATCGACCAGAACACGAGTAGTTTCCTGGAAGGAAGCGGCAGACAAGAAGCTATCGGTAGCCAAGGAAGCCTTGGAGACACCAAGTAGCAATCTAGTACCAGTTGGAGGAGTTTTACCGTCTTTAGCAAGCTTGGCAGCAACTGCTTCAAAGCGGACACGATCGACGGTTTCACCAACGATGAGGTTAGAATCACCAGAGTCTTCTACTCTGATACGAGAGAACATCTGACGAACTACGGCTTCGATGTGCTTGTCGTTGATGTTTTGACCCTGAAGGTTGTAGATTTTCTGAATTTCAGAGATGACGTAGTGCTGAGTCTTTTCAACACCGGTAAGTTCAAGCAAATCTTTAAGGTTAAGCTGACCTTCGGTAAGCTGATCGGCCTTTTTGACCTTCTGACCGTCTTCTACTCTTAGGAAAGAGCGAGCGGTGAGCTGGTATTCGAAGGCTTTCTTGCGTTTGTGAGCAAGAGCCACTTTGGTAGCAGTAACAGTTACGGTACCAGCGGCAGGAGCGGTGACTTCTTCACCGGACTTGAGGACAACCAGGGTTTCACCCTTCTTGACCTTGTCGCCATCCTTAACCTTGGCTTCTGAGCTCTTTAAGACCTTAAAGTCGGTTACAACGTCTTCTTCGCCTTCAACACGGAGCATCTTCTTGTTACCAACCTCAAGGATTGCAACCATACCGTCCATAGGGGCCATGATAGCTTCTGCCTTAGGGTTACGGGCTTCGAAGAGTTCTTCAACACGAGGAAGACCCTGGGTAATGTCAGCGGTAGATGCTACACCTCCAGTGTGGAAGGTACGCATGGTGAGCTGAGTACCAGGTTCACCGATACTTTGAGCGGCGATAATACCAACGGCTTCACCAATCTTAACCAGAGTTCCACGAGCAAGGTCTTTACCGTAACACTTCTGGCAGACACCCCAATCGCTACGGCAAGCAATGGAGGAACGGCACTGAATGGCATCGACATCGCTGTCTTCAATGGCTTGAGCCATTTCTTCAGTGATTTCATCACCTGCTTTACCAAGAGTCTTGGAACCATCGATAACATCGGCGGCGAGGTAACGACCTTCGATACGTTTTGCGAATGGATCGCCGAGCATTTCTTCGGAGTTTTTGAAGAGAGTAAATCCTTCGGTGTCACCACAGTCTTCTTCGGTAACAACGATGTCTTGGCAGACGTCGACCAAACGACGGGTCAAGTAACCAGCATCAGATGTACGAAGCGCGGTATCGGACAAACCTTTACGAGCACCGTGAGTAGAAAGGAAGTATTCCAAAGAGTCCAAGCCTTCCTTGTAGTTGGATTTAACTGGAAGCTCCATGGCTTCACCGGCAGCGTTAATCTTAACCCCGACCATACCAATCATCTGGTTGAACTGTTCCAAGCTACCACGAGCACCAGAGGTGACCATCATAGCGGTAGGAACGAATGGGTTGTTGGTAATAGAACCCTTAAGGAGGTGTTCGACTTCCTTTTTAGTCTTTTCCCAGAGACCGATAACCATACGACGACGTTCACCGGCGGTGATAAGACCTTCCTTGAACTGGTCCTTAATAGTGGCAACTTGTTCGTTGGAAGTAGCGATTAAGGTGTTCTTTTCACCAGGAATTTCTAAGTCAGAAGCGGAGAAGGTAGCACCGGACATAGTAGAGTACTGGAAACCGGTGTCCTTGATGTCGTTGACTAAATCAACGGTGCGATCTTGGCCTAATTCGCGATAGCAGTTGTGGATTAGACGCTTTAAGACCTTCTTATCGGCAGTGTCGTTGAGGTAAGGCCATTCAACAGGCAAGATGCTGTTGAAGATTAAACGACCGAGAGTAGTCTTAATCACTTCCCCATTTACTGGGACGTTGATAATAGTTTGGAGTTTTAACTTACCAGCAACATGAGCACGCATAGCGTCATCCAGATCGGAGAAGGATTTAACCTTATCCCCTTCTGGTTCAGCAATGGTGAGGTAGTAGCTACCTAAAATCATGTCTTGGTCAGCCATTACGATTGGTTCACCAGTAGCAGGTTTGAGCAAGTTGTTGGTGGCTAACATAATGTTTTCGGCTTCAGACTGAGCGGCTTCAGACAATGGTAAGTGAATAGCCATCTGGTCTCCGTCGAAGTCAGCGTTGAAAGCGTTACAGGCAAGTGGGTGAAGCTGGATAGCATTACCTTCAACCAAGACTGGTCTAAAGGCCTGAATACCTAAACGGTGCAAGGTAGGTGCACGGTTTAAGAGGACGTAGTAGTGTCCAATGACAGAATCAAGAGCATCCCATACTTCTGGAGTTTCTTTTTCGACTAACTTACCAGCAGTTTTAACGTTGTGGACAATATCTTCGGCCATTAACTTAGAGATGACAAATGGCTTGAAGAGTTCCAAGGCGATTGCCTTTGGAATACCACATTCGTGAAGCTTTAAGGTAGGACCGACGACAATAACAGAACGTCCGGAGTAGTCGACACGCTTACCAAGCAAGTTCTGACGGAAACGACCCTGCTTACCCTTAAGCATGTCGGAAAGTGACTTGAGCTGACGCTTAGAGTTGTTAGTAGCAGAGGTTTCACGAGCAGTAATATCAAATAAAGCATCGACGGCTTCTTGAAGCATACGCTTTTCGTTACGAGCGATAACTTCAGGAGCACCGATTTCGATAAGCTTCTTTAAACGGTTGTTACGGTTAATAACACGGCGATACAAATCGTTTAAGTCAGAGGTGGCAAAACGACCACCATCAAGCTGGACCATTGGGCGCAAATCTGGAGGGATAACTGGCAAGGTGGTAACAAACATCCAACCTGGATGCAGGTTTGCCTTATTCATACTTTCCAGTAAGCGAATACGCTTCATTAAGCGCTTCTGCTTTTGACCAGTAGCATCGACTAAAGCTTCTTTGACTTCAGCAATTTCTGCTTCAAGATCGATTTCTTGAGTTAACTGGTAGACAGCTTCAGCACCAATACCGGCTCTAAAGACCTGACCGTACTTCAAGGAGAGGTTACGGTATTCGGTCTCAGAGAGAACCTTCTTGATCTTAATGTCTTTAAGTTCAGACTGTGCGGTCTGGTATGCAAGCTTGAATTTATCTAACTTTTCTTCAAGTTCGGCTTCGCTAAACTTACCAGCCTTGTGATCACCCTTGAGCTTAGCAACGTGAGCCTTGTATTCCTGCTCTAATTGGCTCTGTGCTTGAGTTCGAGCGTCATCATCTACAGATGTGATGATGTAGGCGGCAAAGTAGATAACCTGCTCTAAACGACGAGCTGGGACGTCTAAGGCGAGTCCGATACGAGAAGGTGTACCACGAAGGTACCAAATGTGGCTAACAGGAGCTGCGAGCTGAATATGACCCATACGTTCACGACGAACGGCAGATCTGGTTACTTCAACTCCACACTTGTCACAGACAATTCCCTTGTAGCGGATTTTCTTGTATTTACCACAGTAACATTCCCAGTCCTTGGTTGGTCCAAAGATACGTTCGTCAAAGAGACCATCTTTTTCTGGACGGAGAGTACGGTAGTTAATTGTTTCTGGCTTGGTGACTTCACCGAAAGACCAACCAGCGATTTGATCTGGAGAAGCAACGCCGACACGAACGGCGAGAAAGTCATTTTCGATTGAGACTGTTTCTTTATTCATAGTCGTTAGTTCTTAGGTTGGTCTAATTCTTAGAGTGTTTATTAGATTTCTCTGGTGCTGAATCACCGATTGGCTTTTTGAGCTCTTCGGGATCGTCGACTACCTCCACGTTAAGTCCCAGACCCTGAAGTTCTTTAACCATAACGTTAAAGGCTTCTGGACTTTGTGGCTTCTGAATTTTTTCACCCTTAATAATCGATTCATAGGTACGGGCACGACCTTGAACGTCATCTGATTTAATTGTGAGCATTTCTTCAAGAGTATGAGCAGCTCCATAACCTTCAAGAGCCCATACTTCCATTTCTCCGAAACGCTGTCCACCAAGCTGAGCCTTACCACCCAACGGCTGTTGAGTAACAAGAGCGTATGGACCAATGGAACGAGCGTGAATCTTATCGTCGACCATGTGGGCCAGCTTGAGCATGTAGATAACACCAACGGTAGTGGTCTGACCAAAGGCCTCACCAGTCTTACCGTCGTAGAGCTGAATCTTACCAGTATCTGGAAGTTTAGCGGCGTTTAACTCGGATACGATACCTGGAATGTCGATACCTTCAAATACTGGGTTTACAGCGTTGAATCCAAGGGTACCAGCGGCCCAACCAAGGTGGGTTTCTAGGATCTGTCCGAGGTTCATACGGGAGATAACACCAAGTGGGTTGAGAATGATATCGACTGGAGTACCGTCAGCGGTGTAAGGCATGTCAGACTGTGGAACAATCTTGGCAACCACACCCTTGTTACCGTGACGACCAGCTAACTTATCTCCAACGGAGATCTTACGCATCTGAGCGATGTAGACGTAGATTTTCTTTAAGACACCAACTTCAAGCTTGTCACCCTTGTTGGAATCAAAGACTTTAACGCCAATAACTTTTCCGTAACCACCGTGAGGCATACGAAGTGAAGTATCCTTCACATCCTTTACCTTTTCTCCGAAGATAGCACGCAAGAGGCGTTCTTCTGAGGTAAGTTCGGTTTCACCCTTAGGAGTAATCTTTCCAACTAAGATGTCGTTGGATTTAACCTTGGCACCAAGGCGGATAACACCGTCTTCATCGAGATCTGCTACGGCGTCTTCACCGACGTTTGGAATATCACGGGTAGTGACTTCTGGACCAAGCTTGGTGTCACGAACGTCAATTTCTTCACGCTTAATATGAATAGAAGTGAAGACGTCATCTTTAACCAAACGTTCAGAGATGATGATAGCGTCTTCATAGTTAGAACCACCCCAAGACATGAAGGCAACACGAAGGTTGCTTCCAAGAGCCAAGTGAGCGTTTTTAATACCAGGACCATCGGTCATTGGATCACCCTTTTTAAGGACGTCACCGGTGTTTACGATTGGAATCTGGTTAAGGTTAGTTTCGTGGTTGGAACGGACGAACTTGGTAAGAGTGAAGGTGATTGCCTTCTTGCCGTTCTTTGGCATGAATTCAATACGAGAAGAATCTACAAACTTAACAGTTCCATCTTCTGGAGCGGTAATTACCCATCCAGAACCAACAGCTGCATCGTATTCCATACCAGTTCCAACGATTGGAACCTGAGGTTTTACAAGAGGAACGGCCTGACGTTGCATGTTGGATCCCATCAAAGCACGTTTGGCGTCATCGTGTTCGACGAATGGGATCAGGGAAGTGGTAACACTCAAAATCTGCTTAGGAGAAACGTCGGCGTAGCTAGTACGACCAACAGAAACCTGAGTTGGTTCACCGGCCTGACGAGCAGAAACCTGTTCGGAAAGCACGTGACCACTATCATCTACTGGAATGTCAGCCTGAGCGATAGTGAGGTCTTCTTCTAAGTGAGCATCGAGGTATTCGATGGACTTAGTAACCACAGTCTTAATTGGAAGTTCATCAATACCCTTAATCTTGGACAGTTTAGCTGCCAATTTGTCATCTACCTTAGTACCAGCTGTAGCAACTGGCTTCTTGGTAGCTGGATCGATAATATCTTTGAATAAAGTATGGCCAATAGCTGCCTTACCGTCATTTAAGGCGAGGGAGTCGATACGACGGTATGGAGTTTCAATGAAACCGTAGTCGTTGACCTTAGCATAGGAAGCTAAGTGTCCAACAAGTCCAATGTTCTGACCTTCTGGGGTCTGAATTGGACAGATACGGCCATAGTGACTGGTGTGCACGTCACGAACGTCAAATCCAGCACGTTCACGGGAAAGTCCACCAGGACCCATAGCAGATAGACGACGCTTGTGTTCGAGTTCTGCTAGAGGGTTGGTTTGGTCCATGAACTGGGAGAGCTGAGAGGAGCCGAAGAATTCCTGCATGATGGCAGAAATAGGACGAGCGTTAATCAGCTGAGCTGGAGTAAGAGTGGCGATTTCTGAGACAGACATTCTGTCTTTAACAATACGTTCGACACGCAATAAACCAGTACGGAACTTGTTTTGCATCAATTCACCGACGGATTTTACACGACGGTTCTTGAGGTGATCGACGTCATCAGCAAGACCACCATCATTATTGAGGCTGATAATTTGCTTAGTAATTGCCACCAAATCTTCTAAGGACAGAGTGCGGTGGTTGCGATCGTTTTTGACATCCTGCTTTAAGCGTTTGTTGATCTTGTAACGACCAACAGCACCGAGATCATAGCGACGGAAGTTCTGGAAGGTGTTAACAAACAGAGTACGAGCGTTATCAACGGTTGCCAAATCACCTGGACGAATCTTTTTGTAGACTTCCAACAAGGCCTGGTCGGTGGACTTGGTTGGGTCTTTATCAATGGTGTTTTTAATGAAACTATGCTTTGGATCATTATCAACATCAGCAAAAGCCTGCATCAAATCACTATCAGAACTAAGGCCGTAGGCACGGAGTAAGGTGGTGATTAAGGTCTTACGCTTACGATCAATTTTAACGGCAATTACACCCTTGGAACTGGTTTCAACTTCTAACCAGACACCACGATCAGGGATAATCTTACAGCCGTAGATTCCGTTGGTGAGACCTTCTTCACGAGTAAAGAGGACACCAGAGGAACGAACCAGCTGAGAAACGATAACACGTTCAACACCATTAATAATGAAGGTGCCAGACATGGTCATGACTGGAAGATCACCAAGGAATACATCTTGTTCCTTGATTTCACCGGTATTTTTATTCACCAAACGCAGCTTAACTCTTAAGCTGGCTTCGTAGGTTGCATATCTATCACGGGATTCTTGCTCAGTAAGCTTTGGCTCTTCGAAGTAGTAGTCAACGAAGTGGAGTTCCAAGTTCTTACCGGTTAAGTCTTCAATTGGACTAATCTCATCGAAAACTTCTCTAAGACCTTCACGGATAAAGCGATCGTAAGACCGGCGCTGGAGACTGTTTAACTCTGGTAGCGCAGGAACTTTTCTACTATCGCTATACCATTTATCTTTGTATTGGTCGTTTTCGGTTATTAAAGTAAGGGGCTCGATTGTTTTTTTTGCCATATAAAATATTTCCTTTTGATAGGTGGAATATCAAAAAGTGGTGATTCCGACCGACTTTAAAGCTGGTTTAATATAGTGATTTGAACCTAAATTGTTCGATTCGTCAAGAGCTCTTGACGGGCTTATCGCATTGTATATCTTTGGTCAATACAATTGCAACACTTTTTTAAAATAAAAAGGGCCTGTGGATATTATCCTAAGGCCCGGCAAAGATCTACTTCCAAGGCTTGATGCACGACTGGATGCAATGAAGACCAGCAAGCGAGTAACTACCCGCTGCCAAGTTGCAGTGGCGAGATAAATCTTCTGATGATGGGAATCGAGAAACTTTTCTAAGGTCATAACGACTCCTATGGGTACAGGTTACCAGAAAGACTGGCAACTACATTAAACCATATTCGCCACTAATGAATAAGAGTATTGATTGACCTGCATGTGAATAGGCTGTATATAGGTTGTGAGTCTACGGATTCATACTGTAAATCCTACCTACTCATTATGAGAGGTCTATAAAAGGAGTTTGACATGAAAGGCCTTCAATACTGGGCCCCGGTGGTTAGTTCAGCTGGGATAATGATTCTATTATCTCTTCAGAGTATCGGTTTTATCAAGCTGGATACATTGGTACTCACTGTGTCTGCACCATTGATCTGCATGACGGCTATTGGCTTGGTCTTGCAGCGCATCAATGATTATGGCATGGTGGGTAGTCTGAAACTACAACACCAGCAAGAGCTGAGCCAAGCTCTAGTGCGAGGAGGAGATAAGTCGTCGAAAGAGTATGTGTTTGCAACTAGATATCTTGCACTTAAGAGGCATCTAGTTGTAAGTCCAATACTCATCTGCGTGGCAGACTGGTCGTTCTCTAGAGATCGATCTGAATTCATTGAACCTGAGATTAATCTTGCATTACAGTTTGCGAGACTAGACATCAATACTCATAGGATCATGGAACCTGGGATTATTGCAATCCTTCGGAACGGAGGATGGGATCAAGAAGATACCCGTCTTCAATTGCATGGGTATGCAGAACCATACGATGCAAAATACTTGATTCTTCTGAAGTATGATGAAGACTCGAGTCATCCGGATGGCAGTGGCACAATGTACATGTACGGTTTCCAGCAGAAGGGATTAGTGGTAAACAAAACCTTCATAAATGGTGCTGTGCGAGACGACACTGCCGAGACTCTGATATCTCATGTCACTCTAGCTGCACCGAAGATTGCTTCTGCAAGAGAAGGAGCGATGAGAGAACTAGCAGAAAAGATTATGAACTGATTCTGCAACTAGTCATCAACGGCCCCGTAGCGATACGGGGTCTTTTTTATTCAACAATAAATGATTCGGTGGAAATTGTGCTCCCATCCACCATAATTTCTACTTCGTATCCCCCGCTGGCCCACAATCTATCAGACCAGAGGATATTAAACCTAGAAAGAGGTAGATCGAAAAGAATAAATTGCTCTTGGCCGGCCGTTGCAGTGAAGTTGTTAACAACCAGGTTTTGTCTCAGATATCTTACCCGGGCTTCAATTCTGGTTCCAGGCTGGGAACCATTAAGGTTGATTTGGGTATAGATATGGTCGGTATTTCTAGAAAATGAGGTTTGGGAGGTCTGGATTTGGTTATTGCTAGACAATTGGCTACCAAAGGTGACTGACCGAACCTTGGCACTGTTATTGATGTTATCGGCTTCGCTGTCGGTGACGACTTTAAAAAAGCGACTGGTAACACGTTGCCCGTTCAAGAAAACATCCGCTTTATACTCGCCCTGCTCCCAACCAATCCCCTCTCGGTTTATCTGAGAGGCAAAGTAGCTGCCAGTTACAGATTTATCAAAGTTAAAAAGATCCCCGTTACCACGGGTACCATCAAATGATTCAGTAGCAATAATACCGGTATCCAATCTAGACCAAGCCACTCTAACTTCAGTGTTAGCGGTAGGACCGACCACCCGACCAGATAAATAAATAGTGGGAGTGCTAGAAGGCACTGCTTCAATTTCGGTCTGAACCCGATTATCTGGATTAACACTTACCCCAATGGCAACATTATCCACCCGACTAGGATTGGAGTTACCGCAGCTAGCAGCAGTTAGGAAGAGAACAAGAATTGGAATGAGTTTCCCCCGAGCAAAATTCATAGATTCATACCTCTTAAAGCTTTAACACGTTCACTAGTTGGTGGATGAGTTGAGAATAAACTAGCCATCTTTACTTTAGTGAAAGGATTGGCAATAAACAAATGAGCAGTGGCTCGATTAGCTTTTTTGAGAGGAATATGAGCTTGCTCTATCTTTTCCAAAGCAGAAGCTAGGCCTTCGGGGTAACGAGTTAGAAGCGAACCGGAGGCATCTGCCAAGAACTCTCTTTTTCTGGAAACGGCTAGCTGTACGAGCTGGGCAAATAACGGAGAAAGAATAATAAAGACCAAGGCAACGATAGCCATAGGGTTATTCTTATGGTTTTCACCGGAAGACCTAAACAGGTTGGTGCGAATAAACATATCACCAATCAAGGTAATAGCCCCTACCAAAGTAACCACAATAGTGGAGAGTAGAATGTCGTAGTTTTTAACGTGAGCTAATTCATGAGCAATAACACCTTCCATTTCGCTTTTATCTAAAAGGGTCATTAAGCCAGTAGTAACTGTGACGGTGGCATGCTTGGGATCACGACCAGTTGCAAAGGCGTTAGGTGAAGGATCATCAATCACATAAACCCGAGGGCTAGGAAGGCCAGCGGTAATTGCCAGATTATCAACCATGTTGATCAACTGCCGCTCTTCAATATGAACGTCTTTTTTAGCTGGTCTGGCTCCCGTAGTACGCAAAGCAATAGAATCGCTATAAAAATAGCTAAACCAGTTCATAAAAACACTGAAGATGACTGCAAACCAAAGAATAGCAGGATCATCGAAGTAATAACTAAGAGCAAACCCAAGTAGTACGAAGAAGGTGAAAAATATCACCATCAAAAAGATAGTTCGATTACGATTGGCAGATATATGATTATACATAGTGGATTTATTATAGCAGGATATTAGAACACCCCACCTAAGTGGGGTGCGGATGAGTTCCAGTTGAAGCGAACTAGAACTTGTTGTATTGAACCAGGTGCAGAATCTGAGTGTTCTGGCGAGAACAAGGGTCATAATCCAGGAACCCAGGACTCAGCTTGTTGTCCACGGTGCTAAATGAACCGCACATAACATGTAGCTGGTCTTCTGATTTCGCAATCACTGAGTTATCCAGATTGCCCAGGTTGATGGGGTTGCGACACATAAGAGAACAGTCTCGCACCCTGGTTGGCTTGCCTTGAAACTCATTTGCAATTACGGTTCGAGCCAGAAGATACAGGCTCTGTTCCAC
>Ga0079224_100009436_pt1 | contig 13294 bp, 14 predicted proteins | sample Stecom2015_FD_80414 | JGI IMG/M metagenome (GOLD analysis project Ga0079224, IMG submission 80414) | Agricultural soil microbial communities from Utah to study Nitrogen management - Steer compost 2015 | ecosystem: Environmental > Terrestrial > Soil > Agricultural land | place: USA: Utah... | reverse complement strand
GTGTGGAAAGCCTGGAATACCCCGGCTGATATTATGCAATGGAACACAGCTGACCCCGGCTGGCATTGCCCGAGTAGTGAAAATGATTTGCAGGTAGGAGGACGTTTCAAAAACCGTATGGAAGCCAAAGATGGTAGTTTCGGCTTCGATTTTGAAGGTATTTATGATGTTGTGGAACATTTTAAAGAAATTTCCTACACTATGCTTGATGGTAGAAAAGCTACTACCTTATTTAGCGAAAATGAAGGGCAAGTTAATATTAGCACCACCTTCGACGCTGAAAATGAAAATGACCCTGAAATGCAACAACAAGGCTGGCAGGCAATCTTAGATAATTTTGTGCACTACGTAAACTCTAATAATAAATCCAATAAAATTTAAAATGATGATAAAAAATAAAATAATCTTTTGGATAGCGACTATCATCATCCTATTATGGGAAGGTCTTATGCCTCTGGGTAGCTGGTTGTTCGCACCTCCTGAATACATGACTGTAGGTACCAAGCCGCTTGGTTATCCTGACTATTTTGCCTATGCTTTAGTAATCTGCAAAATTCTGGGGGTCATTGCTATTACTTATCCTAAAACGCCTTACAGATTAAAGGAATGGGCCTATGCCGGTTTATCCTTCAATTTGATTTTTGCTTTTATCAGTCACGCATTTGTTGATCAGAATTTAGGCTTTATGATCATGCCGCTGATATTCCTGGCCATATTAATGGTGTCTTATTTTTATTTCCACAAAATCAGGAAAAATGGCTAAAACCAATTATCAAACGATTGACGAATACCATCAGGAATTTTCCGGAGAAACTTTGGAACGCTTGCAAAGCATTCGAAAGTGGATTCATCAAGTAGTTCCTGAAGTTGAGGAAGTGATCAGCTACCAGATTCCCTGCTTCAAATACCAGGGTTACCTTATCTACTATGCGGCATTCCCTAAACATATTTCGCTCTCTCACCCTTTCAGCGAGGCCTTTTGGAAGGAGTTTGAAACGGAATTGAAAGCCTACAAAACCAGTAAGTCGGTGATCCAGTTTCCCTGGGACCAGCCGCTGCCCCAAGCCTTCATCCAACAAATCATTGCTTTTCGTAAGCAGGAGAATGAAGAAAAGGCAAAGCAATAGAAGCTTGCACAGTAATCTAATTTTTCACCTATTAAATTTTAAGACAATGAGCAACAACAGTGTTTCCCTACATCGGGTACTGACAGCCAGCCCGGAGAAAGTATTTCGTGCATTTTCTGATTCGGTAGCTCTGGCTACCTGGCTACCTCCCTATGGCTTTGTCTGCACAGTGCAGCAGATGGATTTTAAAGCCGGCGGACAGTTTAAAATGTCCTTTATCAACTTCAGTACCGGCAATGGTCATTCTTTTGGCGGCACTTATCAGGAGATAAAGCCTAATGAATACCTGCAGTATAAAGAACGCTTTGACGATCCAAATTTGCCCGGAGAAATGACCACTACTATTTGGTTAAAAAAAGTATCCTGTGGCACGGAGCTTAAAGTACTACAGGAAAACCTTCCGGAGGTGATTCCTGCAGAAATGTGCTACCTGGGCTGGCAGGAATCCTTAGATAAGTTGAAAAAGTTGGTAGAACCAGAGATACCGGATGCCTAACTGAGTATAACTATGAATAAAAAAAAATCCATATCGGGGAGTGCCGTTTTCATTACCTTTTCAGGTAATTGTAAACAGGCGCTCTCCTTTTACCAGTCTTGTCTGGGAGGTGAGCTCAGATTGCAAGTTTTCGAGCAGCCGCTGCCCGGATACACCGGCCTGCCTATCGTCAGTGGTTCCTTGTTAACTGCACGAATCACCTTGCATGGTTCCGATCTGGTACCGGAAGAGGGCAGGCAAGCAGGAAATCATATGGCCATTTACCTGCAATGCCATCATGAGCGGGAAAGAAAAGCACTCTTAACAAAGTTTCATGCTGAGGGCGGGCACCCTGAGGATACTGCGGGACAGCCATTGATAGCCTTTACGGATAGGTTTGGGGTAAGGTGGGTATTGGGTGTTTGATAAGCCTATTGTTGACCAACAGTAATGATGTTTAATAAACCCTGAGGGCTATTTAATCATTACTTTTCAGGTATGGAAGGGTTGTCTTTTCTAAACATTTATAGAAAGAATTTCAATATGCAAGCCGTATAAAATTCTAGATACAAAAATGGAAACTTTAAGATTTTTTTGAGACTAAAATGAATAGCCAAAGTGAGAACTTGTTTCCATAATGTTCCAAAATAAAAGGAGGCTGCCCTTAACCTTGGGACAGCCTCCTTTATTGTTTAAATTAGATTTGTTTTACTTCACGTTGCCCATTAGCTTTCTTAAAACAGGGGAAATAATAATAAGTAAAACACCAGCAGATACGGCAATTATACCAATCATTTTATAGCCGCTGGTATATTGCTCTAATTTATCCCAATTTGTTGGATTGGTAATTGAACTATCAACTTTTGCCAAGGCAGAACCAATTAGGCCTGCGCCATATTGACCATAAGCAGATGCTAAAAACCAGGTGCCCATCATCATACCATGAAGCCGAACAGGTGTCAGTTTTGTAATCATTGACAATCCAATAGGAGATAGGCATAATTCACCTATTGTCAATACCAAATAAGCTCCTATGAACATTGAAAGTGGAGTTAGTCCATTTTCGGTTGCAAAGAATTTGCTGGAAAAAAACACTAAGAATCCTAATCCTAAAAATATAAATCCCATACCGAACTTTACTACAGTATTGGGCTCAGATTTTCTTTTGCTTAATGCTAGCCATGCCATACCAACTAAAGGGGCGAAAATTACCACCCAAAGTGCATTGATGGAGTTGTTAACTTGGGTCATGTTTAACCCTTTGTTGTTAACATTACCTACTGCAAAGAAGTTTAAAGAACCGCCCCCTTGTTCAAAAAATGACCAAAATAAAGCAGAGAAAATAATAAGAACTACAGCTACTACAAATTTCCCTTTTTCTTGAGTGGAAACTTTTGCCATTAGATAAATTAAATAGACCAAAATGAGGATGCCAATGGATATCATAAATAAATCGCTAAATTGAACAATGTATGCTGATCCATCAGCATTAGTTCCAAAGAGCCAACTGAAATCTATCTCCATTGGAAAATAAACAAGGACAAAAAAGAAGGGGATGAATAAAATAGATAGTATATATACCCATGAATTTTTAGAAATTCCTCCTACTTTTTCTTTTAAGTTTTTAGGGTTTGAGGGTAAACCAATAGGGCCTAATTTTTTTTGAGTAAAAAGGAACAAGCCTAATCCACAAAGCATGCACACTCCTGCTGTTGCAAATCCGAGTGACCAGCTTATCGAAGTGCCAATATAAGCAATGGTCAACCCACTCAGAAGAGCTCCGATATTTATCCCTGAATAAAATAAGGAAAATCCAGCATCTCTTCTTGGGTCATCTTTTTTATATAATTGACCTACCATAGTGGATATGTTAGGCTTGAAAAATCCATTCCCCACAATTAGAATGCTGACCCCCAAATAGAATGTAAGTGATCCTGGAATAGCCATAGTAAAAGTTCCAATGGCCATCAAGATGCCACCCCAGAATACAGATTTTCGGAATCCGAATATTTTATCTGCAAACATGCCCCCTACAAATGCCATAGCATAGATGAAAGCTTGTATTAAACCATATTGTTTATTTGATTTACTTTCGGCCTCGTCCTGTAATTTAGGTTGTGAGGTCTCAATATAATATCTAGGGTGGCTTTCTGTGAGTTCTTCCTTATTCTTAGCCAGAAATTCTTGCTTTTTTATCTCAATTTCAGCCGATGACATCGGTTGATAATTTACTCCTGATAATGCGAGGTGAGAGATATACAGAGCTAACAGTGCCCTCATCCCATAAAACGTAAATCTTTCCCACATCTCTACAAGGAATAGATACCACAGTTGCTTCGGGTATTTACCTTCGAAATTTTGTATTTCTTCCAGAGTAATTTGTTTTTCGCTCATAAGAATTAATCAATTAGAGGTCAAATGTAAAAAAGCCAAACTAAAATCAATTAGCTTCTTCTATTTTATTTTACACCGTGCATTAATTTTTTAATCACCGGATTTAAGAAAATTAATACGATACCAGCAATTGCAGGCACAGCGGTAAAGATTAAAAAGAATGTAGTCATGTCATACTTCGAGGTGACTTCTTCAATCTTTCCACCTAAGGTTCCTGCTAATTTGTTTCCGATGGCGATGGCCAGGTACCACATCCCAAACATAAAAGCTATCATCTTGCCCGGAACCAGTTTACTTACGTAGCTCAGACCTACGGGCTGTATGCACAACTCCCCTAATGTATGAAACAAATAAGCTAATATTAACCAGATCATGCTCACCCTAACCACACCGGCAGTAGCTCCTTGTGGTATAGATTGCGAACCGTAAGCCAAAAAGGCAAAACCAATAGCGGTAATGATCAAACCTAGACCAAACTTAATGGGGGCCGAGGGGTTGAAACGACTTTCCCAAATCTTACCTACTAAAGAGGCAAATACAATGATGAAGAATGAGTTGAGTATAGAAAACCAGGAAGTCGTTACCTCTACCTGTCCGTCTTTAAGTGCCGTAATAGTACCTGTGGTGATTTTGGAAGCCAATTGTTGCTCTGAGTATTGTTGGTCAATTAAAGCATGGTCTTCTGCATCCAGATAAACCGGTTTGCCTCCTTCTTCATGCAGGAATACCGAAGCCCCTACAGTTAATTCCTCCTGAGTAGAAATAATAGCTTTACCTTCTTCTACAATACCATTACTTAAAGTTTTACTGGCTTCGGATTGGTACATATAGGCATAGCTGGTGTTGCCTTGTTCATCAGTTACTACCTGATTATGTTCATCTACCACGGGATATTTTACCGTTTGATAAGTTACTTCATAAGCATGTGAAGTGATGTCTCTGTTCAACATCCAAATGACCAATCCCCATACACCAGCAAAGGCCAGACCTAAGAAAATATTGGACAACGCTACTCTCTTAAAAGTTTTTCTGAATAATAAAAACAATACCCAGGTGATAAAAATGAGGGGAATAACCGTCAACAGTGTATTGACAATATTAAATGCAGTAGCTGCAGATCCGGTAAAAGTCCTTTCGGTATAATCGCGGGCAAAAAGTACCAACGAACTGGCCCCTTGTTCAAAGGATAAAACAAAGAATACGGTAAAGAATACAAAAAGGATCACTGCAAACATACGGTCTCGCAATACATAATCATATCGAAGAATGCGGGAGATGACCAAAATGAGGAATAAAATCAGCCCTATGATGATGATGACCGTTGGCCCTGACAATACATCTGCCGGTAGCAGAAAGCGTTCCGGCAATAAGTTGATACCCTCAATATTTGAAAGAAAATCGTTGATGAGGTATAAAAACCCGATTATAGAGCTGAGTATGATCAACACTTTGTCCATGCTCGTAAATGGGTTGGATTTATATTCCTGTTTGGCTGCCGACTCCGCTTTTTGCTCTTCTGTTTGCTTTTCGGGTTTTGCTCCTATCTTTCCAAACAAGGGTTGCGCCAGCCAGAACTGCAAACAACCTAAAGCCATGAATATACCGGCCAAGCCAAAGCCCCAGGACCAACCCACTTTTTCAGCCAGGTAACCGCAAAGCATCATGCCAAAAAAAGCACCTGCATTCACGCCCATATAGAAAATAGTGTAGGCGCCATCTTTTTTCTGTGGCAGGTCTTTATACATTTGCGAAATGATGGAAGTGATGTTGGGTTTGAAGAATCCCGTGCCTACAATCAGTAAACCTAATCCTCCATACAGGCCAGTTTTAGTTTCCAGAGCCATACAAGCATGGCCCATAGTCATAATGATACAACCAATAACTACTGCCCGGGTATACCCTAAATACCGATCCGCTATTACACCTCCTATAATAGGGGTGAGGTACAGCAAACTGGCATAGGTCCCCATTAAAATTCCTGCATTGGCCGCCGTCCATTCCCAACCGGGGTTGGAACCAACTATGGCCATGGTTAAAAAATTAATGAGTAAAACGCGCATTCCATAAAAGGAAAAACGCTCCCACATCTCTGTAAAAAATAAAACAAAGAGACCCGAGGGATGGCCTAAAACCTTACTTTTAAAAAAGTCATGTGAGCTGGCTATAGACATTTTTTGCAAAAAAATTAAGGGTAAAATAAATGATAAAAACAGTGCAAGGTAATCGTTTTAATGAGAGTATTAAAGGCCTAAGCTGAATTGACCATTTCTTTATACACTCAAACAAGCGGAACTACTTTACTCCTTTTTCCCGCATAACCCTGTTTAGCCATTTTAATAAGGCTAAGGCTAAACCGGTAGAAGCCAGTAATAAAATACAATTAACCAAGAAGAAATTGGCCTTGTTTTCATAACTGTACCAAAAGGTGGCCAATACGCCGGAAAGCTTATTGCCAATTGCCGTGGAAAGAAAAAAGCCTCCCATCATTAAGGCCGTAAGTCTGGGCGGACTTAATTTAGACACTAAAGATAGGCCCATAGGACTTAAAAACAGTTCCCCAACCGTAATCACACCATAGCAGGCTATCAGCCACATGGGCGACACTTTTACCGCTCCATTGCTGCCGATGTAGACCGCAGCTACCATTACTAAGGTAGACAGGGCAGATATAAATAAACCCCATACAATTTTAGAAGGAGTGCTGGGTTCCTTGCCGCGCTTACGCAAAAAGGCAAATAGGCCTACGATAAGGGGGGTCAACAGGATGACCCATCCCGGATTGACAGATTGAAATAATTCGGTGTTGACCAGATAAATGGGCTGACCATCAGTAGGGTTTTTCTCAGGTTCAATGTTTCTGAAATAAATGTCTTGTCCAATTCCTTTTACCGGTTCGCCTGCTGCATCCACTTCAACTCGGTACTGATCATCATAAAAGGTTACAGAGTCCACAGCTGAAGGCATTTCTTCGGCTAAATAAAGTTGGCTCAGTGGTTTTTCTAAAGATTCAGATAATTGACGATCAGTATAAAACTTGGCCCAATTAGTTAAGGCAGTTCCGTTTTGCTTAAAAACTGCCCAAAACATGACGCTTACCGCAAAAATAGCCAGCAAGGCTGCAATGGGTCGTTTGTCATTTTGATTGGCTTTAAGGTATAAGGAAGCAAAGAAGCCTACTACCGGAATGCAAGCAAAAATAAAAGCATCTGTACTGTCACTTCCCAACAAATTGCCCGGAATAATCCAACCTATAATACCGGCTAAAATGGCCGGTACAAAAACGATTAAAATCACTTTACCAATACCCATGTCGCCCTTTTCTGCGGGCTTCAACACATTTACATGACGATAGTGTTTCATGCCTATGGTAAATACAATCAATCCGATGAACATTCCAATACCGGCAGTGGCAAAGGCTGCTCCCCAGCTGAATTTATTGCGCATGAAAGCCGCAATAATGTTACATACGAAGGCACCAATGTTGATGCCCATGTAAAAAATATTATAGCCCGCATCCTTTTTATCCTTGTAGGGCTCTTCAGAATACAGATTGCCCAGCAAGGTAGATATGCTGGGCTTAAAAAAACCATTACCCACCACTATCAAAGCAACGGCAGTATAAAAATAACCCAAACCCGGAAGTGCCAATGCCAGGTAACCTAAACCCATTAAGCTACCACCCAGATATACGGAATTGACATATCCTAATTTTCTGTCAGCCAAAAAACCACCCAAAAAAGGGGTGAGATAGGTGAAGGCAATAAAAGTTCCAAAAATATCGTAAGCATTTACATCCGGAAAGGCCAGACCCCCGGTATCTACATCAATCATGTACAAGACAAAAATGCCCAACATCAAGTAGTAGCCAAAACGCTCCCACATTTCAGTGAAGAATAAAAATGGTAAACCCTTAGGGTGATTTCGTTGCGTAGTGCTTTGCTCCATACTTTATTTTTAGGTAAAAAAACAGGGCAAAATAAGAATTTAAAAATAGTTGTCCAAAACAAGTAGTACCCAAAAGATTTTACCTTTGCCTGCTCATAAAGACAAATCATGAAATTTTTGATTATCGGATTAGGCAATATTGGTGCCGAATATGATGCTACACGTCATAATATTGGTTTTGATATAGCCGACGCTTTGGTGATAAAACATCAGGGAACCTTTAAGGTAGATCGGCTGGCGGCAGTAGCCGAGGTGAAGTGGAAAGGCAAAACCTTTGTAGTAATCAAGCCAAGCACTTATATGAACCTAAGTGGAAAGGCCATGAAGTATTGGATGGATAAAGAGAAAATTCCTTTGGAACGCACACTGGTTTTGGTAGATGATTTGGCTCTTCCTTTAACGGCTCTTCGCTTGCGTCCTTCCGGCTCCCATGCCGGACATAACGGACTGAAAAACATTCAGGAGATTTTGGGCCACAACAATTATCCCCGTTTGCGCTTCGGTATTGGAAATGATTTTCCTAAAGGGCGACAAGTAGAATTTGTTTTGGGTGCTTGGCTGAAAGAAGAAATACCTATTGTAAAAGATAAAATCCTGAAATCGGTGGAGCTAATAGAAAGTTTTGCCACTCAAGGGTTAGAAAGAACGATGAACACCTACAATCAATAAATAAAGAAATCCCGGCGATACGGCTACTTTTACCCTGAATACAGGTAGTGACAACAGGAATTATAAGGCTTCAAAACCAATGCAAACATCAGCGATTATCAGGTTAGTCTTTACTAGATTCGCCTTTGGTATAGCGATCAGGATGTAGGAGCTTATAAGTGGGTAAAAGAATAGTAATAGCCTAATAAAGGGGCTGTCTTTTGGACAGCCCCTTTATTGTTTACCCATTTTCGAAAAGAATTTGGCTGATTCACATCTTCCCTTTCGCGTATCCATCTATTTTGCGGGAACTGTACATGATTAAGGCAATGATGACAAATAAGCCAATACTTCCGAAAAGTAAAGCATAATCCTGCAGCTGAATTAGGAAAAAGATGTAGGCATACAAAGCCGTTAGGCCCAGGCCAAAACCCCAGGCAAGTTTATTCTTTTTGAATATACTACCCACATATAAGGTGATGAGTAAAATGGTGGCCGCCGCAGAAATGAAGTAAGCCATATTAAATCCCACATACTCAGAAATGGAAAGCAGTAGGGTGTAAAAAATAACCAAGGCAATGCCCACCAAAATATACTGAAGTGGATGAATGGAGCGTTTTTGCAGCAACTCCATAAGGAAGAAAACAGTAAAAGTGAGCGCAATGAATAATAGGGCATATTTTACGGTCCGATCTGTTTTGGTATAACTATCAGTAGGCTGCAACAGCTTTACCCCAAAACTGGAGGCAGCCACTTCAGCTTCGATATCGGTAAAGATTTGAGGGTATGTTCGGGCTTCTTCCAAAACTTTCCATTGGGCTGTAAAGCCTTCATCATTAATAGTGCTGGCTTGTGGTAAATAAGCACCGTCAAATGCCGGATCTTTCCAGGGTGATTGTATAAAAACCGTACTGGTTTTTCCAATCGGACTAAAATACAATTGTTCTGAACCCCGTAAGGCTATTTCTAAAGAAAAGTTGAGGGCAGTGGAGGATTGAAAATCGACCGGCGCTTGTAATCCTGACCGGCACAATACATTTTTCGGTACACCGGCAGTCAAGGCTATTTCCTGATTGTTCCATTGCAGGAGCACGCTCGATTCCAAACCTCGGGTATCATCTACCCCCATAAGGATACGCGCCTGATCCCAATGAATATTTTCCGGCGCAATATTTAGGCCTTTGATATCCGGCTCAGTAACTTTTCCGCGAATCTGCAAATGGCTTCTGTACAGGTTGACCTCATACAAGCTTCGCTTTCTGTGTTCCGGCAACAGTTGGCCTTGAATAGCTAATTCATGGGGCAGGATATATAAATATTTGGTGCTTACCAATTGTGTTCCGTCAGCAAGGGAGTTGATTGTTGAATAGGGAATGAATAGAAAGGGGCTGGTGAGGGTTTGTGGCCCCGACCATTTACTGCTGATTTCCTGAATCACTTCTTGCTGTCGTTGTGCTCTTTCTGTAACTAAGTTGTTGACTATTGCTGATGGAATCATCATGATAATAATCATAATGCCTACAAGGAATCCTTTGAACAACATTTTATTGTCCGTCCAAAAATTAGTTTTGGATTCTGCCGGATTGGAGGAAGCAGAGGTATGTTCAGGATGCTGATTCATGTTTATTTAATTTGAAGGTTAGAAATATGTGCTCTTACTTCGGCTAAGGGTTGTGGAATTAACTGAAACCAGTCAAGTTTATTTAGGCTGCGTGTTCGCCTGCCGCGCTTCCAGGCCCGGGCAAAAGCCGACCAACGTTCCGGCATAATCAGTAAGCCGACGATCACACTAAAAAGTACAGGTAGGGTAATGCGCCCATTGGCCAACATAAAGCATTGCAGACTTACTTCTCCTTCTTCGGTGGGTGGGTAACCTAAAACCACGTGCTTGATGTCATGTTTTTCATAATGGGGTAACATTTGCAAGTGGTTGTGCTGAAAGAACAGAAACAGTTCATGTCCAACGGAGCCCTTGGTACAATTGCTGAGTTGGGTAACCGAATAAGGAAAATAGTAGGATTTTCTGAACCATTTAAAATAAGGAAGGGCTATTTCATGAGCCAGAAAAACCAACAATTGTTTGCGCATTTGTTTGAACTTGTTTTGTAGATTCATTTGTTATTTTTTAGTGTTAAAAGTGCTTTGTATTTCAAAGTGTAAAGGCAAAAAAATTTAGCCCAGGCTTTTTATGATTTTTGCTAAAGCAGCCAGGTGTTTGCGAAAGGCTTGTTCTCCGGTAGCAGTAACCGCATAAATAGTGTTTGTTTTCCTTCCAATAAATCCTTTTTTTACTTTGATGTATTTATGATCTTCCAGGGTTTTTAAATGGCTGGCCAGATTACCGTCAGTGGCTTCTACTATGGCCTTCAAATCATTGAAATTGATTTCTTCCTGCACCATGAGTGTGCTCATGATGCCGATACGCATCCGGTTGTCAAATACTTTATTAAGTTGTGAAATTTCTGTCCTCATGATCGACTTTTATTTACGCCACATGAGCATTCCATAGATAATATGAAGCAATCCAAAACCGATTGCCCAACAATATATTCCGTATTCCGGTGCCAGGAACAAGGCTATGCTTCCCAAAATTACCTCCATCAAGCCCAGATATTTAATATCCGAAATGGTGTATTTGCTGCCATTGATTAAGGCCAGTCCGTAAAATACCAACATAGCCGGAATGAGGTAGGGAAAATGTTGATTCTGTATAAATGCGGCTATCATAACCGCACCTACTGCTAATGGAATCGCCAGGTTAATCAACATTTTTTTGGAAGCCACATTCCACAATTGCTGATTTTCCTTTTTATTCTTCCGATAGGTAAAATAAAAAGCACCCAGTCCGGCAAGCAGAAAGGTAAGCACTGCTAAGGCGATAAAACGAGGCAGCAAAGTTGTAGTGTAGGGGCTGTTAGGTGCTAACCAGGTGCGGGCAATGTTGCCGGCTACCAGTGCTACAATGCCCGCCCATACGCCACTGCGGCCACTCAATGATAAAAACCGGGCATTTTTATCCAGAATGCTGCGTATGTGCTGCAGGGTTTCTAAAGAAGATTGTTCCTTGTTCATAAAAGCACTTTGAAAAACAAAGTTGATAAATCTAATCGGAAAGACCAAAATTATTTTTGAAGAAGTGGACTACAGTTAAAAAATATAGATAGGTTAAAAAAAGACCATCGTGAAGATGGTCTTTTAAATTGTTCATTTTTGTGTCCACAAAATGAAGGTTCAGCCTTAGGCAATTTCAATAATTTTATTTGCTGCTACTACGGCTTCTTTTTTAGCTAATTGAATGCGCAGGATGCCTTGCTCATATTGCGCGGCAATTTTTTCTGCATCTATTTTTTCACCTAAGTTGAAGCTGCGGTTGAAACTACGCGCTTTAAATTCTTTTCGTAGCCAATGGCTTTTTTCTTCAGTAGTTTCCTCCTTTTGTTCGAAGGAAATAGACAAAACATTGTCTTTTACCTGCACTTTAAAATCCTCTTTGTTTAAGCCCGGTGCGGCTACTTCAATTTGATAAGCCTCATCCGTTTCTTTTACATTCACCGGAATACGATGGCCATCACGGATCCATTCGTCCTTGCGGAAATCATCATGGAAAAAACGTACCGGTTTACCACTAAAGAACTCATCCATTAAACCTGAAAATACTTGAGGCATTCTTTGTTGCTTGTTCATTTTTTTTAAATTTTTATTGGATTGTTTAAAAATTAATTGTTTACTGTGGGTAGAACAATCCTTATTCCAAATAAAAATAAGCGACAAAATGTCTGATTTGAAAATATTTTTACGACATCTTGTCGCATTGTATTCTAAAAATGGCTGAAAACGGCCTTTAGGCTTCAGAAAGGGCGACAATTCTATTTGTATAACAAAAAAAACATTTCATTTTACCATTTCTTTTGTTGAAATTTGCCCTACTTACGATGGGTTAGTAAGTAAAGCTCTACCGCTCCGGGTTTCTTCACCGGAGCGGTTCTTTTTTTAAACAATACATTCAAGAAAATACAGTTACTCGGTACTTTTTTTTCTTAAAAACGGGCAGCAAGTTTTAGGTTAATTAATCGATTAGTCAATCGATTAGGAACTGCAAAAGTTTGTCCGGAAGTGAAGTCCTGAATCCACTGATAAGAAATAGTATTTTGAATGCCTAGTAAATTAAACACTTCCGCACTAATCCACACCGATTCAAAAACATTGAAGAAACTATAAGCGGGTCTTTCTTTTCTATTGCCATCCAAGAGCAATGCTGAGAAACCGATATCTACACGTTTATAATCCGGAATCCGCAATTGTGCAGTTGGTTCTAAACTGCGGCCTGGGGGGCTGAAGGGCAGACCGGTAGCGTACATCAGGTTGAGGTACATTTTAAAATTTTTGTTCCTTGGCAAGTAATCAGAGAAGAACATACCGAAATTTAATCGTTGATCTGTGGGACGGGGAAACAGCTCCGTATACTCACCGGTAGATTCATCCAGAATTTCATTTTCAGTTTTTAAATAGCCGATGCTCACCCATGATTCTGCATTTTTCACCAGGTCGCCAAACAGTCGGGCTTCTGCACCGTAAGCGTAACCACGAGCATTATTATTAGCGAAGTAACGGATACGTACATTGTCGTACTCATAGGTAACTAAATCCCATTATGATTTATAGAAAGCTTAGAAACTTAATTTAAACGGACGGTGGTCCCACATTT
>Ga0079224_100009435_pt1 | contig 13295 bp, 13 predicted proteins | sample Stecom2015_FD_80414 | JGI IMG/M metagenome (GOLD analysis project Ga0079224, IMG submission 80414) | Agricultural soil microbial communities from Utah to study Nitrogen management - Steer compost 2015 | ecosystem: Environmental > Terrestrial > Soil > Agricultural land | place: USA: Utah... | reverse complement strand
GCCACAATGCCAAGATCGGCCGCGAGGCACTGGCGCGCTTCGCGGCGCAACGGCTCGGAAGGGACGACGGCGCATGAACATCCTGGTCACCGGCGGCGGCGGCTTCCTCGGCCAGGCGATCTGCCGCCGGCTGGTCGAGCGCGGCCACGCGGCCACCAGCTTCAACCGTGGCCACTATCCCGAACTGGACGCGCTCGGCGTGCGCCAGCTGCGCGGCGACCTCGCCCAGCTCGAGGCCGTGCTGGACGCCTGCGAGGGCCAGGACGCGGTGTTCCACGTCGCCGCCAAGGCCGGTGCCTGGGGCAGCTTCCAGGAGTACTTCGACGCCAACGTGAAGGGCACGGCCAACGTGCTCGCCGCCTGCCGGATGCTCGGCATCGGCCGGCTGGTGTACACCTCCACGCCCAGCGTGACCCATCGCCGCACCCATCCGGTGATCGGCGGCAACGAGGCCGACACCCCGCTCGGCAGCGGCTTCCTGGCCTGGTACCCGGCCACCAAGCGCATCGCCGAGGAGAACGTGCTGGCTGCCAACGACGCGCAGCTCGCCACCGTGGCGCTGCGGCCGCGGCTGATCTGGGGCCCCGGCGACAACCAGCTGCTGCCACGGCTGGTGCAGCGGGCGAAGGCCGGCCGCCTGCGCTTCGTCGGCGACGGGCTCAACAAGATCGACACCACCTACATCGACAACGCCGCCCAGGCGCACCTCGATGCCTTCGATCATCTGTCGCCGGGCGCGCGCTGCGCCGGGCGCGCCTACTTCATCTCCAACGGCGAACCGAAGACCGTGTCCGAGATCGTCAATGGCCTGCTGCGCGCGGCCGGCGCGCCGCCGGTGGAAAAGACCATCCCGTTCCGCGCCGCCTACTGGCTGGGCGCCGGCCTGGAGGCGACCTGGCGCACGCTGCGCCTGCGCGGCGAACCGCCGATGACGCGCTTCCTCGCCGAACAGCTCTCGACCACGCACTTCTACGACACCAGCGCCGCGCGCCGCGACTTCGGCTACCGGCCGCAGGTCAGCATCCTCGAGGGCCTGAAGCGGCTGGCGGCGCATTGCCCGGGCAAGGCCGGGGGCCAGGCGTGAGCGGGGAAACGCAGGCCTTGCCGCGGCCCTTGCGGGTGCTGTTCGGCTCGCTGCTGGAGGGCGCACTGAACCGCGCCCTCGCGCTCGATCCGGCCACGCGCTCGGGCGTCGCGGCGCTGGAAGGCCGCCGCGTGCGGCTGTCGCTGCCGGCGCCGCCGCTGGCGCTGTCGGTGCGGGTGGAGCAGGGCCGGCTGCGGGTCGGCCCGCCCGAGCCGCCGGGCGAGGACGGCCTCGCGATCCGCGCCACGCTCGGCGCGGCGTTGGCGCAGGCGGTTCCCTGGCGCGATCCGTCGGCGCCACCGGTGGGCCGGGTGGCGATCGCCGGCGATGCCGAACTGGCGCGCCGGGTGCAGCGGCTGGTGGAGCAGTTCGACCCGGACTGGGACGCGGCGCTGTCGCGCGCCTTCGGCGACGTCGCCGGCCACCAGCTCGGCAAGCTCCTGCGCGGCACGCGCCGGTGGCTGCGCGAAAGCGCGGTGTCGCTGGCGCAGGATTCGGCCGATTTCCTGGTGCAGGAGTCGTGCGACCTGGTCGCCTCCGCCGAACTGGCGCACTTCTGCGACGAGGTCGACGCACTGCGCGATCGCGCCGACCGGCTCGAGGTTCGCCTCGTCCGACTGCGGCGCTGAGCGGCGTTCTTCAACGTGCGTTGGAATGCATCGGCTTCGGACCGCAAGGCCCTTCGCCGGCGCGTGGTCCCCGGCCCGGTGGCCGCCCTCCCTACGAAGCCGGCACACGAGAGAGTGGCCTGCATGCAAGAAGAAGGGCCGGCTGCAACACCGGCCCTTCGATGCAGTACCCGGTGCGACGCGATTACTGGTCGAAGTCGTCGTCGTAATCGCTGCTCGCGACGTTGCGCTTGGCTTCGTCCAGGCGCTGCTCGGCGAGCTGCTTCTCGTTCTCGTACTGCATCTGCGCCTCGTCGTCGCAGCGGTCGTGGGCGTCGCCTTCCAGCGTGTCGCACTGCTCCTGGGCGACTTCCAGCCGGTTCTCGGCCTGGGTCACGGCGATCTCGTACTCGGCCTCGGCGCTCTGCTGGCGCAGCTCCATGCGCTGCTCGGACCTGTCCTCCGGGTCGTCGGCGCTGGCCAGGTCGCGCTGGGCCTCGTTGATCTCTTCCTGCGCCTCCTGGCGCACGTCGGCCAGGTCCTCGGCGCCTTCCTGGCGTGCCTCGGCCACGTCCTCGGCCGCTTCCTGCTGCGACTCCGGGCCGCAGGCGCTGAGGCCCAGGGCGATCATCGCCGCGAGCGTGCTCTTCATGATGGTCGACATGGCGTTGTTCTCCTTGGTGGGAATGCGGCACCGCGCCGGGCGCGGTCTGCCGGTGCTGTGCGTCGCAAGCAGCGTGCCAGCGCAAAACCGAGCGATTCCCCGCACTTGCGGGAGGCGGCGGGGCGCCGCGCCGGGCAAGATGCAAGCCACCGGGGACGATCGCCTGCGCCCTGCACGGCGCCGTGCAGCGGGGTTCAGCTCGGCTGGCCGGGCGCGCGCACCGGCAGCACCACGGTGAAGCGCGAGCCCTGCCCGGGTTCGGAGGCGACGTCGATGCGGCCTTCGTGCTGCTCGACGATTTCCCGGCACATCGCCAGGCCGAGCCCGGCGCCGCCGGTCTTGCCGCCCACCTGCACGAAGGGCTCGAACACCCGCGCCAGCCGTACTCCCGGGATGCCCTGGCCGGAGTCGCTGACCTCGATCGCAAGTTCGCCGGGCGCGGTGCGGCAGGACAGCCGCACCGCGCCGCCCTGCGGCGTGTTGCGCAGCGCATTGCCGAGCAGGTTATCGAGCACCCGGTCGAGCAGGCCGCAGTCCACGGCCAGCGTCGGCAGCGGGCCGGCGCAGTCGAGCTCGAGCGCGATGCCGCGTTCGCGCGCCTGGCCGGCAAAGCGGTCCATGGCGCGGCGGAGCAATGCCTCGGCAGCCACGTCGCTGCGTTCCAGCGCGCGCGTGCGTGCATACAGGCGCGACAGGTCGAGCAGGTTCTCGATCAGCGTCAGCAGCCGGTTGAGGTCGCTGGCGACGGTGTCGAGCAGCTCGCGCTCGCGCGAGCCCGGCGGCACCTCCAGCGAGCGCTCCAGCAGGCCGAGCGCCATGCGCAGGCCGGTCACCGGGGTGCGCAGCTCGTGCGAGGCGCGCAGCACGAACTCGCTGCGCAGGCGCTCGAACAGCCGTTCCTCGGTGACGTCGCGCACCACCAGCACCACGCCGGCCTTGTTGCCGTCGGAAAACGGCGTCAGCGAACAGGCCAGGGTGCGTCCGGCCTCGCCGCCGTCGATGCGCAGCTCGCGTTCGCCGGGCGCGCCGTGGCGGGTCAGCAGCGCATCCACCCGCGGCGCCAGCGCCGGCAGTTCCGTGACCTGAGCCAGCCGCCGGCCCAGCGCTTCCTCCGGATCCAGCGCGAGCAGCTGCGCCGCCACCGGGTTCAGGCGTTCGATGCGCCCGGCCTCGTCGAAGATCACCAGGCCGTCGGCGATGTTGGCCAGCACCCGGTCCAGCCGTTGCTGCTCGGCGACGATCTTGTCCAGGTTCATGGCGTGGAAGCGGCCGATGGCGTGCGCCATCTCGTTGAAGCGTTCGGCCAGCGCGTCGCCCTCGTGCAGGCCGGTGGCCGGCACGCTGACGTCGAAGCGGCCGCGCGACAGCTCGGTGGCCGCCGCCGACAGCCGTTCCAGCGGCGCCGCCAGCCGCCGCGCCAGCCGCAGCGAGGCCAGCACGCCGAACAGCACCATGAAGGCGGCGAGCAGCGACAGTGCCAGCACCACGCTGCGCGCGCCGCCCTGTACCTGCTCGCCGCGCTCGCGCATCTCGCGCATGTTGAAGGCGTAGAGGTCGAGGGTCGCGGCGCGCAGTTCCTCCGAGGCCAGCAGCACCGGTTCCGGGATGCCGGCCCCCGGCGGTCCGCCGTCGGCCTGTTCCAGCGCCGCCAGCAACGCCGCCAGGCCCTGTTCGGCGCGGTCGACGATGGCGTGCTCCTCGGGGCCCTTCGCCAGCGCGCGTGCCTCGGCCACCAGCGCCGCGCCCTCGGAGCGGCCGGCCTGGGCCAGTCGCGCCAGTGGCCGCCCCGGCTGGCCGGTGCGGCGCGCGCCTTCCATCATCAGGGCGCTCATCAGCACCCGCAGCCGCGAGGACACGTCCACGCCGCTGAAGTCCTGCCCGACCATGCGGTCGGTGGTAAGCGCCAGCTCGCGCACCGTCAGCGCCGCCATGCCGAGCCCGGCCAGCGCCAGCAGCAGCACCGCGCCGAAGCCCGCGATCAGGCGGCTGCGCAGCTTCATGGCCCGGCCATGGCCACCGCGGGCGGCGCTCAGGCCAGCCCGTACTGCTTGCGCTTGCGGTACAGGGTGGAGGCGTCGATGCCGAGCAGCTTGGCGGCCTCGTCCAGGGTCCGGCAGCGCGACACGATGGCCTCGATGTGGGCGCGTTCGAGCTGTTCCAGGCTCATGGTCGCGCCGACCCGCGGCGTCGGCGAGGCCGCCTCCTGCTGGGCGATGGAGAGCTGGCCCACGTCCACCTTCTCGCTGGCGCAGAGGATCACCGCGCGCTCGATCACGTTGCGCAGCTCGCGCAGGTTGCCGGGCCACTCGTAGCCCTGCAGCGCGCGCCGCGCCTCGTCGGTGAAGCTGCGGGCGGGGCGCCGGTAGCGCGCGGCCAGCTCGCGCGCGAAGCGCTCGGCCATCGGCACGATGTCCTCGGGCCGCTTGCGCAGCGGCGGCAGGGTCAGCGTGATCACGTTGATGCGGAACAGCAGGTCCTCGCGGAAGCTGCCTTCCTTGACCATCGCCTCGAGGTTGCGGTTGGTGGCGGCGACGAAGCGCACGTCGGCCTTGCGCGTCACCGGGTCGCCGATGCGCTCGTACTCGCGGTCCTGCAGGAAGCGCAACAGCTTGGGCTGCAGCGGCAGCGGGAAGTCGCCGATCTCGTCCAGGAACAGCGTGCCGCCGTCGGCCTGGCTGACGCGGCCCAGGGTGTTCTCGGAGGCACCGGTGAAGGAACCCTTGCGGTGGCCGAAGAGTTCGCTCTCCAGCAGCTCCGACGACAGCGACGGGCAGTTCACGGTGACGAAGTTGGCGGCGCGACGTTCGCTCCAGTTGTGGATGGCACGCGCCAGCACGCCCTTGCCGGTCCCGCTCTCGCCCAGTATCAGCACCGGCGCATCGGTTTCCGCCACCCGTCGCGCCTCCTCGAACAGCTGCGCCATCGCCGGCGTGGCACTGGCGAACTCGGCCTCGTCGTCCTTGTGCACCGCCGATTCCAGCGCCTCGATGCGCAGCTCCATGCGCCGCGCCTCGGCCTGCTTGTCGGCCGCCACCCGCAGCTGTTCCGGCGTGCAGGGCTTCACCAGGTAGTCGGCGGCGCCGGCCTTCATCGCGTCCACCGCGGTGTCCACGGCCGAATGCGCGGTGGCGATGACGATCCGCATCCACGGCGCCGCGGCGCGCAGCTTGGGCAGCAGCGCGATGCCGGACTCGTCGCCCAGGCGCAGGTCGAGGAAGCAGACGTCGAACACCTCGCGCTCCACCGCGGCGAGCGCCTGCTGGCTGTTCTGCGCGGTGCTGACGCGGTAACCGGCGTCCTCGAGACAGAAGCGGAAGGTCTTGAGGATGCCGGCCTCGTCGTCGATCAGCAGGATGCGGGCGGGGCTGGCGCCTCCGCTCACGGCGGGGTCGGTCATGGGTTGGGAGCTCCGGTGGTGGCTACTGCCGAGTCGGCGTGCAATCTGCATGAGCTCGCCTGAACGCCAGTGCATCGTGCATCCGGAGCGTTCCGGACCATGGCCCGCAAGTCGCTGGCAACGCGGGGGAAAGGCCCCTTGGCACGGGCCTTGTAGGCCCCTGCCCGGAAGCGGCTGGAACGCCCCGGCGACGCGGTCAGAGCGTCGGTTCGGGTCCAGGCACTCCAACCCGACCAGAGGAGAACGCCATGCTGTACTACGCCCTGATTTTCCTGGTGGTGGCGATCATCGCCGCCGTGCTCGGCTTCGGCGGCATTGCCGGCGCAGCCGCGGGCATCGCGAAGATCCTGTTCTTCGTGTTCCTGATCCTGTTCATCGTGTCGCTGTTCGTCGGACGCCGTCCGCACGCCTAGCCGATCCGCTGCACGTCCCGCGGCGCCGGCGGCGCCGCACCCAACCTGGAAGCAAAGGAGACTGCCATGAACATCAAGAACCCCGTGTGGCGCATCCTCGGCCTGTCGCTGGCCCTGGGCGCCCTGACCGCGTGCAACACCATGGAAGGCGCCGGCAAGGACCTCGAGGCCGCCGGCGACGCCATCGAGGACGAGGCCGAGGAGCACAACAACTACACCGACCCGTACGACGACCGTACCAATCCCTGACGATCGCGGCCCGGTGACGGGCCGAGGGCCGGAGCGCGCGGCGGCGGGCCGCGCACTCCGGCCCTTTTTCGTGGGCCGGCATTTCGTGGGCCCATCCTTCGACACCTGACGCCAGGCCCGGCCCTGTGGCAGGGTGTACGCCGGGAGGGCGGCCGGGGGGCCGCCGTGTCACGAACCGCCCGCCCGTTCGTCCTGCCTGCCGGGACCGCAGGCCGCCGGGGCGGCACGCGGTGACTTGACCATCGTTGGGGAACGCCATGAACCAGAACAACTACGGCGCGATGAACGCGCTGGTGGACATCATCGCGGCGCCGGGCAAGGCGCTGGACGCCGTGCGCGAACACCCGCGCTGGCTGTGGTGGCCGTTGCTGCTCACGCTGCTGGCCAGCATCGCCGCCTTCAGTTGGTACTTCCTCTGGGTGGACTTCCCCTGGCTGGTGGAGGAGGTGGTCCGCACCGCGGTGCCGCCGGGCGGCGACCCGGCCATGGCCGAGGCCATCCGCAAGTTCATGAGCCCGGGCGTGCAGCTTGCGAGCACGGCCGTCGGCATCGTGGTCATCACGCTGCTGATGTACACCGTGCAGTCGCTGTACCTGCACCTGGTCAACAAGGCCAGCGGCGACCCGTCGCTGCGTTTCGGCCAGTGGTTCGCCTTCAGCGCCTTCACTTCGTTCCCGGTGGTGTTCCAGTCGCTGGCGATGGCGGTGGTGATCCTGATGGCGGATTCGAACCAGCTGCCGCAGCAGGACCTGATGCCGCTGTCGTTCCAGTCGCTGTTCGTGCACGCCGAGCCGGGTTCGCCCTGGGCCAGCTGGGCCGGTTCCCTGTCGCTGGTGACGCTGTGGGTGCTGGGCCTGATGATCTTCGGCTACCGGCGCTGGACCGGTGCGTCCTGGGCCAAGGCCACGATCATCGCGCTGATCCCGACGCTGCTGGTGTTCGGCATCTGGGCCGCGGTCATCGCATGAACCGCAAGCTGCTCGTCTTCGCCGGCCTCGGCGTGGCGCTGGTGGCGCTGCCGCTGGTCGCGCGCCTCGGCCGCGGCGACCAGGCCAAGGAGGTCGAGGCCGCCACGGTCGCGGCGCAGGCCATCAAGAGCTCGGTGCTGGCCTCCGGGGTGCTCGCCTACCGCGAGCAGGTGCAGCTGCGCTCGGAGCTGATCGGCAAGGCCGCCGAGGTGCCGGTGCGCGAGGGCGACCGGGTCGAGGCCGGCGACGTGGTGGTCGCGCTCGACCCGCAACAGTTCCAGGCCCAGGTGGACCAGCAGCGCGCCAACCTGCGCCAGCAGCAGCTGGCGATCGAGCGCCAGCAGGTGCTGCTCGCCAACCTGGAGCGGCAGGTCGCCCGCACCCAGGCCCTGTACGAGCGCAAGCTGGTGGACGACAACAGCCGCGAGGCGGCGGTCAACGAACTGGCGCTGGCGCGGGTGGACCTGCGCTCGCGCCAGCAGGCCCTGAGCCAGGCGCAGGCGCTGCTGGAGCAGGCCGAGGACAACCTCGGCAAGACCCGCATCCGCTCGCCGATCGACGGCCTGGTGATCCAGCTCGACGTCAAGCCGGGCGAGGCGGTGATCGCCGGCACCACCAACATCCCCGGCTCGACCCTGGCGGTGATCGCCGACACCTCGGCGATGCTGGCCGAGCTCCGGGTGGACGAGGCCGACATCGGCCAGGTCCGGGTCGGGCAGTCGGCGGCGATCTATCCGGCGGCGCAGTCGGACGTGCCGCTGGCCGGCGCGGTGGAGTCGATCGCCACCTCGGCGCAGCGCGCCGAGGGGCAGCAGAACCTGTCCTTCGAGGTGAAGGTGCTGCTGACCGGCATCGAAGCGGGCGCGATCCGCCCCGGCATGAGCTGCCGCGCCGAGGTGCACACCGAGACCAGCGAACAGGCGCTGGCGGTGCCGCTGCAGGCGGTGCTGTACGACGAGGACGCGGGCAAGGGCGGCAGCGACGGCGGGCGCGGCGACGCCGCCGCCACCGAGCAGGCCTACGTGTTCGTGATCGCCGACGGCAAGGCCAGGCGGCGCAACGTCCGCACCGGCATTTCCTCCGACAGCCACATCGAGATCCTCGAGGGCCTGGCGGTGGGCGAGCAGGTGGCCTCCGGGCCGTTCCGCGTCCTGCGCACGCTGCGCGACGGCGACGGCGTGAAGGTCAAGCAGGCGGACGAAGGCGACTCCGTGGGCGCCGGCGACGACGACGGGGACGCCTGAGTGGCCGCCCAGCCGCGCGAGGTCGCCGGGACCGTCATCCAGCTGCGCGGCCTGCGCCGCGACTACCGCATGGGCGAGCAGGTGGTGCACGCGCTCGACGGCGTCGACCTCGACATCCATCGCAACGAGTACGTGGCCGTGGTCGGCGCCTCCGGTTCCGGCAAGTCCACGCTGATGAACATCATCGGCTGCCTGGACCGGCCCACCGCCGGCACCTATACGCTGAACGGCCGCGAAGTCGCGCGCATGCCGGACAACGAGCTGGCGGCGGTGCGCAACCGCGAGATCGGTTTCATCTTCCAGAGCTTCAACCTGCTGCCGCGCGCCAGCGCGCTGCAGAACGTGATGCAGCCGCTGGTGTACCGGCGCCTGCCGCTGGCGCGGCGGCGCGCGCTGGCCAGCGAGGCGCTGCAGCGCGTCGGCCTGGGTTCGCGCATGGACCACCTGCCGAACCAGCTCTCCGGCGGCCAGCGCCAGCGCGTCGCCGTGGCGCGCGCGCTGGTCGGCCACCCGGCCATCCTGCTGGCCGACGAACCCACCGGCAACCTCGATTCCGCCACCACCCGCGAGGTGATGGCGCTGTTCGACCAGCTGCACGGCGAGGGCCAGACCATCATCATCGTCACCCACGAGCCGGAGATCGCCGCGCACTGCCAGCGCGAGGTGCGGCTCAAGGACGGCCGCATCGAAAGCGACCGCCTGCAGGAGCGCCGCCGATGAGGTTCGTGCTGCTCGAAGGCCTGCGCTCGGCCTTCGCCGCCATCCGCGCGCATGGCTTCCGTTCCTTCCTGACCTCGCTCGGCATCATCATCGGCGTGGCCGCGGTGATCGCGGTGGTGTCCATCGTCCAGGGCCTGTCGCACACGGTGAACGCGCAGTTCCAGGGCCTCGGCTCGAACTTCGTCACCGTGCGTTCCTACACGCCGCTGTCGCAGCAGTTGCGCGGCCGCTTCGCGCGGCTGACCGAGTCCGACATGCGCGCGATCCGCCACCGCGTCGACGGCATCTCGCACGTGACCCCGGTGCTGTTCGATCCCGCCGGCCAGCGCGGCATGCTGGCCTACGGCGCCAAGACCCATTACGCCCAGGTGTTCGGCGTCGGCGCCAGCTACATGGAGGTGACCCAGGCGTTCCCGCAACAGGGGCGCTTCTTCGCGCCCACCGACGAGGACCGGCGGCGGCTGGTGTGCCTGATCGGGCCGGAGGCGGCGGAGAACCTGGAGCTGCCGGGATCGGGCCTTGGCGAGTTCGTCAAGGTCGGCAGCGACTGGTGCCGCATCGTCGGCGTGATGGAGGAGCGCGGCGAGATCTTCGGCTTCTCCCAGGACGACTACGTGCTGCTGCCCTACAGCACCATGCAGCGGCTGATCGGCAGCACCCGGCCCTACGACCTGCAGGTGCAGCTGCTGGTGGACGACATGGACCGCATGGAGGAGGTGAAGGAGCGCATCCGCCGCACCCTGCGCCAGGAGCACGGGCTCAAGCCCGGCGAGCCGGACGACTTCCGGGTCCAGACCTCGGAGCAGCTGACCGAGTCCTTCAATTCGATCGTCAACACCATCACGGCGGTGGCGGCCGGCATCGTCGGTATCTCGCTGCTGGTGGGCGGCATCGGCATCATGAACATCATGCTGGTGTCGGTGACCGAGCGCACCCGCGAGATCGGCATCCTGAAGGCGCTGGGTGCGCGCCGGGCCGACATCCTGCTGCAGTTCCTGATCGAGGCGGTGATGCTGTGCCTGCTGGGCGGCCTGGTCGGCGTCGCGCTCGGCTACGGCGCCGGGGCGCTGGTGGCGGTCATGCTGCCCAGCTTCCCGCCCGCCCACGTGCCGCTCTGGGCGATCGCGCTCTCGGTTGGCTTCTCCGCCGCCGTCGGCATCGTCTTCGGCATCCTCCCTGCCGCCAAGGCCGCCCAGCTCGATCCCATCGAGGCCCTGCGCTACGAATAGGTCCGCGTGGACACCCGCCCCTGTCGCCACCACCGTAGGGGCGCGGCGCGGCGGATCGCTGCGCGACGCCCCGCCGCTGTGGCACAGTGCCCGGCCATGTCCACCTGCGCCGCCATCGGATGAATCCCTTCGGCAGCTCCCTGCGCGTGCTGCAGATCGCCCGGGTGGCGCTTCGCCACCGGCTGGATGCGCTGCTGGAGGGCACCCGCTTCGCCCGCGTCCTGCGGCTGCTGAAGCCGTTCGTGCCGAAGGCGCGCGCCGGTGAGGCCGAGCTGCCGCGCGGGGCGCGGTTGCGGCTGGCGCTGCAGGAGCTGGGTCCGCTGTTCGTCAAGTTCGGCCAGATCCTTTCCACCCGCCGCGACCTGCTGCCGCCCGACCTTGCCGACGAGCTGTCGCTGCTGCAGGACCAGGTGGCGCCGTTCCCGGGCGAGGAGGCCGCGGCCATCGTCGCCGCCGAGCTCGGCGCGCCGGTGGAGCAGCGCTACGCCAGCTTCGAGCGCACGCCACTGGCCTCGGCCTCGATCGCCCAGGTGCACGCCGCCACCCTGGCCGACGGCCGCGCCGTGGTGGTCAAGGTGCTGCGCCCCGGCGTGCACGCGGCGGTGGCCCGCGACCTCGCGCTGCTGCGCGCGCTGGCGCGGCTCGCGGAAAGGGTCGGGCCCGATCCCGAGCGCATCCGCCCGCAGGAGATCGTCGACGAGATCGAGCGCTCGCTGCGCCATGAGCTCGACCTGCAGCGCGAGGGCGCCAACGCCTCGCTGCTGCGGCGCAAGTGGCTGGGCTCGGCCGACCTCTACGTTCCGGAAGTGCACTGGTCGCACACCAGCGAGCGCGTGCTCACCATGGAGCGGGTCAGCGGCATCCCCTCCGACGACATCGCCGCGCTCGACGCCGCCGGCATCGACCGCCGCAAGCTCGCCGCCAAGGGCGTGCGGGTGTTCTACACCCAGGTGTTCCGCGACAACTTCTTCCACGCCGACGCCCACGCCGGCAACATCTGGGTGGATGCGGAACGGCGCGAGGATCCGCGCTTCATCGCGCTCGACTTCGGCATCATGGGCACGCTGCCCGACGTCGACCGCTACTACCTGGCGGAAAACTTCACCGCCATGTTCGAGCAGGACTACCGCCGCATCGCGGAGCTGCACGTCGAGGCCGGCTGGATGCCCGCGAGCCTGCGCCTGGACGAGCTCGAGGCCGCGGTGCGCACGGTGTGCGAGCCGTACTTCACCCGGCCGCTGTCGGAGATCGCGCTCGGCGAGGTGCTGTTCAAGCTGTTCCGCGTCGCCCGGCAGTTCCAGCTGACCATACAGCCGCAGCTGATCCTGTTGCAGAAGACCCTGCTCAACATCGAGGGCCTGGGCCGGCTGCTGGACCCGCAAATCGACATCTGGTCCGTGGCGCGGCCGGTACTGGCGGAGATCCTGCACGAGCAGCGCAGCCCCCGGCAGGTGGCGAAGCTGGTGCGCCAGCGCCTGCCCGGATGGCTGGCCGCCGCGCCGGACATGCCGCAGCTGCTGCACGACTACCTGAAGCAGGCGGTGGGCGGGCAGGCCGAACTGGCGATGCGCTCCGCGGACCTGCGCCGGCTCGCCGACATCAGCCATGCCGGGCAACGGCAGACGGTGTTCGCCATCCTCGGCGCCGGCCTGCTGGTCGCGGCCACGCTGCTCTACGCGCTCGGGGCCGGCGGCCCGAGCTGGCTGTCCATCCCGCTCCCTGCCTGGATCGCCGCGCTCGGCGGCGCCTGGGCCTTCATCGCCGCCTGGCCGCGCTGACACCCAGGCCAGGGCCACCACACCGGGCCCGCATGACCGACCCCCTTGCAATCCTGTACGCCGACGCGCACATCGCGGTGGTGGACAAGCCGGCCGGCGTGATCGTGCACGAAAGCCGCCTCGCCGGCGCCGAGACCGACACCCTGGTCGCGCGCGTGCGTGCCGAGCTCGGTCGTCCCGCGTGGCTCGCGCATCGCCTCGACCGCGCCACCAGCGGCTGCCTGCTGCTTGGCCTCGACCGCGCGCTGATGGCGTCGCTCGGCGCCGGCTTCATGGAACGCCAGGTGGACAAGCGCTACCTCGCGGTGGTGCGCGGCTGGCCCGAACCCGAAGGCGTGATCGACCACCCGCTCGACGGCGGCCCCGGCAAGCCGGACCGCCGCCCCGCCATCACGCGCTACCGCGTGCTCGCCTGCGCCGGACTGCCGATCGCGGTGCCGCCGCACCCGAGCGCGCGCTACGCGCTGCTCGAGTGCCAGCCGGAAACCGGCCGCTTCCGCCAGATCCGCCGCCACCTGAAGCACATCCACCACCACCTGGTCGGCGACACCAGCCACGGCGATGGCCGCCACAACCGCGTGTTCCGCCAGCTCGGCATCCACCGCATGCTGCTGCACGCCTGGCGCCTGTCCTTCCTCCACCCCGTCACCGGCGCGCGCCTCTCCGTCACCGCCCCGCCCACCGGCGAGTTCGCCAGGGCCCTCGCCATCCTCGGCTGCACCCTGCCCCCGTAGGCGTCCGATCCCCGTCGTTCATGCGCCGCCGCTACAATGCACCCCCGCCAAGGACCGACCGCCGTGCTGCGCATCACCTCCACCATCGCCATCCCCGAAGCCGAGCTCGAGGAGCGCTTCGTGCGCAGTGCCGGTCCCGGCGGACAGAACGTCAACAAGGTGGCCACCGCGGTCGAACTGCGCTTCGACCTGGCCGGCTCGCCGTCG
>Ga0079224_100009434_pt1 | contig 13297 bp, 9 predicted proteins | sample Stecom2015_FD_80414 | JGI IMG/M metagenome (GOLD analysis project Ga0079224, IMG submission 80414) | Agricultural soil microbial communities from Utah to study Nitrogen management - Steer compost 2015 | ecosystem: Environmental > Terrestrial > Soil > Agricultural land | place: USA: Utah... | reverse complement strand
TCGCCGGCGAGGTGGTGGAGGTGGGCGAGGGCGTGGACCCGGCGTGGACCGGCCGGCTGCTCGCCTCCTGCGGGTCGATCTTCTGCGGCGGCTGCCGGCAGTGCCGGCGCGGCCGGACCAACCTGTGCGACCGGTACGCCGCGGTGGGGTTGCACCGCCACGGCGGGGCCGCCGAGTTCGTCGCGGTGCCGCTGTCCAGCTGCGAGCCGGCCGACGAGCGAGGGCTGCCACCGGACGCGGCCGCGCTCGGCCAGCCGATGAGCATCGCCGTGCACGCCGCCCGGCGCGGCCGGCTGGCCGGCGGGGAGCGGGTGGTGCTGTTCGGCGCCGGCGGGATCGGCGCGTTCCTCACCCACGTGCTGGCCAGCCGGGGGGCGACGCTGCTCGTGGTCGACCCGGACGCTGGCCGCCGGGGCCTCGCCACCCGGCTGGGCGCGGGCGCGGTCGCCGCGGCCGTCGAGAGCGACCCGGCGCCCGGCAGCGCGACGTCCGGCGGCCCGGTGCCCGACGACCTGCTCGGCGGGCCGCCCGACGTGGTGATCGAGTCCAGCGGCACCGGCGCCGGCCTGGCCGCCGCCTGGTCGATCCTGCCGGCGGGTGCGCGGCTGCTGGTCGTCGGCATGCAGAAGGCGCCCGTGACACTGGACCTGCGCCGCGCCACCCTGCGCGAGAACGAGATAATCGGGACCAACGCCATGACCCGTACCCCGGACTTCCCCGAAGCGCTGGACCTGCTCGCCGCCCGCCGGCAGGGCTGGGCGGACCTCGCGCCGGTCGCGCTGCCGCTGGACGAGATCGCCACCGGAGCGCTCGCGCCCATGGCCGCGGGCGCCTCGCCCGCGATCAAGCCCCTCGTCGACCCCACCGCCTCCGGTCGGCGCCCCACCCGTACCGTCCCGGGCCGGGAGGGATGAGCACGGCCCACCGCCCCGCCCGGCGGGGTGAGCCCACCCCGGACCACGCGCGGCGCGTGGCCGGGACCCCGCCGCGGGGCACCCTGAAGGACGTGGCGGCCGCGGCCGGCGTGCACCCGTCCACGGCCTCGCGCAGCCTCGACCCCACCCAGGCGTTCCGGGTGCGGGCCGAGACCCGCGAGCGGGTGCTGGCCGCCGCCGCCCGGCTCGGCTACCAGCCCCACCGGCTGGCCGGAAGCCTGCGGCGGCAGCGCACCTCGACCGTGGGCGTGCTCGTCGCCGACTACGAGACGCCGATCTACGCCGCGCTGCTGCGCGGGATCAGTGCCCGGCTGGAGCGCGAGGGCTGCGTCCCGATCTCCCTGGAGACCCAGGACCGGCACGACCGGCTACTGGACAGCATCCGGATCCTCGTCGAGCACCGGGTCGACGGGGTCATCACCGCCGCCACCCGGGCACAGGACCTCGCTGCCCTGCGCGACCTGGTGCGCTCGGGCACCCCGGTCGTCATGGCGGTGCGGTACTTCCGCGGCGCCGGCATCCCGATCGTGGCCAACGACGACCTGCGCGGCGGCGCGCTCGCGGCCGAGCACCTGGTCCGGTTGGGACACCGGCACCTCGCCCAGTTGCACGGGCCCAACGACGTCGAGCCGTTCACCGAACGCAGCCTCGGCTACCGCAGCGTGCTGTCACGCGCCGGGCTGCTCGACCCCGACCCGGTCGACTACGCCGACACGCCCACTGTCGAGGAGGGGCGGCGGCTGATGCACCTGGTGCTGCAGCGGTCGGCGCAGCGGCCGACGGCGGTGTTCGCCCACAACGACCTGATCGCGATCGGTGCGATCGAAGCGTTGCACGAGGCCGGGCTGAGCTGTCCCGAGGACGTCTCCGTGGTCGGCTACAACGACATGCCGCTGACCGAGCACCTTGTGCCGTCGCTGACCACCGTCCGGATGCCCACGGTGGAGGTAGGTCGGGTGGCGGCCGAGACGCTGCTGGGGCTCATCCGGGACCGCGACCAGGCGCCGGTGTCGATCACGCTGGAGCCGCAGCTGGTCGCCCGCGCCTCCACGGCCCCGCCGCGCCCCCGCGCCTGACGCGCCCTTGCCGGTGCCCCACAAGAAACCCGTGGCAGGGACCGGCGGGGTCTTCGTATCCTCGCCGCATGAAACTGGCCCATCTGGCGCTGACCGTCGCCGACCAGGCGCGGTCCCGGCGCTTCTACGAGACATACTTCGGCTTCGGGGAGGGACCCGCCACGCGTTACGACGACGGCGTGCTCATCATCCGCGACGGCCACGGGTTCGACCTCGCGCTCGGCGAGGGTGAGATGACCGGCGTACCGGAGTTCCTCCACCTGGGATTCCGGTGCGACGATCCGGACGAGGTGCGGTCGCAGCGGGGCAGGCTGGTCGCCGACGGCGTGCCGCTGGTCGAGGACGAGGACACGCCGACGTACGTGGGGCTGAAGTGCCTCGACCCGGACGGCTACACGGTGGAGGTGTACTGGGAGCCGCCGGCGGCCTGACCGCGCCCGCCATCTTGCCGCCGGTCCGGAGGCAGGACAATGGACCATGTCGAGGTGACGTCACGGAGGCCAGATGCACCGGCCCGGCCTGTACTTCCCGTACATCCAGGTACGCGACGACGAGTGGCTCAAGGTCGCGGCGCTCTACTGGCCGTCGGTGCGGCGGCTGGTCCCCGACGGGTACGTCCCGCGTGACTCCCCCACCGCGCGGGCGCTCGCGGACGCGGGCATCCTCGTCGACGAGCGGCCACGGGAGCTGGTCTCGACGCTCGCCTGGGAATTCGTCGAGGTGCTGGAGGCCGACGCCGACCGGTTGCGCCACCACTACGGTCTCGACCGCGCGCGGCGGGAGTGGGACGGCCGGCCCTGGTCCGACGGCAGCCCGGCCGCCGCGACCGCCCCGCACCTCGGCTGGATCCATGTGGACAAGGTGCCGCGTGACAGTGTCGAGCGCCTGGCCGAGCTGGGGCTGGCGCAGGTGCCCGACACCGGCGACCCGGACGACCCACCGGAGTGGATCGGGTTCCACCCGGCCCTCGCCAGCGTCCTCATGCGCAGCGTCGCGGTCCGCGTCAGCGAGCGCTCCCACTTCCTGCCGGTCACCGACCAGGCCGACCTCGCCGCCGCCGTGCCCGCGCCGGACCTGGCACCGGCCGTCAACCTGCTGCTCGGCCCGCACGGCCCGCGGCCGGCCGCGTCCGCGGGTACGGCGACCTACGTGCTGCTCGCCCTGCAGTACGCCAGACCCCGGCGGGTCGAGCGGCTGTCCGTCGCGGACGTGATCGCCTGCCGGCGGCGGCTGGAGGGTGAGCTCGTCGCCTTCCGGCGGTACGTTCACGCCCAGCAGGCGCAGCTGGCCGAGCTGGCGGGAGTCGCCGGTGAGCGGCGCCGGCTGGAGGCGTTCGCCGACCACGTCCGCCACACCATCGAGGTGCCGCTGCGGGACCTGGAGCGGGGGCTGCGGCTGCACCGGCTCGACCCGACCCGCTCCCTGGTGCTGGCCAGCTCCGTCGTACCGCCCGTCGCGGTGGGCGCGGCGCTGGACGTGGTCGGCGCGGGACCCGCCGTCGTCACCACCGCCGCCACGGCGGTCGCGGCGGGTAACGCGTGGTGGCAGGTGAACCGGCTGCGTGAGAGCATGCGGGCGTCGTCCCCGGTCGGCTACCTGCTCGACGTGCGCGACCGCCTGACCCGGCGGTCGCTGCGCTCCCGGCTACGGCGGTTCGTCATGGGCACCGCGGCGTAGCCGGCGCCGGGCGCCACGGAGCCGCCGGCCGTGGAGGCCGCGGTCCCGGCGTGCGCAGCCGGTGGCGGCGAGCTCAACCGGTGGCGGCGACCTCGGAGGCGGCCGCCGCCTGTTGCATCAGCAGCGCCCGCTCGTGCCGGGTCGGTGCCAGGCCGGCGGCGCGCTCCAGCTCCCCGGCAGCCTCGGTGTGCCGGCCCAGGCGCTGCAGCGCCTCGGCGCGCACGGCACCGTACAGGTGGTAGCGGGCCATGCGGGGATCGTCGCGGATCGCGTCGAGGGTGGACAGAGCTGCCTCCGGACCGTCGGCGTGCAGCAGCGCCACCGCCCGGTTCACCTCCACCACCGGGGACGGGGCGACCTGGGCGAGCGCGTCGTAGAGCGCGACGACCGCCTCCCAGTCCGTCTCGGCGAACGTCCGCGCACGGGCGTGGCAGCCGGCGATAGCCGCCTGCAGCGTGTACGGGCCCAGCGGCCGGCGCAGGCTCACCGCCCGCCGCAGCGCCGCCAGCCCGTGCGCGATCAGGGTCCGGTCCCACCGTGACCGGTCCTGGTCGGGCAGGAGTACGGGTTCGCCCTGCGGCCCGGTCCGGGCGGCGAACCGCGACGCCTGCAGCTCCATCAGCGCGACGAGGCCGTGGACCTCCGGTTCCTTCGGCAACAGGCCGGCCAGCCGCCGGCCGAGCCGCATGGCCTCCTCGGCCAGGTCCTGCCGCACCCAACGGTCGCCGGAGGTGGCCGCGTAGCCCTCATTGAAGATGAGGTACACGACCTCCAGCACGGCGGACAGGCGGGCGGGCAGGTCCGCCTGCCGAGGCACCTCGAACGGCACCCCGGCCTCGGCCAGGGTCCGCTTGGCCCGCGAGATCCGCTGCCCGATCGTAGCGGTCGGCACCAGGAACGCCCGGGCGATCTCCTCGGTGCTCAGCCCTCCCACCATGCGCAGGGTCAGCGCCGCCCGGGACTGGCGGGGCAGCACCGGGTGGCAGGCGACGAACACCAGCGCGAGGATGTCGTCGCCCACCGCCCCGGCGCTGCCCGACGCCGTGCCGGGTACCCCGGTGCCGGCGTCGCCGACCGGGTCGGCGACGAGCCCCGCACCGGCCAGGGGGTCGGTCGCGAGCCGGGCGTACCTCTCCTGGCGGCCCCGCTCCCGGCGGATGGTGTCGATCGCCTTACGCCGGGCGACCGTCATCAGCCAGGCGGCGGGGTTGTCCGGCACACCCTCGTCCGGCCACTGCTGCAGCGCGCTGGCGAACGCCTCCTGGGCGATGTCCTCGGCCAGCCCGACGTCCCGTACCAGCCGGGTCAGCGCGACGACCACCCTGGCCGACTCCATCCGCCAGACCGCCTCGACCGTACGCCGGACGTCCATACCCGCCTCCGTTGCCTGTACCGGCTCAGCTGTCACCGTGCCGGGCGCGGATCTCCTCGCCGAGCCGGGCCTCGTGCTCGCGCACCTCTTCGGTGTACGCCTCGCCGAAGTCGCTCTCGTCGACGTACGGCCGGATCTCGAGCACCTGGTACTTCCCGCTCGGGTCGGTCGGGCACTGCTTGGCCCACTCGATCGCCTCTTCGAGCGAGCTGACCTGCCAGATCCAGTACCCGCCGACGATCTCCTTCGCCTCGGTGAACGGGCCGTCCACCACCGTGGTGGTGCCGCCCTCGAAGACCACCTTCGCGCCGGCGGAGCTGGGCTTGAGCCCGTCCCCGTCGAGCATGATCCCCGCCTTGACGAGCCGCTCGTTGTAGGCGCCCATCGCCTCGAGCATCGCCTTCACCGCCTCGGTCGGCATCTGAGTCGGCGTGGACGTCGCCTCGTCCGCACCCGTCCCCTTGATCATGACCATGACCTTCATGACTTTCTCCTCTCCGTGGCGGCCGGCCCTGCGCCGGGCGCCTCATACCCTGCGTCGAATGGCAGGTGGCGTTCTTCGACATTCCCCGCCGGCTTCTGCCCAACGCCCCACCGGATGCGTCCGTACACCGGAGACGAGCCGGTTTGCGGACCTACAGCAGAAGTTCAGAGCCTACGTCAGAACGTGTGAGAGCCCGTGGTGCGCCGTGACTAGCCGGCGACGTTGGTCGAGGCGGGAGACGTGTCGGGAGGGTCAGCACCGGCGGCACCACGAGGGCGGCGCGGCCGGCCGGCGCACGCGGACCCGCTGCGCCCACAGTCCAGGGGCGCGGCGGGCACCGCGGACGGCAACCCGTCCGGACACCACCGGCTCGGGGCCGAGGGCCCACTCGACGCGGACGACCCCATCGTGACGATGGTCGGCATCGCGGTCTGAGACCGTTCTGAACTTCCTCCACGCCCTCGGGTACCGGTCCCCGTCCGGCGGGTGCATCATCAGGATCGCCCGCCGCGCCGGGCCGGCACAGAGACAAGGGGCCTGACTCGACCGGGCACAACAGCCGTACCCGCGGCCGGCGCCTTGCCCCTCGCGGTAGCCGGGGCGGTGGGAGGATCGGCCGCGTGGACCCCTTCGCCGGACTGGCGGACGTCGCGTGGGAACGCATGACGCACGCGTACGGGCCGGCGACCAATCTGCCCCGGCTCATCCGCGAGCTGGTTGACCCCGATCCCCGGGTACGCGAGGCCGCGCTGGACACCATGTACGGAGCCGTCCACCACCAGGGCGACGTCTACGACAGCACGCTGGCGGCCGTACCGTTCCTGCTCCGCATCGCCGCCACCGGCGGCCTGCCCGGCCGGGACCGGGTGGTCGAGCTGCTGGCCAGCATCGGCGGCGCCGACTGGCCGGACACGGACGACGGGGAGGACGACGAGGACGACCCCGTGCTGACCCCGGAGCACCGGGACCGGCTGCGGGCCGCGCGACGGCTCGTCGCCGACGGGCACGAGGTGTTCGTACGGCTGCTCGCCGACGACGACCCGCGGGTGCGCGCCGCCGCGGCCGGCGCGGTCGTGGTCGCGCGCACGCGGGCGGCGGGATCAATGCGGGCGTTGTGTGACCGGTTCGGCGACGAGGAGGACGTGGACGTCCGGGTGGCCCTCGTCAACGCGGTGGCGCGGATCGCGCGCGACGGCACCGACGGTCGCGCCCTCGCCTGGCTGACCCGGCTGGTCGACTCCGACCAGCCGACGCGGGTACGGCTGGCGGCCCTCTCGGGCGCCGCCGCCCGGACCGCCGTCGACGTACGCATCAGCGTCGAGCTGCTGGCGCGCCTGTACCGGGAAGGTGAGGCGCCGTCGCCGTCGCCCGCTGGTGGGCCCACCACCGGGACCCTGCTGGGTGCCGTCAGATGTCTGTCCGAACGGGAGGCCGGGGGCCGGCACGCCCCACACGCGGCCCGGTTCGTCCACGCCGTCAGCGACAGCCTCGGCGACCGGATCGACGCCCGGGTCGAGCTGCTGTCGGCCCTGCTGCGCTCGCCCGACGGCGAGTGCCGGGTCGATGCGCTGGCCGCGGTGGCGCGACTGGTCGCCGGCTGGCGCGGCGACTACACCGGCCTGGTCCGGCTCATAGGGGATCTGGTCGACGACGGCGACCTCCGCGTGCGGTCGCGCGCCCTGGGCGTACTGGACGGGCTGGACGTGCTCGCGGCACCCGCCGGCGACGCGCTGGCCACCGCCCTCGGCGACACCCCTCGGGAAGCCGCCGCCACCCGGACGGGTCACGTGACCGCGTGGCTCGTGCGCACGGCCGCCGGGCCCACGGCCGGGCCGGTGGTCCGGGCCCTCGCGGCGGCTCGTGACCCGCGGGTACTGCCCGCCTTGGAGTGGTTGCTCGGCCACGATGACATGCCGCCGGACACCGGCTACCTCGTAGGAAGGCTCGGGACGTCCGCTGCCACCCTGCTGCCTGGCATCCGCCGTCGGTTGCGGACCTGCGCCGGCGACGTGGGCGCACGCCACCGGTCAGGGCTGCTCTACGCCCTGCGACAGATGGGCCGGGCCGCCGCGGACGCCCTCCCGGAGGTTCGGGAGCTTCCGGTCACGGTGGACACGGCCGACGTGCTGGGCGCGATCGGAGCGGCCGCGGCCACCGAGGTCCCAAGGTTGCGCGCGGCGGCCACGTCCGACGACCTCCGCCTCGCCGCCGCCGCTGCCGGGGCGGTCCACCGCGTCGCTGGCGACCCCGGACCCGCACTGGCGGCCGCCGGGCGGCTGCTCGACGTCGACCCCGACGGGGTCGGGGGCGCGCTGCGCCTGCTGGCGCAGATCGGTCCGGCGGCGGCTCCCCTCGTTGACCGATTGCGACCCCTGGTCGCCCGCGGCGGGCGCCTCGCCGCTACCGCCGCGCTGCTGGCGTGGCGTACCGACCGCGACACCGACGCCGTGATCCCGGTCCTGGAGGCGCAGTGGCGGACGCGGTCGCGGCGCCCCGCGGTGGTCGCGGCCTGGCGCGAGATCGGCGCCCCCGCCGCCGCCTCCGCCCGGCCACGCCTGCGGTCGGAGCTGGCCGACGTCCGGCGGCACAACGCCCGCCGAGCGCTGGTCGCATCGTCCATCGCCGACGACCTGGCGCTGCTGGCCGCCTGCCGCGCGGAGCTCGCACGATGGGCGGATCGCCCGGATGAGGACGTGGCGGCGACGTGAGGTGGTTTCCGGTTCCGCCCCGGCGACCTGGCGTACCGCGGAAATCTAGGTAGATCACCTAGAAGTATGGGGTTCCCTCTCCGATGCCGGGCCCGCGCCCGCCGCAAAACAGTACGGGTGACCGGAGTCCGACGAAGGAGAAGCGATGGGACAGCACCTCACTATATGGACGCGGCGGCGCCCGCGCGGCGGCGCGGCCGGGCGCCACCGCCGGACGCCGCCGGGGCACCGGCGGTCTCCCGTCGTCACGGCGGCCCCCCGGCGCCGTCGACCACTACCACTTCGACGCCACCGCCGGCCAGGTCGCTCTCTTCGACGTCCTCACCGGCGACAACACCCAGGTCCGCTGGCGCCTGGACGCCCCCGACGGCACCGAAGTGTTCGACGCCATCTACACCGACCGGCAGGCCACGCTCGACCAGACCGGCACCTACACCCTCACGGTCTTCGGCTTCACCCCCACCAGCTTCGGTGTCTACTCGTTCACCCTGCTGGAGGTGCCGGCGAACGAGCCTCCGGTGGCGGTGGCCGACGAGGCGGAGACCGACCACGACACGCCGGTGAGCATCGACGTGCTGGCCAACGACACCGACCCCGACGGTGACACCCTCACCGTGGACGCCGTCACCACGCCCGCCAACGGCACCGCCACCCACACCAGCGACCAGGTCACCTACACCCCCGACCCCGGGTTCGCCGGCACCGACACCTTCACCTACACCATCACCGACGGCCACGGCGGCTTCGCCCAGGCCACCGTCACCGTCACCGTCCACGAACCACCCAACAACCCACCGACCGTCGCCGACATCGACGACCAGACCAACACCGTCGGCGACACCGTCGACCTGCAGGTCCAGGCCACCGACCCCGACGGCGACCCACTCACCCACACCGCCACCGGGCTACCCGACGACCTGACCATCGACCCGACCACCGGACTCATCAGCGGCACCATCGCCGACGGCGCCGACACCAACAGCCCCTACACCGTCCAGGTCACCGTCACCGACCCCGACGGCGCCACCGCCACCGGCTTCACCTGGACCGTCGAGCCGGCCGGCTCCGAGGTGGTGAGCGTGGACATCGAGATCGTGCCGCCGGTCATCGTCAACGATGGGCACGGTCTGATCCCGGTGCTGATCCTCGGCAATGCCGGCGTCGCCGGGAACCAGATCGACCCGGCCACGGTGCGGCTGGAGGGCATGCCGGTGGCGCGGCTGCTCGGCTGGTATCTGACGGTCCGCTGCGACATCAACCGTGACGGCGTGACCGACCTGCTGGTGCTCATCGAGGACGTGGCGGGCGCCATCCCGCCCGGGGCGACCACCGCCACGCTCACCGGTGAGACCTCCGGTGGGACCCGGTTCGAGGGCACCGACGACATCCTCCTCCTCTGGTGGTGAGTCGGGGACCGTCCCCGACAGAGAGGCCCCGGGGCCCGGGCACCTGCCCGGGCCCCGGGGTTCCTCCGCGGTGGTAGCCGTACCGGACCCGCGCGGCGGCCCGGGCCGCGGGCGCGTTTGGTGGCGGCGCGACGGGGGTATGGAGGCGCAGCGGTGGAGCGGGCCGCAGCGGCGCGCCCACTCGCGGACGCCCGGCGCGGGGAGGCTGGCATGGCGGAGGCTGGCATGGCGAGGGTTGACCGGATCGCGGTGCCGTGGGGAAGCCGTACGCCGTACGGACCCGGGGAGCCGTGGCCGGTACGGGTGGACACCCACCTCGCCGGCGACCTGAGCGGGGCGGACGTGGACCGGTGGGTGCCGACCGCCTCGATCCTGCACTCCAACGGCGACGGGATGGACATCGCCGTCAAGGACGGGCGGATCGTCGGCGTACGCGGCCGCGCCGGCGACCGGGTCAACCGCGGGCGGCTCGGCCCGAAGGACCTGTACGGGTGGCAGGCCAACCACTCACTGGACCGGCTGACCCGTCCGCTGGTCCGGCGCTGGGGGCGGCTGGTGCCCACCGACTGGGACACGGCCATGGAGAAGGTGGTGGGGCTCACCCGCGACCTGATGGCCGAACAGGGCCCGACCGCGATCGGCTTCTACACCAGCGGGCAGCTTTTCCTGGAGGAGTACTACACGCTCGCCCTCATCGCCCGTGGCGGGATCGGTACCCGGCACCTGGACGGCAACACCCGCCTGTGCACGGCCACGGCGGCGGCGGCGCTGAAGGCGACGTTCGGCTGCGACGGGCAGCCCGGCTCGTACACCGACGTGGACCACGCCGACGTCATCGCCCTCTACGGGCACAACATGGCCGAGACCCAGACCGTGCTGTGGAGCCGCGTCCTCGACCGGCTGGCCGGCCCCGAGCCGCCGGCGCTGGTGTGCGTGGACCCGCGCGAGACCCCGGTGGCCCGGGAGGCCACCGTGCACCTGGCACCCCGGCCCGGCACGAACCTCATGCTCGTCAACGCCCTCCTGCACGAGATCATCCGCAACGACTGGGTGGACCACGACTACGTCGCCGCGCACCTGGTGGGGTACGGCGAGCTGGCGGAGCGGGTCGCCGACCACACGCCCGAGCGCGCCGCCCGGGTGTGCGGCGTGCCGGCCGAGCAGATCCGCGAGGCCGCGCGGCTCATCGGCACCGCCGAGCGGTTACTGTCCACGGTGCTCCAAGGCTTCTACCAGTCGCACCAGGCCACCGCCGCGGCGGTACAGGTCAACAACATCAACCTCATCCGCGGCATGATCGGCAAGCCCGGGTGCGGCATCCTGCAGATGAACGGCCAGCCCACCGCGCAGAACACGCGCGAGTGCGGCGCCGACGGTGACCTGCCCGGCTTCCGCAACTGGGCGAACGACGCCCACGTCGCCGACCTGGCGCGGGTGTGGAACGTCGACCCGCAACGGATCCCGCGCGGCGCGCCACCGACCCACCTCATGCAGATGATGCGGTACGCCGAACAGGGCTCGCTGCGGTTCCTGTGGGTCACCTGCACCAACCCCGCGGTGTCGCTGCCGGAGCTGGGGCGCATCCGCGAGATCCTCGCCCAGCGCCGGCTGTTCCTGGTGGTGCAGGACATCTTCCTGACCGAGACCGCGCGGCTGGCCGACGTGGTGCTGCCGGCGGCGACCTGGGGCGAGAAGACCGGCACGTTCACCAACGCCGACCGCACCGTGCACCTGTCGGAGAAGGCGGTGGACCCGCCCGGGCAGGCGCGGCCGGACCTGGACATCCTGCTGGACTACGCCCGCCGGCTGGACCTGCGCGACCGTGACGGCGGTCCGCTGGTGACCTGGACCGACCCCGAGGGAGCGTTCGAGGCGTGGAAGCGGTGCTCGGCCGGCCGGCCGTGCGACTACACCGGCCTCAGCTACGACCTGTTGCGCCAACGCAACGGCATCCAGTGGCCGTGCACCGCCGGGCATCCCGACGGGACCGAGCGCCTCTACGCCGACGGCCGGTTCTGGAGCGCACCGGACTACTGCGAGAGCTACGGTCGGGATCTGGTCACCGGAGCGCCCGTGGAACCCGCCGAGTACCGGGCGCTGAACCCGGACGGCAAGGCGATCCTGCAGGCCGCGGCGTACACGCCCCCGCACGAGCTGCCCGGCCGCGAGTACCCGTTCCAGCTCATCACCGGGCGCACCCTCTACCATTTCCACACCCGCACCAAGACCGGCCGGGCGCCGCAGCTGCGGGCGGCCGCTCCGGAGGTGTGGGTGGAGATGTCGGAGCTGGACGCCAGCGCGTTGGGCTACCAGGAGGGCGACCTGCTGGAGATCACCAGCCCGCGCGGGCGGGTGGAGGCCCGGCTGCGGATCACCGGCATCCGCAGCGGGGTGCTGTTCCTGCCTTTCCACTACGGCTACTGGGACTCCCCGGGCGGGACGGCTCCCCGGGGACGGCGCGGGACGGCCGCCAACGAGCTGACCCTCACCGACTGGGACCCGGTCTCCAAGCAGCCGCTGTTCAAGACCGCCGTCGCCGCCGTGTCCCTGATCCGGCGCGGCCGGGGCGTGCCGTCGCCCGCACCGACCACCACCGGCTCCCGGCCGGCCGGCGGGCAGGTGCCGGAGACCACCGGCGGCGGCCCGGCGTTGGCCCGCGAGGAGCCGGTGGCGGCGGGAGGAGGCCGATGAAGAAGCTCAAGCTGGTCATCCGCGACCTCCACCACGCCGAGCGCCGGCTGGCCCGGCAGCTGTGGCGGCTGGCCGACCGGCACCAGGCCGACCACGAGATCCACCACGTCGCCCGGGACCTGGCGCGGTGGTCGCAGCGCCACGTCCGGGAGCTGGCCCGGGTGGGCCGCCGCCACGGGGTCCGGCTCGCCGCCGACGCCGACGGCGACGGCGAGGTGGGCCACCCGGCCGGTGCCTCCGCCCGGCGACGGGCGTCGCGGATGGTCGGCCGGCGCAGCGCGCCGGCGATGCTGCTGCTGGCGGACCTGCGGCGGTTGTACCGGGACGCCTCGACCGTGTCGCTGGACTGGGAGCTGCTGGCTCAGGCGGCCCAGGCCGCCCGCCAGCCCGACCTGCTGGCCCTGGCCACGAGCTGCCACCCGGACACGCTGCGCCAGGCCCGGTGGGCCAACGCGAAGCTGAAGGAGCTCGCCGGTCAGGCGCTGGTCGGCCGGTGACGTGAGGCGGTGCCGGGGAGGTTCCGCACAGGGGGACGAGCCGCCGGTACGGTCGGTTCAGGATCAACCGGGCACACCACCCGTCCGGGTACCGCAACCACCGGACCCCTCGGCAGCAGACCCGCCGCGGGGTACCTGCGGGAGGGCGACGCTGACCTGCCAGGATGGCGACATGCCGCCGTACCCCGCCGCCGCCTCCGGTCCCACCGTCGGTCGTTCGCCCCGGACGCCCGGGCGGTCGCCCGGTGACCGCCGGTGGTGACCGACGGCAGCCGGGCGCCGGACACGGCCCGCCCGGACCCGCCGGCGGTCGGCGGTGCCGGCGCCGCCGCCCGACGCCGCCTGCTGGTGGACCTCACCCCGCTGCGCGCCAGCCGCCCGTACCGGTGGCTGTGGGTGGGCGCGGCCCTGTCCGGCATCGGCACCCAGCTCACCACCGTGGTGGTCGCCC
>Ga0079224_100009433_pt1 | contig 13297 bp, 10 predicted proteins | sample Stecom2015_FD_80414 | JGI IMG/M metagenome (GOLD analysis project Ga0079224, IMG submission 80414) | Agricultural soil microbial communities from Utah to study Nitrogen management - Steer compost 2015 | ecosystem: Environmental > Terrestrial > Soil > Agricultural land | place: USA: Utah... | reverse complement strand
GCTAGAGTCGCAGGACCGTCTCCAGCATCACGCTTCGGCCGGGCTGGCGATAGAACTCGAACCAGCGGCGATCGGCCAGGTTGTCGATCGCCAGGCCGAGCTCGACATGGCGGTTGAGCTGCCAGCTCGCGCGCAGGTCGAGACGGTGGTGCGCGTCGTACACGCCATACACGCCCTGCGCGGTGTTCAGGTTCATGTCGTCCCCAGAGCCGAAGACCGCGCTCGTGTAGCGCCACGCGAGCAGCCCGCCAAAGCGGCCGCGGCGATACTCGGCGCCGATCGACGCCACCGTGCGCGGCACGTCGGCGAGCTTGCGTCCCACCGTCTCCGGTTCCGCCGGGTTGTCGGTGATCTCGTAGCGGAACTGGTGGCCGAGGGCGGCCGTCAGCGCCAGGCCGCGCAGGCCCCGCGCCTGCGGCCGCCACAGGAGCGAGCCCTCGATCCCGTCGATGCGCGCCTCGGCCGCATTGACGGTCCGGGTGAGCTCCGGCGAGATCGTCCGCCGGTGGATCAGGTCGCCCAGCCGCTGGCTGTAGAGCGTGAGCGACCACTGGCTGCCCCGGCCGAAGGCCACGTCGGCGCCCACCTCGACCGCCTCGATGTGTTCGGCCTCGAGGTCCGGAGCGGGCTCGTTGACCTGGGCCACTCCCGCGATCGCCGAGGGCGAGGCGTACCTCGAGTAGAGGTCGAACAGGCTCGGCGGCCGGAAGCCGACGCCGTACGACGCCCGTAGCGCCACGCCGGGCGACACCCGCCACGACAGGGCCACCTTGGGCGACCAGGCGTCGAAGCTGCGATCGGGATAGGCAAGGTCGAAGGCGGGCGGGGTCGATTGCGCCACGCGGCCGCGGGTGCGGTAACGGTCGTAGCGCAGGCCGAAATAGGCGGTGAGCGACGGCGTGGCGAACCACTCGGCCTGGGCATAGGCCGAGGCGCCCGTCATGCTCCCCTGACCCAGGCTGGCCACGCCCGTCACGCTGCCCTCCTCGCGCCAGTTCGAAACCGCGTTCTCCCGCCGGTCGAGCTCGCCGCGCGACGCGGCCACGCCGACGATGGCGAACCAGTCCCGCGCCACCGGGAACCGCCAGTTCGCGTCCATGTCGTAGCGCCGGTCAGGCTGCTCCACGAACAGGCCGGAACCGCCCGAGAGTGTGGCCCGCGCGAAGTCCGGCATCAGATAGTCGAACTCGTGGCGCAGGTAGCTCAGGCTCGCCCGGAACTCGCGCGCGCCACCGAGCGGCTGCGTCCACTGGCCCCAGACGCGCAGGTCGCGCTCGCCCGAGGGAGTGGGAATGGCGAAGCTCGCCTCGGTGAAGCGCACGCGGCGCCCGTCCCCCACGTCGGCCGAACCCGCGAGCAGCGGCGCGCCGGCGGCATCGCGCATGAAGCTGACCGGCTTGCCGTAGCCCACCTGGTAGGACGACAGGGTGGCGCCCATGCGGATGCGGCCGCCATCGGCGACCGGCCGGTCGGCCGCGATGCCGGCCTGGCTCGTATGCCAGGGCCGCTCGCCCTTGTAACCCAGCAGCCAGGCGGGCGATCCGTCGCGTCCCCGGGTGGGCACGGCGCCGGTGACGCCCGGCATCCCGGCGCCGGGGCTCGCGTTGGCCACGACCCAGTCGCTGTCGGGATAGCCCTCGCTGTCGCGTCGGTTCCAAGAGAACGACACACCCCATCCCTCGGGATCGAAGCGCCTGCGCAGCACCAGCCCGTAGCGGTGCTGGCCCATGTTGCCGACCCCGACCCGAAGCTCGCTCACCGGCTCGTCGGGTATGACGGTGATGTAGTTGATGACCCCGCCCATCGCATGCCCGCCATAGAGGGCGGACATAGGCCCCCGCACCACCTCGACCCGCTCGATGTCGGACACCGGGATGGACGCGACGTCGATCGCCCCCGACAGCGCGTTGTTCACGGGCATGCCGTCGACCAGCACGAGGGTTCGCATGCCGCGCGGCACGCCGCGCATCGAGAGCGCCGCCTGCGCGGATCCCGGGAAGCTGCCTCCCAGCGTCACGCCGCGCGCGTACACGTTGGGCACGTCGCGCAGCAGGTCCCCGCCGCGAGCGGGGGCGCGCAGCTCGACGGCGTCGGCGTCCACGACGCTCACGCTCGCCGGGAGCTCGAACGTCGAGGTCTCGTGGCGCGTCGCGGTGACGACGACCTCGTCGAGCGCCGGCGGCGACTGCGCCGCGCCGGTCGCGGGGATCCATGTGACGAGCGCCGTGAATGCGGCGCCGGCCATCCTGGCAGGCAACATGTCCGGCTCCAGCGAGACACCGGTCGTCGACGGGATTCACCCGGCGCGGACCGGAAGATCATTCCGCGGAACATGGTCCGATGCCGGCGCGATCCCGCGCTTGAGGCAGATCAAGGCATGGCGCCGACGCGCCACGTAGGCTGCCCTCGCAGCCCGCAGAAGGCTGCAACGGCAACGACAGGCAGTCCGAACCACGGAGCACATGCCATGACCGCAACGAGACATCAGGCCGTCCCGGGCGCCATCGCACTGGCGGCCCTTGCGATGTTCGCCTTTCCGGCGACGAGCCCGGCACAGCCGAAGCCCGACGACCCGGTGCAGCAGCAGTACCAGCAGGCCGACTCCTCGCCGCTCGCGGGCGAGAGGATGCACCAGAACATCAATCCCAAGGCGCCGCCGATGACGGAGGCGGAGTTCGAGCGCGGCCGCCAGATCTACTTCGAGCGTTGCGCCGGCTGCCACGGGGTGCTTCGCAAGGGGGCCACCGGCAAGCCGCTGACGCCGGACATTACGCTGTCGCGCGGCACCGAGATCCTGAAGACGTTCATTCACTACGGCTCGCCCGCCGGCATGCCCAACTGGGGAACCTCGGGCGACATGACGCCGGAGGAAGTGGACCTGATGGCGCGCTACATCCAGCAGGAGCCACCGACCCCGCCCGAGTTCGGCCTGGCCCAGATGAAGGAGACGTGGAAGGTCATCGTCCTGCCCGACCAGCGCCCGAAGAAGAAGATGAACGACTGGGACATCGAGAACATCTTCTCGGTGACCTTGCGCGACGCGGGCGAGGTCGCGCTGATCGACGGCGCGTCCAAGGAGATCATCAACATCGTCAAGACCGGCTACGCGGTGCACATCTCGCGCGTCTCGGCCTCGGGGCGCTACCTGCTGGTGATCGGGCGCGACGCGCGCGTCAACCTGATCGACCTCTGGATGGAGAAGCCCGACAACGTCGCCGAGATCCGCGTGGGGCTGGAGGCGCGCTCCATCGAGACCTCCAAGGCCCCGGGCTTCGCCGACAAGTACGCGATCGCCGGGAACTACTGGCCGCCGCAGTACGTGATCATGGACGGCGACACGCTGGAGCCACTGAAGATCCAGGCCACGCGCGGCATGACGGTGGACACGCAGGAATACCATCCGGAGCCGCGGGTTGCCGCGATCGTGGCCAACCATGCCAAGCCGGAGTTCATCGTCAACGTGAAGGAGACCGGCAAGATCCTCCTCGTCGACTACACGGACATCCGCAACCTCAGGACGACCGAGATCGAGGCGGCGCGCTTCCTGCACGACGGCGGCTGGGACAGCACCGGGCGCTACTTCCTCGTCGCGGCCAACGAGTCGAACAAGATCGCGGTGGTGGACGGCAAGGAAGGCAAGCTCCAGGCGCTGATCGACGTGGGCCGGATCCCGCACCCCGGCCGGGGCGCCAACTTCGTGCACCCGAAGTACGGACCGGTCTGGGCGACGGGCCATCTCGGCGACGATTCGATCGCGCTGATCGGGACGGATCCCGAGAAGCATCCGCAGCATGCCTGGAAGGTCGTGCAGATGCTCAAGGGACAGGGCGGGGGCAACCTGTTCATCAAGACCCATCCGAAATCGAGGAACCTCTGGGTCGACACGCCGCTCAACCCCGATCCGAAGATCGCCCAGTCGGTGGCGGTGTTCGACCTCGACAATCTCGATGCGCCCCCCGAGGTGCTGCCCATCGGCGAATGGGCCGGCGTGTCCGAGGGCGCGAAGCGGATCACGCAGCCCGAGTACAACAAGGCGGGTGACGAGGTCTGGTTCTCGGTCTGGAGCGCCCGGGACCAGGAGTCCGCGATCGTGGTGGTCGACGACAGGACGCGCAAGCTTAAGGCCGTCATCAAGGACAAGCGCCTGATCACGCCGACGGGCAAGTTCAACGTGTACAACACGCAGCGAGACGTGTACTAGGCGGCGCCGTCGCGGGGCGGTGCATACGGGGCCGGCCGATCGAGCCGGCCCCGTTCGCGTTCGGGGGATGCGGACGGGTCCCGGCGGCGGGCCCCCGCGCGGCACGGCACAATAGGCCCCGCGTACGCGGAGAGGCAAGGAGACAGTCATGGAACAGGTCGAGACGATGCAGGGGACCGACTGGGCGGCACTCGCCGCCGAGCTCGAACAGATCCTCAGGCTGCGCAGCTTCCCGATCGGGATGAAGCTGTTCGAGACCGTGGAAGAGATGGAGGCGGTGCCGAAGATCCGCCGGCCCGACGCGATCCACACCACCGACCAGGTCGTCGCCCAGGCCGCCCGGCTCGGGCGCACGGTCGGGATCACCGCCGACGATCTCGTCGGGGCGCAGTGCCGCGCCGTCATCGGGCTGGGCGCCCAGGACGAGACCTGGCGCAGCGGCCGGTCGATGGTGGGCGTCTGGTACGCGACACCGGACGACGCGAGGGCGCACCAGGAGTCGATGCACGTGGTTCCGGAGGGCCGCTACCAGGCCCTCGCCGTCTCGCCGCTCGCGTCGGGTCGGCTCGATCCGCCCGACATCGCGTTGTTCTATGCCACGCCCGGCGCGATGATGTACTTCATCAACGGCCTGCAGTGGTCGGGCTACAAGCGCTTCGACTGGAGCGTCGTCGGCGAGTCGTCGTGCGCCGACTCCTGGGGCCGCGCGCTGGCGACGCGCACGCCGAGCCTGTCCATTCCCTGCTTCGCCGAGCGACGCTACGGCGGCGTGCTCGACGAGGAAATGCTGATGGCGCTGCCCCCCTCCTACATCGCCAAGGCGATCGCCGGCATGCGGGCGCTCGCGAAGAACGGCCTGCGCTATCCGTTCCCCCAGTACGGCATCGGACAGGACGTCCGCGCGGGCATGGCGGTGAGCTACCCGGACCGCGCGAAACGCTAGGGCGACGCGGCGGAAGGCGTCAGGGCTGCGCGACGGCCGGGATCGCCCTCCCCGCGCGCAGGCCCGCCTGCGCACCGACGGCCACCGCGCCGCCCGCCTCCCGCAGCATCGCGGCCATCCGCTCCAGCCCGGGCATCCTCGCCGCGCGCAGCCTCCCCAGGAGCTCGTCCACGACCGGATCGGCCGTGGCACGCAGGTGCTCGACCATGCCGGAGTAGGCCTCGAGCCGCGACCGGCGCAGCCAGTCCTGCAGCTCGGGCCGCCCGGCCCATCGCGCCTGGTTGCGCGCGGTCTGCAGGTGCATGCGCAGCCAGTCGAGCGGCACCTCCGGAACGGGCACCGGCTCGCATAGGGCGTTCTTCTCCTCCTCGTCGTCCAGGGTGGCCTCGAGGTGCGCGACGAAGGCCGCGCTGAAGGCCGGCGAGCAGCGCCGCACATACTGGGGCACGATGCGCGCGCCCTGGAACATCGGCTGCGAACCTTCGCGCGGCAGGCCGACGGCGCTGCAATGGATGTGCACGTGAGCGGTGGACGTGGCGATCGCGCCGTCGCCGAGCAGGATGCGATCGGTCTCGATGGAGCGCACGCGCCCCATGCGCACGACCCGCCGGATGCGGCGTAGCTGCGCCAGCTCGGCCTCGCTCACGCTGGCGCAGCGGTACATCGTCGGCTCGACGCCGGGGTCGATGCGCATGAGCAGCCGCCCGCGTTCGAGACGGTCGAAGAGGTCGCGCAGCGACGTGGCGTCCCGCGCCGCCTCGAGCTCGGCGACGGACGCCGCGAGCGCCTGCCGGCCGAAGGTTTCCGTCGGCTGGACGTTGGCGCGGTTGAGCAGCCACGCCTCGCGCGGCCGAATCCAGGTGATGGCATCGGGATCCACGCCGTTCTGCAGCAGCCACAGGGCGGTGTCCAGCGAGGTCTTGCCGCCGCCGACGATGACGTAGCCACTCGCCGGGCGTCGCCCCCCGCGGGCCAGCTCCGTGGGCGTCAGGCAGGTCGCTCCCGCGGCGACGCGAAAGCGTGGGCCGTGCGTCGCGGGCACCTGGGTGTCCGCGCGGGTCGCGTCGATCCAGCGCCGCCTCGCCACCAGGCGCCTGCGCCTGCCGTCCAGCAGCCCGTGGGCGACGCCGTCGTCGCCCACGTCGTGCATGGGCAGCCACGTCACGCGGCCCCCGGGCAGCAGTCGTTCTCGCAGCACGCGGTCGAAGTAGGCGCAGACCTCGGCGCCACTGGCGAGCTCGTGATGCCCCCGGTTGAATCCCACCCGGTCGATGCGCCCCTCGCCCAGCGGCAGCGAATTCACACCGTAGGTGGTCGACGGGCCATGCAGCCGCACGAAGGGATAGGCGTCGTTCCAGTGCCCTCCCGGGAAGGCACGGCGGTCCGCCAGTATCACGCTGGCGGACGTCTCGGCCACGAGGGCGTCGGCGAACCCCATGCCCACCGCGCCGGCACCGACGATCACGTAGTCCGCCTCCAGTGGGGATGCATTCGTCCCGCTCATCGCATTCTCCTTGGCGCCGCCCGCGCGGCGCGTGTCAGCCGCGCGTGACGAGAATCTCGAGGTACTCGCCCGGAACGACCAGGGAGTCGGGGCCGGCGACGTTCAGCTCGTCGAGCAGCGCCACCATCCCGCGCTCGAGCGAACGCGCGCCGTCCTCGTCGAGCGCCTCGAAGGCCTTGCGTGTCGGCCCGTACAGTCGCCGGAAGTCGTCGACGAAACGCGCGGCCGAGTAATGGCGGAACATGAAGTGTCGCCGCCGGCATTCGATCCGCGCCGCGTGGCTGCCGAAGAGCTCGACGATGTGCGGCTCGCTACCCCACAGCGAGGGCGGCCGCAAGCCGGCAGGGGGCGGCACGTGCGCGCCGATGACCTTGAACAGGCGCCCGATGAAGCCGGCGGGCGTCCAGTTCGCCATGGCGATGCGGCCTCCCGGACGGAGCACGCGCAGCATCTCGCCGGCGGCGCGCGCATGGTCGGGCGTGAATATGACGCCGAAGGTCGACATCACGACGTCGAAGCTGCCGTCGGGAAAGGGCAGCGCCTCCGCGTCGGCAAGCCGGAAATCGATCGTCAGTCCCTCGGCGTCGGCCCGGGCGCGCCCCCTGTCGAGCAGCGACTGCACGTAGTCGGTCGAGGTGACGATGGCGCGGCGCCTGGCGGCGGCGAGCGAGGCGTTGCCGTTGCCGGCCGCGACATCGAGGACCGACTCGCCGGCGCGCACGTCGGCCGCCTCGGCGAGCGTCTCGCCGACGATCTGCAGGGTGACGCCGATGGCGGCGTAGTCGCCGCTCTCCCAGGTGGACTGCTGCCGCCGCTTGATAGCGGCGAAATCGGGCGTGGTCCGTTCGGCCGTGGTGGTACTCATGTGAACCTCCTGCGGGTGGGGCGTCGCCGCCGGATGCGGCGACGGTTCCATCCTCCGCCCCGCTCGCCGTTGACGCTTTCCCTCGCGTCGTGCAGATTTGCCCGAGCGTCCGCCGATGGCGCCCCGAGCGTCCGGGCTCCCGGCCATGCGTACGGCACGCGCCTGGTCACGGGCGCCGTGCGAGGGGGATCCGATGAGCCACGACCCCTTGTCCGACGTCCTGCGCAGCGTGCGGCTGCGGGGCGCGATCTTCTACTACGTGAGCTTCAGCGGCGACTGGGCGGCCGAGACGCCGGGCTCGCGGGTCCTGGCGGACGCCCTGATGCCCGGCGCGGAACATGTCCTCGCCTACCACCTCATGGTCAGGGGCAGCGGCTGGGCCGCGGCGGACGGGCATGCGCCCGTGCGTTTCTCGAACGGCGACATCGTGATGTTCCCGCGGGGCGACGCCCATGTCCTGTCGAGCGCGCCGGGCCTGCGCGCCAGCGAGGACCACAGCGACTGGCGCTTCGTCACGCGCGACGATCCCAAACCGATCGCGGTCGCGTACCACCGCGGCGTGCTGCGTCCGGGGCTGGCGGGGCCGGCCGAGGAGGCGAACGCCGTCGTCGTCTGCGGCTTCGTGGCATGCGACCTGAAGCCGTTCAATCCGCTGATCGCGGCGCTGCCCGCGCAGATGCTCGCGCCGGCCGGGACGCTCGGTCCCTGGACGACGCAGCTGATCGACCAGGCGGTCGCCGAGTCCCGCGAGCACCGGCCCGGCAGCGCCGCGGTGCTCGAGCGCGCCAGCGAGTTCGTCTTCATCGATACGGCGCGCCGCTACCTCGAATCGCTGCCGCCGTCATCGTCTGGCTGGCTCGGCGCGCTGTGCGATCGCCATGTGGGCCGGGCCATCGCGCTGATGCACGAGCGGCCCGCCGAAGCGTGGAGCGTGGAGGAGCTCGGGCGGCAGGTGGGTCTCTCGCGGTCGGCGCTGCACGAGCGCTTCGTCGAGCTCACCGGCCAGGCGCCGATGCAGTACCTGGCCAACTGGCGCATCCAATTGGGCGCCGGGCTGCTGCGCCAGGGCGGCATGAAGGTCGCGGCGGTCGCGCAGGAGGTGGGCTACGAATCGGAGGCCGCCTTCGCGCGGGCCTTCAAGCGCCTGGTCGGCCAGCCGCCGGCCGCCTGGCGACGCGCCCAGGCCGACTAGATCCGCCGGCCCGACGCTCGCGCTCAGCGATCCTCGGGATTCGGCGCCGGCGGCAGTCCGGGCGGCGCCTCACCGCCGGCGCGCACGACGACCGGCTCGGGCCGCAGGAAGATGAACAGGGCCGAGCCCCCGAGGAACACCAGGACCATGGCGAGCACGACGGGCCGGTCGTGCAGGAGCAGGCTGCAGATCACCACGCTGCAGGCGAGCCCGACGTACGCCGCCTGCTTGGCGCGACGCGGGATGGCGCCCTGCTCCTGCCAGGTGCGAAGCGGCGGCCCGTAGACGGGATGGGCGAGCAGGCGGGCGCGCCATGCGGGGTGGCCCTTGCCGAAGGCCCATAGCGCGACGAGCAGGAAGGGCACCGTCGGCATGACCGGCACCAGGATGCCGACCAGCCCGAGCAGAAGGAAGAAGAGCCCCAGGATGCGCCAGAAGAGCGTGAGCGCGGCTTGCGTCATGGCGCAATCATAGCCTCGACGGCGGGCGCGGCGATGTGGCCACGCTGCCGGCAAGGGCGTCGGCCGACCGCTTCCCTCAACCGACCGCTTCCATGTGGTTGTCGAACGCGAGTGCCTTGCCCACGTCGGCAGCCGCGACGCGCGCGAGGCGCCAGCGCCCGTCCTCGCGCACGAAGCCCCGAACCTCGCCGGCGCCGCCGGTGGCGACGGCCAGGGTCCCCCGGGCGTCGATCGCGACGGCGCACGCATCGAGCATTGGCAGGCTTTCCTCCAGACGGTTCGCCTTCCAGTCCCAGAACACCAGCGCATTGCCGCGCGGCGAGCTGGCGATCGCGTGCCTTCCCGCGGCGGCGACGCGCACGCTGCCGACATAGCCCTGGAGGGCGACCCAGTCGCCCGGGGCGGCCTCGGGAAACGCGAGCGCGTCCTCGCCCCGATGGCGAGCGAGCAGTCCGCCGCCGGGACCGTCGCCCGCCTGCCCCTCGTGCTGGATCGCGACGAGTACCGTGCCGTCGGCGGCCACGTCGAGATGGCGGATGCCCTGGCGATGGTCGGGCGGCTCATAGCGGCCGAGCAGGCGGCCCGAGGCGATCTCCACGTAGTTGAGCGCCGGCCTCATGGCGTCGATGTCGAGGTTCTCGCGCGGTCGCGCGGGATGGGTGCGGATGCCGCCGATGGCGACGGCAAGGCTGCGGCCGTCGGGCATGAGCCGCAGTTCGTGCGGCCCGACGCCGTGCGCCGGGAACTCGCCCACGATGCGCCAGTCGTCGGTGGACCGTGCGACGATGACGCCTCGACCGGCCTCGTAGTCGTTCTCGGTGGTGAGCAGGTGGGACCCGTCGGCGGTGAATGCGCCGTGTCCGTAGAAGTGGCGTCCCCCGGCCGAGGAAAACGCGGCGACGAGCCGGCGCTCGGCGAGATCGACGACCCATGCCCGGGTGCCGGGCCGGCGCGCGAACACCACCACACGGTCCGGGCGGCCGGGATCCTGCGCGAAGCCGTGCGCCCGGGCATCGACCCGGATCCGCGCGAGCTCGGCGTACGCCGCGTCGTGCAGCACCAGCACGTGGGCGCCGTCGGCCTCGCGGGCGGCGACCACGTAGGCGGCGCGCTGGCGCGACGGCGCGCACCCGGGAAGCCCGGCCGCCAGGGGCAGGCCGAGCCCGCAGGCGAGCAGCCAGCGCCGGCCCGAGGAGCCGAGCGCCTGGCGCGGGAAGCGAAGGCGCGACGCGACGGCGCGTCGCGTTGCGGCGTCACGGTCGTTCCGGATGCGCATCAGTCGCCGTCCGAGAAGTTGAACGTGAGCGCCACGTCGAGCGCGGGCATGACGACGAGCTGCGCCTGGACCTCGAGGCTCCGCACCCGCTCGTAGAGCTCCGCCAGCCGCGCGCGACCCGCATCGTCGGTCGCGCCGTCGTGGATCGTCAGCCCGTCGGCATGCAGCTCGCGCGCCTTGTCGAGCGCGGCCGCGAGCAGCGTCTCGAACTCGACGGCCGCCGCCTCGGCCCCTCGCGCGGCAAGCAGGTCGTCGAGGCCGTAGCCGTCGCCGCCCGCCGACCAGACCGCGTGCACCGACTCGAGCGACACGAGCACCCGCTCCAGGGAAGCCCGGCTGCGCCACGAATGGGCGAGCCGCGGCCGAGGGGAGAACGCCTGGCCGCTCGGGCTGAACCCGATCGGCGCGCCGATCGCCGAATCCTTCAGCTCGACGAGCTGCTGCATCAGCAGGTTGCCGACCTGGTTGATGACGTTGTGCGGGGGCACCGCCGCGCTGCCGGCCGAGACGAACACCGAGTTCGCGCGGGTACCGCCGTCGGCGCCCTGCCGCCACAGCGCGCGCTGGCTGCGGGCGATGTCGGCGACATTGCCCGCGATGCCGACCACCAGGGCGCAGCGCCGGGCGCCCGCGGGACTGCCGGCGAAATCGATGGCGCTGCGGCCCTCGAACAGCAGCGTCTCGAGCGCCGGCAGGCCCTGGAGCTGGACCGGCTGGTTGGCGATCGCCGCGGCGTCGACGGGCTGGCCGGAGGCCAGCAGCTGTCCCACGCGCGTCGCGACCAGCTCGAGCCGCGCCTGCGGCCAGGCATCGACGCGAAGCGCCCGGTGCTGCTCGCTGGCCGGGCCGGTCTGCAGCCACCGGATCGGCTGCCAGGCCATCACCGCTTCCCGCCACGCGCGTTGCAGCGCCGCGAAGCCTTCCCCGTCCGGCGCCCCGCAGAAGGCCTGCGCGGCGGCGTGCAGCGCCTCGCCCCGGGCCGCGAACGCCTCGGAGGCGGGCAGGATGTAACGCGCGTAGAGATCGTCGACGAACCGCTGCTCGGCTTCGGCGATGCGGTCGGCCGCTGCCCGCGGCCCGGACCGGTCCGTCCCCGCTCCCGCCGGGGCAGGCGAGCGGTCGCAGGCGGCAAGGAGCAGGCCGGCCACCAGGGCGCAGGCCAGCATCCGGGAAGTGGTGCTTCGCTTCATCGTTTCCTCGAGTCTGCAGGATGTCGCGCCATCAGAGGGCACGCAGGTAGGCAAGCAGCGCGGCGCGCCCCGCCTCGTCCAGGCCGCGAAAGCGCTCCCGGGCAACGGCGGCCTCGCCACCGTGCCACAGGATGGCCTCGACGAGGTCGCGCGCCCGGCCGTCGTGCAGCAGGCCGCCCCGTTCGCGCACCGCCACGCCCACCAGCGGGGCGGTCCGCCATTCCGCGCCCGAAGCATCGCCCTCGCCGAGCTCGTCGGCGAGGCCTTCGCCCATGTCGTGCAGCAGCAGGTCGGAGTGCAGCACCACCCGCTCGCCATGGACGCCCGGCAGTGCGGGCACATGGCAGGCGGCGCAGCCCGTCGCCCGGAAGGCCCGCGCGCCCTCGTCCCGGTCCGCGCGACCGGCGACGCCGGGAGTCCCCGCATCGATGGGTGGCGCGAGCGAGGCGACATGCGCGACGAGGGCATCGAGGATCGCGTCGGGGATCTCGAAGGGGCCGTCGGGACCCGCGCCGCCGGGCGCGGCGGCGCAGTCGGCCTGGACGGGCGTGCACGACTCGTCCGGGAAATGACGGCTGGTGATGCCGAGATCGTCGCGCAGCGCCGCCGCGACCTGCAGGGCGAGGCTCGGCTGCGTCGCCTTGTGGCCGTACCGGCCGATGCGCCACCCTGGACCGTCCGGGGCGGGCAGGCGATGCGCCCTCCCGGAGATGCCGTCGCCGTCGGCATCGCCGGGATCCTCCAGCGCGAGCAGCGCGGCCTCCGCCACGCGCTCGATGCGCCCGGCTCCCTCGAGGGCCGGGGCGGCGCGCAGCGAGGCCAGCAGGCCCGGGGCGGGGTCGCCGTAGGCGAAGGATTCGATCCGGGGCACGGGCCGGCGCAGCAGGCGCAGCACGCCCGGTCCGTCGTCCACCTCCTCCTCCACATGCGCGATGCCCCAGCGGGCCTCGCCCGTCGCTCCCGCCGCGAGGCCCGGGATCCCCCGGCGCTGGATGGTGTCCCCGTACACGGGATCGGGCACGAAGGCCCCGCCGACGCGACGCCCGATGCGCAGGACCATGCGCGTGGGCGGCTCGCCGCCCTCGTCCGCCCGCACGCGAGCGGCAGGTCGATGGCAGCTCGCGCAGGCATGGGCGTTGTACAGCGGGCCCAGGCCGTCGCGCAGCGTCGTCGATGCCGGCGCGACGATCCAGGGGTCCTCGAAGAAGGAGCGGCCGACGTACAGACCGAGCGGCGGCAGGGTGTGGGCCGGCCGCACCGCGGGCGATGCGGTATCGAGACCGACCGCCGCCGGACGACGCTCGCCGGACGCGGCGAGCGCCAGGGCGATCGCGATCGCGGCGACGAGGCCCGCGCCGGGCAGGGCGCCCCGCGGCGCACCGGCCCAACCGCCTCGGGCGGGGGCGAAGCGGTTCCCGTTCACAGCGACTCCAGGAAGCGCAGCAGCTCGGTGCGCTCCTGCCGGTCGGCCCGGCGGAAGGCATCGCCCGCCGCGGCGCCCTCGCCGCCCGCTTCCGCGTGCCAGAGGATCGCCTCCTCGATAGTGCGGGCGCGACCGTCGTGAAGGAAGCCCGCCTTCGGATTGACCGCCTGCGCGAGGCCGAGGCCCCACAGGGGCGGCGTGCGCCATTCGGACGGGCTCGCGTCGCCCTCGCCCAGGCCGTC
>Ga0079224_100009432_pt1 | contig 13298 bp, 5 predicted proteins | sample Stecom2015_FD_80414 | JGI IMG/M metagenome (GOLD analysis project Ga0079224, IMG submission 80414) | Agricultural soil microbial communities from Utah to study Nitrogen management - Steer compost 2015 | ecosystem: Environmental > Terrestrial > Soil > Agricultural land | place: USA: Utah... | reverse complement strand
TCCTCCAAATAAGTATAAATGGACGTAAGGTTCATCCGGTAGTATAGTGGCAGCAGCACGTAGGCGATGATGATGAACCCCACGGCATTGCCGAGGATGAACTGGAAATACCCGAAGTCGCTGTTGCCCACAGCACCGGGCACGGAAATGAAGGTTACGCCCGAGAGGGCCGTGCCGATCATCCCGAATGCCACCATGTACCATTTGGCACTGCGGTTGGCCACGAAGAACGTGGCGTTATCGGCCGACTTGCGCGAGGTGAAGTAGGCCACGCCAAGCAACAGGCTGAAATAAACAACCAGAAAGATAAGGAGGACAGCAGGTGTCATGCAAAAATTTTTATGATTAATGGTCCGCTACACGTGAGTGCTCAATCGCCTTGCGCACGCTACCGTGTTTTTCGAGTAAGTCTGACGCGGTCTGCGCATCGATGCCGGTCTCTTCCATGATGATGCGAATACCCCGGCTGAACAGCTTATTATTGGTCAATTGCATATCGACCATTTTGTTTCCCTTTACACGGCCCAACTGGATCATCACCGTTGTGCTGATCATGTTGAGCACCAGTTTCTGTGCAGTGCCCGCTTTCATGCGGGTAGAACCGGTAACAAACTCCGGGCCCACGATGACCTCGATGGGATACGCAGCGGCCTCGGCTATAGACGTACCCGCGTTGCAGACAATACATCCCGTAACGAGTCCGGCAGCGTTGGCCTGCTTGATGGCGCCCAGCACGTAAGGTGTGCCACCGGACGCCGCGATACCCACCACCACGTCTTTGCTGTTGATACCGTGCTCCTGCAGGTCAATCCAGGCCTGCTCCATGTCGTCCTCGGCAAACTCCACGGCTTTGCGGATGGCGGTGTCGCCACCCGCGATAATGCCGATAATCCAGTCGTAAGGCACCCCGAAGGTAGGGGGGCACTCTGAAGCATCGAGGATGCCCAGCCGGCCGCTGGTACCGGCACCGATATAAAACAACCGTCCGCCCGCTTTCATCGACGCCACGGTCGCTTCGATGAGGCGCTCGATCTGGGGGATGGCCCGTTGTACGGCCAGTGGCACCGTCTGATCCTCATTATTGATGTTGACCAACAGCTCACCTACCGTCATCTGGTCCAAATTCTGATAATTCGATTCTTTCTCCGTCGTATTTGTCATCTCGCTCTCGTTGTTTTTATCGTAATGCCATACATTCGCTTTGGGCACCTAATTGGCGTTAAAGTAAAGAAAAAACGATTAGAAATTCTGGAAATAATTCGCCAATCCGTTTAAACACCTACTTTTCCGGCCGCGCCTCCTCACGCGCCTGATGTTCTTTTGCGGCCAACAGGTAAACCAGCGATGCCGTACCATCCAAGGTCGGTTCGTTGGTGCTGTAGTCGCCATAATCGTCGTGGTACACGGCCAAATCTGACTGGAATGGCGCATGCGCATCAGGCTTGGTCAGCCGGATACCGATCAGATTGTCAAATATGCTGCCAAAAACCGGGCCATCCACCAAGCCCCCATCAATCGGAAAGCTTTCCAGGTGGGTAAAGGCCGAGTGCGGATCTGTGGGCGTGTCGCCCCATGCCGGTAGGCCATACACCATGCTGGTGCCCCACGGATTGCAGCCGAAAAGCCAGTCGAAGTTGGCTTGCTCCAACTGCGCATAGGTATCATCGTGTGCCAGTTCGCGGTACCACTGGCACTGGATGGCAAAGGCAGCGGTAAGGTTGTTGCTGCACCAGATGAAGGGCACGCCGCGGTAAAATGCATTTTGGCGGGCACGTGCCCATACCTGCTCGATGCCCTGGCGGTAGTAGGCGATCACCTCGTCGCGCCGTCCGCCTTGCAGGTGCCTTGCCAGCTCACGGTGCCCCAAGTTGATGAAGGGATACCACTGGTAATGCGCCGCCGTGTCGTTCACCATCCAAGGCGTTACGGGCTCCTGCTCCGCGTAATTGAGGGCTTCCCTCAGGAAGCGCTCATCGCCGGTGGCCTGCCACTGCGTGGCTGCAGCGAGTGCCATGTCATCCACCCAGTTGTCTTCAGCATAGATGTACGGCGACTTCACCGAGGCGGTCTGTGTAACACCGGGCTTTTTTTTCGCAAAGCCATAGGCCGTGGCAGCTTTGCCGCGCAGCAATTGGGCATAGGGCAGGTCTACCTTTTTGAAAACCGCGCTTCCCAGATTGAAGGCACTGGTGAATTTGGCGGCCGTAGAGCTGGTGCCCGTGGTATGATTCATGAACTGGCCTCTTTGCTGCGGCTCGCCGCTCACAAAATATACCGGCCGTTCGTAGCCGCGGCCGTAGAAATCGTCCTCGCCCGGCATGCGCATACCGGCGTGGTCCCTGTCGTCTGCAATCTGGTTGAACAGCAGGTGGGGTTCAGGATGCATCTTCAGTAACCAATCCAGCCCCCATTTGGCTTCATCCAGCACGTCGGCCATGCCATTGCTTCCCTTCAGGCCATTCGCTTGTTTATCGTCTTCGAACACGTCGGGAAAATCACGGTAGGCAGCCAGGAGGTGATACGTTGCATTGGCCGAAGTGGTGGCATATTGCAGGTAGTCGGACGCATCGTGCCAGCCGCCCGCCACATCGATACGCGAACTATCGGGCAGGCCCGCAGCTGCGGCATACAGCGTAAAGCCATCGTGTGTATGGCAGCTATCCCGCAGGAAGGGGTTGAACAACGTGCGCTGCTGCCGCATGTAGCGAAGCGCGAAATCGGCCGCCCCCTCGTAAACACCGGCCGCAATTCGGAACTGGGGCGAGCGCGCACCATCCACTTCAAGGTAGTATGTGCCCGTATCGGCATGTGCCGAAAAATCGAGCCGGTAAGCGGTACGGAACGGTCCGTAGGCGCCGAAGTCTTTATCAGTACGCCCGGTGTATGCCGTTTCACCGGTTTGTGCATCGACTAGTGCAAACTTGCGGACGCGGCGCTTAGCTTTGCTGCCCAACACCGCTACCTTGATGCCCTGTGGTGTGTACCCCAGTAGGTTGATGCGTATCCACGCACGCTTCTCCGGGTCGCCATAGGCCAGGCAAACGACCCTGCCGTCCATGGTGCTGGCCACCAGCCGCCGCTTGCTGAGCGGCAGCATGGGGTTAACCATGGCATTGGATAATTTATATTGCCAAGCTACCGCGCCGCTTGCCGCGTCGAGGCCGCTCACCAGGCCCGAATGGCTGGGTACGAACACCTGGCCATCGTTGGCGGCGATGGCCGAAGGCGTAAGCTCGTAGGGCAGCTGCAGGGCCGACCGCCAGTCGATCTGCATCGTATCGGCCGTGGTGGAAACGCCCAGCACCTGGCCGTCCATCGTTTTCACATAAACGAGCGTACCATCTTCCGATAAGCCCATGGATTCGCGGACACGGATGCTGTCGATTTTCTTGCGCCATACTTCCGCGCCGGTGCGGGCATCCAACGCCGTCATATACCGATCGGGTGCCACGATAAATACGCGGCCATTGGCCCCCACGGGGTAGCAGGCTGCTGGAGACAGCATGCGGCTCGAAGCCCCGTTCGACCACTCCCATTTCAGCCGGCCATCAGCCGGGTCGAGCGCGTAGAAGCCGTTACCCCACGAACCGAAGTACAGCGTATTGTCATACAAGAGCGGTTTGCCTGATACGTAGCCCTTCACGGCGTTGAACGACCAGCGCAGCTTTCCGGACTTGATGTCGATGGCCCGGAACACGCCATCGGAGGCGCCGATGTAGGCAACACCTTTGTGTGTCAATGGCGAGCCCAGTACGGCCTTTTCGGTGGCGAAACGCCACCGCTCGGCACCTGTTTCGGCGTCCAGGCCGTAGATGTGGCGGTCGGTAGAACCCACCACCACGTAGTCTTTCCATACCGCGGGGGTGGAATACACCTTGCCGCCCGTTTGAAAGACCCATGCTTTGCGGCCGGTGTGCGCATCGAGCGCGTAAACCTGCCCCGCCGTATTGGCGGTAATCACAAGCTGCTTATAGGCTGCCAGCCCGGCACCGATATCGCTATCGTCTTGAAACGACCACAGCTCGCGCACGGCGGCATGCCGCGTGTTGACATCGTAGCTGGGCCGGTGATAGTAGCGGCGCTCTGATTGGAAGTGGTGGTTTACCAACGGGATGGTGGCCCAAGCGGGTTGGGTAGCCACGCCAGGGTTGCGCTCCTGGTAGGTCGCTTGCCCATTGCCGATGGTAACGATATTGTAGCCCCCCACGGTATCTTTGGCCCGCAGGTTTGACCGTCCCATGACACCGGGAATACCCTCAAAATTATATTCCCGGTTCTGGTGGCCGTGTCCGCAGAAAAAGAGCTGTACATTTCGGGTTTTTACGCGGTCGAGCGCTTCAAACCAGTTATTAAGCGACGAGTCTTGCGGGTAGTGGTTCACATAGATGAGCGGCATATCCACATCGGGATGGGCAGCAAAGAGTGAATCCATCCATACCAGGTTTTCGCGCGGCACCTGTCCGGGGCTCATCCGCATGTTGGGCCCGGAGTTGGTACCCACGAACAAATAGCCCTTATGCTCAAAGGCGAAGGTTTCGCCGACGAACACCTCGCGGAAGCTGTTGCCGCCGCTTTCGGACCAGTTGGTATCGTGGTTGCCCGGAATGACATACCACGGGATGGTGAGGCTGTCCAACAGCCGTTTGGCCAAGCGCAGCTCCTCATCGGAGCCGAACTCAGTGACGTCGCCCGATAGGATGACGAAGTCGAGACCGGGGTTGGCATTGATATCGGCTACCGTGCGCCGGAGGTCGTCCACGCCGGTGGCACTGCCCACATGCGTATCGGTGACATGCGCAAACTGGAAGGGCTGGGCATGTACGGCGAGCGCCGCAATAAACGCCAGCACCTTTAACAGCGCTATTGGTCTTAATAGGTATTGGAGTCTTTTAGCCGTCATGTACTCGTTTAATAAGGTCACCCTGTGCAGGGCGACCTTTCCATAAACAATTAAGTGGTGCGTATACATTGAAACGTGCTAATCCCAGCCCTTGGTTTGGGTAAGGGTGTAGCCTTTCTCCATATATTCGACAATCTGCGATTGCCCTACCGGCGACAGATACACCTCGTCTCCAAACTCATTGCGGTTAGACGCATTCTGGATCACGAAATACCCCACCATATCCGCCGCGTTGTTTCCATTGTACGTGACCACCGTACCATCTTCCTTTTTTACCTGCAGCACATCCACGTAGCTTTCTTGGATATAGGCTGGCACCTCCTGCTGTACATCCACCCATGGACCGAGGAATCGGTCTGCGTCTTGGCTGAAATCCATGTATTCGATTTTTTTCCAGCGCTTGATATCTAGCAGGCGGCTATGCTCAAAGAAAAATTCCATGCGACGCTCGCGCCGAATCTCCCACATCAGCGGCGACACGTCGGCGTCGCGATCGGGGTCGTTGGGAAGTGAAGCGAGCTGCATCGGGGCGGTTTTGGTAACGCCCTTGGCGATAGCCACCTCATCCAGCGGCCGGCTGCGTATGGCATTAATGGATGCATCGATATCCGCTTGGGTAACTGCCGCACCACCGAAATGCTCTGCCAATACGGCTTTCGCCTCGATCCAGTTGAGCACGGGCTCCGCAAGCCGCATCACGGGGGCATCATTGGTGTTGGTATTGCTTCCCCACTCGGGCGGATAGCCCTGACCGATGTAGGTCATTGCCTCGCGCGAGGCAAACTTGAACGTATAAAATAACGACGCCGAAGCCGGAAGCGGCCGTTCGAAGAACGTTGCTTCGAAGCGGGGATCACGCGTTACGGCCAAATCGGCGATAGAGAAGCTGGATGCATCGGCTACCGATGAGCTTTGCCAAACGTCGCCATCGGTACAGATAAAGGACTTTATCATATCCAGGTTGGCGCCAACCGGCTGACCTTCGGTGCCGTTGTTATACGATCCGATATGGTGCGTAATGCCCAAGCCGGCATCGTACGTACGCCACATCATCACCTCGGGGTTGCCCGCAAGGTCTTCGGAGGCGAATAGGCTTTTAAAGTCGCTCGTGAAGGAATAAGGACCACTCATGGCGAATGCTGCACTTTCTACCGCAAATTCCAGGTATTTCTGTGCGCGCGTGGCATCCAACCCATGGTAATGCTGGAAAGTTCCCTCAAACAGCATAAACCGCGATATGAATGCGGCAGCAATGTACTTATTGAGTTTTTGCTCGCCGTCATCAGCCCGCATGTTTTCCATAACGAACTTAAAATCGTTATATACGGCATCCATTACCACGCCCCGGTCGTCGCGATCCTTGAACAGTTCGTCCCAAGCATCATCCAACACCACATGGTCGTAATACGGCACATCGCCGAACACACTAACCAATCGGCTATACTCGAACCCCCGGAAAAAGCGGGCTACCGCCATCCAGTGGTTAAAGGCTTCCGGCGACAGGTTGGGCTGTGCAACATTTTGCAGGCGATCGATAAATATATTTGCCTTACGCACCCACGCGAAGTTCCACGTCGGCCCGGCATATTGGGTTAACCAAGCGGCACCTTCACTGGCCGAGCCCCTGCTGGAGGGCACACTGCTCTCGAAGTGGCTCTGCACATTCCGGCCTGTCAGATCGTCGGAAAAGGTGTACCCCCGTACCGGCGTATAGTCGACGCCCCAAGCACTATTATAGCCTACGAAATAGTTGGTGTAAAATCCATTGGCAAATAAGTCAATGTCTGTTTCATTACGCCAGAAGTTATCGTCTACCGGTTGCGTCAAAGGCGGCCGATCCAAGACTTCTTCACTACACGCAGCTACAAGTAGCGATACCGCGCATGCACTGTATATCAATTTCTTTAGAAGTTTCATCGTATTTGATTTTAGAAGTTCAACTGAACACCAAAGGAAACACTCTTGAACGCCGGCACACCCACGCCCGTGCGGCTCAAATTGTAATTGGATAGATTCCACATCGAGTACCCGCTGATAGCCTCCGGATCGATGGGTAGCCCGTTGAGGTTATCCCAGGTCACCATGTTTTCGAGCGAAGCATATACCCGAAGTGTATTGACGCCCACCCGATTGAGCAACGAGGCGGGCAAGGAGTAACCCAACATAATGTTTTTGATACGGAGATAAGACATATCAAGGAGATACTTCGACTGCACCTGCATATTATTTCCGGAATTACCTCCGGCCATGTTATAAGCAGCCGGGTAATAGGCATCGGTATTATCTTCGGTCCAATAGTCGTCTGCTATAGCGGCAGGCATCGCACCGTCTGACGTATGGAAGCCGGGGATAGCCAAGTTACCTCCGCCCCACATCTGTCGGCTTCCGACTCCTTGGAAAAAGATGGCAAAATCAAAGCCTTTGAAATCGGCTCCGAGGCGGAGCCCGTATTGGTAGCGCGGCGTCTCATTACCGATCACCTCCAAATCACCATGGTCATCGAGCAGCGAGTTGCCATTGTCCAGCTCCCCGTCTCCGTTGAGGTCGACAAACTTAACATCTCCAGGGCCGAAGAAGAAATCGGGGCTGTTCTGCAAGAACGCTTGGTAAACCGGCTTTTCCCCGTTAGGACCGGGCTTCAATTTATAAGCCTTACGGCCAGCATACTTTATACTCTCGGCCTCCGTAAGGGTTATCTGTATGGGGTCGCCATTGGCGTCCAACTCGAAATCGTCCTTCTGGTAGAGCCTGTCGGTACGGTACCCCCAAATTTCGCCAAACGTCTTGCCGACGTAGTAGCTGTTCACCCCTTGGGTCGTCCCGTAAGCGGTAATTGTTGATACTGCATCGGAGATATTGCCTCGGAAGTTGATGCCCAAGCCGTTGTCAAACCGATGGTTGAAATCAACCGCAATCTCCCAACCCTCGGTACGTAGAGAGCCATAGTTACTGCGCGGCGCTCCCGTGCCGAATGTAAGTGGAACCCCCTCGGCCGGAACAATCATGTTTTCCGTATCGCGACGGTACCAATCGAACACCAAACCAAACCGGTTATTGAAGAAACGCGCATCCAAACCAAAATCCAACGTAGTGATATCCTGCCATGTAATCGCAGCCGATACCGCAGTGGGTGTTCCCACGTAATTTACGCGAGTACCGTCGCTGCCAATCCAGGTGGACTGCCCGGTAGACATGGTCGGAATGTACAAGCTATTCGGCACTGTCTGGTCACCGATTGAACCCCATGAACCCCGGAATTTTATCAAATCGAGCCACGCACGCGTGCTCTCCATAAACGGCTCTTCGCTCAGCACCCAGCCGGCCGAGAACGATGGGAACCACCGCCATTTAAGGTCTGTTGGGAACTTGGAAGAGCCATCATACCGGAGGTTTCCCTCGAAAAGGTATTTGTTTCGGTACGCATAGTTCACGCGGCCAAAATATCCCAATTGCGACTCCCAATAGGTGCCGCCGCCGCCCGTCCACGTGCCGATACCGTAACCGAATTGCGGGTTGACGATGTCGGTAAGGTTAGTGACCTGCGTATAATGGTCGGACCAATCGTCAGTTATGCGGTTCAACCCCAGCATGAACTTGAAATGATGGTCGTTTTCCAAATCCAGATTGTAGGTGGTGAAGGCGTTGACCGTATGCTTGTAGGTGTTTTGCGAAAGCTTGTAGATGTGGTCGGGGTTGGAGCCCGGTGCCGTATATGTATGCGAAAGCAAATCGTATGCCGGCATAGCACCATCACCGGGGCCCGGAACCACCTCGCCCGCCTCATTGACGTAAACCGGATTCCCTGCCTCATCGACGCGGGCGATGGGTGCAATCCACGAGTCTCGCGCCGTGTATTTCGTGCCTGGCCGGTCCCATATATGCTCTTCATTAGCGTAGGTGTAATCAACGTCTACCGTCCAGTTCTCCGTCAGTTTCAGTGTACCCCCTAAGTTCAAGTTCATGTACTTGTGCAGTAAGCTGGCGGTGTTGGCAGCCGCGACTTCACTCGCCGGGCTGCGGATGGGATCGCCGTTCTCATCGTTACCCAGCGGATATAAAGGACTCCACCGGAATAAGTATAGCCAAGGGTCAGCAGTCGTCGAATTAGTTACGTAAGGATATTGTTTGTTCCGTTCGGAGTAGAGCGCCCCGGCACGCGCCGTGAAGTACTTATTGATTTCACTGGTTACTTTCACGGAGGCATTATACCTCGTAAACTGGTCTTTCTTGGCCTGTTTCATCATGCCGCTTTGGTCAAGCGCCGCCAAACCGATATTGTAAGAGGTCTTGCCGCTTGTGCCACCCAAGGAAAGATTGTGCTGCTGGGTGGGGGCCCATTCGCGGACCATCATCTCATAGGGATCATATACACGTACACCGTATTTGAAGGGTCCGGCAGGGTCGAAATACCAATCACGGCCATATACGGTCGGGTCATTGGCCCCGATGGTACCCCCGTATTTTTCCTGCCACTCGACCGCACGTTTATAGCTTTCGCGGTTAATCTTATAGAATGCCCCTGTAACCGAAGCATCAACGCGCTCCATGGCGTCCAGGGAATATTTCAGGCCATTCACCCCTGCCATTTCCAAATCTTTCCAAGGATTCTGGTATGAAAAATTATTGGAATAGTTGATTTGCGGTTCCTCGGTACCGGTGCCCGACTTCGTAGTAATCAAAATGACGCCGAACGCCGCCTTCGATCCATAGATTGACGCGGCAGCCGCATCCTTCAATACGGTAATGGACTCGACATCTTGCGGGTTGATCAATTGGATGCTCGGAATCTCGACGTTGTCGAGAAGGATCAGTGGTGAAGAGCCGCCATAGATCGAGCCGATAGCACCTCTAATTTTAATCAACGGGTCGGAACCGACCTCTCCACTTGGAATACTGACACTGAGACCGGGCGTGACCCCTTGGATGGCCCGGCCTACGTCGGCAATTGGCCTTGATTCTAAGGTTTCTTTGGTACTGATGGTCGAAACCGCGCCCGTGAGGTTGCCCCGCCGTTGTGTGCCGTAGCCCACCACCACTACCTCATCGATGCTCCGATCTGCAGGTTGCAGTGTTACCGCCAGGGTTGCGGAGGTTACCTCTATGTCCTGCGGCCTGAATCCGATCATGGAGAAGTGCAAGGTGCTGCCTGTAGCGGCAGCAATGGAAAAATTACCGTTTTCGTCTGTACTGGTAGCCCCTTGGCCACCGACAACCGAAACACTGACGCCTGGCAACGGCCCTTCCGGCCCCCTTACCGTTCCCCTAACCGTTTGCTGCATGGACGCGTCAGGTAGACTTACTGGAATTGCGTCCGTCGCTTCCGAACGGTCGAGCATCGCTTTCGCCCCGGTTGAACCGACGGACCAAAGCAGCATACTCAGCGCAATCATCATCGAGAATCGTACTAGTTTTCTCATTTTTTTAGCGTTTAGTTAGTTAGTTAATGTGATGTATGTTAGGCCTGAAAAAATTATTCAAAATCAGGATACAACAAATATTGCTTCCGCATGGTCTTATACGCCGCCAGGTCAGCCGCCCATGATTCGCGAATCTGGGCTTCGCTCTGCCCGGCAATAATCTGCTTGCGCAATTCGTCGGTGCCGGCAAGTTTGTCGAAAAACTCGGGGCGCGCGAAAAATGTGTCTTTGAATGGCGCTTTCTCGTAGAAATCGATTAAATACTTCAACGTAAAGGTCTGCGCTTGCGGATCTAGTTCACGCAAATCCAAGCCGTAGCATAAATTACCCTGCTGTTCCACATGGGCGGCCATACCGGGCCGCATACCGGGCGTGAACGTGAAGTCGCCAAATACCGAATCGGGATAGCCCAATACCTGGAAGGGCCAATCCGTGCCGCGACCTACGCTGATGTCGGTGCCTTCAAAGAGGCATAACGACATATATAGGCGCACGGAGAGTTGGTTGGGGAGGCTGGGTGAAGGGATAACCGGTAGTTCATAGGGCATGCTGTGGTCGTAGTTCTGCACCGTGATGACTTCAAGGTCGCACTGCGCACCACCTTCGAGCCAACCTTCGCCATTGATCATCTTGGCCAACTCACCCACGGTGAGGCCATGGATCATCGCAATCGGGTGGTAGCTTACGTTCGATTGGAATTGATCATCGTTACGAACCGGCCCGTCCACCTGGTCGCCATTCGGGTTGGGGCGATCCAATACAATCAACTCCGTCCCATTGTTTACACACAGCTGCATCACGCGGTGCATCGAGGTGATGTAGGTGTAAAAGCGCGCACCAACGTCCTGTAAGTCAAACAGCATCACATCCACCGATCCGACGATGGAGTCGGCCTTTTCGTTCCTTCCATACAGCGAATACAACGGGAGGCCAGTTTCTTCATCGACCTCGTTCGACACTTTCTCTCCACGCTCGATGTTGCCCCGGAATCCGTGCTCGGGCGCAAACGCAAATTGTAAGTCCACCCCCTCTTCCAACAATACGTCCACCAGATGACGGTCGCCCACCACTGACGTCTGGTTTCCCATCAAACCTACCCTCTTGCCGGCAAGTAATGGCAAGTAACGGTCGAGTTGCTCGGCGCCGGTGCGGAGGGCCATGTCATTGCCAACAGCATCAGCCTGATGACCATTCCCTTGCTGCGCACTGCCGCCACATGCCAATACTGCCATCAAAGGAACTAATACCGAAGCGAAGAACCACCTCCGTGGCGCGCTGCTTTTATTCGTCGAAAACAAACACATACGTCATTTTTAAGGCCTACATACAATGTTAAGGAAAAAATTTTTAAAAGTTGCATGTTTTTGCATGATTTTTTTATACAAACATGCAAAAACACAATTTCGCACATATACGGCGAATATTTAAAATCCTCATAACAAAATATTTATATCATACCGCCACCGCTTAGCTTTATACGATGCGACAATCGGATTGCGAGTTTATGCAACTCTATACGGCTTTAAACGAAAGAAGCCTGCATCCGATGAATGCAAGCTTCCTTAACCTTTTTCGCTACAAACCGCTAAGGCCTATCCCACCATACCGGTTCATTCAGATAGGTCGGTTGGTCGGCGTTCTCGTTGGCGGCCATTACCTGGTCGAAGTTGAAATTGATCTCGTAGCTCGCTACGGCAAACCGCCTCGGCCAATCGGTCGCTGTAGGGTACGCCAGTGTATAGACATGCGACGGGCGGTTAAAGCCTTTGTAAACCCCTTCAGCCTCGTTATAATTGCCCGACCCGTCGGTACAGAAATCCATACGCCGTAAATCGACCCATAATTCGGGTGAATACGAAAGGGCGATGTATTTCTGGATCATGATATGGCTAAGGGTCAGGTCGCCCGCGTTTTGGACAACAGAAGTACTGCCCAGGTATTCGTCAATCGTACCGGCATCGATACCCATGATATTCATGTGCGACCGCATGCCGGCCTTGTAGGCATCCAGCGCCTCGGCCGGTTGCCCTAGCCGGAAATACACCTCGGCTTCTATGAAGCGGGCTTCAGCATTGGTAAACAGCAGCCCCTTCGAATCTTTCTGCGTGTACCATGTGCCGGTCTTCGTCATTTCCCCCTCCAGGGTGGGCGATATCGGATCGCGCCGCAGCTGCACGTACTGCTCGTCGGAAGCCGATGGGCCTGTCTTCGGCAAGTCCGACTGCATATCCACACCGATGCTCCGAACGAATTCCCCGTCGATCAAGGCACTTGGAATGAGCAGATCGGTCCGCGGATCTTCCATATCGTTGCTGCCCGTCGGCGCACCCGTATAGTTGTTGGTGATGTAATCGTAATACAATTTAGTAATGCGCGAAGCACTGTTGTTCTGGTACTGCAGTGACGCTTTCGACACCGATGCCGTTGTTTCCGTTTCATCTACATATTGCAGGATGGTACTTTGTTCGTCCGTTTGCGGCCCATTGGCTAACGCCGCTAATACCGCCTGTGGATCGTAACGCTCCAGTTTGGATGTATGGTTCAGGAAACGCGCCTTCAGCCCGTAAGCCAGCCGGATCCAATTATCCACATTCCCGCCATTGAAGATATCGCCCTCCGACAGGTCTGCGGCACCCACTTCCTGGGTCTTACCGAGATCAACAATCGCTTCATCCAGAAGGGCCAGCACCTGTGTCTGGATGTATTCGCCATCATCGAAACTCGGGGTAATATTGGCAGGGTCGTCAAAATCATCATACGGCATCATGCCGTAGAAATCGGCCAGCGCCCCGAAGCCCCATGCCTTGATGATTTTGGCTACACCGATATAGTGGTAAGCGCCAAGTTCTTCAGCCTTTTCAATTAATGGCTGGATATTAACGGCCGCGTTCACGTACCACGCCTGCCAGGGCCAGTTGGCACTGGACTGATTGGAGTACCAACGGGTCAATGCCCAGTTGGTGCTCGTGGCGCTGTAGGTA
>Ga0079224_100009431_pt1 | contig 13298 bp, 13 predicted proteins | sample Stecom2015_FD_80414 | JGI IMG/M metagenome (GOLD analysis project Ga0079224, IMG submission 80414) | Agricultural soil microbial communities from Utah to study Nitrogen management - Steer compost 2015 | ecosystem: Environmental > Terrestrial > Soil > Agricultural land | place: USA: Utah... | reverse complement strand
GCAATTAGTGAGGGGACGGGAGCGCTGGCTTACGGCCGGGCCGGCGGGACCGTTTCGGTGCGGCGTTCCACCGCAGCGAAATTGAGGCGGAGAAAGTGCACCAGGGCCCAGATCTCTTCGTCGGAGTAGGCTTGGCCGAAGGCGGGCATGCCGGTGCCGGGGGAGCCGTGGCGGATGATGTAGTAGGTGGCGCCGGGCTCCATCTCGGCAAAGGCAGGGTGGGTGAAGTCCACCGGCGGGGGATTGAGGGTGCGGGCCACGGGGACGTTGGCGTCGCCCTGGGGGCCGTGGCAGACCGCGCACTGGCTGCCAAAGATGCTGCGGGCGCGGTTGAGGACTTGGGGCGTGGGTTCCACGGGATTGGCCATGGCCCGCTCGTCGGGCGGCACCATCTCCCGCAGGCGCGCCAGCTGGGCCGCGGTGTCAGGGGCACCGGTGCCCCCGTCAAACAGGTCTTCGTCCAGCCCGGGCACGTCGCCGGCAAAGTCCTGGCCTGGGGCCCCAGGGGGCATGAAAAACACCAGCCACGCGGTGATGAGGGCCAGCGCGGTGGCCAAGGCCGCCCACACCGGCGCCGGCAGCAGGGGCCGGGACGGCGGGCGCCCTTGGGCATCCCCATGGGCCTTGGCATCCCGATCCATGATCGTGCCTCCGATCCAGGGCAATGGAGCCTTGCCTGGGCGGCCGCCGGGAGGACGCCGGCGGGCGTGCGGCCGTCCTCCAGCGGCGCCGCCACCGGCCTGTAAGATGCCTCCGCCGGGGACGTCTTATGCACCTGGCGGGACCATGCAGGGCCGGGGAACCGCGGGCGGGGCGCGCGCATAAAGCCGGCCGCCTTCGTGCAACGTAGGTGCCAGGGTATGCCATTCCCGGTGGAACACCGGACGAAGGGAATCCACCGGACAAAGGGTGAACGCGGCCATGCAGGAGAGGGAAGCCGGCCGGCAGCCGGCCGACAGCCATGAGGTGCCCATCGCCGGGACCACCGCCGCGCCGTCGGGCGGGGGCGGCGCCGCGGCAGGAACGGTGCGCACGCCCCTTGGGACCATGGTCCTCGTCCTGATCTACGCGGCGGCCACCGTCGTCCTCTGGGCCTACGTCTATTACCACATGTTGCGCTATGGCGGTGGCCTGGGTGGACATTGACCGCTACGAACGCCTGTGGATCGTGCTCAGCGCAGCGGTGCTGCTGGCGTTGATGCTGGTGCTGGCCTACAGCATCTGGGGGCTGGACATCCGCCTCATCGGCGATGCGGGACAGGTGGACCCGGCCACGGTGACCCAGCGGCCGCCCTTTGATCAGCCGGGGGTGTATGAGGAAGGGCCGGGGAAGTACCGGGTGGTGATGGTGGCCCGGGCGTGGTCCTTCCAGCCCGCCGAAGTGCGCATCCCCGCCGGCGCCGACGTGACCTTTCAGGTGACCAGCCTTGACGTCATCCACGGCTTCCGGGTGCCCTACACCACCATCAACCAGATGCTGGTGCCGGGCCAGGTGTCGGAGATCCAGTACCGGTTTACCGAACCCGGTGAGCACGTGCTATTGTGCCACGAGTACTGCGGCGTCGGCCACCACATCATGGAAGGGAGAATCATCGTTGAACCTGCAGCCACCGCCGGTCGCTGAGCCGGGCACCGGGCCGGTCCCCGGCCTGGAGGAGATCTACAGGGCTGACAGTCTCCACATCCGGATCATGATCTACACCAGCTTTGTCCTCCTGGCCATAGGGGGCTTTTTCGGGACGCTGCAGGCCCTGGACAAGTTTCAGGTCGATCTCTACCGGTTTCTGCCCGGCAACCTGCAGCTGTACTACACCGGCCTGACGGCCCACGGCGTCGTGCTGGCGCTGCTGTTTACCGGCACTTTCATCATCGGCTTTCTGTCCCTGGCCCTGGTGCACGGGCTGCGCAGGCCCTTGGCGGACCGGGGGCTCGCATGGGCTACGGTGGCCGTGGCCCTCACCGGCGCCCTGGCCCTCTTGATCACCATTTTTCGCAACCAGGCCACGGTGCTGTTTACTTTTTACGCGCCCTTGCAGGCCCACCCGGGCTTTTACGCGGGCTTGGTGCTGGTGGCCCTGGCCACGTGGATGGCGGCGTTGAACGGGTGGGTCACGTGGCGGGCGTGGAAGCGGGACCACCCCAACGAGCGCACGCCTCTGATGGCCTTTGCGGCTTTGGCCACGTGGGCCATGTGGTTCTTGGCCTCCCTGGGGCTGGCGGTGGCGCTGTTGGTGTACCTCTTGCCGTGGTCCATGGGGCAGCAGGCCCAGGTGAACCCGCTGCTGACCCGGGCCCTGTTTTGGTTTACGGGGCATCCCCTGGTCTACTTTTGGCTGTTGCCGGCCTACGTGTCCTGGTACACCATGCTGCCGGCCCAGGTGGGCGGGCGGCTCTTTAGCGAGTCCTTGTCCAGGCTGGTATTCCTGCTGTTCGTGGTCCTCGCGACCCCTACGGGTCTGCACCATATGTACACCGACCCCGGCGTGGCCCACGGGTACAAGGTGCTCCACGGCGTCATGACCTACGCCGTCATTTTCCCCAGCCTCGTTACGGCCTTCACGGTGGTCGCGTCGGTGGAGGAGGGGGCCCGGCGGCGGGGCGGGCGGGGCTACATCATGTGGCTCTTGGCCTTGCCGTGGCTGTCCAACCCGTCGGTGGCGGGGCAGCTGTTGGGGATGCTGATCTTTGCCACCGGCGGCATCACGGGCCTCATCAACTCGTCCCTGAACATGAACTTGATCGTCCACAACACCTTGTGGGTGGTGGGCCACCTGCACACCCAGGTGGCCGGCGCGGTCACCTTGACCTTCATGGCCATCAGCTACTGGCTGGTGCCGCTGTTGTCGGGGCGGCAGCTGTGGGGGCGCCGGTGGGCGGTGCTGCAGGTGTGGAGCTGGTTTTTCGGCACCGCGATCATGGCCCGGGGCATGCATTGGATGGGGCTGGCCAGCACGCCCCGGCGCACGTTTTTGACCCATGCGCCCTACGCGGACCTGTTTGGGGAGTGGTACTGGGGCGGCGCGCTGACGGCCGCGGGCGGGGTCATCCTGCTTTTGTCGGGCGGCTTGTTCCTGTTGGTGATGGCGCGCACGGCCTTGGGAGCCCGGCGCACAGAGCCCATGGCGGTGCCCGAGGCGCAGCCGCTGCACCATCCCGTCATCATCCCCCGATGGCTGGACCGGATCAGCCCCTGGTTTGCTCTGGGCTTGGCCCTGGCCGCCGCAGCCTGGGTGCCGTCCCTGTGGCGCATGGCCGTCCATTACCCGCAAGTGACCGGTTTTCAGCTCTGGTAGCCGCGGTTTCCCCGCGTCGGGGGCCAGGGGCCAGGAGTTGGCCCAGGGCGTCAAGAAGCTTTCCGTGGTGCAGGGCGCCGGAGGCCTTGGGCAGCCGGGCCCACCGGCGGGCCCGCCCGGGGCAACAGGGGGCCCCAGGGGGCGCACGACGGAGGAGCCGACGACGCGATGGAAACGGCACTGCGGCTCAAGGACTTGATCACGGTCTGGCTTATCGCGGGCAACGGCTTGCTGGCGTTGTGGGCGCTGGCATTGTACTGGCGGCGGCGGGCGCCGGAGCGCCTCTTTTTCCAGGCGCTGGTCTTTTTCCAGCTGCTCATCGGCGTTCAGGTGATTTTAGGGATCTCCTTGTTGGCCATGGGCGTGCCGCCCAATTCCGGGCACCTGTTGTACGGCGTGCTCAACGCCCTCTTGGCCGTGGGCCGGGTGGGGTCCCACACCCGGCTGGTGGCCATGGGGGCGTCGGGGCTTTTGTGGCACGGCTTTTTGGCCCTCTTGGCCATCGCGCTGGTGGCCCGGTCCCTGGTCACCGCTGCCTATTGACCTAGGCGCTCCCGAAACCTCGCGCCTTGGATGCCGGCGGCCGCACCTTGCCTTCGCCGCGGCGGCCCGCCGTTACCGCCAGTTGACGTCCCGCATGCACTCGGGGCACGGCACGTAGTGCTCCAGCTCGATCATGAGCTTGGCGGTTTCTTCGTCAGGGATCGGGATCTGGTCGTCGGCGGAGGCGCAGTGCCGGCCGCACTGGGCCGTCTGGGCCTCGGTGTCGTGGATGACCCGGGTGCGCTCGTTGGCCACAAACATCAAGCGGTCCCCCCTTCGCGGCGCGTGTTAGTATGCCGCGGCGGGGGGACCGTCATGTCTGTACCGCCCTTTGCCAGGTCTTGCACCGGCATGGCGCGGCGTCAGATGTGGATGGCCGCGCCCATGGCGGCCAGGGCTGCCTCCTTGACGCTTTCAGACAAAGTGGGATGGGCGTGGACGGTGGCGGCCACGTCGTGCAAGGTGGCTTCGATGGTTTGCCCCAGGCCGATTTCGGCGATGAGCTCCGAGGCTTCGGGCCCGATGGCGTGCATGCCTAAAATTTCGTCGTACTGGCTTTCCGCGACGATCTTGATGAAGCCGTCGGTGCGGCCCGTGGCCACAGCCAGGCCGTTGGCCCGCAAGGGGAAGATGCCCACCTTGACGTCGTAGCCCGCTTCCCGGGCTTGGGCTTCGGTCAGGCCCACCGACGCCACCTGGGGGTGGCAGTAGGTGGCCCGGGGCATCTTCTTGTAATCCAAGGCCCGCACCGGTTGGCCGGCGATGGCTTCGGCGGCCACCACGCCCTGCTCGGAGGCCACGTGGGCCAACAGCGGCGGCCCCGTGCAGTCGCCGATGGCGTAGATGCCGGGCACGTTGGTTTCCATGCGCTCGTTGACGGGGATAAAGCTCCGTTCCACCTGGACGCCGACGGTTTCCAGGCCCAGGTCTTCGGTGTTGCCGATGACGCCGATGGCCACCAGCACCGCGTCGGCCTGGAGGACCTGCTCGCCGTCGCCGCCGGTGACCCGGACCGTGACGCCGCTGGCGGTCTTGTCCACGCCGGCCACGCTATGGCCCGCCAGCACCTTGATGCCCCGCTTCTCAAAGATCTTGGTCAGCTCCTGGCTGATTTCGGGCTCTTCCGCGGGCAAGATCTGGGGCAGCGCTTCCACCAGCGTCACGTCGACGCCAAAGGAGTTGAAGATGGAGGCAAACTCCACGCCGATGGCGCCCGCGCCGATGATGACCATGGACTGGGGCAGTTCGGTCAGGGCCAGGGCTTCCCGGCTGGTCAGCACCCGCTGGCCGTCGGGCTCCAGGCCCGGCAGGCTGCGGGGCCGCGCGCCGGTGGCCAGCACGATGTGCTGGGCCGTGATGGCAGGACCGCCGGTGATGGACACCTGGCCCGGGCCGGTGAGGCGGGCGTGGCCCTGGTAAACGGTGACCCCGTTGGAGCGCATCAAGTATTCGACGCCTTTGCGCAGCCGGTCGGCGGCCCGCCGGCTGTTCTTGTGGGCGCCGGCGTAGTTGGGCCGCACGTTGTCCACTTCGATGCCAAAGGTCGCGGCCCGCCGGATCTCATCCAGCAGGCCCGCGCTGTAGAGCAGCGCCTTGGTGGGGATGCAGCCCCAGTTGAGGCAGATGCCGCCCAGGGCGTCTTTTTCGATGAGTCCCACGCTCAAACCCAGCTGGCGGGCGCGGATGGCGCATACGTAGCCCCCCGGACCGCCGCCGATGATAACCACGTCGTGGCGGGCACCTTGGCCGTTGCTCACAAGGTTCACCCTCTCCGTGCAAAGGTTTGCCGGTCGGCGCAGGCCATGGCCTGCGCCGACCGGGCCTAGCGTCCGCCGGCCTTAGAGGAGGAGGCGCAGCGGGTTTTCCAAGATGGCCTTGAGGTCTTGGAGGAACTGGGCCACCTGGGCGCCGTCGGTCACCCGGTGGTCGGCCGATACGGTGACCCGCATGACGCGGCCGACGGTGAGCTGGCCGTTGCGCACCACGGGCTGCTCCAGCACGCCGCCCACCGCCAGGATCGCGCCCTGGGGCGGGTTGATGATGGCCACAAAGTCTTCCACCCCGAACATCCCCAGGTTGCTGACGGTGAAGGTGCCGCCCTGGTACTGCTCGGGCTTGAGGCGCCCGGCCCGGGCCGCTTCGGCCAGCTCCCGGGCTTCGCGCGCGATCTCCACCAGCGACTTGGCGTGGGCGTCCCGGATGACGGGGGTGATCAGGCCGTCCTCCAAGGCCACGGCCATGGCCAGGTGCACCGCGCCGTGGTAGCGGATGGCGTCGCCTTCCAGGGACGCGTTGAGGCTGGGGTGCCGCACCAGCGCCAAAGCCGTGGCTTTGAGCACCAGGTCGTTCACGGACACCGGCGGGACCTCGTCCCCCAGCGCCTTGATCTCTTCGCGCAGCGCCATGGCCCGGTCCATGTCGATGGCCATGGTGACGTAGAAGTGGGGCGCCTGCTGCTTGCTCTCCGACATGCGCCGGGCGATGGTTTGGCGCATGCGGGACAAGGGCACCACCTCATCGGGCCGGACCGGCGCGGCCGCCGGAGCCGCCGCGGGGGCCGGCGCGGCCGCGGCCTGGGCCACCGCCGCCAGCACGTCCTGCTTGACGATGCGGCCGCCGGGGCCGCTGCCCGTGAGCCCTTGCAGGCTGATGCCGTGCTCTGCCGCGAGCCGGCGGGCTAGAGGCGAAGCCTTGATGCGCTGCGCGCCGTTTTGGCCGGCGGGCGGCGCTCCTTCCGCGGCCGGAGCCGGGGCCGCCGGTGCCGCTGGCGGCGCCGCCGGTGCGGCGGCCGGAGCCGGGGCTACGGCCGCAGCGGGTGCAGCTGCCGTTGTGGCCGGTGCCGCGGCGGGAGCCGCCGGTGCGGCCGCCCCGGCCGGGGCCTCGGTTTGGGGTTCGCCCACGTCGGCGTCGGCTTCACCGGTGTCGATGATGGCGATGGGCGTGCCCACGGGCACCGTCTGCCCTTCGCCGATCAACAGTTCCTTGACCACGCCCGAGTGGAAGGATTCGATTTCCACCACGGCCTTGTCGGTTTCCACTTCCGCGATGGGCTCGCCGCGCTGGACGGGGTCCCCGGGTGCTTTGAGCCAGCGCACCAAGGTGCCTTCCTGCATGTCAAACCCCATCTGGGGCATGGTGACTTTGGCCACAAAGGTCCCCTCCCTGGAGGAGCAGTTGTCAACGCGCGGCCGTCAGCCTGCCGCCACGGAAGCGCCCACCCGGATGTTGAGGACTTCCAGGCACGCCTCCACGATCTGCTGGCTGCTGGGAAACGCGAGCCTCTCCAGATTGGCGGCGTAGGGCGTCGGCACTTCCTGCTGGTTGACCCGCAGTACCGGCGCGTCCAGGTCGTCAAAGGCTTCCTCCTGGATGCGGGAAGCCACTTCGGCCCCGATGCCAAAGCTGCGCCAGTCTTCGCCCACCACCACGACCCGGTTGGTGCGGGCCACCGAGTCCAGCACGGGGCCCATGTCCAGGGGCCGCAGGGTGCGCAGGTCCACCACTTCTGCCTCGATGCCCTGCTTGGCCAGTTCCTCGGCGGCGATGAGGGCTTCCCGTGTCATGCGGGAGTAGGCCACGATGGTGACGTCCCGTCCCCGGCGCTTGATGTCGGAAACGCCGATGGGCACCACGTATTCTTCATCGGGCACTTCGCCCCGGGTGCCGTAGAGCAGGGCGTGCTCGATAAACACCACCGGGTCCTCGTCGCGGATGCTGGCCTTGAGGAGGCCCTTCGCGTCGTAGGGGGTCGCCGGAGCCACCACCTTGAGCCCGGGAATGTGGGCAAAGAGCACTTCGAGATTTTGCGAGTGGGTGGCCGCGAGGCGGCGGCCGCCGCCGACGGTGCGGATGACGATGGGGCAGCGGAACTGCCCGCCGAACATGTAGTGGATCTTGGCCACATTGTTGATGATCTGGTCGATGGCCACCAGAGTAAAGTTGATGGTCATGATTTCTGCCACCGGCCGCAGGCCGTCCATGGCGGCCCCGGCCGCGGCGCCGATGATGGCGGTTTCCGAAATGGGCGTATCCCGCACCCGCTTTTCGCCAAATTCCTCCAACAGGCCCTTGGTGACGGCGTAGGAGCCGCCGTAGCGCCCGATGTCTTCACCCAACAGGAACACGCGCTCATCGCGCAGCATCTCTTCCCGCAGCGCCTGGCGTACTGCCTCACGGTAGGTGATTTCCGCCACGGTCACCGCACCTCCCTCAGGGATTGACGTAAACGTAGTCGAAGAGGGCGTCCGGATCCGGCTCGGGGCTTTCGTCGGCAAAGCGGACGGCGTCTTCCACCGTGGCTTCCACTTCCTGCACGATGGCGTCCAGCTCGGCCGCGTCCGCGGTGCCCTCCTCCTCCAGCCGGCGGCGGAACACGACGATAGGATCCCGGGCCTTCCACTGCTCCACCTCTTCCTTGGAGCGGTACAGCTCGGGGTCCGCCATGGAGTGGCCCCGGAAGCGGTAGGTGACCATTTCCACCAGGGAGGGGCCTTCGCCGGCCCGGGCCCGCTCCACCAGCTCCCGCACGGTGGCTTCCACTTCCAGGACGTCGTTGCCGTTGATGCGCTTGCCCGGCATGTTGTAGGCCGCCGCCCGCTTGTACACCTCCGTCACCGCGGAGGAGCGCTCGATGGCGGTGCCCATGCCGTAGAAGTTGTTGGATACCGCGAACACGATGGGCAGGCGCCAGACGCCGGCCAGGTTGAGGGCTTCATGAAACGCGCCCGTGTTCACCGCGCCGTCGCCGAAGATGCACAAGACGACCCGGTCGCTGCCCCGGTACTCGTGGGCCAGGGCCATCCCCGCCGCCAGCGGGATGTGGCCGCCCACGATGGCGTAGCCGCCCCAGAAATGGTGTTCCAAGCTGGCCAGGTGCATGGAGCCGCCCCGGCCTCGGGAGACGCCGGTCTCCTTGCCAAACAGCTCGGCCATGACCGCCCGCGGGTCCATGCCCCGGGCCAGGGCGTGGCCGTGGCTGCGGTAGTGGCTGAACACGTCGTCATCGGGGCGCAGTGCCGCCATGGTGCCCACGTTGGCCGGCTCTTCCCCGATGGCCAAGTGCAGGAAGCCCGCGATCTTGCCCTTGGTGTATTCTTCCGCCGCCCGCTCTTCGAAGCGGCGGATCAGGAGCATCATCCGGTATAGATGAAGGAGGTGGTCCTTTTCCTTCTGATGCGGCAGCAGGACGGCCTCCTGGCGTTCGTTGGTCATGTCATCCCCTCGCTTTCCCAGTCCTGCGGTAGTCTCTAACGGGCACACTACCATTATACCAGTACGTGGCATCCGTACGGGGCATCTGCCTCTTGACCCAGGGCGAAGTCATCGGTTTCGAGTTGGCAAAACCCACACCCCTTTCCACATGGCGGCACGGGTTCCCTGGTTGGACAGGATATGTCCAACAATTCGGACAAACCTTGAACGGGTTGAACCCCTATGGTATAATGCCCAAGAAAGCGATGATGGGGACCCAGTAGCGCTGCGGAAACGCTCTGCAGAGAGGGCCGCCGCCGGCTGCAAGCGGCCTGGGTGGCCGCAGTGCGAATTGCCCCCCGGAGCTGCCCGCCGAAACCGCGCCGGCGACAGGGGCCCACGCGGGAGTAGGTGCGAGGTCGGGTACGCCCGTTACAGCGTCCAGAGTGGGGAGGCCGCACCGGGCAGGGGGCGGCGTCCCAAGCAGAGTGGAACCGCGGGAAACTCCCGTCTCTGCGCCCAGCGCGAGACGTGGAGTTTTTTGTTTACCGGTTTCAGGGGGAGGGATGGCGTTGAGCTTTTGGCGGTCCATCAAGCGCGACTTGCAGGCCGCGCTGGAGCGGGACCCGGCGGCCCGCCACTGGCTGGAAGTGGTGCTGCTGTACCCCGGCTTCCACGCCCTGGTGCTGCACCGAGTGGCCCACGGGCTCTGGCGGCGCCGTTTGTACTTGCTGGCGCGCATCCTGGCCCATTTCTCCCGGTTTCTGACGGGCATCGAGATCCATCCGGCGGCCCGCATCGGCCCGGGCTGCTTTATAGACCACGGCATGGGCGTCGTCATCGGGGAGACCGCAGAAGTCGGCGAGAACGTCACTTTGTACCAGGGAGTTACCCTGGGCGGGACGGGCAAGGAGCGGGGCAAACGGCATCCCACCATCGGCAACAACGTGGTGATCGCCACGGGCGCTGCCGTGCTGGGATCGTTTACGGTGGGCGACAACGCCCGCATCGGCGCCGGATCCGTCGTGCTGTCGGAGGTGCCGCCCAACTCGACAGTGGTGGGGGTGCCGGGGCGCGTCGTGAAGGAAAACGGGCGCCGGGTGGACGTCATCGACTTGGACCACGCCAACTTGCCGGATCCGCTGGAGAAGGTGTTCCGGGGCATGCAGCGTCAGATCGACGCCTTGGAGGCCCGGGTGCGCACGCTGGAGCGGGAGCTGGCTGAGGCGCGGCAGCGGGCTGAGGGGGACGCCCCGTTTGTGGTGCCCGGCCCGGCCAAGGTCGCGCCGCCGGCGGAGATCCGGGAACAGTGATCGAGGTGACGGGAGGGAACGGGATGTCGGAAACGCCTGCGCCCGCCGGGGCCGGGGGGCCAGCGGCAGGACAAGCGCCCGCGGCGGGGCAAGGGGAAGGGGCGGCGGGGCCAGGGGAAGCAGCCCGGCCAGCGGGCTGGCTGACGCCGGAGCGCGCGCCGGCCCCGATCCGCGTCTACAACACGCTGAGCCGGCGCAAGGAAGTCTTTGAACCGGCCGAGCCGGGCCATGTGCGCATTTACGCCTGCGGCGTGACCCCTTACGCGGAAGCCCACATCGGCCACGCGCGGCCGGCCCTTTTTTGGTCTGTCGTCCGCAAATACTTGGAGTGGCGGAGCTTCCGGGTGACGTTGGTGCAGAACTTCACCGACGTGGACGACAAGATCATCCAACGGGCCCGGGAGCGGGGCGAGGAGCCCCTGGCCTTGGCGGCCCGCTACTCTGAGCAGTACTTGCAGGCCATGCGCCGCTTGGGCGTGGAGGACGCGGACCACTACCCCAAGGTGACCGAGCACATCCAGGAGATCATCGACATGATCGCCGTCCTGGAGGAAAAGGGCTTTGCCTACGCCGTGGACGGCGACGTGTTTTTTGATGTGACCCGGTTTCCCGATTACGGGAAGCTCAGCGGCCAGCGGCTGGAGGATCTCATGGCCGGCACCCGCTTTGAGGCCGACGAGCGCAAGCGCCACCCCGCGGACTTCGCGCTGTGGAAGGCCGCCAAGCCCGGAGAGCCCGCGTGGGACAGCCCCTGGGGGCCGGGCCGGCCGGGCTGGCACATCGAATGCTCGGCCATGTCCTTGAAGTACCTGGGAAATGGCTTTGATTTCCACGGCGGCGGAATGGACCTGATCTTCCCCCACCACGAGAACGAGATCGCCCAGTCTGAAGCCTACACGGGGGAAGCGCCCTTCGTGCGCTTTTGGGTGCACAACGGGCTGGTCAACCTGGGCGCGGAAAAGATGTCCAAGTCCCTGGGCAACGTGGTGGAAGTGGAGGCTTTGTTGGACCGGCACCCGGCGGCCCTCATCCGCTTCTTGCTGCTCAACACCCACTACCGGAGCCCCCTGGAGTTTTCCGACCAGGCCTTGGAGGAAGCCCGCCGGGGCTGGCAGCGGCTCAACGGCGCGGTGGCGGAGCTGGACGCGTTCTTGCGGCAGCACCGGGCGGCTCCGGGGCCGGGGGGCGAGCCGGATCCGGCGGCCCTGGACGATGACGGCCGGCGGTATTTGGCGGTGGTCAACGAGGTGCCGGCGCGGTTGGACGCGGCCATGGCCGACGACTTCAACACCCCGGTGGCCCTGGCGGTGCTGTTTGATTTGGCCCGGGAAACCAACGCCTACCGCCAGCGGCTCATGCGGCGGGGCCAGCCGGTGCAGGCGGCCGAAGCGGCCCTGTTGCACCGGGCCCGGGAACAGTTTCAGCGCTTTGGCGGGGACCTGTTGGGGGTGCTGGACGACGGCGCGGGCGCGACCCCCGGCGCCCAGGCGCAGCTCTTGGAAGGGGTGCTGGGACTCCTCCTGGAGGTGCGGCAGGAGGCCCGGGCCCGCAAGGACTGGGCCACCGCGGACCGCATCCGGGACCGCTTGCGGGAACTGGGGATCATCGTGGAAGACACGCCCGCCGGCAGCCGCTGGAAGCTGGCCGACGAGGCCATGGCCGCGGGCGGGAGCCCGCGGGCAGACGCTGGATCGGGGCCGGGCGCGGGCAGCGTTCCGGGGTCCTATGCGTGAGCGATTCCCGGGCGGCAGCCGGTTGCGGGCCTTGTTGGCCGCAGCGGCGGCCCGTCGGGCCGGTGAGGGGGGCGCGGGGGCTGCGCCGGCGCCCGGCGCCCGGCCCGGGCGGGGATTGCCCTCGCCCCTGCACTTGGCCTACCTGGGGGACGCGGTCTGGGAGCTGCACGTCCGCACCCGGTTGGTGGCGTCCGGGGCGGAAAAGCTGGCCGACATCCACCGGCAGGCCGTCAACGAAGTGCGGGCCGCCGCCCAGGCCGACCGGCTGCGGCAGATCGAGGCCGACCTGACGGAGGAAGAACGGGACATGGTGCGGCGGGGCCGCAATGCCAGCCCCCAAGGGCCCCGCAGCGCGGCGCCCGCGGACTATCGCTGGAGCACGGGCTTTGAGTGCCTTTTGGGCTACCTTTATTGGACGGGGCAAGGGGCGCGGCTGCAGGAGCTTTTGGAGCGCATGAGCGGGCAGGAGTGAGCTATGGGCGAAGACGTCATTGTGGGCCGCCATCCGGTGCGGGAAGCCCTTTTGGCGGGCCGTCCGGTGGAGCGGCTCCTGGTGGCCAAGGGCGCCGGCGGTGCCGCCCTGGCCGAGATCTTGCGGCTGGCCGGGGAGCGGGGCATCGCCGTGCAACAGGTGGACCGGCGGCGGCTGGATCGCCTGAGCCAAGGGCACGTCCACCAGGGCGTGGTGGCCGTGGCCGCCCCCCGGGCTTACGTATCCTTGGAGGATATTCTCCAGCGGGCCGCGGACCAGGGCGAGCCGCCCCTTATCCTGCTCCTGGATGAAGTGCAGGATCCCCACAATTTGGGGTCTCTCTTGCGCTCGGCCGACGGGGCCGGCGCCCACGGGGTGGTGGTGCCCAAGCGCCGGTCCGCGGGGCTGACCATGACGGTGGCCCGCACGTCCGCCGGGGCCGTGGAGTACGTGCCCGTCGCGCAGGTGCCCAATCTGGTCCAAGCCGTCCGCACCCTGCAGGAACGGGGGCTTTGGGTGGTGGGTGCGGACATGGCAGGGGAGCAGACGTTGTGGGAGGCGGACCTAACAGGCCCCATGGCCGTGGTCGTCGGAGGCGAGGACAAGGGTTTGGGCCGGCTGGTGCGGGAGTCCTGCGACCTGTTGGTGCGCATTCCCATGCGGGGCCGGGTGAACTCCCTCAATGCGGGCGTGGCCGGCGCGCTGGTGCTGTTTGAAATCGCAAGACAAAGACACACAAAGGCGGCCGCCATCG
>Ga0079224_100009430_pt1 | contig 13299 bp, 12 predicted proteins | sample Stecom2015_FD_80414 | JGI IMG/M metagenome (GOLD analysis project Ga0079224, IMG submission 80414) | Agricultural soil microbial communities from Utah to study Nitrogen management - Steer compost 2015 | ecosystem: Environmental > Terrestrial > Soil > Agricultural land | place: USA: Utah... | reverse complement strand
GGATCGCCGGCGGGCAGGCCGCCGACGAGGCGCTCGGCGATCCGCTCGGCCTCGGCGCGATCGATCGCCCCGATCATCGCGACGACGGCGCCGCGGGCAACGTAGTGCCGGCGATGGAAGGCGCGCAGGTCCTCGACCCCGATCGCCTCGATCGCCGCGGGATCCGGGTTGCGCCCGTAGGGGTGATCGGGATAGAGCAGCTCGTCCAGCTGGCGCTGGGCGATGGTCGCGGGTTGGGTCAGCGACTGCGCGAGCGCCTGGGCGAGCCTCGTCTTCTCCCGGTCGAGGATCGCGGGATCGAAGCGCGGCGACGCGATCACGAGCGAGGTCAGCTCGATCGCCCTGTCACGGACCGAAGGCTCGGACAGCGTCCGGATCGACACCGACGCGCGGTCCGTGCCCGCGCCCCCGCCCAGGCGCGCCCCGATCCTCGCGAAGCTTTCCGAGAGTTCGGTTTCGTCGAGGGCGCCCGCGCCCTTGTCGAGCATCCGGCCGACCATGGACGCGACGCCCGGCCGCGCGGGGGGATCGCGCCGGGCGCCGGCATCGAAGAGGACGCTGACGTCGAGCATCGGGATCGCGTCGGCGCGCACGAAATAGACCGGCACGTCGTTGGACGTGCGCCAGTGCTCGATCGGCAGGGCGGCATGGGCGAGCGTCGATGCGAGCGCGAGCGCGACGGCGGCGACGGGGCGCCAGCGTGCAGGCGAAAGGATCCGCATGGCGACGGCGCGCATCAGTGCCGAAGCCCCGCCGGGGGTGGCGTGCGTGGCCGCGCCTGGTCGAGCGGCAGCGGGTCGAGCCGCGCGGCGGTCATGCGCTCGTCGCCGAAGTAGCGGGCGGCGACGTCGCGGACCTCGTCCACGGTCACGGCGCCGACCCGTTCGATGATCGCGTCCGCATCCGACCAGGCCAGGCCCGCCGCCTCGAGGCCGACGATCTCCATCGCCTGCGAGAAGATCGAGTCGCGCTGGTAGATCCGCCCCGCGACATACTGGGTCCGTATGCGCTCCAGCTCGGCGGCCTCGACCCCGTCGCGCGCGATCCGCGCCACCTGCTCCCGCAGCGCTCGCTCGAGTTCATCGACTTCGACGCCCGGCGCGGGCCGCCCCGACAGCGTGAACAGGCCGGGCCCGCGGCCGAGGAAATCCCAGTCCGCGCCCACCGCGCTGGCGATGCGCGAGCCGCGCACGAGCTCGCGGGTCAGGCGGCCGTTCTCGTCCGCATCGAGCACCGCCGCGAGCATGGCGAGCGCGAAGGGATCGACCGGCCCGTCCAGGGACTCGAGCCGTGGCGCCTTGAAGGCGAGCACGAGGTAAGGCGTCTCGGCCGGCGCCGCCACCACGAGCCGGCGTTCGCCGCGCTGCGCGGGCTCGACCTGGGGCCGGCGCACCGGCACCGCGCGATCCTCGATCCGGCCGTAGGTGCGCTCGGCGAGCGCGAAGACTTCCTCGGCCCGGACGTCGCCCGCGACAACGACGAGCGCGTTGCCCGGCGTGTACCAGTCCGCGTAGAACTCGCGGGCGTCATCGACCGTGAGCGACTCGAGGTCGCTCATCCAGCCGATCACCGGCGTGCGCACCGGCGACGCGAGGAAGGCCTGCGCCATGAGGGTCTCGTGGAGCAGCCCGTGCGGCTCGTCCTCGACCCGCAGCCGCCGCTCCTCCATGACGACGCGGGCCTCGCGCGCGAAGGCGTCCTCGTCGAAGGAAAGGTTCGCCATGCGGTCGGCCTCGAGCCGCATGACGGTCTCGAGCCCGCGCGCGGGGATATGCTGGAAATACACGGTCTGGTCGCGCGAGGTGAACGCATTCTCGCGGCCGCCCATCGCGGCAACGATGCGCGAGAACTCCCCCGCCGGGTGGCTGGGCGTGCCCTTGAACATGAGATGCTCGAGCAGGTGCGCGACGCCGGTGCGCCCACTGCGCTCGTCCATCGAACCCACCCGGTACATCACGATATGCACGACGACCGGCGAGCGGTGGTCCTCGCGCACGACGACACGAAGACCGTTGGGGAGCGTGCGCTCGAACGTCGCCGCCGTCGCCGCGCCCGAGCGGGCCACGGCGGCGTTGACGGATGCCCCCGTCCCCGCCGACCGCGCGAAGCTCGCGTTCGACACGGCGACAAGCGCCAGCACGAGCATGAACACCAGCGTTCGCCACGGCAGCCGGGCGAACAGGGATGTCGAGGGCATCGGAGTCGGCAACCCGGTCGGAAGTAGAATCCGAGTGTAACCCGCACCTTCCTCCCCCCGGCCCCAGGCTGAAATGTTCGGATTCCTGCGCAGAAAGAAGAAGCCCGTCGAGGTCGAGCCCGCCGCGACGCCCGTCGCCGATGCGTCCCCCGCACCGGCCGACGTAGCCGCCGAGCCGCCGGCCCCGGGGTCGCCCGAACCCGCCGCGGCGCCGCTCGGCACGCCGACGCCCGCGCAGGAGCCAGCACCCGCCGCAGTCGAAGCGGCCGCGACACCCGCGCAGGCCGACGGCCCGAAGCCCGATGCAAGCGACGGCAACCCGGCCGATGCGGGGGCAACGGCCGCCGAGCCTTCCACGGAGCTCGTCGCAACCACCGCCGCCTCGGACCGCCGCGGCTGGATGAGCCGCCTGCGCAGCGGCCTGTCGCGCACCCGCACCAATATCGCCGGCATCTTCTCGACCACGAAACTCGATGACGCGCTGTACGAGGAACTCGAGACGGCCCTGCTCACCAGCGACGCCGGCTACGAGGCTACGACGGCCGTGCTCGAGGAACTGCGGTCGGTGGTGCGCAAGCAGCGCCTCGCTACCGGCGAGCAGGCGCGCGAAGCCCTGCGCAAGATCATCGCCGACCTGCTGAGGCCGCTCGAGCGCCCCATCGACATCGACAGGGCGGAGCCGCTGGTAATGATGATCGCCGGCGTCAACGGCGCCGGCAAGACGACCTCCATCGGCAAGCTGGCACACCATTTGCGGCGCGAGGGCAAGTCGATCCTGCTCGCCGCGGGCGACACCTTCCGGGCGGCCGCGCGCGAGCAGCTCGCCGAATGGGGCAAGCGCAACGACGTCCAGGTGATCGCGCAGCAGGGCGGCGATCCCGGTGCGGTCGCCTTCGACGCGGTCACCGCCGGCAGGGCGCGAAAGATCGGCGTGGTGATGGTGGACACGGCGGGGCGCCTGCCCACCCAGACCCACCTGATGCAGGAGCTGCGCAAGATCCACCGGGTGATCGGCAAGGCGATGCCCGATGCCCCGCACGAATGCCTGCTGGTCCTCGACGGCAACACGGGCCAGAACATGCTGGCGCAGGTGAAGGCGTTCGACGAGGCGGTGCCGCTCACCGGCCTCATCGTCACCAAGCTCGACGGCACCGCCAAGGGCGGCGCGCTCGTCGCCCTCGCCCACCAGCGGCGCGACGCCCCGATCCCGGTCTACTTCATCGGGGTCGGCGAGGGCATCGACGACCTGCAGGCATTTTCCGCCGACGAGTTCGCCCAGGCGCTGCTCGGCTGACCTGCCCCGACCGGCCCCCGCTGGGGAACCCCGGCAGCCGCTGGCCCGCCCTGTCGGGCCCGCCTACCCGGCGGCCCGGGCCGCCTCGGGCTGGGCCGAGGGTTGCGCCCGGACCACCGCGTCGAGCGCCATGCAGGCATCGAAGACGGCCATCGTCCGCGGATAGGGCGCGAGATCCACCTTGAATCGCCGGGCATTGAAGACCTGGGGCACGAGACAGGCATCGGCCATGCTGAACTCGTCCCCGTGGCTGAAGCGCCCGGTGCCGCCCGCTTCGAGCTCGCGCTCGTAAGCCGCCAGGCCGATCTCGACCCAGTGCCGGTACCAGCGCTGGACCTCCTGCTCGGGCTGGTGGAGCTCGTGGCGCAGGTAGTTGAGGACCCGAAGGTTGTCGATCGGGTGGATGTCGCAGGCGATCAGCTGCGACAGCGACCGCACCCGGGCCCGCCCGGGCGGATCGGCCGGCAACAGCTTCGGGCCGCCCCGGGTCTCGTCCAGGTACTCGATGATGGCGAGCGACTGGGACAGCCGCAGGCCGTCGTCCACCAGGGTGGGGACCAGGGCCTGGGGATTGAGCTGCCGGTACGGCTCCCCGGACTGCTCCCCGTCCGGCAGCCAGATGACCACGGGCTCGTACTCCAAGCCCTTGATATTCAAGGCAATTCTGACCCGGAAGGCGGCGGAGCTGCGAAAATACGTGTAGAGCGTCAGCATGGGTGTAGTCCTTGCACGGGTCGGGAACGGGCGATCCCGGTCAACCTCTGACAATAGTCAATAGTTATCAAGATTGTTCGAAAACCCCATTAGCACTCATCGGGTCCGAGTGCTATCATGGTCACGTTCGCCGCCTTGGGCGGCACACCGGAGGGAAGCACATGCCAACAGCCAAGTCGACCGCTATCGTGCCATCCGGCGCCAACAGCGTCGCCATGGCCTTGCCCCCGGTCGGGAATCTGGATGCCTACATCTCGGCAGTCAACCGGCTGCCCATGCTCTCGCCCGAGCGCGAGACCGAGCTGGCGCGGCGCTACCGCGACGAAGGCGACCTCGACGCCGCCCGTGAGCTGGTGATGTCGCACCTGCGGCTGGTGGTCTCGATCGCTCGCCAGTACCTGGGCTACGGCCTGCCGCATGGCGACCTCATCCAGGAAGGCAACATTGGCCTCATGAAGGCGGTCAAGCGGTTCGACCCAGACCGCGGCGTGCGGCTGGTGTCGTTCGCCATGCACTGGATCAAGGCCGAGATCCACGAGTACATCCTGCGCAACTGGAGGCTCGTGCGCATCGCGACCACCAAGGCGCAGCGCAAGCTGTTCTTCAACCTGCGCTCCCTGAAGTCGGGCGCGCAGACGCTGACGCCGGACGAGGTCGGCGAGATCGCCGAGAAGCTCAATGTGCGCGAAGGCGACGTTCTCGAGATGGAAACCCGTCTCGGCGGGGGCGACATCGCGCTCGAGTCGCAGATCGAGGACGGCGAGGAAACCTACGCGCCCAGCGCCTGGCTGGCCGCGCCGAACGCCCAGCCCGACCAGATCATCGAGGCACGCCAGAACGACCGGCTTCAGTCCGAAGGCCTCGAGCAGGCCCTGGCCACGCTCGATCCCCGCAGCAGGCGGATCATCGAGACCCGCTGGCTGCGCGACGCCGACGAGGGCGGCACCATGACGCTGCACCAGCTGGCCGACGAGTTCGGCGTGTCCGCCGAGCGCATCCGCCAGATCGAGAGCAAGGCCCTGCAGAAGATGCGGGGCGCGCTCGCCGAGTACGCCTGAGCCCGCCGCACCGGCGGGCCCGGGCGCTTCTCGCCCCTGGCCGTCCCTCGGCTGCGCCGCGGCCGTCCACATAGACCGCAAGGCCGGCGCAACCCCGCGCCCGCAGCCGGCGAAGATCGTGCGTGCGCATGAATCCCTTCGTACCCTTCGCCGGCCTGATACTGAGCTCCCTCGTCTGGGGGCTGTCGTGGTGGCCCATCCGCTGGCTCGACGCCCACGGCCTGCACGTGCTCTGGGCCACGGCCGCGATGTACCTCGTCCCGACGGTCGGCCTGTTCCTGATCGGCCGGCGCGCCGTCGCCCCGTGGCTGGGACGCCGGACGTTCTGGCTGCTGGTGGCGGCCGCCGGCCTGACGAACGTCGCCTTCAACTGGGGCGTGCTGGTCGGCGAGGTCGTCCGGGTCGTCCTGCTCTTCTACCTGATGCCCGTCTGGGCCATCGCCTTCGCGCGCATCCTGCTGGGCGAGCGACCCGACCGCGGCACCTTCCTGCGCACGTTGCTCGCGCTGTCCGGCGCCATGACCGTGCTCTGGCGGCCGGACATCGGCCTGCCCCTGCCCCGTTCGGCCGGCGACTGGCTGGGGCTCGCCGGCGGGATGTTCTTCGCGCTCAACAACGTGACGCTGCGCCGGCTCGCCGCCGCGCCGGCCGCCGCGCGCAGCCTGGGCATCTTCGCGGGCGGCCTGCTCCTGCCGGCGGCCTTCGCGCTCGCCTTCACCGGGGCCGGGCTCGTGTCGCCACCGCCCGCGCCGGAGGCGGGCTGGATGCTGGCCGTCGCCGCCTTCGCCACGGCACTGGTCCTCGGCAACCTGGGACTGCAGTTCGGTGCCTCGCGGCTGCCGGCCGAGGTCACGGCCGTCGTCCTGCTCGGCGAGGTGCTCGTGGCGGCGGTCTCGGCCGTGCTGATCGGCGGCGAGACGATCGAGCCCCGCACGCTCGCGGGCGGAGTCCTGATCATGTCGGCCGCGCTGGCGGCCGCGCTCGGCCCGGCACGCCGCTCGCCGCGGGCGACCAGCTGACGCGAGCCCCCGCCCGCCGCCCGGTGCGGGTCACCCGGGACGGCAGACTCCCGCCGCTTCAGGACCCCGGCGCCTGCTCCAGCAGCAGCCGGATGTCGTGGGCGAGCGCCTCGGCGCCCGAACCGTGCTTGACGAACAGGCGCAGCTCGCCCTGCGGGTCGATCACGTAGCTCGCCGCCGTGTGGTTGATCTGGTAGTTCTCGGGCGAGGAGCCGGGCACCTTCTCGTAGAACACCCGGTAGCCGCGGGCAACCCTGGCGATCTCGTCGGGCTCGCCGTAGAGCCCCAGGAAGCGCGGGTCGAACGCCGGCACGTACGCCGCGAGCACTTCCGGGGTGTCGCGTTCGGGATCGACGGTGATGAAGAGCGTCTGCACCCGGTCGGCATCCTCGCCGAGCAGCGCCATCACCTCCTTCATCTCGATCAGCGTGCCCGGGCACACGTCGGGGCATTGCGTGAAGCCGAAGAAGACGGTCACCACCTTGCCGCGGAAGTCCTCCAGCGTGCGGCGGGCGCCGGTGTGGTCGGTCAGCTCGAAGGACGGATCGAAGGAGCCGCCGGTGATGTCGGTGGCATTGAACGCGACGGGCTTGGGCGAGCAGGCCGCGAGCACCGCGGCCGCAAGGAGAACAAGGAGTCGTTTCATGGGCATCGGGGGACCCGGGCGGGCCGCCGCCGCGCGATCAGAGGTAGTGATCGACCAGCAGCGCCCCGAACAGGGCCGCCAGGTAGAGGATGGAGTAGCCGAACGTGCGACGCGCGAGCGCATCGCTGTAGTTGCGCCACAGGCGCCATGCATAGCCGATGAAGATGCCGCCCAGCACCAGCGCGGCGACGAGGTACGGCAGGCCGCTCATCTCGATCAGGTACGGCAGCAGCGTGGTCACCACCAGCAGCAGCGTGTAGAGCAGGATCTGCAGGCGCGTGAACGCCGAGCCGTGCGTGATCGGGAGCATCGGCAGGCCGGACTTGCGGTAGTCGTCCACGCGGTAGAGCGCGAGCGACCAGAAGTGCGGCGGCGTCCAGACGAAGATGATCAGGAACAGCACCAGCGCTCCGGCCCCGACGTCGTTGGCGACCGCGGCCCAGCCGAGCAGCGGCGGCATCGCGCCGGAAGCGCCGCCAATGACGATGTTCTGCGGCGTGGCCGGCTTGAGCAGCACGGTATAGACCACCGCGTAGCCCACGAACGTGGCGAGCGTCAGCCACATGGTGAGCGCATTGACCTGGGTGTAGAGCAGCATGGCGCCGATGCTGCCCAGCACCCCGGCGAACGCGATGGTGCCGGCGGTGCTGACCGAGCCACGCGCGAGCGGACGGCGCCGCGTGCGCGCCATGCGGGCATCGAGCTGGCGCTCGAACAGGCAATTGAACGTGAAGCCCGCCGCCGCGAGCAGCGAGATGCCGAGGATCCCGCAGACGAGCACACGCCATGGCACCGGCCCGTCCGACGCCAGCAGCATCCCGATCAGCGCGCAGAACGCCGCCAGCAGCACGATGCGCGGCTTCGTCAGCGCGATGTAGCGGGCCGCGAGGGCGCGCAGCCCCTCGGTACGGGTGTGGGTCAGGTGCATCGCTGGTGCGGGGGAAGGCCGGATCGCCTCAGATCCGGTAGCCGGCGCGTACAGCCCGGTAGTTTAGCACCATGACCAGCGCCAGAAGCAGCGCGGCGCCGCCGTTGTGCGCGACCGCCAGGGCGAGCGGGAGGCTGAAGGCCACGTTTGCCAGGCCCAGGCCGAACTGCACCAGCAGCGCCGCGAGGAGCGCCCTGCCCACGCCCCGGGCGCCGTCGGTCCGCATCGCCCGCAGGGCGAGCCAGCCCACATAGAGCAGCACGACGATCGCCATCACGCGATGGGAGAGGTGGATCGCCGTGAGGGCTTGCAGCGTCAGCGGGTCGCCGCTGGCGGTCTGCCCCAGCTCACGGAACATGTGGAAGGCATTGCCGAAGTCGGTTTCCGGCCACCACCGGCCCTGGCAGGTCGGCAGGTCGGAACAGGCCAGGGCGGCATAGTTGGTGCTCGTCCAGCCCCCCAGGAAGATCTGGATGGCCACCAGCACGATGCCCGCGGTCGCCGCGCCGCGCAGCCCGGCGAGCGGCTCCGAGTCCACCGGCGCCGGGTCGGGCAGCTGGCGCTGCCACAGCCAGACCAGCAGGGCGAACAGCAGCATTCCCCCCAGCAGGTGGCCGGTGACGATCGCGGGCTTGAGCAGCAGCGTGACGGTCCACTTGCCGAACAGCCCCTGGAGGATCACCAGGCCCACCAGCGCCCAGGGAAGGACCGGCGACTGGCGCAACGCGACCCGCCAGCGCGTGGCCAGCACCGCGATGGCGATGATCAGCAGGCCAAGGCCGGAAGCGAAGTACCGGTGGACCATCTCGCGCCACGCCTTGCCCATCGACACCGGACCGTGCTCGCCCCCCTGCTCCGCCACCGCCCGGCTGATTTCCTCGCTCGCGTGCGCGGGCGTGAGCTTGCCGTAGCAGCCGGGCCAGTCCGGGCAGCCCAGGCCCGCGTCCGTCAGCCGCACCCATGCCCCCAGCATCACGAGGCAGAGCGTCAGCACGACGCTGGCGAAGACGATGCGACGAAAGGCGAGGCGCTGGCGCGCGCCGGGCTGGCCGGCGACCTGCCCGCTGGGATCTGTGTTCATGGCTCAGCCGATACGAGAGACTTTCAGGAGACGCGAGATGTCCTTCTTCATCCGGGCCGGATCCGGATCGACGGGAAAGCGCATCATGAGGTGGCCGAGCGGATCGACCAGGTAGATGTGCGCAGTCGCATCGCCGGTCTCGCCCGCCGGGAAGGTCGCCGCGAACTCCAGGGGATCGGCGCGGGCGAGCCGCAGGCCGTCGTGCTCGGCGAGCAGGTCCGCGGGCGGGTCGCGTTCGTCGGTCACGATCCAGAGGCGTTCGATGCGATCGCGGTCGTCGCCCGTCGCGAGGCGCACCTGCCGGATGCTGTAGAGGCTCTCCCGGCAGCGCTCGCCGCAGGCAGCGGGGGCGGCCACGACGAACGTCCAGCGCCCGGAGAAGCTTGCCATGGTGGCGCCCTCGGGCACGCTGCCGGCGGCGGTGGCGAGCGGCGCGAGCGGGAAGTCGCGCACGTCGCGCTGCTCGATGAGCTCGCCGTAGTTGGTCCGGCCCTCGGGAGGAAAGAAGAAGTAGGCGACGTAGGCGGCGACGACCGGCGCCAGGAACAGCAGCCCGAGGATGACGAGCTGTCGCCGACCCGAGGCCTGGGTGCGCGGGCGGGCGCCGGAGCCTTGCGTCGGGTTGTCGTGGTCTCGGGCCGCCATCGCCATCAACGTTTGCCGCGGGAAACGGGCATTTTACCTGCTGCCGACCTGCCTACCGGGCCAGGCGTAGAATCGGGCGATCGACGCGACGCCGCCGGCGCCGCGCCTCGCCGGGAACCGCCTTGAACTGGATCATCCTCGTCGCCTTCGTCATCATCATCGGCAGCCTGATCTCGGCCGGCGTGTTCCTCGTGCGCGACAAGGGCCAGACGCGGAACGTGGTCCGGGCGCTCACCGTGCGCATCACCCTCTCGGTCGCGCTCTTCGTGCTGCTGCTGGCCGCCTGGAAGCTCGGCTGGATCCAGCCCCACGCCATTCCCCTCTGAGCCCGGCCCGCACCCCGAAACGCGAACCGGCGCCCGAGGGCGCCGGTCGGATCCGCCTTGCAGGCGAGACTCGCGTCGCCTGCCGGCCGCCGGATCAGAAGATGCTTTCGCGGACGAAAATCAGGTCATCGGGCCGGATCGGGTCGTCGAGCTTGGGCTCCACGACCTGCACCGTACGGTTGCCGTAGCGGCGATGCACCCGCACGCCCTTGTCGGTGCCCCGCAGCGTGAGGCCACCGCCCTTGGCGATCGCCTGCGCCACCGTCATGCCTCGCTCCATCGTGTACATGCCGGGACGGTTGACCTGGCCGTACACGTAGAAGATGGCGGCGCGGTTGACGTAGATGACGTCGCCCGCGGTGAGGACCACGTCCTTGCTGAGGTCGCCCGAGGCGAACATGTCGACGAGGTCGACCTCGATCCGCTCCACCTGGCCGCTGCGGCGCGTCATGATGACCACCTGGTCGGCGCCGGTCTCGGTGACGCCGCCGGCCATCGACAGGATCTCGGACAGTCGCATGCCCGTGGTCTCGAGCGCGTACCGGCCGGGCGTGCGCACATGGCCGAGCACCGAGACCTGCTGGCTGCGGAACTGCAGCACGTTCAGGGTGACCTGCGGGTTCTGCAGGAAGTTGCCCTCCTTCAGCCTGCGGGCGATCAGCCGCTCGGCATCGGTGGGCGACAGGCCGCCGATCTTGATGACGCCGAGGAGCGGGTAGGAGATGACCCCGCTCTCGGAGACCCGGGCCTCGACCGTGAGGTCGTTGTTCTGGAAGACCTGGATGCGAACGACGTCGCCGGGCCCGAGCAGGTAGTCGATCTGCCGGTCGCTGGTAAAGCCCTGTGCGAGCGAAGCGGTCGAAGCCGAGGCAACAAGGCTCGCGAACAGGACGAGTCGGAGCAGGAACTTCATCATGGGGGTTCTCGATCTGGCGTCAGTCCGGGTAGATCTTATTCGGCCACCGGGGATGGCCGCGTGAAGGATTGCTCACCGCTCGCCGAACCGGCGCGTCGCGCCCGCTGCGACCGGGCGCCCGCCAAACGCAGGCGGCGGTGAGCGAGCATCATCGCACACCGCCGCCCCCGGGACAGAAGTTCAGAAGTTCGCGACGACCGACAGCGTGATGCGGGTATCGTCGAAATCGAACTGGCTGATGTTCGAGTCGCGCTTCACGTACTGGACACCGGCCCGGCCGGTGATCGTGCGGGAATACGCGTAGATGGCATCGAGCCCGACGATGGTCACATCGTCCTTGCGGGTGCCGGCCCCGACGGTGGGCTCCCCGTCGTAGTCGCGCTTGGTGTACTGCGCGAGGCCCTCGAGCGCGGTGCGGCCGGTCAGCTGGAAGAGCGGGCGCAGCACCAGCGAGGTCGAGGTCACGTGGTTGGCCGTGAGCAGTTCCTCGGGCTGGATCTCGTGGATGAGCGAGGTCCGCATCTGGAAGGCCCCGGTCGGCGACCAGTCGAGGTCGAGGCCCGCGACCACGCCGCTGAAGTCGCGATCGGACGGGGTGTCGTAGTCCCGCGTGGTGTAGCCGACGTGGCCGGCGATCCGGCTGTCGTTGGACGGCCGGTACTGCAGGCGCAGCAGCAAGGAGTCCTGCGAGAACTCGTTGTCCACGGAGCTGGGCAGCACGTTGCCCGCCGAGTCGAGCACCTGGCGGTTCGGGTAGTCGCCGTCCGTGTGGCGCCAGACGAACTCGAACTCCGACTGGCGGCCCCGCGTGTAGCGGGCGCCGAGCTCGTAGCTCAGGAAGTCGTAGTCGTAGTAGTCGAGGGCCGAGGCGGAGTTGCGCGCGGTTTCCAGGTCGATGCCCGACACGATCGCCCAGTCGGGCGTCAGGCGCATGCCGGCCGTCGCGTAGAACTTGTTGCGCTCCTCCATGTTCTTGTCGGTGATCTGGACCGAGTCGAATCCCGACAGCCTCTCGGTCAGCCGCACGCCCAGGGTGCCGAACCACGGCCGGCCGATCGCCCAGTCCCAGTTCGCCCCGAGGTCATAGGCCACGTGGTCGAAGCGGTCGAACTCCATGAACTTGACCGGCTCGAGCTGACCGAAGAGCTGGAAGCGCTGCAGGCTCACCTGCTTGTCGAAGTTGACCCCGAACAGGCCCCGAATTTGCGTGTCCGACCGGCCAGACCCGCCGTATGTCGCCTCGGTGGGTGTCACGCCGTTCGGAAGGTCGAAGATGTTGTCGTGATATTCGAGGCCGAGCCCGGCCTGGAACGTCAGGACGTCCGGATTGACGTCGGCAAGACCGGGGGTACTCGAGACGAGGTCCTGCTGGCCAATCGCCTGGACCTGGGCCTGCGCCGCCAGGGGCAGCAGCGACGCCAGGAGGATGGCCAGTCGGCCGGTCGAATTCGCGCGCATATGTTTCCTCTGAGAAATCGTGCCTATGTCGTTCGCGGTCCTGGCGTGAACATCTGGCCTGGCCGGTCCGTAGTCGCGTGGACCACGGCCTGGATCTGAATCGGCAATAACTTACCAGCTTTTCTTGCTGTTGCGAACAAACGACATGGCGGATTCAAGACACGGCGCGCTCTCCCAGCTCCAGGCAAAGGTCAGGACAGGTAACAGCAGCCTGGTCGCGCTGATCAAGGCCCTCGTCGATCCGGCGATCGCGGTGGCCTGCCTCTTCCTCTCGAGCATCGCCTGGGGCTATCCCGTCGGCGCGCCCGAGATGATCCTGGGCGTCATCACCTTTTCGCTCATGTATCCCTCGACGGTGCCCTTCCGGCACCACCAGCCCGGGCTCGTGCGCCAGCTGGCGAGCAACTGGGCCATCGTCCTGGGCCTGCTGGTGATGTTCGGGCTGGCGATCGACATGGTCCGCGTGTTCGACCAGAACGTGCTGGCGACCTGGGCGATCGGCACCCCCATCGCGCAGACCGTGGCCCACCTGGTCTCCCCCTACATCCTGCCGCGCCTGATCGCCCTCCGGGGCGAGACCACCGCAATCGTGGTAGGCGCGGGCGGCCTCGGTCGGGCGCTCGCCCGCTCCATCGGGGACGATCCCTACAACCAGACCCGGGTGACCGCCTTCTTCGACGACCGGGAGATGGAGCGACTGGGCGAGGTGACCGAGGCCCCGCTCGCCGGGCGGATCTCCGACGTGGCCAATTTCGTGCGGGCCAACAAGATCGACCAGATCTTCATCGCCCTGCCCATGGCGTCGCAGCCGCGCATCCTCAAGCTGCTCGACGACCTGCGCGACACCACCGCCTCGATCTACTTCGTGCCCGACATCTTCATGTACGACATCATCCAGGCACGGATCGACACGGTCGCGGGCATGCCGGTGGTCGCCGTGTGCGAGACGCCGTTCCACGGCACGATGGGCCTGATGAAGCGGCTGTCGGACCTGCTGATCGCCAGCACGGCCATCGT
>Ga0079224_100009428_pt1 | contig 13299 bp, 10 predicted proteins | sample Stecom2015_FD_80414 | JGI IMG/M metagenome (GOLD analysis project Ga0079224, IMG submission 80414) | Agricultural soil microbial communities from Utah to study Nitrogen management - Steer compost 2015 | ecosystem: Environmental > Terrestrial > Soil > Agricultural land | place: USA: Utah... | reverse complement strand
CGGATTTCCTCGATCTTGTTCGAAGGCGGCAGGTCGGCCGGATTGTCCAGCGACATGACCTCGCCGTCGCTCTTCAGCACTTCGTACACCACGGTCGGCGCGGTGCTGATCAGGTTGAGGTTGTACTCGCGCTCCAGGCGCTCCTGCACGATCTCCATGTGCAACATGCCGAGGAAGCCGCAGCGGAACCCGAAGCCCATTGCCTCGGAGCTCTCCGGCTCGAAGCGCAGCGCGGCATCGTTGAGCCTCAGCTTCTCCAAGGCCTCGCGCAGGTCCGGGTAGTCGTCGGCGTCGACCGGGAACAGGCCGGCGAACACCCGCGGCTGCATCTCCTGGAAGCCGGGCAGCGGCTTGGGGGCGGGATCGCCCGCCAGGGTCAGCGTGTCGCCGACCGGGGCGCCATGGACGTCCTTGATGCTGGCGTTGATCCAGCCCACCTCGCCCGCGTGCAGCGCGCTGGTTTCCTTGCGCTTGGGGGTGAACACGCCGACCTTGTCGACCTGGTGGGTGCGGCCGGTCGACATGACCAGGATCTTGTCGCCGCTCTTGATCTCGCCCTGCATGACGCGCACCAGGCTGACCACGCCCAGGTAGTTGTCGAACCAGGAGTCGATGATCAGCGCCTGCAGCTTGTCGGTGTCGCGCGGTTGCGGCGGCGGGATGCGGGTGACGATGGCCTCCAGCACGTCCTCGACGTTGAGGCCGGTCTTGGCGCTCACCGGGATGGCGTCGGAGGCATCGATGCCGATGACCGCCTCGATCTCTCCCTTGGCCCGCTCGATGTCGGCCGTGGGCAGGTCGATCTTGTTGAGGACCGGGATCACCTCCAGCCCCTGCTCGACCGCCGTGTAGCAGTTGGCGACCGACTGCGCCTCCACGCCCTGCGCGGCGTCGACCACCAGCAGCGCCCCTTCGCAGGCCGCCAGGGAGCGGCTGACCTCGTAGCTGAAGTCGACGTGGCCCGGGGTGTCGATGAAGTTGAGGTGGTAGGTCTTGCCGTCGCGGGCGGTGTACGGCACGGACACCGACTGCGACTTGATGGTGATGCCGCGCTCGCGCTCGATCGGATTGTTGTCCAGGACCTGCGCCGCCATCTCGCGCGCGGTCAGGCCGCCACAGAGCTGGATGATGCGGTCGGCAAGGGTCGACTTGCCGTGGTCGACGTGGGCGATGATCGAGAAGTTGCGGATTTGCTGCATACAGGCGCGGCGAAACTCTGGGGGACCGGAAACCGGCCGGGGCGGGCGACCGGCGATTATCGCACACGCCCCGGTGCTGGAAGGGCGCGCCACCCGCCGGTGGCGCGCCGCTCCCTCACCGCGCGCCGGATCAGCCCTCCGGCGCCGTCAGGGTCACGTACTGCACCGCGCCGTTGCCGCGCTGTACCAGCAGCATCACGGTCTGGCCGGGTTCCACGTCGGCGAGCCGCCGTTCCAGTTCGTCCACGCTGCCCACGCTGTCGCTGCCGACGGCGATGATGATGTCGCCGCCGCCCAGCCGCGCCTGCCGCGCCGACTCGCCGTCGGCCCGCACGACCTGCACGCCCTCGTCCTCGCCCAGGCCCAGGCGACGCCGCTGGTCGGCGTCGAGGTCGCGCGCCTGCAAGCCGAAGCGCCCGATCGCGGTGGTCTCCGCCGCCGGCGCCGGCCCCGGGCCACTGCGGCTGCCGGCGCTGGCCACGCTGCTCTCCTCGCCGCCGACGGTCATCTCGATGTCACGCAGCCGGCCCTCACGGAACACTTCCAGTCCGGCGCGGCTTCCCGGCGCCACCACGCCCACCAGCGGCGGCAGGTCACCGGCATCGTTGATCCGGGTGCCGTTGAAGCTGCGGATCACGTCCATCCGGCGCAGGCCGGCTTTCTCGGCCGCGCTTCCGGGCTCGACCCGGGTGACCAGCGCCCCGCGCGTGTCGGGCAGGCCGATCGCGTCGGCCTGCTCACGGGTGACGCCCTGGATGGCCACGCCCAGCACGCCGCGGCTCACCGACCCGGTCTTCTTGATCTGCTCGGCGGCATTCATCGCCAGGTCGATCGGGATCGCGAAACTCACGCCCATGTAACCGCCGGAGTTGGAGAAGATCTGGGAGTTGATGCCCACGACTTCGCCGTTGGTGTTGAGCAGCGGGCCGCCGGAGTTGCCACGGTTGATCGCCACGTCGGTCTGGATGAACGGCACGTACTGCTGGTTGGCGTACGGGTTGGAGCGGCCGACGGCGCTGACGATGCCCGCGGTGACCGAGTGGTCCAGCCCGAATGGCGAGCCGATGGCGATCACCCACTGCCCCGGCTTGAGGTCGGCGGAGTTGCCCGGACGCATCCAGCGCAGGCCGTCGGCCTCGATCTTCAGCACGGCCACGTCGTACTGCTCGTCACTGCCCACCACCTCGGCCTCGAGCTCGCGCCGGTCGGACAGGGTGACCTTCACCGTGTCGGCGCCGGCGATGACGTGATGGTTGGTCAGGATGTAGCCATCGGCCGAGATCACGAAACCGCTGCCCAGCGAAACCCCGCCTCCTCGCGGACCCTCGGGAATGCCCGGGAACGGCATCCCGAAGCGGCGCAGGAAGTCCTCCAGCCCGGGCGGCAACTGCTGCGAGCGGTCCGGAGTGCGCGGCGCGGTCTCGGCGCTGATGTTGACGACCGCGGGTCCCACGCGCTCCACCAGTGCGGTGAAGTCCGGCAAGCCGGCCACCAGCGGCGTGGGCGACGACGGGGTGACCGCCTGGGCCGCGGCGCTGGCGGTGGTCGCTTCCGCGGGACTCTGCTGCGCGGTGCAGGCGGTGGGTGCAGTGGCGACCAGCACGCCCATCAGGGCGAGGGTACGAAGCTTGGGGTTCATCGATACTCGGCCTCGGTAATCATCAAGTCGGACGAATCGGAAGAGCCGCGCCGGGCCGGTACGTGCCCGGTATGCCGGCACTACTGCTGCAGCAGCGGCTCATCAACCAGCGGCACGCTCACGCCCAGCTGCTCGCGCAGCTCCGGCGGAAGCCGTGGCTCGAACGGATAGAACGAGGGCGTCGCAGTCTGCGGCGCGCTGTCGAAGCTGGCAGTGAAGGCGGCGCGGCCGGTCAAGGACGGAAGCGCCCGTGGCCAGGGCCGCGAGACGATCTCATCGGCCGCCGCGTAGGGCGTGGCGGCCGGGGCCGGCGTGCCCACCGCTCCCCACGGGGCCACCTGCGCCGGGGCTTCCGCCCTGGCCGCCGGTGGCGCGGTGGCCGCGGCGACCTGCACGGCGCCCTCCCGTTCACGCGAGGTCCGCAACGCGGCCCGCTGCTGTTGGCCACGCGAACGCGCGGGCGCATCGCGGCGGCTTGCATCCAGGGCCGCCACCGCCAGCGGCGCAGCTGCCGCCAATGCCGACATGCCGTCGCCGGCAAGCTCCTGCGGCCCCGGCTCGGCGGCTGCCAGCGCTGGCCCGGGGGAAGCGTCGGCTGCAGGGGCGGATACCGTTTCAAGCCCGCTGTTGCCGGCGATCAGCGGATCGGTGCCGACTGCCGGGTCGAGCGGACCGCGCACAGTGAAGAGCGCCGCCACCGCGACCGACGCCGCCAGCGCGGCGCCCCCGATCCAGCGTGTCCGGCGGCCCGGTCGAACCACGGCCGCCGGGCGCCGTAGGGCCGGCGCCTGCGCTCCCGCCATCTCGGCCGCCACCGCGGCGGCGACGCGATCGGCGAACCCCGCCGGCGCCGGCTCCACGGCCTGGCCGCGCAACACGTCGCCGGCCAGTTGCCAGCGGGACGCTGCCCGCTGCCACTCGCGATCGTGCGCCAGCCGGCGCAACGCGAACCGGCGCGCCTCTCCGGTGAGCTCGCCGTCGAGCAGCGCGCTCAGGGTCTCGCAATCAGATTGTGGGGTCCGTCGCGTCATCATCTTTCCTCACTGCAACTGCCGGTCGCCGCCGCCGAGCAGGGGCTCCAGGGCGGCATCGATCGCCTCGCGGGCGCGGAATATCCGCGAGCGCACCGTCCCGACCGGGCAGTCCATGCGCTCGGCGATGTCCTGGTAACCCAGGCCTTCCTGTTCGCGCAGCGTGATCGCCTCCCGAAGTTCCTCCGGCAGGGCCTGGATCGCCTGCAGCACGGCCTGCTCGACCTGGTGGCGGGCCAGCTCACGCTCGGGGGTGTCGTTGTCGCGCATGCGCAAGGCACCGTCGAAGTGCTCCGCGTCGGCGGCGTCGATATCCGCCCCGGGCGGACGGCGACCCTGTGCAACAAGGTGGTTCTTGGCTGTGTTCACTGCGATGCGGTGCAACCATGTATGGAATTGGGAGTCGCCACGGAAGCTCCCGATCGCGCGCCAGGCCCGGATGAACGCCTCCTGGGCGACGTCCTGGCATTCGCTGCGATCAGCGATGTACCGCCCCACCAGGGCAAGGATGCGGTGCTGGTGCCGGCGCACCAGGGCATCGAATGCCGTGCTGTCGCCCTCTTGCACACGTTGCACCAGCTCCTGATCCAGTTCGTTATCGGCCATGCGTGCCGCCGGCGCTCCTTCGGGCTCGGCCTTGGCCGAACATATGGACAACCCTTTCGGGGAAAAGTTCCAACCAGGCAAACAGTTGGGGCGCCATCGTCGAGGCGCAAGCGCCAGGGAACGACACGGCTTCCGCCCGCCGGCGCGGGCCGGCACCGCCCGGCCGCTGCGGGCATCGCGATTTGACGTGGACGAAAGCGCGCCCGGATCATAGCCACTCCTTCCATACCTGAACGGATGGTGCCGGATGGCCACGAACGCCTCCGCAGTCCCCGGCTTCGACGGGCTGCGCCTGCAGCACTGGCACTGGCAGATGCGCGAGGACGCGGTGCTGGTACTCGCGCTCGATCGTGCCGGTGAGTCGGTCAACACCCTCTCACAGGACGTGCTGATCGAATTCGACAGCCTGCTCGAGCGCCTTGCGATCGACCCGCCCAGGGCCCTCGTGATCACCTCGGGCAAGGACAACGGCTTCATCGCCGGTGCCGACATCAAGGAGTTCCAGCAGTTCGACGCCCAGGGGACCGTGGACAGCGCGATGCAGCGCGGCCAGCAGGTGTTCCAGCGCCTCGCCGGGCTGCCCTGCCCGACCGTGGCTGCGATCCATGGCTTCTGCATGGGAGGCGGGACCGAACTGGCCCTGGCCTGCGACTACAGGATCGCCAGCAAGGACCCTTCCACCCGCATCGGACTGCCCGAAGTGAGGCTCGGGATCTACCCGGGCTGGGGCGGCAGTGTCCGCCTGCCACGGCTGATTGGCGCGCCTGACGCGCTGGACATGATGTTGACCGGCAGGAGCCTGTCGGCATCGGCGGCGAAGGCCAAGGGCCTGGTCGACCGCACCGCGGAGAAGGCGGTGCTGGTGGAATCCGCCGTGGCGCTGGCGCTGCGTGGAAGTCGGCGGCCGTTCCGCCAGCGCTTCATGGCCTGGCTGACCAACACCTGGGCAGCGCGCCAGGTGATCGCGCCGATGTCGCTCAAGCAGGTGGCGCGCAAGGCACGCCGTGAGCACTACCCCGCGCCCTACGCCCTGATCCAGACCTGGAAGACCACCGGCGGCGGCCTGCAGCGCCGGCTCGCGGCCGAGCGCAAGTCGGTGGCGAAGCTTGCCTCCACCTCGACCGCCCGCAACCTGATCCGGGTGTTCTTCCTGCAGGAACGCCTCAAGGGCAGCGGCAGCAGGGATCACGGCATCGCCCACGTCCACGTGGTCGGCGCCGGGGTGATGGGCGGCGACATTGCCGCGTGGTCGGCCTACAAGGGCTTCCAGGTCACGCTCAATGATCGCGCCCCGGAGTACATCGACAAAGCCCTTGCACGTGCCGCCGAGTTGTTCGCGAAAAAGGTCCGTGACGAGTCGAAGCGCCCGGAGGTCATGGCGCGGCTGGCCGGGGACCCGGCCGGTGACGGCGTGGCGCAGGCCGACCTGGTCATCGAGGCGATCATCGAGGATGCCGCCGCCAAGCGCGGCCTCTACGGGAGCCTGGAGCCGCGCCTCAAGGAGGGCGCGCTGCTGGCCAGCAACACCTCTTCGATCCCGGTCGCCGAGCTGGCCGAGGGCCTGCAGCGTCCCGGGCAGTTCGCCGGCCTGCACTACTTCAATCCCGTGGCGCTGATGCCGCTGGTCGAGATCGTCCGGCATCCCGGCATGGACCCGCGCACCGAGGCCCGGCTGGCGGGCTTCTGCAAGGCGCTGGGCAAGTTGCCGGTACCGGTCGCCGGCACGCCGGGCTTCCTGGTCAACAGGGTGCTGTTCCCCTACATGCTCGAGGCGGTCACCGCGTACTCGGAGGGCGTCCCGGGCCGGGCGATCGACAAGGCCGCCGAAGCCTACGGCATGCCGATGGGCCCGATCGAGCTGGTCGATACCGTGGGGCTCGACGTGGCGGCCGGCGTGGGTGCGGAGCTCTCGCCATTCCTCGGGCTGGCGGTCCCCGAGGCCCTGGCCGCCCGTGCCGAGCCCGGGAAACGCGGCAAGAAGGACGGACAGGGGCTATACCGCTGGGAGGAAGGCAAGGCGGTCAAGCCGGAGCTGCCGGAGGGTTACAAGGCGCCCGAGGACCTGCAGGACCGGCTCATCCTGCCGCTGCTCAACGAGGCGGTCGCCTGCCTGCATGACGGCGTGGTGGCGGATGCCGAGCTGCTGGATGCCGGCGTCATCTTCGGCACGGGCTTCGCGCCGTTCCGCGGCGGGCCGATCCAGTACATCCGCGAAACCGGGGTCGATGCACTGCTGGAGCGCCTGGCGGCGCTGCAGGCACGGCACGGCGACCGCTTCGCACCGCGGCCGGGCTGGGACTCCCCCGCCCTGCGGACCCAGGCCTGAGCAGCCGGCGCGGCGGGTGCCCGCCGCGCCTACATCGTGTGGGTCGGCCGGTCGGCGTCCAGGCTGCCGGCCAGCAGCGCCTCGATGCGGCCCTTCAAGGCATCCCCCTCGGGCCCATCGTTGAACTGCACGCCGATGCCCGCGGGGCGTGCCCCTTGCGCACCCACCGGAGTGACCCAGATCACCTTGCCCGCGACCGGCATGCGTTCGCTCGACTCCGGGAGGGTGACCAGCACGAAGACCTCGTCGCCCAGGAAGTAGCGCCTGGGCGTGGGCACGAAGATCCCGCCATGCCTGATGTACGGCATGTAGGCGTTGTACAGCCCTGCCTTGTCCTTCACTGCGAGGGTCAGGATGCCCTGCCTCGCGCCCCCTGCTGCAACCATCTTCAGTTATCCATGCGTGCTGTGGCCGCGGGTGCGGCAGTGTCCATCATCGAGGCCGCGCATGGGCCGCGCGCCAGGCCAGCAACAGCTCGACCACCACCAGGTCGGCGCGCACCGTGCTGCGCAGCAGGTCACGTGCCCTGTTGGCGCGATCGAACCACTCCGCCAGCCTGCGCGTACGCGCCGGATCGGTCAAGCCGGCGGCTGCCCGCTCGACGGCGAGGTCGGCGGCCAGCCGCAGCCGCAGGTCGGCCCGGTCGTCCGCGGTCCATGCCTGGGCCAGCAGCGGGGGCGCAACCCGGCCCGCGGCCACGCCGTCCAGCCCCTCGATGACCTCCCGGCGCAGCTCCAGCACGCCCTCCTCCAGCCAGGCATGGGCCTGCCCGGGATGCCCCCGGGACACCCGCAGTGCCTCGTCGGCCGCCGCCGGGTCATGGCCCTGCCCAAGCAACCACTGGCGCCCCTCGTCGTGCGGCGGAAGCCGGAACTCGAGCTTCTGGCACCGGCTGCGGATGGTGGCCGGCAGGCGCGCCGGCTCGGCTGCCACCAGCCACAGGTAACGGTTGGGAACCGGCTCTTCGAGGGTCTTGAGCAGGGCGTTCGCTGCGGCATTGTTCACCGCCTCGGCGGGGTCGATGATCGCCACCTTCGCGCCCCCGTACTGCGGCGTCAGCGCCATCTGTTCGCCCAGCTCGCGTATCTGGTCGATCACGATCTCGCCGCGCGGCCGCGGCGGCTTGACCTTGTGGTTGACCGCGTAACCGACCAGCAGCAGGTCCGGGTGGGCCGGATGGCCCCACGGGTGGGCCAGGCTGCCGTCCGGGCGTACCTCGACCGGCTCGGCCTGGGACCGGGAGTCGAGCAGGCGACAACTGCGGCATTGGCCGCACGGTTCGCCGCCACCCGCAGGAGCGGTACACAGCATGCGGCGCGCCAGCCTTTCGGCGACCTCGCGCTTGCCCAGCCGGGACGGCCCACACAGCAGAAGGCCATGGCCGAGCCTGCCGCTTCCCAGCGCCGCGACCGCGCTGTCGTATACGCGCTGCTGCCACGGGGCCAAGGGCCTCATGCCAGTCTCCCGCGATAGGCGGACAGCTGCGCGAGTGCCGCTTCGGCGACGTCCTCCGCCGGCCGGCTCGCGTCCAGCACCCGGAACCGGGCCGGCTCGGCAGCCGCCCGCTCGAGGTAGCCATTGCGCACGCGCTCGAAGAAGGCGGTGTCCTCGGCTTCGATCCGGTCGACCCCGCCACGACCACGTGCACGGGCGAGCCCGACCTCCACCGGGACGTCCAGGAGCAGCGTCAAACCGGGGACCACGCCCACCACGCGTTCCTCCAGCAAGCGGATCAATTCGCGGTCCCCACCCCTCGCGGTGCCCTGGTAGGCATGGCTTGCATCGGTGAAGCGGTCGCTCAGCACCCACGCGCCGGTGGCCAGCGCGGGTGCGATGGTTTCCTCCACATGCTGTGCGCGGGCGGCAAACATCAACAGCAGCTCGGCGGCCGCGGTCGGAGGCTCGGAACCGGTATCCAGCAACAGCGCCCGGATGCGCTCGGCCAAGGGCGTGCCACCCGGCTCCCGGGTGCACACCACCCGTTCGCCGGCCGCCTGCAGGTAGTCCCGCAGCGCGGCCAGCACCGTGCTCTTCCCTGCACCCTCGCCACCCTCCAGGCTTACCAGGCGGGGTTCGCCATGCAAGCCGCCGCTCACTCCCGCGGCCCTGCTTCGAGCCCGCGCACGTATTCGCGATAGTTGCGCAGGTAGCGCCTCACGTTGGCCTGGTGCTCGGCGTAGGTATCGGCAAACAGGTGTCGGCCACTGCCATCGCCGAGCGCCACGAAATACAGTTCGGTCCCCTCTTCGGGTGTCGCCACCGCCTCCAGCGCAGCGCGTCCCGGCATGGCGATCGGGGTCGGCGGCAAGCCGTCACGGGTATAGGTGTTGTATGGCGTGTCGTTGGCCAGGTCGCTGCGTCGGATGTTGCCGTCGTAGTCCTCGCCCATGCCGTAGATCACGGTGGGATCGGTCTGCAGCCGCATCCCCATCCGCAGGCGGCGCTGGAACAGGCCGGCGATGCGGGGCCGCTCCTCGGGAACGCCGGTTTCCTTTTCCACGATCGACGCCAGGATCAGCATCTCGTAGGGGGACTTCAGCGGGGTGTCCGGATCGCGCCCCTCCCATGCAGCCGCCAGTGCCTGGTCCATCGCCGCCGCCGCACGGCCAAGTACGTCCAGGTCACTGTCGCCGCGCGTGAACACGTAGGTCTCGGGCAGGAAACGGCCTTCGGGATGCTCGCCGGCACGGCCCAGCGCGGCCATCAGCGCCTCGTCGTCCAGGTCGACGGCCTCCTTCTCCAATACCTCTGCGCGGGACAGCGCGGCACGCAGTTCGCGGATGTTCCAGCCCTCGACGATGGTGAAGCGGCGGCGGACCGTGTCGCCGCGGCCCATCGCCGAGAGGAGTTTGCGTGGGGTGACGCCCTCGCGCAGCGCGTACTCGCCCACGTGCAGGCGCGAGTCGGCACCGAGCTGCCGTGCCAGCAGACGCCATTCCAGGTCATCGCCAGCCTCGACCCCCGCCGCGCGCAGCTTGCCCAGGACCACGGGCAGGGAGTCGCCACGCTCGACCACCACGGTCGCGTCGGCGGCGAAGCCCTCCAGCGGCGTATCGGTGAACCCGGTGTAGCGCTGCCACCCCCACCACCCGGCGGCGAGTACGGCGGTCGCGAGCACCAGCACGATCAGCAGGATCAGGCCTGCGAGGCCTTTGTGTCGGGTGGCGGTCACGCTGTCTCCAGGTCAGGATCGACGAAGGCGGGATGGGCGGCGGCCAGCGCCTGGCGCAACATCCGCATGCGGGGGTGCGGCTCCCAGCGGCGCGCTCCCAAACGCACGACCGGGAGGATACCGCGCACCGCGTTGGTGAGGACCACCGCATCGGCTGCTTCCACGTCGCCGCGGGACAGGCGCTGCACGCGTGCGAGTCCCTGCTCCAGCAGCCAGCCCCGGCACACGCCTGCCACCCCGCAGCGCTCGACCGGCGGGGTCAGCCATTCCCCGCCCCGGAGCACGAAGACGTTTGCCGCGATCGCGGACACCAGCTCGTCTTCAGGGCCGAGCAGCAGGCCTTCGTCGGCCGGTTCCCCGGTGTCGAGTTCGGCCCTAGCGAGGACCTGCTCGAGCCGGTTGCAATGCTTGATTCCGGCCAGCGCCGGCTGCGCTGCCAGGCGCAGCCCGCACCACCGCAGCCGCAAGCCCTCGCCCGCAGGAACGGGGGGCAAGGAGTGCAGCGAGAGAACCCACGTGGGCTCGGCGGTACCCGGCGACGCGTAGCCACGACCACCGCCGCCCCGGGTGAGCTGCAGGCGGAGCACCGCATTGCCGCCGGCCAACAATGCCGATGCCTCGGCAAGCGCCATTCCCGGCGGTGGCAGCGGCAGCCCCAGTCGCGCCGCGCCCCGTGCCAGCCGCTGCCAGTGAGCCGGCCACCACGGCACGGCACCACGATGGGCGCGCATGGTCTCGAACACGCCCTCGCCATAGCGGAAGCCACGGTCGTCCGGCTGCAGGCCCTCGACCGGCGTGCTGCCGCGGAACAGGCGGACGGTGCCGCTCACCCCTCCACTCCCAGCGCCCGCAGCATGCCGCAGGCCTTGGCGCGGGTTTCGTCGAGTTCGAGACGCGGGTCGGAGTCGGCGACGATGCCCGCGCCGGTGCGGAAGCGCAACTGGCCGCCTTCCAGTTCCGCGCTCCGGATCAGGATGTTGAGGTCCATGTCGCCATCGCGGTTGAGCCACCCAATCGACCCGGTATAGGCGCCCCGCCCTTCGCCTTCCAGCTCGGCGATCACCTGCATGCAGCGGACCTTGGGGCAGCCGGTGATGGTGCCGCCCGGGAAGGCCGCGGCGATCACCTCGCCAGGCGTGGTGCCTGCCCGCAGCACGCCGCGCACATTGCTCACGATGTGGTGGACGTGCGCATAGCTCTCCACCGTCATCAACTCGTCCACTTCCACGCTGCCGGCGCGGCTGACCCGGCCCAGGTCATTGCGCTCCAGGTCCACCAGCATCACGTGCTCGGCGCGCTCCTTGGGATGGCCAACCAGTTCCAGGATCCGCCCACGATCATCGTCGCCCGGTACCCGTGGACGGGTCCCGGCGATCGGCCGCGTCTCGACCACGTCGCCGCGCACCGACACCAGGCGTTCGGGCGAGGCACTCGCCACGGCCCAGCCGTTCCCGGCAAACAGGCCCGAAAACGGGGCGGGATTGCACTGCCGCAGCCGCGCGAACAGCGCGGCCGGCTCGGGGGCGACGTCGAAACACGCCCGCCAGGCGCGGGAAACATTGGCCTGGAAAACATCGCCGGCGGCCAGGTACTCCAGCACGCGGCCAACGGCATCGGTGAACTGTTCCGGCCGTTCCTCGATGATGTCCCGCGGTGGCATCCACGCCATGCCGACGGACGTATCCACGGCCGCGGCGTCGGCGGCCAGCTCGTCGAGCACCTCGTCGAGGCCGGCCTCGGCGACGGCGACGCACTCGCCGCTACCGCGATCACGCAGGATCGCAGCGGGGCACCTGAGCGCAAGGGCGGCCGGCAGATGGCCCGGCGCCGGGGGGAGCCGCAGCACCGGCTCCACCTGGCCGGCAAGCTCGTAACCCAGCAACAAGGCCCAGCCGCCGCGGAATGGCCATCGCGGTTCCTCGCGTGGCAACCGCAATGCGCGCCAGTCGCGATCGAGCGCATCAAGGAAGCGCCCGTCCCGGGTTCGCCCATCCTGGTCCCGGGTCACGCCGTCATGGCCGAGCGCCAGCGACTCCCCGGAGGCACGCAGCAGGAGGTCCCAGCGCCCATGGGCCGTGCCATGGGCGCTGGATTCCAGCAGCAGCGGGTAGCGCGCCGGGTCGGCGCGGTGCAGCTCGAGCAGGTCCGGCGCGGAGCGAAGCGGTCGGGCCAGCAGCACTCAGATTCGCCTGAACACCAGCGTCCCGTTGGTGCCGCCGAACCCGAAACCGTTGGACATCGCGACCGACACCTGCGCGTCCCGGGCGACGTTCGGCACGTAGTCCAGGTCGCAGCCCTCGCCCGGCTCGTCCAAGTTGATGGTCGGCGGCACGATGCCGGTGTGCAGCGCCATCACCGAGAAGATCGCCTCGGCGCCGCCGGCCGCGCCCAGCAGGTGGCCGGTCATCGACTTGGTCGAGCTCACCATGGTGCGGTAGGCGTGCTCGCCCAGCGCGCGCTTGATGGCCAGCGTTTCGGCGACATCGCCCAGCGGGGTGGAGGTGCCGTGGGCATTGAGGTAGCCGATCTCGTCCGGGCGCACGCCGGCATCGGCCATCGCGGCATCCATGCACCGTGCCGGGCCCTCCCCGTCCTCGCTGGGTGCCGTCATGTGGAAGGCGTCGGAACTGGCGCCGAAGCCGGCCAGCTCGCAGTAGATGCGCGCGCCGCGGGCCTTCGCCGCCTCGTACTCCTCCAGCACCAGCACGCCGGCGCCGTCGCCAAGCACGAAGCCGTCGCGGTCCTTGTCCCAGGGACGACTGGCCTTCTGCGGCTCGTCGTTGCGGGTGGACATCGCCTTCATCGAGCAGAACCCGCCCATGGAGGTCGGCGAGGAACCACGTTCGGCCCCGCCGGCGAGCATCACGTCGGCATCACCGTACTGGATCATCCGCATCGCCATGCCGATCGAATGGTTGGCGGTGGCACAGGCGGAAACCGCGGAGAAGTTCGGCCCCTTGATGCCGGTGAGCAGCGACACCTGCCCCGGCAACATGTTGATGATGGTGCTGGGCACGTAGAACGGCGAGATCTTGCGCGGCCCCCCATCAAGGTACTTCGCGGTCTGTTCCTCGATCCCGAGTATGCCGCCGATCCCCGAGCCGATCAGCGCACCGGTGCGCGGCGCGTTCGCCTCGTTGATCTCCAGCCCCGCATCCTCGATCGCCATCATCGAGGCACCCACGCCGTAGTGGATGAAGGGATCCATCTTGCGCGCGTCCTTGGCCGGCACCCAGCGGGTGACGTCGAAGTCGCGCACCTCGCCGGCGATGCGGGTGGCAAAGCCGCTGGCGTCGAAATGGGTGATCGGGCCGATCCCGGAACGG
>Ga0079224_100009427_pt1 | contig 13299 bp, 13 predicted proteins | sample Stecom2015_FD_80414 | JGI IMG/M metagenome (GOLD analysis project Ga0079224, IMG submission 80414) | Agricultural soil microbial communities from Utah to study Nitrogen management - Steer compost 2015 | ecosystem: Environmental > Terrestrial > Soil > Agricultural land | place: USA: Utah... | reverse complement strand
GTCCGGGGGGTCAGGGGTCGCGGGTGAAGGGGCTGTTGACGAACCAGCGGAGGTCCTCGACGAGCTGGCGGCTGCGCCAGCCGTCGGGGGTGCGCACGAGGCGGTGGAGGTACCACCCGCCGCACGACGACGGCTCGGCCAGGCCGGGGATCTGCAGCGGGTTGAAGAACATCGCCCGGGCCGTGGCCTCGTCGCCGTCCAGGTCCACCTCGACGTTGGTCAGGTAGTGCTGCGTCCACGGCATCGCCCCCAGCGCGTCGCGCAGGTACGCCACCACCTCGTCGACCGTCCCGGCGATGGCGCCGGCCGACGTGTAGTCGATGTGGGCGTCGGGCGTGAACAGGGACCGGTAGAGGTCCCAGTCCCGGTCGTCCACGGCCCGGCCGTAGCGGGCCAGCAGCTCGTGGATCTCGAGCTTGTCCCAGAGCGCCTGTGCGTCCATGGTCCCCCTCGTCGGTGTGGACGACCGGGTCGTCCGGCCGTCTCGGTCGGTCACGGCGCCCCGCCCCCGATCACCCGGCGGCAGCTCACAGGTGCGGGAGCACCTGCTCGGCGAAGAGGCGCAGGCTCGACCAGCCCAGCTCGGGCGGCATCCCGCCCATGAGCGGGTGCAGCGACACGAGGCCGTCCCGGCGCGCGAGCTCGAGCACCTCGTCGGGGGTGGCCACCACCCACTGGCCCGAGGCGCGCAGCTCGGCGGCGGTGTCGCCGTCGGTGATGGCGGCGTTGTCGTGGTCCCCGGTCTGCCAGGCCCGGTAGGTGGTGGCGTCGTAGACGGCGTAGGGGGCGATGCGCTCCCAGTCGGCCTCGGGGTCCTCGCTCACGTGGAGGAACAGCGGTCCGCGCGGGTGGGAGAAGAACCCCTTCGTGAAGCCGACCTTGGCGCACTCCTCCTCGTAGATCGCCCGCAGCGGCTCGGGGTCGCTGGCCATCGTGAACATCGGCAGCCGGAGCCGGGCGGCCCGCTCGGCCGAGCGGCGCACGGCCCCGCCCATCCACACGAGGCGGGCTGGGGGGCTCGTCGGCACGGGCCGCACGACGATCGTCCGCCCCTGCCACTCGACCGGCTCGCCGGACCAGGCCCGGATCATCAGCTCGACGTGCTCCTCGACGAGCGCGCCCCGCCGGGACCGGTCCACCCCCGCCATCTCGAACTCCTCGTGGCGGTACCCGAGCCCGGCCACGAGCGTGAAGCGGCCGCCGCTCGTCACGTCGAGCGTGGCCACCGCCTCGGCCAGCCGGACCGGGTCGTGGAGCGGGACGAGCAGCGCGTTGACGAGCACGTGCGCCCGCTGCGTGGCCCCCAGGATCAGCCCGGCGAGGGTGGTGGGCGAGGCGACGAAGTCCACGCCGTGGTGCTCGGGGATCGTGATGGACGGGATGCCGACCTCGTCGGCGAAGCGGGCCATGGCCAGGCACTCCCGGTAGAGGTCGGCCTCGCTGGCCGGCGAGAACGGCGCCCGCCGCAGGTCGAACCGGATCGCTGTGAGGACCCCCAACCGACACCCCCCTGTCTGGTCCGAGGGAGGGTACCGCCCGGCACCCGGGCAGGGGGCGGGTGCCGCCGGGCGGGCTCAGAGGATGTTGCGACGGTTGCGGATGCGCCGGCGCATGTCCCACAGGTACAGCCGGATCGGCGCCTCGAGCAGCGGCTGGGGGAGCACCCGGTGCATCGCCCGGACGACCTTCAGGTTCACGTCCCACACCCGCTGCTCGAGCGGGCCCCACGGCAGCCCCAGCTCGTCGCGGAACTCGGGGGCGAGGGCGCCGGCGACGACGATGCGGTGGAACCGGCCGAAGAGCTGGGGGATCGGGGTGGGGAGGAAGCCGAGCCCGGCGAAGTCCCACAGGTAGGAGCGGGTGACGTCGTCCATCTCGATCGTGGCCACCTCGGCCTGCCAGTACGCCTCGAAGGCGTCGCGGTCGGGTGGCCACCGCTCCGGCGGCACCTGGAGGGTGGTGGCGAGGCGGGCCGCGTGCGGGTAGATGGCGGCGATCACCTCGGGGGTGGGCTCCCCGTGGATGAGCCGGTGGGCGTCCTCCATCCCCCGGTAGATGCAGGCCGCCACCCACAGCTGCAGCTTCGGGTCGAGCGCGCTGTACCGGACGGCCTCCCCCGGGAGGTTCCGCACCTGGCGGTGCACCTCGGTGACCTCCTCGGCGAGGACCTCGCGCTCCTCGTCGGTGCCCCACAGGGCGATGCCCACGTACCCGAAGGTGGTGCGGGCCCGCTTGATCGGGTGGGCGTAGAGGGAGCCGCGCTCCACCCGGCTCTCGGCCACGCCGTGCCCCACCTTGAGGTTGGCCAGCTGCATCACGATGTTCGCCCCGGCCACGAGCCCGCCGGCGCCGGCCAGCACCTTGATCAGCGCCTCGGGCGGCGCCTCGCCGCGCAGGTGGGTGACCGGTGCGAGCGGCTGTCGGGCCGGCTCGGGGTGGGGGCCGTCGTGGCGGTCGGTCGTGACGGGCGCGGTCATCGGCGCGGCCTCCGGCTCCGGCGCGCCCCGGTGGGGGCCGGCTCGCCGGCTGGGTCGAGCATCGGCAGCAGGAGGGCCTCCACCGCCTCGGTGAGGTCGCCCGGCGGCGGGGCGACGACGGCGGCGAGCGCGGCTCGCAGCAGCCAGTGGGCGAGCAGCGCCGGGTCCTGCCGGCGCACGAGGCCGGCGTCCATCGCCGCGACGAGGAGCGGGACGGCGATCTCCACCCCCTGCTCGAGGAGGGCGTCGAGCCGGCGGGTGACGACCCGCCCCATCCAGGCGTCCTCGTCGCGCACCACCTTGGCCACGACGGGGTGGGCGCGGGCGCGCTCGATGGCGGCGACGACGACCGTGGTGACCACCCGGGGCCCGCTGGCGCCGGCGACGAGCTCGGGCAGCCGCTCGAGGAAGCGCTGCGCCTCCCGGGCCACGACGAGCATCGCCACCTGGTCGACCGAGCCCACCTTGCGGCTCACCGTGCTCGGCGCCACGCCCATCTCCCGGGCGATGTCCCGCAGCGAGGTGCGCGACAGCCCGTGGCGGGACAGGCACTCGACGGCCGCGTCGAGCAGCGGATCGAGGCCCGGGGGCGGCGGCAGCGGCAGGCGCTCGGCGAGGAGCGGCAGGGGGAGCACCTCAGCGGCCATGGCGGCAGTGTGCACCGCCCGGCGCATCAATGCAACACAAAGCGTCGAACGTTGCAACCGCGGTCGGCCGGGTTCAGCCGCGGCGCCGCGGTCGGGTCTGCTCCTCCCGGGGCACCCCGAGCTCGTCGAGCCGCTGGGCCGCGGCTCGGGTGACGGTGGCGACCGCCTCGTCGGGCAGGTCGCCCGCGCGGTGCTGCGCCCACGCCGCCACCGTCTCGGCCAGGTGGTCGAGGTCGCGGGCCACGCGGAGCACCTCGACGACCAGGCCGAGGTCGCCCGGCGGTGTCGTGCCGCCCTCGAGCGCGGCCCAGATCGCCGGGCCCTCTCGGGCCAGCAGCCGCCCGTGGGTGTGGGTCACCAGCTCGAGGCGCCGGACGACCTCCATCAGGTCCCGCACGAGGCCGGGCCGGAACTGGGCGTAGCGCACGAGCGCGGCGCGCAGGCTCCAGTCGCCGGCGCGGGGCCGTTCGGCGACGTCGACGAGCGCGGCCAGCTCCGGCGGCTCGAGGTCGGGCACCCCGGCAGCGTAGGGCGGTGGGCGGACCGACCCGGCTGGCGCGGCCGGGGTGCGGCTGCTCGAATCCATCGAGGCCGACGAGAGGAGGAGGCGACGTGGCCCAGCGGTCGAGACGGGTGGCCGCGCTGCTCGCGGTCGGCCTCCTCGTCGTGGCGTGCGGCGGCCCGAGCCGTCACCGCGAGCCGGACACCGCGGCCGAGGCCCGCCGGGACCGGATCGCCGCCGCCCGGGCGGCCAGCCCCATCGGGGTGGTCGGCGAGGACGAGCTCGACCTGCTCGACGCCTTCCTCCAGCGACGGGCCGGCTGGGACGACGCCGCAGCCGCCGCCTACGCCGCGCTCGACGCGCGCCACGAGGGCGGCTCGGACCGCGCCGTCGCCGCGGCGCTCGACGCGCTGGACGACGAGGCCCGCGGCCTCGCCGCGCTCGACCGGCGCTGGGTCGACGCCGCCGTGGCCGGGTGGGTCGACGAGATCGCCGCGGGCTACGAGCGGCAGGCGGCCGCCGCTCGGGCGCTGGCGCGCGCCGAGGAGACGGGGGAGGGCCTCGACGCGGCCCGAGCGGAGGTGGTGGCGAGCTACGAGGCCACCGTGGCCGTGGAGCTCACCCTCCTGCGGGAGGTGGCTGAGTGGCTCAACGAGGCGGTGCCGACCAGCCGCCAGCGGCTCCACGACATCGCCGACGCCATCGAGCGGGAGACCGAGCCCGCCCGCTGAGCGCCAACGCGCTGGCGGCTCCCGCTCACCTGCACGCTGCAGGCGGTGAAGCCGCGCTGAGCGGGCCCGAGCGTCAGCCGCTCGTCTGGTGGGCGGCGGCGGCCCGCACCGGGACCTCGAGGCCGAGCTCGGCCAGCGCGGCCTCGACCTCCCGGCACCGCCGCCGCGGGTCGTCGCGAGGCGCCACGTGGGTGACGACCACCTCCCGGGCCCCGCAGGCCGCGGCCACGCCGGCGGCCTGGCGGGCCGACAGGTGCGCGGCCCGGTCCTCGAGCTCGGGCGGCATCGTGGCCTCCACGACGAGGACGTCCACCCCGGTGCCGTCGGGGTCCAGCGCGGCGCCGTCGAAGCCGCCGCCGGTGTCCGACGTGTAGGCGAGCGACCCGGCCTCGTGGTCGATGCGCACCGCCATCGTCTCGACCGGATGGTCGGTCCGGGCGAAGCGCAGGCGGAGGTCGCCGACCCGGCGCTCGCCGCCGGCCGCTACCACGTCCCAGGCGAAGGTGGGTTCGGCCCCGTCGCAGACGCGGTCCACGAGCTCGCGGGTGCCCTCGGTGGTGAGCACGGCCAGGCACTCGACGCCGAGGACGTAGCGGAGCGCGTTGCGCAGCACCGGCAGCTCCCCGCAGTGGTCCGGGTGCTCGTGGGTGACGACGACGGCGGTGAGGTCCTCGAGGGCGACGTGGTGCTGCACGCGCCCGAGCGTGCCCGGTCCCGTGTCCAGCCACAGCGACGTCGAGGCGCTGCGGACGAGGTAGCCGCTGCTGGCCCCGCCCGGTCCGGCGTAGGAGCCGTCGCAGCCGAGGACGATCAGCTCGAGGCCGGTGCCAGCGGCGATCGGTCGGGCGTGTTCGGGCATCGGGCCATCACCTCCCGGGCCAGGATGCCTCAGCCGCCGTCCGGTCAGCCGTCCCGGTGGCGGTCGAGGAAGTCGAGGATGGCCCGGTTGAAGATCTCGTTGCGGTCGCCGGCCACCATGTGCCCGGCTCCGGCCACATCCGCGAGCTCGGCGTGCGGGGCTCGGGCCAGGAAGTCCTGCGCCCCCTCCTCGCTGAGGAGGTCGCTGCTGCGGCCTCGCACGAGGAGCGTGGGGATGCGCAGGGCCTCGACGGCTCGGGTGAGCCGGTCCGGTTGGATCACCGACGTGCGGGTCTCGTCGGGCGACCCCTTGGGGCCGAGGACGAACGCCGGATCCCAGTGCCAGTACCACCGGCCGTCGCGCTGGCGCAGGTTCTTGGCCAGCCCGGACAGGTCGGTGGGGCGGGGCCGGTGCGGGTTGTACGCGGCGATGGCGTCGGCCGCCGCCTCGAGGCTGTCGAAGCCGTCGAGGTGCTCGAGCATGAACGCCCCGATCCGCTCTCGGCCCTGCTCCTCGAGGCGGTGGGCGACGTCGACCAGCACGAGCGCCCGGGCCACCTCCTCCTGCACCGGCGTCTCCGCCACGGCGACGAGCGAGGCGAGGCCACCGAGCGACGCGCCGACGAGGATCGGCGGCGCCGGGAGCGAGGCCACCACCGCGGCCACGTCGGCCGAGAGCACGTCGAGCGAGTAGTCGCCGTCGGGCGACCACTGGCTGTCGCCGTGGCCCCGCAGGTCGAGGGAGACCGCCCGCCACCCGGCGTCGGCCAGCACCCGCCAGGTGCCGTGCCACGAGTGGCGGGTCTGCCCGCCGCCGTGGAGCAGCACGACCGGGGGCCCGTCGTGCGGCCCGCCCACGTCAGCGGCCAGGCGGACGCCGCCGGCGCCGGTCAGCGCGACGGCCGTCGGCTCGTCCGTCGGGGAGTGGTCCGGCATCGTCGTCCTCGGCCGGGTCAGCGGGACTGCTGGCCGTCGTCGACCTTGATGACCGTGCCGGTCACCGCGTCGGAGGAGGGGGCGCAGAGGTAGAGCAGCGTCGAGTCGAGCTGGGCCGGGTCGCCGAGGCGCTTGCGGGGCAGCGCCGGCGTGAAGTCGCCCACCCGCTCGAGCATGCCGTCCATCATCTCGGAGGCGAACGCGCCCGGGGCGATGCCGTTGACGTTGATGTGGTAGCGGGACCACTCGACGGCGAGGACCTCGGTCATCCGGGCGATGGCCGCCTTCGTCACCGAGTAGAGCGCCGCCGCGCCGCCCCCGTAGTCGTAGGCCACCATGCTCGAGATGTTCACGATGCGGCCGGGCTGGCGGGCCTCGATGAGCCGGCGGGCCACCTCGATGGCGAGGAGGTAGGGGCCGCGCAGGTTGGTGGAGAGCACCTGGTCGACGAGCTCCACCGACATCTTGTGGGCCCGCTGGGCGTCGGGGATACCGGCGTTGTTCACGAGGATCGACACGCGCCCGGCCGCCCCCTCCGCGGCGTCCACGGCAGCGCGGATCTGGTCGGCGTCGGTCATGTCGAGCGGCACCGGGTGGGCCTGGCCGCCCTGCTCGGCGATGAGGTCGCGCAGCGCCTCAAGCCGCTCGACGCGACGGCCGGTGGGCACCACGACGGCCCCGGCGGCGGCCAGCACCTGGGCGAAGCGCCAGCCCAGACCGGAGGTGGCGCCGGTGACGAGCGCGACCTGGCCGGTCAGGTCGTGGGAGGCGTTGGGGAGCGGGTAGGCGTCGGTCACGGTGGTTCCTCGGAGTCGGCGACGGGTGCCCGGGAGCCTGCCACGCCGGCGACCCCGCCCGAGGCCGGCGCAGCAGACCGGTCCGCGCCGCGCCCGGTTTCTCGTGGGGTCGCCGCGGGGTGCCATCCTGTCGCCGCCTGTCGACCACCCGAGGAGAACCACCCATGTCCGAGCCCGTCCTCGTCACCGAGCGCCGCGGCAACGTGCTCGTCCTGCGCCTCAACCGCCCCGAGGCCCGCAACGCCCTGAACCCCGAGCTGATGGGCGCGTTCGGCAACGCGCTGGCCCGGGCCGAGGAGGACGCCGAGGTCCGCGCCGTCGTGCTCACCGGCACCGGCGACCGCGCCTTCTGCTCCGGCATGGACCTGGCCGCCTTCGCGTCGGGGGAGAAGCCCACCCCCGAGCAGCAGGCCGGCACCGCCCACTTCGGGCGCTTCATCAAGGGCGACATCGCCGTGCCGATCGTGGGCGCCATCAACGCCACCGCGGTGGCGGGCGGCTTCGAGCTGCTCATGGGCTGCGACGTGGTCGTGGCCTCGGCCGAGGCCAAGTTCGGCCTGCCCGAGGTGAAGCGGGGCCTCTTCGCGGCGGGCGGCGGCATCTTCCTGTCCGCCCGGATCCCGCTCGCCGTGGCCCTTGAGATGACCCTCACCGGCGACTACATCGACGCCGAGCGGGCCTACGCCCTCGGCCTCGTCAACCAGGTCGTCCCGCCGGCCGAGGTCCTCGAGGCGGGCATCGCGATGGCCGAGCGCATCGCCAAGAACGGCCCCCTCGCCCTGCAGGCCACGAAGGAGCTCGTGCGCCTCGCCGTCACCGACGCCAAGGCCGCCGAGGAGAAGCAGGCCGAGTGGTCGCCCAAGGTCTTCGGCAGCGAGGACGCCAAGGAGGGCGCCACCGCGTTCATCGAGAAGCGCGATCCGGTCTGGAAGGGTCGCTGACCCACACCTCGAAGAGGACACTCATCTGGAGGGCCCGGCCGCCGCGAGCGGCCGGGCCCTCGGTGTGCTCGGGCCCGGTGGCGTGCTGTACGTTCCCGGCCGGGGAGTCTGCAACGGGCGTTGCCAGAACGGACGAAGCGGATCGCCGCTCCCTCGCACCATCCGGAGAACCAGGGGTACCTGATGTCCATCGCCATCACCGATGACCACAAGGCGCTGTCGGAGACGGCCGCCGACGTCCTCGCCAAGCGCAACGTGCGCGCCGCCGCCCGGGCCCTGCTCGAGGCCCCCGAGGAGCCCATGCCCCACGTGTGGGGCGAGATCGCCTCGCTCGGCTGGCTGGGCCTCCACATCCCGGAGGCGCACGGCGGCTCCGGCTACTCGCTCGAGGAGCTGGTGGTGGTCGTCGAGCAGCTCGGGCGCGCCGTCGCGCCGGGCCCGTTCGTGCCCACCGTGATCGCCAGCGCCGTGCTCGCCGCGGCCGGCGACGACGACGCGAAGAAGCGGTTCCTGCCGGGGATGGCCGACGGCTCGGTCACCGGCGCGGTGGCCCTCGACGCCACCGCCACCGTCTCGGGCGGCACGATCTCCGGTGACGCCGGCGTCGTGCTCGGCGGCGGCCTGGCCAAGGTGCTCCTCGTGGCCGCGGGCGACGACGTGGCGGTGGTGGAGGTGGGCGACGGCGTGACCGTCGAGGTGCCCGCCAACCTCGACCCCACCCGGCGCACCGCCAAGGTCACCCTCGACGGCGCCGCCTGCACGGTCCTGCCCGGCGCCCGCCGCACACTCGTGGACCTGGCCCGCGTGATCCTCGCCGCCGAGGCCGCCGGCATGGCCCGCGAGTGCACCGAGATGGCGGCCGAGTACGCCAAGGAGCGGCACCAGTTCGGCCGCCCGATCGCCATGTTCCAGGCGGTGAAGCACCACTGCGCCAACATGGCGGTGGCCACCGAGAAGCTCACGAGCGCCGTGTGGGACGCGGCCCGCGCCGCCGCCACCGGCGGCGACCAGCTGGCCTACGCGGCGGCGGTGGCCGGCACGCTGGCCGGCCCCACCGCCGACCTGTGCGCCAACCTCAACACCCAGGTCCACGGCGGCATCGCCATCACCTGGGAGCACGACGCCCACCTGTTCATGCGCCGGGCCACCGTGCTGGGCCGGCTGATCCGCTCCGACGACGCCGCCGAGGACCTCGTGGACCTCACCCGCCGGGGCGTGGTGCGGGCCAAGGCGGTGGAGCTGCCACCCGAGGCCGAGCCGATCCGCGACGAGGTGCGGGCCTTCGCCGAGAGCATCAAGGACCTCTCGGCCGAGGAGCAGCGCGACAAGCTCATCGAGACCGGCTACGTGATGCCGCACTGGCCCACGCCCTACGGCCGCAACGCCGGCGCCATCGAGCAGCTCGTCATCGAGGAGGAGTTCGCCCGGGCCGGCATCAAGCGCCCGCAGTACGGCATCACCGCCTGGAACATCCTCACGATCATCCAGCACGGCACCCAGGACCAGCTCGACCGGTGGGTCCTCCCGGCCCTGCGCCAGGAGGTCGTCTGGTGCCAGCTGTTCTCGGAGCCCGACGCCGGCTCCGACGCCGCCGGGGTGAAGACGAAGGCCACCCGCGTCGAGGGCGGCTGGCTCGTCAACGGCCAGAAGGTGTGGACCTCGGGGGCCCACTACGCCGGCATGGGCTTCGCCACCGTCCGCACCAACCCCGACGCCCCCAAGCACGAGGGCATCACGATGATGGCCATCGACATGCACGCCGAGGGCGTCGAGGTGCGGCCGCTGAAGATGACCAACGGCGGCGCCGAGTTCAACGAGGTCTTCCTCAACGACGTGTTCGTGCCCGACGACGACGTCGTCGGCCCCGTGGACGGCGGCTGGACGGTGGCCCGGGCCACCCTCGGCAACGAGAGCGTCAGCATCGGCGGCGGCACCGGCGGCATGGCCCTGCCCGGCTCGACGATGGTGGAGGCCTACGACGGCCACCCCGAGCGCCTGGCCGGCGGCGCCCCCCGCATCGGCCGGTACATCGCCGACTTCCAGGTCCTCGGCCTGCTCAACCTGCGCAGCGCCAACCGGGCCGTCGCCGGCAGCGAGCCCGGGCCCGAGGGCGCCATGACCAAGCTGATCATCTCGGAGCTCGGCCACGACGCGGCCGCGATCCTCACCGAGCTGAACGGCACCGACGCCGTCTTCATGGACGGCCCCGGCCTCGTGAGCAACCAGCTCGTCCTCATGCACCGGGGCATGTCGATCGCCGGCGGCACGAGCGAGATCAAGCGCAACCAGATCGGCGAGCGGATCCTGGGCCTGCCCCGCGACCCGCTGCTCAAGTAGCGGCCACCGAGCGCAGCACGAGGGGGCGGGCCCGCCGGGGTCCGCCCCCTCGTCGCGCCCGGGCGCCGGTGCGGGTCGGCGGCTCCCCTCGTTCCGGGCGGAGCGGGAGGAACTCCCCGAAGCAGGACGAATAGGGTATACCTAATGGTCCGCGCTTCAGGGGGAGCCATGCGAGCAGGAGCCCTGCGATGAGATCCGCCCGGTCCGGTCGACCCGCCTTCGGCGTGGCCATGGGCTTCCTCGCCGGCGCGCTGGCCGTCGGGCTCCTCGTCCCCTACGTCCGCACCGCCCCGGAGGAGACCGCCCTGACCTCGACGGGGCCGGCGTCGCTCGGCGACGCGGTGGCCGACAGCGGGCCGAGCGTCGGTGAGGCCCTCGAGGACCCGACCGCCGGCGGCGAGGCGAGCGCGACCGGCGACGGCGGCCCGCTCGACGCCGGCGGTGACGGTGGCGGCGCCGTCGATCCCGCGGCCGGCGGCGACGGCGGCCCGACCGCGCCGGCGGCGCCGGCCGCCGGGCGCACCGTCGGCCTCACCGACACCGAGATCCGCATCGGCATCGGGCTCACCGACGTGGGCGCGGCCAAGGACTTCGGGGCCAGCTTCGACCTCGGCAACCAGCGGGCCCGCTGGGAGGCGCTGATCGAGGACGTCAACGCCCGCGGCGGCATCCACGGGCGCAAGATCGTCCCCGACTTCCGCACCGTCGACGCCGTCAACGCCCCGGTCGAGACCGCGCAGGCGGCGTGCGTGGCGTGGGTGGAGGACGTGAAGGTGTTCGCCGCCTTCTTCGCGTCGAACCTGAGCGCGGCCCCGCTCGTGTGCCTCACCGGCCAGGGCCAGACGCTCACGTTCACGAGCGACGGGTTCGAGGAGGGGTACTACGGCTCGGGCCTGCTCTTCACCACCTACGCGAGCGAGAACCGGCACCTGCGCGACCACGTGCGGTACCTGGAGCAGAAGGGGCTGCTGAAGGGCAAGCGCATCGGGATCCTCGCCCTCGAGGGGGCCGAGCGGCTGGCCGTCGACAACACGATGGTCCCGATGCTGCAGGACCTCGGCCACGAGGTGAGGCACATCGAGTCGCTGCCGATGAACACCTCCGCCCTGCAGCGGATCCCGGTGTCGGTGTCGAACTTCAAGGCCGCCGGCGTGGACTTCATCATCATGGCCGGCCACATCGTGCTCGCCGGCCCGTTCGCCCAGTCGGCCGCCCGCTCGAACTACACCCCCGAGTTCGCCATCTCGGACTTCAACCGGCAGATCAACGACCAGATGGCGCAGTACTACCCGGACAGCTTCGACGGGACGATCGCGCTGAGCGTCTCGCGCTTCCCCGAGTACCGCGCCGGCGGCGCGTTCGCCCCCGCCGACCAGCGCTGCCTCGACCGGGTCCACCCCGTCGACAAGAAGGTGCTCCCGCCCACCGCGTCGGCGTTCGAGGTGGCGATGTACGAGTGCGGGATCTTCGACCTGTTCGTCGCCGCCGCGGAGGCCGCCGGCCCCCAGCTCTCCCAGGAGGCGTTCGTGGCCGCGGCCGAGCAGCTCGGCACCATCGCGGTGCCCGGCGCGCTCGACGGGTCGATCGGGCCCGGGAAGCACCACGCCGTCGACTTCGAGCGCGAGGTCGTGTGGCGCAAGAGCTGCAAGTGCTGGCAGCTCGCCGGCGGTCCCGGCACCCCCACCCGGAGGCTCGAGTGAGCGGGCCGCTCCTCCACGCGCAGGGGGTGTCCGTCGCCTACGGGAGCCTCCAGGTCCTCTTCGACGTGGACCTCACCGTCGAGCGGGGCGAGACCCTGGCGCTGCTCGGCACGAACGGGGCCGGGAAGTCCACCCTGCTGAAGGCGATCACCGGTCTCGTCCCCCTGCGCCGGGGCCGGGTGACCTTCGACGGCGCCGACCTCACGGACGCGCCGGTGGAGGACCGCTTCGAGGCCGGCATCGTGCAGCTCTCGGGCGGGGAGGCGATCTTCCCCACGCTCACGGTGCGCGACAACCTGCGGGCCGGGGCCTTCACCTTCCTGGCCGACCGGGATCGCCTCGAGGCCCGCCTCGACGTGGTGCTCGGGCTGTTCCCCGAGCTGCGGGACCGACTCGACCAGCGGGCCGGCTCGATGTCCGGCGGCGAGCAGCAGATGGTGGCCCTGGCCAAGGCCCTGCTGCCCGACCCGCAGCTCCTCATCGTCGACGAGCTCTCCCTCGGGCTGGCTCCCATCGTCGTCGAGCGCCTCCTCGGCACGATCGCCGACCTCCGCCGGGACGGCCTCACGATGCTGATCGTCGAGCAGTCCCTCAACGTGGCGATGGCCTTCGCCGAGCGGGCGGTGTTCATGGAGAAGGGCGAGGTGCGCTTCTCCGGCCCGATCCAGCAGCTCGTCGACGACGGCGACCTCGTGCGGGCCGTCTTCCTCGGCGCGGGGGCCACCTGATGCCGGACCTCGCGCTGCGCTTCGACCTGCTCGTCCTCGGGCTCATGTCGGGTCTCGGCTACGGCCTGCTCGCCACCGGGCTCGTGCTCGTCTACCGGGCCACCCGGGTCATCAACCTGGCCCACGGGCAGATCGGGGCGTTCGCCGCGGTCGTGCTGCTCGAGCTGGTCCACACCGTCGGCCTGCCCTACCCGCTGGCCCTGCCGCTGTCGTTCGCGGCCGGTGCCGTGGTGGCGCTGGCCGTCGAGCGGCTCGTGGTGCGACCGCTCGTCGACCGGTCGCGGCTGGCGGTGCTCGTGGCCACGATCGGCGTGATCCAGGTGCTCCTCGTCGGCCAGCTGCTCATGCCCGACATCGTCGGCAAGGGCTTCCCCGTCCCGGTCGAGGTCCAGTGGGAGGTCGCCTCGGTGGTCATCCGGGGCGAGCACCTCGCCCTCGTCCTCCTCGGGCCCCTCGCGCTCGTGGGGCTCACGGCCCTCGTCAACCGGTCCCGCTGGGGCCTGGCCATCCGAGCGGTGGCCGACAACCGCCCCGCCGCCCGCCTCGCCGGCATCCGGGCCGACCAGGTCACCACCCTCGTCTGGGTGGTGGCCGGTGCCCTGGCGGCCATCGCCGCCATCCTCACGATCCCCCTCGCCGGCACCG
>Ga0079224_100009426_pt1 | contig 13300 bp, 9 predicted proteins | sample Stecom2015_FD_80414 | JGI IMG/M metagenome (GOLD analysis project Ga0079224, IMG submission 80414) | Agricultural soil microbial communities from Utah to study Nitrogen management - Steer compost 2015 | ecosystem: Environmental > Terrestrial > Soil > Agricultural land | place: USA: Utah... | reverse complement strand
GCCGCCGGCAACCAGGGGGCACCGGCAGGGTAGCTGTCAGGGACAGGTCTTACCTGCAGGCGAATGCTCGGCGAGCGCACCTGGACCAGCTTGCCGGTGCGCGCCGAGAATCGCTCGTTGCTGGTGGGTTGCAATACCGTGGCGCTGAACAGTTGCGAGGGGATATCCAGCTCGCCGCTCTGTTGGGCGAAGAGGGCGTAGCGCATCTCGATCACGCCGTGGCGTACCCCGTTCATGGTCCGCTCGAAATGCCGGGGCGGCCCCAGGCTCTCGACGCGGGCATTGGGTATGTCCAGGCCGCTCAGGGTGGAATCGTCGAACAGCGATACCGAGTGGTAGATGCGCAGGGTCAACAATACCTGGGCCTGCACATAGGGCGTTTCGATATCCACTTCGCTGTCGATGAACACCGGCGCCAGTTGCGCGCTGCTGTCGCTGGCGGCTTGCGCTGCCGACAGTACCTGCAGGGAGACCGGCTGGCTCGTCACTGCGCCCAGCTGCAGCGGCGGGATGACCACAAAGCCGGTGCGCAAGGGGAGCAGTGTGACTACCCAGCGGGTGACGGGAGTGGTTTTGCCGTCGGCCTGGCTGACCAGGCTCAATTGCCGGGTGCGCTGTACCTCGAAGTTTTCTTCCAGCGGGGTCAGGTCCAGCTCGCTCAGGCGGCTGGCCGAAGGGGTTTCCAGGGTCAGCTCCAGGGCTTCACCTTCCACCAACCGGGTGCGGTCGACGCTGGCATCCAGAGCAGCGTGGGCCAGCGGGCTGAGCACCACCAACAGCCACAGTGTTATCAATCTAATCATCGCGGCGGTTCCTGTTGCTGCAGATGTTGATAGAGAAATTTGCGCCGCAACAACTCCGCCGGATCATCCGGAATCTCCCTGAGCCATTGTTGCAGTGCCTGTCGCTGTTCCAATGCTGCGTTGTTGTTTTGCTGCTGTGGGCCGCGCGGGCTGGTTGAGCCGCCTTCTTCCCGCTGCGGACCGCTGCCCATTGAGGGGCTAGCCTGGCCGTTGTTCAGATCGCCAGATGCCGCGCCTCCGGTCGCCGGCGTTGTGCTGCCCGGCGTCGCGTCAGCCTTGCTGCCCTGGGCGGATGTTGACGCGGCGGGGGTGGGCTCTTTGCCGTTGCCGTTGCCGTTGCCGTTCCCAGCCGTCTGACTGCCGGTTGTGCGAGGCTGTTCCCCTGATGAGGCCGCGTCTCCCTCAGTACTGGCGTCTTCCTGTTGCTGCTGTCGCAACTGCTCCAGCAGCGCCTCGATGATACCGCGGTTGTGCCGCGCGGCGGTATGTCTCGGGTCCCGGGTCAGGGCCTGCTCGTAGGACTCCAGCGCCGGTTGATAGTCGCCGGCCATGGCCTGAGCGGTACCGCGGTTGAAATGATGCTCAGCATTGTCGGGCTCGGTGGCGGCCAGTGCTGCCCAGGCCGTGGCGGCTTGCTCGTAGTCTCCGGCCTGATATAACGCCCAGGCGTGCCAGGCTGGATCGCTAAAACGCTCGGCAGCCGCGGCGGGCTGCTGTTGCTCGAGTAGCTGCATTGCCTGCTGGTCGGGGCGTTGCCAGAGATCCGCCCAGCTCAGGGCTTGCGCTGGTGGTGGCAGCAGCGCCGCAATCAGAAGCACCCCTAACCAGCCGCGCCGTGCCCCTAGCGCGGCTAATGGCAACAGCAGTAGCACCAGCCAGTGGCCTTGATCCAGTGGCAGGTGACGGTCGCTCACCTCGGCGTCGGTGGTGGTGCGCAAGGGCTGCAGCAAGTAATCCAGGTCCCGATTGCCGACGGTGATGCCATGGTAACGACTACCATGCTGGCGGGCCACCGCTGCCAGCTGTTGACCATTGAGCCGGGGCAACAGGATACGCCCCTCGCTGTCGCGCATGAAACCGCCCTCTGGCAGAGGGACCGGCGCACCGGAGGCGGTGCCAATGCCCAGAATGGCCAGTTGCGCGCCGAGTTCCCGGGCATGGCTGGCCAATACTTCACGCTCCGGGCTATCCAGACCGCTGGTCAACAGCAGTATCTGCGAGGTGCTCTGTGGGTGGCCGGAAAGCATTTGCCGGGCCAATACCATCGCCTGGTCCAAGTTCTGGCCGTCGATCGGCATAATTTCCGGGTCCAAGGCCGTCAGCAGGCTGCGCAGCGTATTACGATCCCGGCTCAGCGGGCTCACCCGGTGGGCGCTGCCGGCGAACGCGACCAGCCCCAGCTGGCTGTCAGGATAGTCCTGCATCAAGGTACGGATCTTGTGTTTGGCCCGCTGCAGGCGATCAGGTGCAAGATCGTCGGACAGCATGTTGCGCGATACATCGAGCACCATGACCACCGCACTGTCCGGTAACCGCCGGGGTTGGCTGGTGCTGTCCATCACCGGACCGGCCAGCGCCAGGATTGCCAGGGTCCAGGTCAGCCCGAGAAGGGCAAAGCGCAGCGCGTGACTGCCGCCGGGATGTTGTTGCAGCAACCAGGGCCGCAGCGAGGCGGGCAGCAACTGTTCCCAGCCCGATTGACGCCAGCCGCGCTGGTATAACAGCACCAGCAGAATGGCGGCCGGTGGCAAGACCAGCAGCCACAGCGGGCGGGCGAAGGACAGGCCGAGCAATTCAGTCATGCTGGTGACTCCGGCGTACCATGTAGCTGGATAACGTCAGGCTCAGCAGTAGCGCCAGCGCCAGCGGCCAGGGATACAGTGGGGTGGCCTGGCGATCGGGCAGGCCTTCGCGCAGTGCTGGCTCCAGAGTGTCGAGCTGTTGATAAATGGCCTGCAGATCGGCTTCGTTGCGGGCGCGGAAATAGGCCCCACCGGTGAGGTGGGCAATCTCTCGGAGGCTCACCTCATCCAGTTCGATGGACGGATCGAACTGCAACCCCCAGAGACTGGACGTGACGCCATCCGGGGCTAGGGTGTCGGCACCCACGCCGATACTGAAGATGCGGATGCCATGCTCCGCGGCCAGCCGGGCAGCGCGCAGCGGGCTGACGCTGCCGGCGGTATTGGCGCCATCGGTGATCAGAATCAGCACCCGGCTGGCGGCGGGTTCGTCCAGCAGCCGTTTGATCGCCAGGCCAATGGCATCGCCGATCGCGGTTTCACGGCCGGCCAGGCCGATAAAACTTTCGTCGAGCCATTCGCCGATGGCCTGGCGGTCATGGGTAAGGGGCGCCTGGACATAGGCCTGCGAGCCGAACAGGATGAGCCCCAGGCGGTCCCCCCGGCGGCGTTCGACAAACTCACCGAGCAGGTGTTTGACCAGCGTAAGTCGATCAACGGGTTTATTGTCCAGCTGCATATCGCGAAACTCCATGCTGCCGGACAGGTCCAGGGCCAGCATCATGTCGCGGCCGGTGACCGCCGTGGGCAAGCTGTCGCCCAGTAGCTGGGGGCGGGCGGCGGCCACGACCAGCAGCGCCCAGACCACCAGATATGGCCACTTGCGGCCGGGACTGCCCGGCTGGGCTGCCAGCGGTTGCAACGCTTGCAGCCGTTCCATGAAACCGACCTGCAATGCGGCAGAGCGGGTTTCGGCCGGAGGCAGCCAGCGCCGATACAGCCAGGGCAGGGGCAGCAACAGGAAGCACAGCGGCCAATGGAATTCAAACATCATGATGGCGCACCCAGCGGCGCAACTCTGCGAGCAGGGCCTGGCGCTGTGCCGGGCTCAGGTCGACTTGCGGTCGGTAGAGATCCGCCGCCAGCGGTTGCAGCGCCTGGCGCTGGGCCCCCGGATAGCGGCTGCAGAGATAATCGAGCCAGGCCTCGCCAAACAACCGGGTCGCCGCGACATCGCCCCGTTGCTTCAACAACTGCTTGATCCGGGTGTTGATCGCGGCCAACCACTGGGCATCCGGCAGGCTGGCCGGCACATCCGCGACTACTCGCCAACTCTGGCGCTGCTGCCGCCGTTGCCGCCGTCGGGCATGGCGCAGCAACCAGGGCAGCAGTAGGGCGATCAACAGAACACCGATCACCAGCAGCCACCAGCCGGGGGCCGGGGGCCACCAGGGGATAGGCGGCGGCAGCGCCGGGTGGGTAAGTTGTGCCTGAAGCGCCTGTTCCATCAATGCCGCCTCCGCGCGTACATGCTCAACATCAACTGGAGCTGGTCGATCGGCGTGCGACTGGTCTCCAGCGGCTGCAAGCCGCAGCGCAACCGGCTCGCGAGCCGCTGCCAGCCTTGCTGGCGGGTCAGGAATTGGGCGGCCCAGGCCTCACGCAGCGACGCATTGGTGGTGTTGAGTGTAAGCCGCTGCTGACCCTGCACAAATTCCAGCCCTGGACTGCTGGGCAGGCTGGCCTCCAGTGGATCAAATATCGGCAACAGCACCAGATCACTGTGCGCGCTCAAGGCATTGAGCAGCGGCTGGCTCAAGCCATCGATGGCAGCGTGATCGCAGAGCAGATAGAGGATACTGCCGGGGCGAATCACCTCGCGGCTGTGGCGTAGCGCAAGATTCAGCGGTTCGCTGCCAGGCGGGGCGGTGCTCGGTTGCAGCGCCTGATTCGCTTTGAGCAGTTGGCTGAACAGCTGCAGGATGGCCCGTCGACTGCGACGCGGGCGCACCTCATGGCATTGCTCGGCATCGAACACCATACCGCCGATGCGGTCGTTGTGTGCCAGCGCCATCCAGGCGATCAGGGCGCAGGCCTCTGCAGCCAGCACCGATTTGAAACACAGCTGAGAGCCGAAGAACAGCCGGCTGCTTTGTTCGCAGATGATGAATACCGGCCGTTCGCGCTCTTCATTGAAAACCTTGGTATGGGCTTTGCGGGTGCGTGCGGTCACGCGCCAGTCGATATTGCGAATGTCATCGCCCGGCTGGTAAAGGCGCACCTGATCAAAATCGATGCCCCGGCCACGCAACCGCGACAATTGCTGGCCGGCCTGACGCCCGGAATGCAGCGGGCGCCCGGACAGTGGTAGTTCGCGGCAATGCCGGCGCTCCTCCAGCAACGAGTCGAGGGTGACGTAGACAGCGGCGTCACTCATGTCTGTCTAGACCACGGCAACGGATTCGACCAGCAGGGTGATGGCCCGGTCGGCGTCGATGCCGGCCGCTTCGGCCTCAAAACTGAGCATCAAGCGATGGCGCAGCACATCATGGACGATGGCCTGCACATCCTCTGGGCTGACGAAATCCCGCCCGGCCAGCCAGGCGTGGGCGCGGGCGCAGCGGTCCAGAGCGATGGTGCCGCGCGGGCTGGCGCCCATCTGGATCCATTCCGCCAGCTGCGGGTTGTACAGCTCTGGACGGCGGGTGGCCATGATCAGCTGGATCAGATATTCCTCCACGGCCTCGGCCATGAACAGGCCAAGCACTTCCTGACGCGCAGCAAGAATAGCGGCCTGGCTGACCTGCTCGGCAATACGCGGCTCGAAGCCCTTGGCTTCGCCCCGGGCCAGATGCAGGATCTGGCGCTCCAGCGCGGCATCGGGAAAACCGATGCGTACATGCATCAGGAAGCGGTCCAACTGGGCCTCGGGCAGGGGGTAGGTGCCTTCCTGCTCGATCGGGTTCTGGGTGGCCATCACCATGAACAGCTCAGGTAGCGGCCAGGTCTCGCGGCCGATGCTTACCTGCCGCTCGGCCATGGCTTCGAGCAGAGCCGACTGTACCTTGGCCGGGGCCCGGTTGATCTCATCGGCCAATACCAGATGGTGGAAGATCGGCCCCTGTTGAAAGCTGAAGCTGGCGGTTTCCGGGCGGTAGACCTCGGTGCCGGTAATGTCCGCCGGCAGCAGGTCGGGGGTGAACTGGATGCGGTGAAAATCCGCCTCGATACCTTCGGACAACACCTTGATCGCCTTGGTCTTGGCCAGCCCCGGTGCCCCCTCCACCAGCACATGACCACCGGCGAGCAGGCAGATCAGCATGCGGTCGATCAGCTGCTCCTGGCCGAAAATCTGCTGGGCCATGAAGGTTTTCAACTGGAGCAATGACTCGCGATGGGACATGAAGCAGATTCCTTGGCTGGTCGGTCTTCCTGCAATGGGTGTCACTTTACCGAAAAGCCCATGGTCTAGACTAGGGTCTGTTCCCGCTTCATTTGCCACCGCGTCGGCGAGGCATGATGAAGTCTCGGTATGGCCTGCCCGGAGGTATCATGGCTTTCATAGTTGCCAGCGACAGAAAAGAGTTTCTGCAGATCGTCCAGCAGCGTCTGCAGGCGTTGGTCGAACCGGATGAGCAAGAGGCGGTGACTCTATTCGCACGGCATTTCTTCGGTATCGCGACCCTGGAGGAATTGCTCGCTCGCCAGGACACCGATTTGCTGGGGGCGGTGCTATCCGGCTGGCGGATGCTGCAGCAGTTCGATGACAGCAAGGGCAGCATCCGGGTATTCAATCCGCAGGTGCAAAATCACGGCTGGCATTCGCCCCATACGGTAATCCAGTTGTTGCATCTGGACTCACCCTTTTTGGTGGATTCGGTACGTATCGAACTCAATCGCCAGGGCTACGCTATCCATGTCCTGCAGAACAGCACCTTCATGGTGAAGCGGGATGCTGCTGGCCGGCTGCTGGAGCTGCATCCGGCGGCGGCCCGGGACGAGGAGTTGCGCGGCGAGTCGGTGATGCATATAGAGGTTGATCGCTGCGCCACGCCAGCGGAACTCAAGGCGCTGCAGGCTGGGCTACATGAGGCGCTGCAGTATGTGGAGACGGCGGTTGCCGGCTATGTTCCCATGCAACGGCAGGTTCAGGAGTTGAGCGTGCAGTTGCGGGGCGAAGATGCCGGCTGGTTCGACACTGACACCCGGCTGGAGGCGGCGGCCTTCCTCGATTGGTTGCTGGAGCATTTCATCTTCCTGGGCTACACCCGCTTTGCCATTCGTGAAGGGCTCGGCGAGGGGCGGCTGGGTCTGCAACCCGAACACAGCCTCGGCATTGCCGCGCTGGACCCGCCGGATGAGGGTATCCAGGGCCTGCCGGAGGCAGTGCTGGACTATCTGCAGTCGCCCATGCTGCTATCCTTCGCCAAAGGAGCGCAGAACAGCCGGGTCCACCGGTCGGCCTATCCGGATTACATCTCTATCCGCGAGGTGAACGATGCCGGAGAGGTGACGCTGGAGCATCGCTTCGCCGGGCTCTATACCTCACGGGTTCATAGCGCCGATGTGCACAGCATTCCCTGGCTGCGACGCAAGGTCGAAATGGTGCGCCGTGATTCCGGCTTCGAGACGCACAGTCATCTGGGCAAGGAACTGGATCAGGTGCTGCAAGAGCTGCCTCGGGATGACCTGTTCCAGGTGTCCTCCCAGCTGCTCAACGAGACGGCGCTGGGGATAGTACAGATTCAGGAGCGTAACCAGGTCCGGTTATTCCTGCGCCGGGGCAACTATGCCCAGTTTTATTATTGCCTCGCCTACATCCCCCGTGACATCTACTCCACCGCCGTTCGCCAGCAGATACAACAGGTATTGATGGCACGTCTTGAAGCGTCCGACAGTGAATTCTGGACGTTTTTCTCCGAATCACAGCTGGTCCGTGTTCAGTTCATTCTGAGCGTTGACCCGCGGTGCAACCTGGAAATCGACCACGTGAAAATTGAACGGGATGTAATACAGGCCTGCCGCAGTTGGGCTGATGATTTCAACGAGCGTCTGCGTGGCAGCCTGGGTGAGGCCGCTGCCGCCGAGGCCATGACCCATTTTGGCGACGCTTTCCCGCCGGGCTACAGTGAGCGCTTCAACCCGGCGACGGCGGTCGCAGATGTCCAGCAGTTGCTCGCGCTCGATAACGACGACCCTCTGGCCCTGAGCTTCTACCAGCCGCTGCAGAGCAGGACCGGCGAGTTGCACTGCAAACTGTACCACCGGGGCGGATCGCTGCCGTTATCGGATGTCATGCCGGTGCTGGAGAACCTCGGACTGCGCGTGCTCGGCGAGTTTCCCTTCCACCTGCAGCGACGGGACGGGCAAAGCTACTGGATACACGACTTCGTGTTCAGCTCGACGCTGGACCCGGAAATGGACATGGAGGATGTCAACCAGCTGTTCGGCCAGGCATTTGCCGCGATCTGGAGTGGCCAGGCGGAGAACGACAGCTTCAACCGGCTGATCCTGCTCGCGGGTATCCACTGGCGCGAGGTCGCTGTGCTGCGTGCCTATGGGCGTTATATCAAGCAGATCCGCATGGGCTTCGAGTTGCCCTACATCGCCGCGACGCTGATCAGCCATGCCTCGATTGCCCGGGAACTGGCACGCCTGTTCAAGACCCGCTTCTTCCTGGCCCGCAAAACCTCGGCCGGCGAGCTGGAAGACAAGCTGGAGCAGGCCATTATCGTCGGCCTGGAAGAGGTCGCGGTGCTCAATGAGGATCGCATCCTGCGCCGTTTCCTGGCGTTGATCAAAGCCACCGTGCGTACCAACTTCTACCAACCGGACGCGCAGGGTCAGCCGAAGCCATACATCAGCCTGAAGTTGGACCCGGCCTCCATTCCCGAGTTGCCGTTGCCCCGGCCGATGTATGAGATTTTCGTATATTCGCCGCGGGTCGAAGGGGTGCATCTGCGTGGCGGCAAGGTGGCCCGGGGTGGGCTGCGCTGGTCCGATCGCGAGGAAGACTACCGCACCGAGGTGCTCGGTCTGGTCAAGGCGCAACAGGTCAAGAACGCCGTGATTGTACCGGTCGGCGCCAAGGGTGGATTTGTACCGCGGCGGCTCCCGGTTGGCGCTGAGCGTGACGAGATACAACAGGAAGCCATCGCCTGCTACCGCATCTTCATTCAGGGGTTGCTGGATGTGACCGATAATCTGGTGGATGGCCAGGTAGTGCCGCCGCCCCAGGTGATCCGCCATGATGACGACGACTATTATCTGGTGGTGGCGGCGGACAAGGGCACCGCCAGTTTCTCCGATATCGCCAATGGTATCGCCGCGGATTACGGCTTCTGGCTGGGTGATGCCTTCGCCTCGGGCGGCTCCGCCGGCTATGACCACAAGGCCATGGGCATCACCGCACGGGGTGCCTGGATCTCGGTGCAGCGGCATTTCCGAGAGCTGGGCGTGAATGTTCAGGAAGATCCGGTCACGGTGATCGGTATCGGCGACATGAGTGGCGACGTGTTCGGTAACGGCCTGCTGCTTTCGCGCTCGGTGAAATTGCTGGTGGCCTTCAACCATCTGAATATCTTCATTGATCCTGATCCGGACCCTGAGCGCAGTTTCGCTGAGCGCCAGCGGCTGTTCGATCTGCCGCGTTCGAGCTGGAAGGATTACGATCCGCAACTGATTTCCGAGGGGGGCGGAGTCTTCTCCCGCAGTCTCAAGCAGATCACGCTGACGCCGCAGATGAAGGATGTGTTCGATATCGCGGAAGACCAGCTGACGCCGGCCGAGCTGATCCACCGGCTGCTCAAGGCGCCGATTGACCTGCTGTGGAATGGCGGCATCGGCACCTATGTGAAAGCCTCGACCGAAAGCCACGCCGAGGTGGGTGACAAGGCCAATGATGCGGTGCGGGTGGACGGGCGCGACCTGCGCTGCAAAGTGGTGGGCGAGGGCGGCAACCTGGGCATGACCCAGTTGGGCCGAATCGAATACTGCCTTAACGGTGGTGCGGCCAATACCGACTTCATCGATAACGCTGGCGGGGTCGACTGTTCTGACCATGAGGTCAATATCAAGATCCTGCTCAATGAGGTGGTCGCCGCCGGTGACATGACTGTCAAGCAGCGCAACCAGTTGCTGGCGGACATGACCGAAGCGGTGGCCGGGCTGGTGTTGCTGAACAACTACCAGCAGACCCAGGCTATCAGCCTGGTAGAGCGGCAGGCGCACCGTGCCATGACGGAATATCGACGCTTCATCACCGCCATGGAAGCCAGCGGCAAGCTCAGTCGCGCGCTGGAGTTCCTGCCCGAGGATGACCAGTTGGCGGATCGTGCGGCCAACGGCATGGTGCTCACCCGACCGGAACTGTCGGTGCTGATTTCCTATGCCAAGACGGATCTGAAGGAGAAACTGATCGCCTCCGAAGCGCCGGAAGACCCCTGGCTGGCCCGAGAAATGGCAACCGCCTTCCCACCGCGACTGGTGCGCGAGCATACCGCTGCGCTCGCCGGACATCGGCTGCGTCGGGAGATCATTGCTACCCAGTTGGCCAATAACCTGGTGAACCACATGGGCGTCACCTTTCTGCGGCGCCTGGAACAGTCCACCAGTGCCAGCGCCGGGCAGATCATGGCGGCCTATATAGTGGCGCGGGATGTGTTCCGCTTGATGGAGCAATTCGACAACATTGCTCATCTGGATTATCAACTGCCGGCGACTATCCAGCTGGAGCTGATGGATGAGCTGATGCGACTGGCGCGAAGGGCTACCCGCTGGTTTATCCGCCGCGGGGGGCAGGCGGCCGGTTCGATCTCCCCTGGCGGGCAGCCAACCGCTGCGGAGCAGCAACCCGATACCGCTGACCTGGTGGCCCATTTCGCCCCGCAGATCCAGGAGCTGGATGAACACTTCGATGACATGCTGGAGGGGTCGGTACGCCAGCTTTGGGAATCGCGCTTCGAGTACTATACTGCCGCCGGTGTGCCGCCCGCCATCGCTCGCCTGGTCGCTGGCGCGGGGCACTTCTACACCATGCTCGGGGTGATCGACGCGGCGGACGCCACCGGCCAGCCCGCGCAGCGGGTGGCCCAGGTCTTCTTTGCGCTGGGCAGCGAGTTGCAGACCACCTGGTTCGTCAACCAGATCAACGCATTGCCGGTCGACTCCCATTGGCAGGCACTGGCAAGGGAATCCTACCGCGACGAGCTGGAAAGTCAGCTAGGCGCGATGACGGTGTCGGTACTGCAGGCGGGCAACAAGGACACGCCGGTTGAACAGTTGCTGAGCGACTGGCTGAACCACAATCAACTGCGGGTGCAGCGGTGGCAATCATTACTGCTCGAGTTCAGAAGCGCCGGCCAGAACGATTACCCGATGATCGCCGTTGCCATGCGCGAGCTGGCGGACCTCGCCGTCAAGACCCGACAGGTAACATCCATGGAGCAGCATGCAGGAACTGATCATTGATCTGGCGTTACCCGCCGAGCGTTACCTGGCCTGGTATCGTGGCCAGGCCGGCAGGGTGGTGATGCGCAGCCGCGATGGCCGCAGCGTCAGCCTGCCAGCCCATCACCTGCGGCCCTTTCTGCGCCACGAAGGTATCTATGGCAGCTTTGTCATGCGGTTTACGGACGAGGGCAAGTTGGTTTCTCTGGAGCGCCTTGGCTAGATTGGCTTTGCAGCTGATTTGCACGTTAAAAAGCTCGCGCAAAACGGTATACTCCGCGCAGCCATTCATTACCAGGGCCTCCCCATGTATTCCAACCTGCGTTCCCTGATGTTTCGCCTGCCTGCCGAAACCTCCCACGATCTGGCATTGGACATGCTCGGCGCAGCCGGCCGCCTGCGCCTGGCGTCCCACTTGGCACGGCCAGTTCAGCCTCATCCAGTGAAGCTGCTGGGCATGACCTTCGATAATCCGGTTGGGCTTGCCGCCGGGCTGGACAAGAACGCAGTCGCGGTAGATGGCCTGGCGGGTCTGGGGTTCGGCTTTGTCGAGGTGGGCACGGTGACGCCTCGGCCGCAACCTGGTAATCCCAAGCCGCGCCTGTTCCGTCTGCCGCAGGCCAACGCCATCATCAATCGCATGGGTTTCAATAACCTGGGTGTGGATGCCCTGATGGAGCGCGTTGCCAAGGTCCGTTATCGCGGGGCGTTGGGGATCAATATCGGCAAGAATGCCAGCACACCGGTCGAGCGCGCGGTAGATGATTACCTGTATTGCCTGCGTAAGGTCTACAGTCACGCCGGCTACGTGACGGTGAATTTGTCCTCGCCGAATACGCCCGGGCTACGCACACTGCAGTATGGCGATACGCTGAAGGTGCTGCTGGGCCAGATCAAGGCCTGTCAGCAGGAATTGGCCAGTCTGTACGACCGTTACGTGCCGATCGCCATCAAGATCGCTCCAGACATGACGCCCGAGGAGGTGAGTCTGGTAGCACGCACCTTGCTGGCGCAGGGCATGGACGCGGTTATCGCCACCAACACCACACTGGATCGCACGCGGGTGGCAGGACTGACGCATGCCGATGAGGCGGGTGGCTTGTCGGGTGGTCCCCTGACCGAGGTATCGACCGAGGTGATCCGAGTGCTGGCCGGGGAGCTCAAGGGGCAAATGCCGATCATCGGGGTTGGCGGTATCTTGAGCGGCGCTGATGCGGCAGCCAAGATCAACGCGGGTGCCAGCCTGGTGCAGCTCTACAGCGGTTTCATCTATCGCGGGCCGGAGTTGATTCGCGAATGTGTGGATGCCATCGCAGCCCTGCAGAGCGGCGCGGCGGAAACGGCCAGAAGCTGAATGAAATGGCCCCCGTAAACGGGGGCCTTGGGCCTCGCAGGCCCGACGCTTGGAGTAAGCGCCTTGGGAGAAAAGGGGTGAGGAGGGGATTACCCTACCGCGCGCATCTCGTTGAGTCGATGTACGCCTGAAATACCGGTGAATCCTGCCCAGTGATCGGCTCTGCCTTCACGCCAGCCATTGATCCAGTTTTGCCTGGCGGTGGTACTGTTGAAGGGACAGGAGTCTTGAGACTTGCCTTGAACGCCGTTCTGATATCCGCGCAAAAATGCTCGTTCCATCGGATCACGCTTTAGTCTTCTCATAAAGTACAGCCCTCGAGTGGTATGACAGCCCGACCGTTGTTCGGGGTCGGGATATGGCGCAGAAGAAGGGCCCTCTGCACCGGAGTCCGCAATAGTTGCGGATTCCTTATTCGGTTTACCAACGCAAAGTCTTGAGGTCCGTTGTACCCTATCGGAGCGGGCTTTGGAACGGTATTGGAAAGATCGAATTGGCATACTGGTATCATTGTTTAGAAGTCTCCATGCAACATAAACGTAACACTGCTCTGGAAATCAATGAGATGCGCGACACCCTTGAATTTTTTATAACCTGCCCGAAAGGTATCGAGGGCCTGCTGCTCGACGAGCTGCGCGCTCTTGGGGCAGGCTCCGCCCGGGAAACCGTCGCTGGGGTATATGCCGAGGGTGATCTGGAGCTGGGTTATCGGATATGTCTGTGGTCACGCCTGGCCAACCGGGTACTGCTGATCCTGGAGCGCTTTCCGGCCAGCGATGCCCAAGGCCTGTATGAAGGCGTGGCACGGGTGCAATGGGCCGACCATCTTGAACCCGACGGCAGCCTGGCCGTGGACTTCACCGGACAGTTGGCTGGCGTGGACAATACCCACTTCGGTGCGCTGCGGGTCAAGGATGCGATTGTCGATCGTCTGCGGACCCCGGAAGGTATTC
>Ga0079224_100009425_pt1 | contig 13303 bp, 10 predicted proteins | sample Stecom2015_FD_80414 | JGI IMG/M metagenome (GOLD analysis project Ga0079224, IMG submission 80414) | Agricultural soil microbial communities from Utah to study Nitrogen management - Steer compost 2015 | ecosystem: Environmental > Terrestrial > Soil > Agricultural land | place: USA: Utah... | reverse complement strand
GCGGCGCAGGAGCCTCGAGCGCTTCGGAGAGCCGGTCGCGCCGCCGTCGGCTGGTCGCGGCCACACCCCTCGGCCGGGCGGGCACGCCCGGCGGCATCGCTGCCACCGTGGAGTTCCTCGCCTCCCCCGGAGCGCGTACAAGACCAGGTGAGCCGGGCCCGGAGCCGGCCGGACCGCTCCGTTCCGGGGTGCTCCCGGTGTCCGGCCGGCGGGTCGGGGCCCGCCGGCCGGACACCGGGCCGCCGGGTGGGTCAAGGGGGGCAGGCGGGCCGGAAGCGGCCGGGGTGGTGGGGCGTTCGGGGGTGCGGGGGCTCTTCCCGGCGGGTGGGGGGCGTGTTTCGATCGTGGGCACCCGTACGCATCGGTAACCCGATCCGAGGACGGTGCTTCGATGTCAGCACGTGCCAGAGAAGCCAGAGAAGACGAGCCCGGAGGGATCGGCCGGCGGGCCGTGCTCCGGGGCGGCCTGGTCGTCGCCGGGGGAGTGCTGCTGGGCGGAGCCGCCCAGACGGCCTCCGCTCCGGCGGCCGCGGCCGCGGCGGAACCGTCGGTGCACACCCGCGCCGCGTGGGCCGCCCGCCCCCCGACGAGCCCGGCCCAGGTGATCGGCCAGGCCCCCACCTACATCGTCGTCCACCACACCGCGACCGCCAACAGCACCGACTACTCGCTCGAACACGCCTTCGCCCTCTCCCGCTCCATCCAGAACTTCCACATGGACGGCAACGGGTGGGCCGACACCGGGCAGCAGCTCACCATCAGCCGCGGCGGCCACGTCATGGAGGGCCGCAACTCCTCGCTGCCGGCCATCCGGGCCGGCGACCACGTGATCGGCGCGCACGTGGCCAACTACAACGACGTCGCCGTCGGCATCGAGAACGAGGGGACCTACACCTCCGCCGAGCCGACCGGAGCCCTCTACGGCGCGCTGGTGGAGACCTGCGCCTGGCTGTGCGCCGCCTACGGCCGGCCCGCCTCGGCCATCATCGGCCACCGCGACCTCAACGCCACGGCCTGCCCCGGCGACGTGCTCTACGGGATGCTGCCGCAGCTGCGGCAGGACGTGGGCGCGGTGCTCGGCGCCGAGTACCGGCGCCCGCTGCCGGCCTCGCAGCGGCCGCCCTACCCGGGGGTCCCCGAGGCCGGCCGGGTCCGGGAGTTCCGGCACGGCCCCGCGCTGGGCCGCCGCGACTCCAACGCGGCCGTCGGCTGACCCCGCACCGCGGAAGTCCTCCCCGTTCGGACTCCCGCACCGGCGGGGCCGGGCCGCGCCCCGGCCCCGCCGGCCGGGTCCCGCGGCCCGGCCCGCGCCGCTCAGAGCCCGCCGGTCAGTAGGGCCGCCCGGCGCCGCGGAAGATCATCTCCACGTTGTAGAACCGCGAGCTGCTGTGGTTGATGTAGGCCCGCAGCGCGTCGTAGACGATGTAGGCCAGCTTCGGGTCCGGCATGTACTCCTCGAGGTCGACCACCAGGCAGCCGAAGCGCTCACCGGGCCGGGAGTCGACGACCAGGGCGCCCATCCGCAGGAACGCGGCGACGTCGTCGGTGTAGCCGGCGTCCTCGGTGATGCGCAGCCGCGCCTCGCTGACCGCGTTCTCCAGCTCCCCGGCGAACTCCTCGGGGTCGCCCTCGCTGAGCTTGAGCAGCTCGTCGGCCATCTCCCCGGTGACCACCACCGAGTCGATGCCGTCCAGTATCTCCGGGATGTTGCCGAGCGTCGCGGAGACCTCCACCAGGGCGTTCTTGACCTGCTCGTCGGCGACCGGTTCGCGCCGGCCGGGATCGGTGTCGAAGGGGGTCTGCCGCCAGGTTCCCCGGAGGGGCGAGCCGGCCTCGAAAGCGCTCAGGGTGCGGCGGTACTCGGTGGCGGCCTCGATGATCGCGCGGCGGGCCCGGCCGCGCTCACGGCGGAGCATGCGCAGTCCTCTCTATCCGGCGTTGCCGACCACCCTAGAACGGGCGGCCCCGTCCGGGCAGGGGATTGCGGGAGGAACCGGGCGCCGGGACGGGCGGGGTCAGTCCCGCCCGGCCGGACCGGCCTGGGCGAGGGCGGCCACCGCGCCGCGGGCGAGCAGGTCGAGGTGGTCGGGGCGGAGCTCGTCGCGGATGACCGCGAGCCGCCAGTACACCGGGCCGAGGATCACGTCCAGGGCGAACTCCGGGTCGGTTCCGGCGGGCAGCTCGCCGCGCTCGACCGCGCTGCGGATGACCACCCGCCCGATCTCGCGCTGGGTCCGGCGCAGCGCGCCCTCCAGGGTCGCCGCGATCTCCGGGCTGCGCGCCGCCTCGGCGAGCAGGTCGGGGACGATCTGCAGGGCGAGCGGGTGGCGCAGGGCGTGCACCGCCGCGCCGATCAGCTCGCGCACGTCGCCGTCGAGCGAGCCGGTGTCGGGCACCGGGGTGACCTGCTCGGCGGCGGCGGAGACGACGTCGATCACCATCTCCAGCTTGGACTTCCAGCGCCGGTAGACGGCGGTCTTGCCGACCCCCGCCCGCTTGGCGACCGCCTCGATCGACAGCCGCCCGTAGCCGGCCGACGCGAGCTCGGCGAAGACGGCCGCGCGGATGGCGCGGGTGACGTCCTCCTGCAGCACGGCGGCGCCGGCGGGGGCGCGGCGCGGGGTCTTCTCGGCGTCGGACATGTCCGAGATCCTAGCGTGCGGTGGCGTAGCGACGAAACGGTTGCGTTCCGTCCTAGACTCGCCTAGTCTCTCCTCGCGGCGATACGGTGCCGTTCCGACGCGGGTCCGCCACCGCTCCGCCCCCACCGATCCCGTGCACTCCCCGGAAAGCGAGCCGAGTGTGAGCACACCCGAGCCCTCCGCCGCAGCGGCCGCGCCGCCGCGCCCGGAGCCGTCGGCCGCGGAGCTGGCCGCCCGCTACGGCCTCAAGGCCAGCGGTGCGCGCCCGCGCCTGGGGCGCTACCTGGCGGACGTGTGGCGCCACCGCCACTTCATCGACGCCTTCGCCCGTGCCCGGGCCAGCGCCAAGTACAGCAGGGCCAACCTGGGCCGGCTGTGGGAGGTCGGCACCCCGCTGCTCAACGCCGCGGTCTACTACCTCATCTTCGGCCTGCTGCTGCAGACCGACCGCGGCGTCGAGGACTTCATCCCGTTCCTGGTGACCGGCGTGTTCGTGTTCACCTTCACCCAGGCCACGGTGCTGGCCGCGGTGCGCGCGATCTCCGGCAACCTCGGCCTGATCCGGGCGCTGCACTTCCCCCGGGCCTCGCTGCCGATCGCGCTTGCCGTGCTGCAGATGCGCCAGATGGTGGTCACCATGGGCGTGCTGCTGGTCATCGTGATGGTCACCGGCCAATTCCCGCAGTGGAACTGGCTGCTGGCGGTGCCGGTCCTGCTCCTGCAGTCGCTGTTCAACACCGGCCTGGCGCTGATCTTCGCCCGCCTCGGCGCGAAGGTCTCCGACCTCGCCCAGCTCATGCCGTTCGTCATGCGCACGTGGATGTACGCCTCCGGGGTGATGTACAGCATCGCGGTGATGGCGGCGCACGCCCCCGCGGCGGTGCAGGTGCTGCTCGGCCTCAACCCCGCCGCGCTCTACATCGACCTGATGCGGTTCGCGCTGATCGACAGCTTCACCGCCGCCGACCTCCCGCCCTACGCCTGGGCCGGCGCATCCGCCTGGGCGCTGGCGGTGCTGGTCTGCGGGTTCGTCTACTTCTGGAAGGCCGAGGAGAGCTATGGCCGCGACTGAGGGCTCCACCGCCACCGCGACCCCCGCCGCGCCCCCCGAGGGCGAGCCGGCCGCCCCCACCGTCATCGTCGACGACCTGCACGTGGTCTACCGGGTGCGGGGCGCGGCCGGCCGGGCCGGGGGCGGCGGCCCCGCCGCGCTGCTGCGCGCGCTGACCCGCCGCAAGGGTGCGGGCGCCCGCGAGGTGCACGCGGTGCGCGGGGTGAGCTTCGTCGCGCGCCGCGGCGAGGCGATCGGCCTGATCGGCTCGAACGGGTCGGGCAAGTCCACCCTGCTGCGCGCCGTCGCCGGCCTGCTGCCGCCGGAGAGCGGCCGGGTCTACACCGACGGCCAGCCCTCGCTGCTCGGGGTGAACGCCGCGCTGATGAACGACCTGTCCGGGGAGCGCAACGTGGTGCTGGGCTGCCTGGCCATGGGCATGACCCCGGCCGAGGTGCGCGAGCGCTACGACGGCATCGTCGACTTCTCCGGGATCAACGACAAGGGCGACTTCATCTCGCTGCCGATGCGCACCTACTCCTCGGGGATGGCCGCCCGGCTCCGGTTCGCCATCGCCGCCGCCCGCGACCACGACGTGCTGCTCATCGACGAGGCCCTGGCCACCGGCGACCGCGCGTTCCGCCGGCGCTCGGAGAAGCGGATCAAGGAGCTGCGGGAGAGGGCCGGCACCGTCTTCCTGGTCAGCCACAGCAACAAGTCCATCCGGGACACCTGCGACCGCGCCATCTGGCTGGAGCGGGGCGAGCTGGTGATGGACGGCCCGGCCGGTGAGGTCGTCGACGCCTACGAGGCCTCCACCGCCGACTGAGCACCGGGCCGGGCCGGTAGCGGGCCGGGCCCTTCCGCCGTGGTCGGCGGGGCGCGGGCGGCCGCGCGATCCGCCGGGCGGTGGGGCGCCCCGCCGGCGGCCCGCCGGGACCGCTCCCCAGGGGGCCGCCCCCCGGGGCTCGGCCGCGGGCGGGGGAGGGGCGACGGCGGCCCGGCCGGCCCGTCCCGGACCGACCGGCGCTTCCGCCGCATCCCGCCCGCCGCGCGCCCGCGGCGGGGACGCCCCGGCCGCACGGCGGCCTCCCGGAGCGCCGGCCGGGTTCCGCCCTGCCGCGCCGGGCCCGCCCGCCGCTTCCGCCCGGACCGCCGGCGGACGGGAACGCGCACCGCCCGGGGGGAGGGCCGGGGGAGGACGGCGGTCCGGAGCCCGCCGAGGAGATGGGCGCAGGGCCGCGGCTCAGCCCGCGGCCGGGGCGTCGCCGGCCTCCTCCAGCCAACCGTGGTCCCGCTTGAGCCGGTTCTTCAGCAGCTTGCCCGCGGCGTTGCGCGGCAGCTCGCCCTCGGCGATCCGGATGTGCGCCGGGATCTTGAAGGCGGCCAGCCGGTCGGCGAGGAACGCGCGCAGCTCCTCCTCGGTCAGCGAGGTCCCGGGCAGCGCCCGGACCACCGCGCCCACCTCCTCGCCGTAGACCTCGTGCGGCACGCCCATCACCGCCACCTCGGCGACCGCGGGGTGCTCGTGCACCGCCGCCTCGACCTCGGCGCAGTACACGTTCTCCCCGCCGCGGATGATCATGTCCTTGGCGCGGTCCACGATGTAGAGGAAGCCCTCCTCGTCCAGCCGGCCCAGGTCGCCGGTGTGCAGCCAGCCGTCGGTGAACGACGCCGCGGTCGCGTCCGGGCGGTTCCAGTAGCCGTGCACGATGCCCGGGCCGTTGATCCACACCTCGCCGACCTCGCCGGGCGGCAGCTCCTCGCCGCCGGCGCCGACGATCTTGACGTCCACCACCGCCACCGGCAGGCCCGCGCTGTCCGGGCGCAGCAGGTAGTCGCTGCCGCCGTTGACCGTGGCGGTCGCCGAGGACTCGGTGAGCCCGTAGCCCTGCGCCAGCATCAGGTCGTGCATCCCGGCGCGGGCCCGCGACACCAGCGCCGGGGGCGCCGGCGCGCCGCCGCTGGCCAGCACCAGCAGGCTGGACAGGTCGTGCTCGCCCAGCTTCGGCGAGGCGAGCATCTGCGCGATCATCGCCGGCACCGCGGTGATCGCGGCGACCCGCTCCCGCTCGATCAGCCGCAGCGCCTCCTCCGGGCTCCACTTGTACATCAGCACCAGCGCGCCGCCCTTGGCCAGGGTGGGGTGCATCACCGACTGCGCGCCCGTGGTGTGGAACAGCGGCACCACGCAGAGCACGACGGGGGAGGAAACCGCGTCGAGGAACGCCTGCGCGTCGCCCATGTCCAGCCCCAGCCGCATCAGCGAGCGCATCCGCGCGTAGTCGGCGGAGAGCTGGTTGGAGATCATGTTCCGGTGCGAGCCGACCGCGCCCTTGGGGCGGCCGGTGGTGCCGGAGGTGTAGAAGATGTTGGCCGGCTCGTCGGGGGCCGGATCCGCCTCGGGCAGCCGGACGTCCTCGGCCACCTCGCCGAGCACGTCCGGCCAGGCGCGCACCCCCTCCGGCAGCGCGCCCGAGGTGCGCACCGCGATCACCGGGAGGTCCAGCCGCCGCGGCACGCCGCCGAGCGCGGCGATCCGCTCCTCGTCGGCCACCAGCAGCGAGGCGCCGCTGTCGGACAGCCCGTACTCCAGCTCCGACCCGGTCCACCAGGCGTTCAGCGGCACCAGGACGGCGCCCAGGGCGGCGGCCGCGTAGTAGGCGATCACCCATTCGGGGTAGTTGCGCAGCGCCAGCGCCACCCGGTCGCCCTTGGCGATGCCGTACTCCCCGGCCATCCGGTGCGCCATGGTGGCGGCGTGCCGGTAGAACTCGGCGTGGCTCAGCCGCTCCTCGGCGTAGACCAGGGCGGGGGCGTCGCCGTAGGAGCGCATCTTCTCCAGCGAGGCGCGCAGCGTGGGGTCGGCGTTGCGCCACACCCGGGTCGGTACCCCGTCGATCTCCACGACCTCCACCTCGTACGGGCTTCCTCGGTGGAGCAGCTGGTTGGTGACGGCGGTGAGGGACCGGACGGGGCGGGCGATGGGGGCGTCGTTCATCGGATTCCTTTCCGACTGTCCGCGGGCCCTCCCGCCTGGGGAGGCGCCCGCGGGGACCGAAGGGGGTGCTGGGACGCCGGGCGTCGGTTCGGGAGGAGCGGGAGCGCGCCGGGCGGGGGCGGCGGAGAGGGAGCGGGGTCAGTCGAAGCGGATCAGCGACCTGCCGCCCCGGCCGCCGCGCATCCGCGCGAACGCGTCGGGCAGGCCGTCCAGGGCGATCTCGTCGGTGACCATCCCGGCCAGGTCGATGCCGCCGTCGCGGACGTGTCCGGCCAGCACCGGGACGTCGCGGGCCGGGTCGCACGAGCCGTACACGCAGCCGCGCAGCGTACGGGCGAAGTGGAAGAGCTCCAGGGCGCTGAAGGAGACCGCGTCGTCCTTGGCGCCGACGCCGACGACGGTGGTGGTGCCGCCGCGGCGGGTCATCCCCCACGCGCTGCGGATCGCCGCGGAGGAGCCCACCACCTCGAACGCATGGTCGGCGCCGCGTCCGCCGGTCAGCGCCCGCACCTCCTTGGCGCTCTTCTCGCCGGCCGGGACGAAGTGCGAGGCGCCCAGCTCCAGGGCGAGCCGCTCCTTGGCGGGCGAGGCGTCCACGGCCACCACCGGGCCGGCCCCGGCCAGCCGGGCGGCCTGCAGCACGGCCAGCCCCACGCCGCCCAGCCCGACCACCGCGACCGACTCCCCGGCGCGCACCCGGGCGGAGTTGGCCACCGCGCCCCAGCCGGTGAGCACCGCGCAGCCCAGCAGGGCGGCGGCGCCGGGGTCCACCCCGTCCGGCAGCGGCACCACGGCGCCCGCCGGCACCACGGTGGCCTCGGCGAACGCGCCGGTGCCCAGGCCGGCGTAGACCGGGGTGCCGTCGGCGAGCTCGGCGTAGGGGGTGAGCGCGGCCTCGCCGGCGCGCTCGCACAGGTAGGGCTCGCCCTGCTCGCAGAACCAGCAGGAGCGGCAGGGCGGCGCCCAGTTGAGCACCACCCGGTCGCCGGGGGAGACGTGCTCGACACCGGGGCCCACCGCGTCCACCGTGCCGGCGCCCTCGTGGCCGAGGACGGCGGGCAGCGGCTGGGGGAGCGTCCCGTCGGACAGCGACAGGTCGGAGTGGCACACTCCGGCGGCCGACAGTCGGACCAGCACCTGCCCGGGGCCGGGGTCGGGCAGCGCGACCCGCTCGATGCGGGGAGGCGCTCCGACGGCGGTGAAGAGTGCGGCCCGGACGGTTGTGCTCATGGACGGCTCCCGCGCAGTGCTCGAGGAGGCCGGCGGTGCCCAGCGGCCGCCGCCGGCCCGGGGTGAGCGCGAGCCTAACAAGACCAACCGGTCGGTCACCAGAGGCGGCCGGGAAAACGCGGACGGGCGGCGGCCCGTACCGGACCGCCGCCCGCCTCGATCGGAGCGGTGCTGAGGAGAGGAGGTTCAGGAGGAGATCAGCCGGTGGTCAGGGTGAGGCCCCACTGGCTGAGGATCGGGTTGAGCGGCTGGAAGAAGGTGGTGCCGCCGGAGGAGCAGTTGCCGCTGCCGCCGGAGGTGACGCCCTGGGCCTGGTTGCCGCTGAGCCAGGAGCCGCCGGAGTCGCCGGGCTCGGCGCAGGCGGTGGTGCGGGTCAGCCCGTTGACCGTGCCCTCCGGGTAGCGCACCGTCTGGTTCTTCGCCTGGATGGTGCCGCAGCGCCAGCCGGTGGTGGAGCCGGACCGGCAGACCGAGGCGCCCACCGAGGCCTCCTGGCTACCGGTCACCAGGACCCGGCCGCCGCTGTAGTTGTTCACGTACGGGCTGGGGTTCCAGCCGGAGTTCACCCGCACCCAGCCCATGTCGCGGCCGGGGAAGATGGAGCCGGCCACCGTGCCGCTCTCGCCGGCGCCGCCGGTGACCCGGGTGCCCTGGGAACCGCAGTGCCCGGCGGTCGCGAAGCCGCCCTGCACGGAGAACCCGATCGAGCAGCGGCTGCCGCCCGGGTAGTAGGCGTTGCCGCCGACGATGTCGCCGAACGTCTCGGGCTGCTCGGCGCCCTGGTCCACGCGGACCGGCACCGAGTCGACGCCGGCCTCGTCCAGCAGCGTCTCGGCCGCCTCAGTCTCGCCGTCGAGCACCGTCACGACCAGCTCGTTGGCGGCCTGGTCGACGTACCAGCCGGTGACGCCGTCGATCTCGGAGCCGAGTCCGCGCTCTTCGGCGTTGAGGTCGGCCACCGCCGCGTCCAGCTCGTCCGCGGAGGCCTCGACCACGCGGGTCTCGGCGCCGGTCGCCTGCACGGCCTCGGCCGCGGCGGCGTCGGTGACCGAGACGGTCAGCTTCCGGGTATCGGCGTCGAAGACGGCGCCGGCGAAGGAGGCGCCCGCGAGCTCCCGGGCCTCCTGCTCGGCGGTGCGCGCCTGAGCCTCGGCGTCGAGCAGCTCGGCTGCCTGCGCGGTGGACATGTCCAGGCCGGAGGCGAGCGCCCGGGCGGGGGAGGAGTCGGTGGCCTCGTCAGCGGAGGCCGCCGTGGGGGATGCGGCGATCATGCCCAGTGCCAGGACCGATGCGCCGAGGAGGGGGATATAGGGGGATTTCCGCACTGCCTTGCTCCTAGCGGGTGGAAGAAGCGAACAGTCGAGCGGTGGGACGCCGTCCGGTGCGACGAACGGTGGACGCCGTCCGAAGGCCCGGACTTGTGGGCCGGGCCGTCCGGTTCACCGACGATCGGTGAACGATTGGTGACTATAGGGCAGCATCGCGTGCGGCGACACGGCCCTTGCGCAGCGTACGCACCCCAGGTGGGCGGCCCGGGGGCCGGGCCTGTAGCGCAATCCCGGAGCAAGGGGGGCAACGTGTCCGGATCCGGCCAATCACCCGATACGGAGCGCATTCGTGCGCGCACCCGCCCGGGCCTGCCGGGACCGGCCCCGCCCGGCCGCCGGAGGCCCTTCCGGCGGCCGCCTCCGCGGGCCGCCGCCCCCGGCCGGGTCGATAGGGTCGGGAGCCGTGAGCACGAAGCAGAGGCGACTGCCGCGGGAGGTCCGCGAGCAGCAGATGATCGACGCCGCGATCCGGGTCTTCTCCCGCAGCGGGTACCACTCTGCCAGCGTCGAGGAGATCGCCGAGGCGGCCGGGATCTCCAAGCCGATGGTCTACATCTACCTCGGCTCCAAGGAGGGCGTCTTCACCGCCTGCATCCACCGCGAGGCCGACCGGCTGCTGGAGACCGTGCGCGCCGCCGTCGAACCGGACGCCGCCCCCGAGCAGCGGCTGTGGGCCGGGCTCCAGGCCTTCTTCCAGTTCGTCGCGGACAACAGGGAGAGCTGGATCGTCCTCTACCAGCAGGCCCGCACCGAGGGCGAGCCGTTCTCCACCGAGGTCTTCCAGGCCCGCTGCCGGGTGATGGAGGAGATCACCGCCCTGGTCGTCTCCTCGACCCGCTCCACCGAGGGCGGCCTGATCTCCGAGACCGACGCCGAGATCCTCGCGCACATCGCCGCGGGCGCCGCCGACGCCCTCACCGACTGGCTCCTCGCCCACCCCGAGGAGACCCCGGAGACCCTCACCCGCCGCGTCATCGGCCTGGCCGTCACCGCCGCCCGCCGCCACACCCCGGCGGAGCCCGCCGGAGCCTGACCGGCCGCCGGGGCCGCGGCCGGGCGCCCGGGGTGTTCACCCGGGGCCGCCGGCGCCCCCGGTCCCGGCCCGTATCCGCCCCGCGCCGCGCTCTCCGTCCGACCCCGCGCCTCCCCGAGGTACAGCCCCATCTGCTGCGCAGCGCTACCTCGATGTTGCCGTGACCGCTGAGGGGCACCCCGCAGAGGGCCGCTGATCTCGGAGTCATCCACCGGTCCGGTCTCCTGGGCCACTGTTCCGATGCGGGTTCGGGGGCGGTGGCGGGCCGTGCGCCGTCCTGCCGCCCCGGCTGGGGGAGGGGCGGGCAGTGGCGGGTGGTGCGCCGTCTTCGGCAGCGCCGAGCCCGACGGGGGCCGGGGTCACCGCAGGGCGGCCGCACCGCAGGCAGGCGGGGCCGAGGTCCGGCGCGGGCGAACGCGGGGCCGGGGCCTCGACGCGGGGAGGGGCGGTTGAGCCAGGGCGCCGGCCCGTGCTTTCTCGTGCGCCCGCGGTACCGCTCGCCCGAGGCGGCCGGAGGGCAGGATCGGCGTGCCCGACCGGCCCGCGCCCACCGCGCCGGCGCCCTCCCTCCCTTCCGCCGCCCGGGGCGGGTCAGCGCCGGGTCAGCGCGAACCACATGCGCATCCGCTGCTCCGGGTCGGACAGGTCGATGCCGAGGTCGCGCTCGATGCGGCCGATCCGGTAGCGCACGCTGTTCCGGTGCGCGCCCAGGTCGGCGGCGGTCCGATCCCAGTTGCCGTTCCGGGCCAGCCAGGCGTGCAGCGTCGCGCGGAGCACCGCCGCGTCGGGGGTGTCGGCGGCCAGGGCGCCCAGCACCCGCTCGGCCGCGTCCCGCGCCGCGGCCTCGGGGAACAGTGCGTCGAACGGGTCGGCCCGCTCCCGGGCGAGCAGCGGGCGGTCCGCGGCGCGGGCCCGGACCAGCAGCGCCTCGGCCTCTCGGGCGGCCGCCGCCAGCTCCTCCGGGGGGACGGCGCGGCTCAGCGCGCCCAGCCAGCCGCGCTTGTGCAGCGCGTCCAGCAGGTCGGCGCGGGCCTCCTGGCCGCCGGCGCCGCCGACGACCGCGCGCAGCCGGTCCCGGTCGACCTCCACCACCTCGCTGCCCAGCAGCGCGGCCGCCTCCGCGGCGGAGGCCGGCCGCCGCCGGGTGGACCGGGCCGCGCACAGCACCCGGAACCCGGGGACCGTGCCGTCCCCGCCCTCCCCCTGCTCCGGCTCGGCCAGGGCCTCCGCGACCAGCGGCGCCAGGTCGGTGCCCGGGGGCGGGCCGCCGTCCAGCAGCAGCCGGCAGAGCAGCGGGCCGGCCGCGGAGCGGCCGTCGCCGTCCCGGGAGAGCAGCCCGAGCAGCGCCACGGCGGTGCCCAGCACGGCGCGGTCGGTGGCGGTCAGCGCATCGGGCCGGCCGACGACCAGCACGCCGCGGCTCCGCTCGCCGACCGCGTGCAGGAACACCTCGTCCCCGCCGAGCCGGGACTTGGCGCTGCGCGGGCCGCGCGGCTCGCGCAGCCGGGCGGCCAGCTCGGAGACCTCGCCGCGGAGCGGGGGGTGCGCCCCGGCGTGCACCGTCTCGTCGGAGCCGGACCCGCCGAGCAGCACCGCCCAGCAGTCCAGCGCCCCGGAGAGCGTGCCGAGCACCCGCTCGGCCGGGGCGGGCGCGGTCACCGACCGGACCAGCGCCCGGTGCGCCTCGCTCAGCCGGCGCATCGCCTCCACGTGCCGGGCCTCCAGCAGCTCGCCGACGGCGCGGCCGACCGCCACGAACGGCGTCTCCCGGGCGACCTCCACCAGCGCCAGCCCGTGCTCGCCGCAGCGCTGCACCAGGGCGGCCGGCACCTCGTCGAAGACCGGGGTCACCCCGAACCCCAGCGCGCCGGCCCCCGCCCGGACCAGCACCCGGACGAAGCGCTCCAGCTCATCGGCGGAGGTGGACATGTTCACCCCCGCGGTCAGCACCAGCTCCCCGCCGTCCAGGTAGGGGGCCGGGTCGCGCAGCTCGCTCACCGCGGCCCAGCGGATCCACGGCCCGGGCCCGGGCGGCATCACGATCGGCCGCAGCCCCAGGTCGCGCCGGTCCAGCAGGCTCTGCAGCGGGATGCTCCGGCGGTCGTCGGCGCGCACCGGACGGCCCTCCTCTCCGTCGACTCGCGGCGGCCGCCCGCCCGGGCGGGGGAACCCCGCCTGCCGGGCCCCGGCGGCCGCGGCACCCATGATCCTCCAGGTGAGGGGCGTGGTCGACCTGCTCCGCACGGAGTCGTGGCCCGGCCTGCCCGGCTGCGGCCTCCGGACCGCCGCCGGGCGGCGCGCCGAACGCCCGCCAGGCCGCCGCCCGGAGACCGCCGACGGGGTCTCCGCCGGCCGCCGTCCCGGTCCTCCCGGACCGCCGCCCCCTCGGCGGCGCCGGGTCCGTCGCCGACGGGCGTGCCGCACGACGGGAGCCGGCCTCCGACCCCCGCCTCCGACCGGCTCGCCCACCCCGGGCGCCATCCGCCGCGCGCCGGGAGGCGGGCGGCCCTCGGCCCCGATCGGGGCGGACACGGCCCCTTGACGGTCCGAGGGCGGGCGGTCCCGGCCGGCGGGACCGCGCGGGGCACCGCGGCAGGGCGCGATCTCCGGCGGCCCCTCCGCCCCGGCGCCGCCGGAGGGGCCGCCGGCCCGGAGGACGGGTGAGGGGGCGCGGCCCGGCTCGGCCGCGACCGTGCGCAGCGAGGCGTTCTCCCGCGGCCGGTCGGCGATGCGGATGCGTTCGTTCTCGCGCAGGTAGCGGCCGGACCCGTTGCGGCGCGCCCCCTCGGTGAGGGCAGGCGCCCCGGAACGTCCGCCCGAGGGCACTCGTCCGTTCAGCCGTCTCCGCCCGGTCCACCGGTCGATGCCGGCGATCCGGCCGGCCTCGCGGACGGCCATCCCTTTGCGCATGAGCTCGAGGTGGAGCCGGCGCTGTTCGGTTCCTGCCTGCTCGTCCCATCGCGGTTCGGGACCGCCGCTCATCGCCGGGTGCCGCGACGGACGTTAGAACTCGGGCGG
>Ga0079224_100009424_pt1 | contig 13306 bp, 10 predicted proteins | sample Stecom2015_FD_80414 | JGI IMG/M metagenome (GOLD analysis project Ga0079224, IMG submission 80414) | Agricultural soil microbial communities from Utah to study Nitrogen management - Steer compost 2015 | ecosystem: Environmental > Terrestrial > Soil > Agricultural land | place: USA: Utah... | reverse complement strand
GAGGAGGGGGACGGGGTCGAGGCGGAAGCTGCCGTCCCGAGCGGTGATCCGGACGTGGTGAAGGCCATCCGCGTCGAGGGGCACCGCCGCGTCGAAGCAGACGCGATCGCCCGCGCGCTGCGCACGAAGATCGGGCAGCCCTTCGATCCCGACCTCACGGACGATGATCTGCGGGCGCTCTATGCGCTCGGTTACTTCCGCGATCTGAAGCTCAGCATCGAGCGCGAGGCGGACGGGATCGTCTACCTGGTCCAGGTGCAGGAGCGCCCCGTCCTCCGCGACATCAAGTTCGTCGGCAACGACAACATGTCGGAGGAGGACCTCTTCGAGACCATCGACATCAAGCCCTTCTCCATCCTGGACCGCGAGACGCTGCGCAAGAACGCGAAGCTCATCCAGGAGAAGTACGTCGAGAAGGGGTACTACCTCGCCGAGGTCACGCCCCGCGTGGAGGATCGCGAGGGCAGTGGGGGCGCCGCGGTCAACGTCTTCTTCGACATCCGCGAGAACGCCAAGGTCCTGGTCAAGGAGATCCGCTTCGTCGGGGTGGAGAAGCTCGATCCCGGCCTGTTGCGCAGCGTGATGGCGATCCGACCGGGGAGCCTCCTCTCGTTCTTCACCAACGAGGGCGTCTACCGCACGGAGCTGCTGGAGCGGGACGTCGCGGTCATCCACCAGACCTACTACGACAACGGCTACATCAACGTGAAGGTGAACGCGCCGACCGTCTCCATCTCGGCGGACAAGCGCGACATCTACCTCACCATCTCGGTGGAAGAGGGGGAGCAGTACCGCATCGGCGAGATCGACGCGGTGGGCGACCTGCTTGGAACCAAGGCCGAGCTGCTCTCCAAGGTGAAGGCGCGGCCGGGGCAGACCTTCAGCAGCACCGCGCTGCGTGAGGACCTCGAGGCGATCACCAACGTCTACTACGACCAGGGGTACGCCTACGCGAACATCAGCCCGGCGACCCAGGTGAATCCCGAGACCCGCGAGGTCGGGATCACCTTCGAGATCGACAAGGGGCGCCCGGTCGTCATCGAGCGCATCAACATCACCGGGAACACCAAGACCCGCGACAAGGTCATCCGCCGCGAGCTGCGCATCTACGAGGGCGAGCTCTTCAACGGCACCGGCATGCGCCGCAGCAAGGACCGCGTCACGGCGCTCGGCTTCTTCGAGACCGTGGAGCTCTCCCAGAAGCAGGGCAGCGCCGAGGACCGCGTCATCATCGATGTCGAGGTGAAGGAGAAGCCCACCGGGACCTTCCAGGTCGGCCTGGGCTTCAGCAGCATGGAGTCCTTCATCTTCACCGCGCAGGTCCAGCAGCAGAACTTCCTGGGCTGGGGCTACTCGGTGCAGGCGAACGTGCAGGCCTCGAGCCTGCGGCAGCTCTACCAGCTGTCGTTCTACGACCCGTACTTCCTGGACTCGAACTTCATCATGTCCACGGACGTCTACCGTACGCAGAGCGACTACAACGGCTTCCTGCGTGAGGCGACGGGCGGCAACCTCACCATCGGGCGCTACCTGACGCCCGAGTACGACGTCATCGCCAGCGGCACGTTCACCTACGAGTACATCAACGTGGAGCCGGGGCGCGGCATCCAGTCCGTCCCCCTCGCCGGCATCTTCCAGAGCGGCAGCACCCGCTCGCTGCGTGGCTCCCTCACCTGGGATCGCCGCAACAACCGCATCTTCCCCTCGGCCGGCTTCCAGCTCTTCGGGTCCGCCGAGATCGCCCCCGGCTTCATCCTGGGCAGCGACTTCCAGTACGCGCGCTACAGCGCCTACTGGCGGCAGTACATCCCGCTGCCGGCGGGCCTCGTGTTCAAGTGGAACATGAACGCGGGCTACATCATGCCGCTCAACCCCGAGCGGCCCCTGCCGATCTCCGAGCACTACTTCCTCGGCGGCATCAACAGCCTGCGCGGCTACAACCTCTTCTCCATCAGCCCCACCCGCCGGGTGAGCCGCACCCTCTCACCCGACGGCGACCTGTACCGCGACACCTACACGGGTGACTACGCGGTCGGCGGCAACAAGCAGTTCTGGACCAACGTGGAGCTGGAGTTCCCCATCCTCGAGGCCGCCGGCCTGCGCGGACTGCTCTTCTACGACGTGGGCAACACCTACGCCGTGGACGAGCGCTTCTTCGAGGACAAGCAGGACCGGCTGCCGCTCGGTCTCTTCCACTCCGTGGGAGCAGGCGTCCGCTGGTTCAGCCCGGTCGGTCCGCTGCGCTTCGAGTGGGGCTTCCCCCTCAACCGCCGCCCCGGCCTCGACGAGCCCGTGAAGTTCGAGTTCAACATCGGCAACTTCTTCTGATCCCAGGCGGCTGCCTTGACGGCCCTTGCCCCCTCTCCTTAGGGTGCGCGCGCCTTCCCGGTGCGGGCGCAGCGAGGAGCGGGCTTGAGGCCCGGAGGCGGCCCGCTTTCCATCGACGAATGAAATCTTTGTGAGGGCGCGCCGTTCTCCTACGCCCGAGCAGCGACCGACCCCTTCGGGCTCCGGAGGACGGTCCCACACCTGGAGTTCCAACATGTCTCTCCCCCGCCTCTCCGCATCCCTCGTCGCCGCCGCTGCGCTCCTGCTCGCCGTGGCCCCCGCCCACGCCAAGGACACCAAGATCGGCGTGGTCGACACCCAGCAGATCCTCTCCGAGCTCGCCGACGGCAAGGCCGCGCAGAAGCGCCTCGAGCGCTGGATGGAGGCCAAGAAGAAGGAGCTCGAGAAGGAGGACCAGGCCCTCATGAAGGAGAGCGAGCTGCTGCAGAAGCAGTCCTCCGCCATGAACCAGGAGACCCTGATGAAGAAGCAGGGTGAGCTCCAGCGCAAGGGCATGGAGTTCGCCAAGAAGGTCCAGGAGATGCAGGCCGAGGCGCAGAAGAAGGAGATGGACGAGGTCCGTCCCATCCTCACCCGCATCAACACCGTGGTGGGCAAGATCGCCCAGCGCGAGGGCCTGACCCTGGTGCTCGAGAAGCGCGGCTCCGGGCTGGTCTTCCTCGACAACAGCCACGACTACACCTCCAAGGTCATCAGCCAGTACAACGCGGACTACAAGTCCGGCGGGTCGGCCAAGGGCGGCAAGTAGTCGATGTTCACCGTGGCGGAGCTCGCAGCCCGGGTGGGCGGTGAGGTCCATGGGGACGCACATCTCGCGCTGAAAGGGGCGGCCACGCTGGATGCGGCCGGCCCCGATCAGCTCGCGTTCTTCGGCGACCCCCGCTATCGCAAGGCCTTCGAGGCGACGGCTGCCGGTGCCGTGCTGGTTCCCCGCTCATTGGGTGGGGTGCCGGGACGGACGGTGGTGGCCGTGGACGTCCCGCAGGTGGCCTTCGCGCGGCTTCTGCCACTGTTTCATCCGGAGCAGCGTCCCCCGGCGGGCATCCGCGAGGGCGCCTTCGTGGATCCCAGCGCATCGGTGGACGCGACGGCCACGGTGTTCCCCGGCGCGTACGTCGCTGCCGGTGCGTCGGTGGGTCCCCGCAGCGTCCTGCACCCCGGCGCCTTCGTGGGCGAGGGCGCGCAGGTGGGGGCGGACTCGACCCTCCACCCCAACGTCGTGATCCGGGAGCGCTGCCTCGTCGGCGACCGGGTCATCCTCCACGCCGGGGTGGTGATCGGTGCGGACGGTTTCGGCTTCGCCTTCGATCCCTCCGTGCCTGCGCACGTGAAGATCCCCCAGGTGGGGATCGCGCGCGTCGAGGATGACGTGGAGATCGGCGCCAACAGCTGCGTCGATCGCGCGACCACCGGTGAGACGGTGGTGGGCCGGGGCACGAAGATCGACAACCTGGTGCAGCTTGCCCACAACGTGCGCGTGGGGCCGCTGAGCATCCTGTGCGCACAGGCCGGTGTCTCGGGCTCCACCGAGCTCGGCGCGGGCGTGCTGTTGGCCGGGCAGGTCGGGGTCGTGGGGCACATCCGGGTCGGCGATCGGGCCCGGATCGGCGCGCAGTCCGGCGTCGCCCACGACGTCGAGGAGGGCGCGACCCTCTCGGGGACACCTGCGGTGCCGCACCGCGAGTGGCTGCGCAACGCGGCTGCCATGGGGCAGCTTGCAACGCTCGTGAAGGAGGTCCGCGCACTGCGGCGCCGCGTCACCGAGCTGGAAGAATCGAGGGATGGCGATGGCTGACGACGTGAAAGCTGACGATGTGTTGATGGGCATCGGGGACATCCAGGCGCTGCTTCCGCACCGCTACCCCTTCCTGCTGGTGGACCGCGTGACGTCCATCACGCCCGGCGAGCGGATCAGCGCCTACAAGAACGTGACGGTGAACGAGCCCTTCTTCAACGGGCACTTCCCCGGCCACCCGGTGATGCCCGGCGTGCTCATCCTCGAGGCGCTCGCACAGGCCGCGGGCATCCTCGCCTACCGCAGCCAGCAGATGACGCCCGAGCAGAAGGTGACCTACCTGATGGGGATCGACGGCGCGAAGTTCCGCCGTCCGGTCGTCCCGGGGGATCGCCTCCAGCTCGAGGTGGAGGTCGTCCGGCACAAGGGCGACATCTGGAAGACGCAGGGCACCGCGGTGGTCGATGGGAAGACCGCCGCCGAGGCGACGTTCCTGGCGACGGTCGTCGATCGCTGACGTCACCGGCGCTGCGGCGCAGAAGCCCTCATCGGGCAGAGGAGCAGGTAGAGGGCCATGAGCCAGATTCACCAGACGGCCATCATCGCCGAAGGGGCCGAGCTTCATCCGAGCGTCGAGGTCGGGCCGTACGCGGTCGTTGGGCCCCACGTGAAGATCGGTGAGGGCACCCGCATCGGGCCCCACGCGGTGGTCGAGGGCCGGACCACCATCGGACGCGACAACCGGATCTTCCAGTTCGCCTCGGTGGGCGCGATCCCACAGGACCTCAAGTATGCGGGTGAACCGACCGAGCTCGTCATCGGCGATGGCAATCAGTTCCGCGAGTTCACGACGGTGCACCTGGGGACGGTGGGCGGCGGCGGCGTGACCCGCATCGGCAACCGCAACCTCTTCATGGCCAACAGCCACGTGGCCCACGACTGCGTCATCGGAGATGGCTGCGTGATGGCCAACAGCGTCGCCCTGGCCGGTCACGTCGAGGTCGACAGCCACGTCATTCTCGGCGGGCTCTCCGCCATCCATCAGTTCACCCGGATCGGCGCCTACGCGTTTGTCTCCGGCGGCGCGATGGTCGCCATGGACGTGCCCCCCTACTGCACGGTGCAGGGGGATCGGGCGGAGCTGGCAGGGCTCAACACGGTGGGCCTCACCCGCCACGGCTTCACCTCCGAGCAGGTGCGCCGCGTGAAGGACGCCTACCGCATCCTGTTCCGCGCCAAGCTCGGGCTGAACGAGGCCCTCTCCAAGGTCCGCGCGCAGTTCGGCGGCGCGCCGGAGATCGAGCGGCTGCTCACCTTCATCGAAGCCTCCAAGCGCGGCATCACCCGCTGAGGCGCGTGGCCGACGTGGAATCCGCAGGGGCACAGGAGCGCGCGATCAATCGCGCGACGGACGCTCCCGGGGAAGGCCCCATCGGGCTCATCGCCGGCAATGGGCGCCTGCCCTTCCTCTTCGCCCGCGAGGCGAGATCCCGGGGCCACGCCGTCATCTGTGTCGCGCACCGGGACGAGGTGGAGCCCGCGCTGGCCGACGAGGTGGATACGATCACCTGGGTGCGGGTGGGGCAGGTGCGGAAGATCCTGCGCACGCTGCGTGCCGCCGGGGTCGACCGGGCGGTGATGGCCGGCGGGATCGGCCACGTCCGGGCGCTGACCGCGGCCCGTCCGGATCTCGGCGCCTTCTCCATCATCTCGCGGCTGCGCAGTTTCCGGGATGATGCGCTCCTGCGCGCGGTGGCCGACTACTTCGCGCAGGGTGGCGTGCGCATCGAGGCGGCGACCTCGTGGCTGCAGGAGGTGATGGCGCCGGCGGGACATGTGGCCGGGCCGGCGCTGCCGGTGGGTGCGCAGGCCGAGCTCGCGCTGGGGTGGGAGGTCGCGGGGTTGCTGGGTCAGGCGGACGTGGGCCAGACCGTCGTGGTGAAGGGCGGGCACGTGCTCGCCCTCGAGGCGGTGGAGGGGACCGATGAGGCGATCCTCCGCGGCGGCAGGCTCGGCGGGAAGGGAGCGGCGGTGGTGAAGCGGGTGAAGCCCGGACAGGACGCCCGCTTCGATCTTCCGGCGGTCGGGCCCACCACGCTGGAGGTCATGCACCGGGTGGGCGCGAGACTGCTTGCCATCGAGGCCGGCCGCACGCTGGTGCTCGACGCGGAGGCCCTGCACCAGCGGGCGAAGGCGCTGGGCATCACCGTGTGGGGCATTCCTCCCGAAGGGCCCTGACCGCGGGCGGGTCCCTGCGCTTCAGGACTGGGTGATCGCCCGCCACAGCTCGCCGGTGCCATCCGCGACGAACTGCACCGCGATCCCGGCGAGGATGAGGCCCATGACGCGCTCGAGCACGGCGAGGCCCGAGCGGCGGAGCACCCGCTGCACCAGGGTGCTGCTGCGCAGGAGCACGTAGGAGGCGGCGAAGACCGTCAGGATGGCCAGCACCGTGGGCACCGCGTAGGTGAAGCCGGGCCCCGCGCTCATCAACACCATGGCGGTGGCGATGGCCCCCGGACCTCCCAGCAGCGGGATGGCCAACGGGACGATCGCCGGATCATCCTTGAGGATGCCGTCGCTCGTCTCGCCGGGCGTGGTGCGGGTCTCCGACGGTCGGGCGCGCAGCATGTCCAGCGCGGTCAGCATCAGCAACAGTCCACCGGCAACGCGGAAGGCGGCGAGCGAGATGCCGAAGAGTCCGAAGAGCCAGTTGCCGAAGAGACTGAAGAAGATGAGCAGGCTGCCGGCGACGAGGCATGCCCGGAGCGCCACCCCGCGGGCCTTCAGCGGTGGGTCGGTGGAGGTGACCGCGAGGAAGACCGGGACCGCACCCAGTGGGTCCACGATGATGAAGAGGGCCGGGAGGCAGACCAGGTAGTGCGCCAGTGCGACCGAGATGCTCATGGTCGCCGCACCGCCTCGACCTGCTCCGGGGGCGCCTGCATGCGCAGCCGCAGCACCCCGAACAGCGCCTCCAGGAAGATGCCCCGGCTCATCTTGCTCTCGCCGACGCGTCGGTCCTCGAAGGTGATGGGCAGCTCGAGCACCCGGAAGCCGAGCTGGATGGCGCGGTAGGTGAGCTCGATCTGGAAGGCGTAGCCGCGGCTGCGGATGGACGCGAGATCAATGGCTTCCAGGACCTCGCGGCGGAAGCACTTGTAGCCGCCGGTGAGATCGCGCACCGGTACCTGCAGCACGCTGCGCGCATAGAGCGAACCACCGCGGCTGACGAGACGGCGCAGCAGGCCCCAGTTCACGGTCCCCCCGCCCTCCACGTAGCGGCTGCCCAGCACGAGGTCGGCGCGATCGCCGGCGGCATCCAGCAACCGGGGGAGGTGACGCGGGTCGTGGCTGAAGTCCGCGTCCATCTCCAGGATGAAGGCGTAGCCGGCGTTCAGGGCCCAGCGGAAGGCGGCGAGGTAGGCGCGGCCCAGGCCCTCCTTCGCCGCGCGGTGCAGCACATGCACCCGGGGGGACCCGGCTGCGAGCGCGTCGGCCACCTCACCGGTGCCGTCCGGGCTCGCGTCATCCACCACCAGGACGTCCACCCGCGGGTCGGCGGCGAGCACCGCGCGCACGATGGGCTCCAGGTTCCCCCGTTCGTTGTAGGTCGGGATGCAGACCAGGGCTGGATTCATCGTCGCGGGGAGGGCGCAGGCAAGAGGGGAGACGGCCGAGGCGGCTTTACCAGATGTGAGCGCGCGCGTCGGGTCCTCGCGCGCGCCTTCTGACATGGATGGGCACTCGCGAGCGGGTCCTCAGCCGGTGTCCGACAACCGGGGCCGCGGAAGGAGCTGCAGGACCTCGTCGGCCGCACGGGCAGCGGCGCCAGGAGGTCCCAGGGCGCCCCGGACCCCGGTGAGGCCGGTGATCATCTCCTCGCGCTCGGGGCCCGGGCGCCACACGCGCCGGACCTCGTCGAGAATCCGCCGCGGGTTGGCCTCCTCCTGGAGCAGCTCGGGCACCAGCCTCCGTCCGGCGAGCAGGTTGACCAGCGCGACGTGGGCGACCTTGAGCAGGAGCCTGCCGACCAGGCCGGTCAGCCAGCTCACCTTGTAGATGACCACCATGGGGCGCTGCATGAGGCCGGCCTCGAGGACCGCGGTGCCGCTGGCCACCACGGCCACGTCGCTGGCGCCGACGGCCTCGGGTGCCCGGCCGTCGATGAGCACCGGCTCGATCCCGCTGCCGGCAAAGCCCGCGCGGATGTCCTGCTCGCGCAGGGTGGGGGCCACCGGGACCACCACCTGGAGTGAGGGCTCGTCGGCAGCCAGTCCGCGCGCGGTCTGCACCATGGAAGGCAGCAGGCGCTGCAGCTCGCTCTCGCGGCTTCCGGGAAGCAGGGCCAGGGTGGGGCGCGCCGGATCCAACCCGAGCTGTTCGCGGAATGCCTCTGGCGAGGCCGGGGCCGGAAGCTGTTCGAGGACGGGGCTGCCCACGTAGCGCGCCTTCACGCCGGCGTCGCGGTAGAAGTCCTCCTCGAAGGGCAGGATGCAGAGCATCCGATCCACGCGCTTGGCGATGGTGTGGACCCGCCCGCGGCGCCACGCCCAGATCATGGGGCTGATGTAGTAGGCGACCGGAATCCCCAGCCGCCGCAGCTTCTTGGCCAGACGCAGGTTGAAGTCCGGGATGTCCACCAGGATCGCCGCCGCGGGTCGCCGCGCTTCCGCGGCTTTTCCGAGCGCGCGGAGGATGGAGAGGATGCGCGGGAGCCGGGGCAGCACCTCGGTGATCCCCATGACCGACACCTCGCGCGCATCGAACAGGCGCTCGACGCCGGCGGCCTCCAGATGGCTGCCGCCCATGCCGAAGAAGCGCAGGCCGGGATCGCGCGCCCGGAGCGCCTGCACCAGATCCGCGGCATGGCGATCGCCGCTGGCTTCACCGGCCACCACCATCACGTCGAGGGAGGACATGGACGTTGCGACTAGCACGGATGCCCGGCTCCCGGGGAACGCCCGCGCGAAGGCCTGCGCGGCATCCCGGCGCACGTCACCGGAACGTCACGCAACGGGATTCCGCCCGGGTGGCCCACGGGCACACGACGCCGCGCGCCGTCGAACACGGGTGCCCGCGCGGCAGCCCCGTGTCAGAGTGAGGGGGCCGTGACGACCGTCCTCCTCGCCGACGAACACCCCCCGACCCTCGAGCATCTGCGCGGGGTGCTCAGCCAGGGGGGCTACGACGTGATCGCGGTGGGGGAGCCGCAGGACGCCCTCGAGCGCTTCGCGACGGACCACCCCCTGGTGGCAGTGGTCTCGGTGGCCCTGCCCAAGGTGGACGGCAAGCCCCTCCCCAAGCTGCTGAGGGGGCTGCAGGGCGGCGAGCAGCTCCCCATCCTGGCGATGGATCGGGGGCACCAGGGGAAGGCCGGCGGCATCGTGTCGGTGATGGGGCTCGAGGTGAACGCCTACGTCCCCGACCCCATGAAGAGTGGCGAGCTGTTGGAGAAGTTGCGCCAGCTCGTGGAGGGGGCGAGGAAGCGACTGGAGTCACTCGGTGGACTGGCGGCACAGCTCGCGCGTCCTCCGGAGGCCGGAGGCGATCTGCGGTCGCTGCCGCTGCCGGCCTACCTCTTCGGCCTCTACCGCGAGGCGCAAGATGGCGTGCTGGTGGTGGCCTCCCACGATCTCACCCGCCGGGTGTACCTCCGCGGCGGTGCTCCGGTGAGCTACGACTCCACCGCCCGTCAGGACACGCTCGCGGCCTGGTTGGTCGATCGCGGCCGCATCCGCGCCGATGAGGCCGAGGCCGTCATGGTGGCCCGGGCGCAGGGCCTGCGGATCGGCGCGGCGCTCGCCGAAGCCGGGGTGAACCTGGAGGGGGAGGAGCTGCTGGGCGTCCTCCGGGAGTACACGCGCGAGAAGGTGGCGCAGGTGTTGGGCATGCGGGGCGGGCGCTGGTCCTTCTACCCCGGCGACGCCTTCCTCTCGGAGCGCGCCACGGTGGAGGTCGCGCCGCTGGGCGTGATCCTCGAAGGCGCCCGGCGTGCCGTGCCGCTGCGCACCTTCATGCAGGTCCTCAAGCCGCACCTGCCGACATTCCCCTACCGCACCGGGAGCTTTCCGCGGGAGCTGCCCGCACTCGCGCTCTCCACCTCGGATCTGAAGATCGCCATGCAGGCCAACGGGCGGGTGCAGCTGCGCGAGCTGCTGGCGCACGGCCGCGGACACCTCACCGAGACCGCGAGTCTCTTCTGGCTGCTGGCGATGTCCGGGGCGGTGGCCTTCTCCGAGGAGCCCGAGGGACACCAGGCCGAATCGCTCCCGCCCAAGAAGCCCAAGCCTCTGCCCCCGGAGATCGCCCAGACGCTTCGCGAAGAGGCGGTGGGCATCATCACCGGGAGCTACTTCCGGGTCCTGGGACTGACCATCGCCGCCGGCAGCGATGAGGTGGAGGCCGCCTACCGGGAGATTGCGCCGCGCTTCCACCCCGACACCTGGATCGAGTTCGACATCTCCGACATCGCCGACCTGTTGGATTCGGTGCAGGAGAAACTGACCGCTTCCTACAAGGTCCTCTCCAACGAGCCGAAACGTCGGGCCTACCTGCAGTACCTGCTCTCCCGGCTCGACGTGGAGCGCAGCGCGGGCGTGCACGCGGACGCGGAGATCGCGCTCAAACGCGGGGAGAGCGCGCTCAAGCGCGGAGACATCACCCAGGCGCGGGTCTCCTTCGAACAGGCCGTGGAGCTCAACCCGCGCGAGCCGGAGTACTACTCCTTCCTCGCGTGGGCGACCTACCTCTCCGAAGGTCAGGCGCCGGCGGTCCGCGCGCAGTCCGCGCTCCGGGTCCTCAAGAAGGCCCTCTCGCTCAACCCGTACCTGGAGCGGGCCCAGGTGATCCACGCCATCATCGAGAGCGAGCAGGGTGCCCACACCCAGGCGCGCCGGCGCCTGCTGGACGTGCTCGAGATGAACCCGCAGTCGGCCATCGCTAAGGCGGCCCTGCGGCGGGTCGGGCGCTGAGGCAGCCGATGTCGACGGGGATGGTCGCGACCCTGCGCAGACTGTGGACCTTCGCGGTGCCCCACCTTCCGCTGCTGATGGTGGGCGGGCTGTGCATGCTGGTGCTCGGGCTCACCACGGGTGCCTTCGCCTGGCTCATGGGGCCGGCGCTGAGCTGGCTGCTCTCAGGTGGAACCACGGGCCTCTCGTTGGCCACCCGCCTCATCCCCTGGCTCACGCCGGAGCGCGCGGCGTGGGCGCTGCCGGTCGCGGTCATCGCGGTGGGGGTGCTCAAGGGGCTGGCCTACCTGGGCCAGTTCTACTTCGCAGGTCGCTTCGGGCAGGAGACCGCGGCCTCCATCCGGCGCGCCCTCTTCGGGCGCCTGCTGACCCTCACCCCCGGGCAGCGCGCCTCGCAGCAGTCCGGAGATCTCCTCGGGCGCTTCTCCTCGGATGTGGCGACCATCGAGCTCGCGGCACACACCGCGGTGGCCGCCTACATCCGTGACTCCATCCAGGTGGTGGTGCTGGTGATGGTGGCCTTCGCCCTGGATTGGCGGGTGGCCGGGCTGGCGTTCCTGGCGGGGCCCCTGGCGATCTGGCCGGTGATGCGGGTGACCCGCTCGCTCCTCTCGCGCGTCCGCGAGGGCCAGGCGTCGCTCGGGGACATGGCCGGACGCTTCCAGGAGGGCATGAGTGGGCTGAGGACGCTGCAGGCCTTCGGTGCCGAAGACGTTGAGCTCGAACGCTTCAACGCACACGCGCGGGAGCATCTGCGCGCCTCCACGCGCGTGGCCTGGATGCGGGGCGTGGTGCCGGGGCTCATGGAGATCGCTGCCGCGGCGGGGCTCGGGGCCGGCCTCACCTGGGCCATCCGGGATGGTGGCGCCTCTCCCGAAGCGCTGGTCTCGGTGCTCACCGCGGTGGTGCTCGCGTGGCAACCGGTGAAGGAGCTCGGGCGCGTGAGCCAGTTCGTCATCCAGGCAGCCGGAGCGGGTGAGCGGGTGTTCGCGATCCTCGACCTCCCGCCGCCGGTGGACGCCGGCCCAAAGACCCCTTTCACCGTGCAACGGGAGATCGCCTTCGAGGACGTCCACTTTGCCTACGGTCCCGAGCAGAAGGCGCTGGAGGGCGTGACGCTCACCCTCCCGGTGGGCCAGGTGACGGCGCTGGTCGGGGAGAGCGGGGGAGGGAAGAGCACCCTGACGCGGCTGCTCCTGCGCTTCGCCGAGCCCACCGCCGGGCGCATCCTCCTGGATGGGGTCCCCAGCGGGGAGCTGCCGCTCGCGACGCTCCGGGGGCAGTTCGCGTTGGTGACCCAGGAGCCGCTGCTCTTCGCGATGAGCGCCCGGGACAATCTGTTGCTCGTGAAACCGGATGCGTCCAAGCAGGAACTCGAGGAGGCGGCCCGCATCGCCGGCGCCCATGCGTTCCTGGAGGCATTGCCCCAGGGGTATGACACCCTCCTGGGCGAGCGGGGCGTGATGCTCAGCGGCGGGCAGCGCCAGCGGTTGTGCCTGGCGCGCGCGGTGCTCTCCGGAGCGCCGGTGCTCCTGCTGGACGAGGCGACCAGCAACCTCGATGCGACCAGTGAGCGTCAGGTCCTCGAGGCGCTTGGCCGGGTGCTGATGGGTCGCACCGCGCTGATCATCGCCCACCGGTTGGTCACCGTCCGCGGTGCCGACACCATCCACGTGCTGGAGGCCGGGCGGATCATCGAGTCCGGATCGCATGCGTCGCTGCTCGAACAGGGTGGGGCCTATGCCCGGACCTGGGCCCTGCAGGCGGCGACGGAGCAGGCGGCGTGACGGGTTCTCTGCAGGGATCGAACGGTCGCAGGCGCCTGCGGTGGGGACGCGTGGCGCTGGTGAGCCTGGGGCTCGTGCTGCTGCTGCTGGTGCGCCAGGGAGCCTGCGCGCGTCTGGCGCCCATCGAGGGGGGACGGCACGGCGACTTCGTCCTGGGCGCGCTGCACGTGCACAGCGTGGCCTCCGATGGACGCGGGACCATCGAGGAGATCGCCGCGGCCGCGAAAGCAGCCGGGCTCTCCTTCGTGATCATGACCGACCACAACGTGACCCCCGCCCCTCCGCCGCGCAGGGTCGACGGGGTGCTGGTGGTTCATGGCGTGGAGGTCTCCACCTCGGACGGTCACCTGCTGGTGCTGGGGGCCGATGGCACGCTTCCGCCGCCACCGCGGACGGGCTCGGAGGCGGTCGCCTGGGGCGAGGCACAGCAGGCGTTCCTCGCGCTCGCACATCCCGTCCAG
>Ga0079224_100009421_pt1 | contig 13307 bp, 9 predicted proteins | sample Stecom2015_FD_80414 | JGI IMG/M metagenome (GOLD analysis project Ga0079224, IMG submission 80414) | Agricultural soil microbial communities from Utah to study Nitrogen management - Steer compost 2015 | ecosystem: Environmental > Terrestrial > Soil > Agricultural land | place: USA: Utah... | reverse complement strand
CAGGATCGGTGCCCACCTCACCGCCGGAGACGCTGTATGCGAACATCGAGGTCAGGAGCGCGGCGAGCTCCGCCTTCCGTCGCTGCTCGGCCGTCGCGGGCGGGATGGTGCCGCTGTCAGGGGTGCTGCCGGCAGTGCTGTCACCGTCGGCCGCATTCCCGTCGGGCCTCGAGCTGGTCGGGGTGTCGGGCCCGGTGCTGCCGGAGGGCGCGGGACCCGCGGCCGACGGGGTCCCCCCGCCGGTCGACCCGTCCGATGAACCATCGGTCGACCCGTCGGAGGCACCGCCGGTCGAGCCATCCGTGGAACCGCCGGTCGACCCGTCCGGCCCATCGGTGCCGTCGGATCCCTCGGTCCCACCGTCAGTCCCCGGCGCGGTGCTGCCGTCAGAGCCGTCGGTCCCGTCATCCGCATCATCGTCGGACCCGTCCGTCGCATCGTCGCCGGGGGAGGGGTCCTCCGTCGGCTCAGGGTCCTCCGTCGGCTCAGGGTCCTCCGTGGGATCCGGATCCTCCGTGGGAGTCGGGTCCTCCGTGGGATCCGGATCCTCCGTGGGAGTCGGATCCTCCGTGGGATCCGGCTCCTCGACAGGCGGATCCGTCGGGTCCGTCGGCGGGTCGCTCGGCGTCTCGGTGGGCGGCTCGGTCGGCTCCGGCTCCTTCACCGGCTCCGTGACCTCGAAGGTCGTGGTCGCCTGCTTGCCCGCCGAGTCCGTGATCAGCGCGGTGTAGGTGCCGGGGGTGGAGGGCGTGAGCGTGGCGCTCACCGAGCCGCTGCCGTCGGCCTCGACGGTCTCCGTGCGGGCGGTGCCCTCATCGGTGCCCTGGAAGATCTTCACTGTCGCGGGTTTGCGCGGGGTGAAGCACGTGCCGGTCACCGTCACGGACTGCCCGACCTCCACCCCGTAGGCGGAGATCGAAGGCTGCGCACCGTCCACGCAGGTCTCCTGCGTGGTGGTGCCGGGCGGAGCGGGCGCGGCCTGCACGGCCGGCGGGACGATCAGGCACGCGGCGGTGAGGAGGAGTCCGGCACCCAGGCGTGCACCTGCGCGGCCAGGAGGGACGGACATCGGAACTCCTCACACGACAATCTGGACCAGTCATACTGTAGGCGGCGACGGCGCCGCACGAGTCCCGGTCTGTTCATCCCCGGGCAAACTCTTCCTGAACACCTCACCGGGTGATCGTCTAAGGAGCTCGACATGAACCTTGCCGACGGCACCCCCAGCACCCAGCTCGAGGTGCTCACCGTGGAGCAGGCCAACGAGATCGCCACCGAGGCGCAGGCGGTGATGAGCGAGATCTCCACCGTCATCGAGGGCAAGCCCGAGGTGGTGCGCATCGCGATGCTCGTCCTGCTCGCCGGCGGTCACCTGCTCATCGAGGACATCCCGGGCGTGGGCAAGACGATGCTCGCCAAGTCCCTCGCCGCCGCGCTCGGCGCGACCCGCCACCGCATCCAGTTCACCCCGGACCTGCTGCCCGGCGATGTCACCGGCGCGAGCGTGTTCAACCAGGCCAGCAGCGAGTTCGAGTTCCGGCCCGGTGCCGTGTTCACCCAGATCCTGCTGGCCGACGAGATCAACCGCGCCTCCCCGAAGACCCAGTCCGCGCTGCTCGAGGCGATGGAGGAGTGGCAGGTCAGCGTCGACGGCACCACCTATCCGCTCGAGGAGCCGTTCATGGTCGTCGCGACCGCGAACCCGGTGGAGATGGAGGGCACCTACCGGCTGCCCGAGGCCCAGCGCGACCGCTTCCTCGACCAGACCACGATGGGCTACCCGCTCGCGAGCGCGGAGACGCGCATGCTCGCTCAGCAGACCGGGCCCGTCCGCGACGACGACGAGGACGCGCTGGGCGGGATCATCGAGCGCACCAGCCCCGCCCGGATCGCCGCCCACGTCCGCGCGGTGCGCAGCGTGTACGCCTCCCCGGCGGCGCTCGAGTACGTGGTGCGCCTCGCGGAGGCGACCCGCTCTCACCCCGAGGTCACCCTCGGCGCCTCCCCGCGCGCGGCCGTGCACCTGGTCCGCGCCGCGAAGGCGAACGCCGTGCTCGAGGCCCGCACCTTCGTCACCCCGCAGGACGTCGCCGATGTGCTCATGCCGGTGTGGCGCCACCGCATGCACCTGACCCCGCAGGCCCTGTCCCGCGGGGCGAGCGCCGGAGACCTCCTGGACCAGGTGCTGCGCAGCACCCCGCAGTCGTGAGCCCGCGCCCCGGCACACGCCTTCGCCCCACCGGGCGGGGCATCGCCGTGGGCGTCGCCGGGATGGGCCTGTGGCTGCTGGGCGATCTGGCCCGGGTCACGCCAGCCCGCCAGCTCGCCGTCGCGCTGCTGCTCATGCTGCTCATCGGCGCGATCGGGATCGCGCTCAGCGCTGTCGGGCTCAGGCCACGGCGCCGGCTCGTGGATGACGCGGTGCCCGTCGGCGATCTCGCCCGCGTGATGATCTCGATGGAGCGCACCCCCTGGGTGACCGTGCTGCCGCTGGGACGCGGGATCGTGCGCGAGCACCTCCCGGACGAGCTCGGCGGCCAGGGGGACCTGCCGCTGGATGAGCGGATGCCGCATGTGCTGCGCGTCGGCCGGCGCGGCGCGCACGAGCTCGGCGTCTACTCGCTCATCGTCCGGGACGTGCTGGGCATGTTCCACCTGCGCCGCACCGTCGCCGACGGCCTGCGCCTGACCGGCCTGCCCGTCATCGGGGTGATGGACCCGGCCGCGGAGCGTGCCACCGGCATCACCCGCGAGGGCGCGCTGAACGCCGCCCCCGCCCCGGGCGTCGGCGAGATCGGCCCGATCGCCCGCCCCTACGCCGCTGGGGACGACATCCGCCGCATCCACTGGCGCGCGAGCGCCCGCACCGGCCGGCTCATGACCCGCGAGGACGAGCCCGCCGCCGGGCACAGCGCCGTCATCGTCCTGGACACCACCCGGCGCGAGAAATCCTCCGGCCAGGTCGAGGACGCTCTCGTCTCCCACGCCGCGACCATCCTCGACGCGCTGGGCCTGAACGGCTGGGAGGTGCGGATCGTCGATGCGGGCGGGGACGAGATCACCCGCTCCGGGCAGCGGCGCGGCATCCCCGGTCCCTCACCGCTGGGCAGCGAGGCGGACGCCGTCGAGCTGCGCGCCTCGCTGCTGGCGCTCGCCGACGTCGACTTCCACGACGACGCCGCCGGCGGCGTCGGCCGCGATCACGCCGCCGGGCACACCGCGCTCGCGATCGCGCTCGGGCCCGACGACGGCGACCCCTTCTCCGGACTGGACCTGGACCGTTTCGCCGGCCGCGCCACCCACCGCACCGCGATCGCGCTGCGCCCCGCGCTCGACGAGGAGGAAGAGACCGGCGAGCGCCCGCCCGCGCGCCGCATCGGCCCGGCCGACGGGGACGACTTCGGGCACGCCCACGAGGGCCACGCCCGGCACCTCGAGGAGCTGCGCGAGGCCCGCACCCGCCACCGGCCCACCCGCTCGCGGCTCGGCACCTGGGAGCTCGTGCGCGGCACCACCGCCGACACCCTCACCGATCTGCTCACCGCGGATGAGGAGGCGAGGCCATGAGCCCCCTCGTGGGACGGCCCGCCCTCGAGGGCCCGCACCTCACCGGTCGTGCCCTGCTGCTGCTCGTTGCCGTGCTGCTGGCCTCCGCGCCCGCCGCACAGCTGCTCGCCGGCTCCTCCTGGCTGCTGCTCACTCTCACCGCCGCCGCGCCCGTGATCCTCGGCGGGCTCGTGCTGCGCCATGTGCTGCGACGCCGCCTCCTCGTCCCCCTCGCGCAGGCCGGGCTGATCCTCATGCTCGTGCTCGTGGTGGAGACGATGCAGGGCCTCGCCCCGTGGGGTGAGGGGCTCTTCGCCGTCGTCACCGCGCAGAGCGACATCGCCGTCCACGCCGGGAAGGAGCTCGCCGCGGGCCTCGCCCCGATGGCGCTCAGCGCCCCCGGGACCGTGCTCGTCGTCGCGCTGATCGCGGTGATGACGCTGGTGCTGGACATCATGTATCTCGACCTCGGCTGGCACACCCCCTCCGGCCTCGCGATCATGGCCGCGGTCCTGTTCCCCGCCCTCCAGCAGCCGGCCGGCGGTGCCTGGTGGATGGTCGCCGCGCCCGTGCTGGGCGGCGGGATGCTCCTGGCCACCCGCACCGTCCACCCCGACCCCCGCTACCTGCGCGGGGACCGCAGACCCCAGGCGGGCCCCGCCGCACATCCCGGCCGCGGCCTCGCCGTCACCGCGCTGTGCCTGCTGCTCGTCGCCGCCTTCACACCGGCGCTCGAACGGACCATGCCGCAGCTCGCCCCGACCCGGATCGCGCTGACGATGGACGTGCTGCAGCGCTGGCAGGACCCGGACGCCCCGCAGCCCGGCGCCGTGATGATCGACGACGACGTCTCCGTGCGCCGCAGCCTCCTGCAGCAGGACGGCGTGGAGGTGCTGCGCTACACCACCACCGCCGAGGAACCCTCCTACCTGCGCGTGCGCACCCTCAATCGCTTCAACGGCGAGACCTTCCGCGGCGATGCAGAGGGGGAGAAGCTCGCGATGGGCCGAACAGCCTTCTCCGATGCCCGCGATGACGGCCACGCCATCACCGGCGGCCCCGAGGACTTCACGGCCAGCGAGTTCACGATCACGAACCTCACCGGCGACCGTCTACCCGTCCCGGAGAACATCCGCTCGATCACCGCCGAGGACCCGTCCCTCGAGGAGCAGTTCTCCCTCCAGCCCAGCAACGGCGAGGTCGCGCTCGGGCCGGTGCGCGCGGGACTGATCGGGCAGACCTACCGGGTGCAGTCCGAACCGTCGGACGCGACCCCGGAGGCGCTGCGCAACGTGGACCCTGCCGTGTTCAACCAGCCCTTCGACGCCGGCTACACCGCCCGCGCCGACGTCCCCCAGATCGCCACCGACCTCGCCGAGCAGGTCGCCGCCGACGCCGGCGCCGAGACCGCCTACGACACCGCCGTCGCCTACCAGGAGTTCTTCCGCAGCAGCTTCGCGTACTCCCTCACCGTCAACTCCCCGCCCGGCAAGGACCCGCTGGAGTCCTTCCTCGAGGACCGCATCGGGTACTGCGAGCAGTTCGCCGCCGCGTTCGCGCTCATGATGACCGGGCAGGGCTATCCCACCCGCGTGGCCATCGGCTTCACCCCCGGCACGCAGGACGGCGAGGAGATGTCCGTGAGCGCGAAGAACGCCCACGCCTGGCCGGAGGTGTGGTTCGGGCCCGAGCACGGCTGGGTCCGCTTCGAGCCGACGCCGGCCGCGGCCGCCAACGGGGTGCGCCCGCCGGAGCGGGACGACAGCGCCGAGGACCCCGCCCCCGCCCCCTCGCCCGAGACGCCGACCGCGCAGGACGAACCCACTGAGGAGGAGACCAGCGATCCGGCCACCACCGAGGAGGAGGAGACCGCCGAGGATCCCGCGGCGACCCAGGCCTCCGACGGCGGCGGCGCCGGCCCCTCCGAGGCCACCGTGCAGCGCGTGAAGTGGGGCGTGGTGATCGTGATGGCCGTCGGCGGGCTGCTCGCCGCCGCCGCCGCGCTCACGGTGATCGGCATCCGCCGCCGACGGTTCTGTGCCCGCGACGAACGCTGGGCCGCGCTGATGACGGGAGGCGCCACGGCCGCGAAGGGCGCGGAGGGTGCGGCCGCGCTCGCCGCGGAGCGCACCTGGCGCGGAGCGGGGGAGCTGGCCTGGTCCGAGATCTCCCGCGAGCTTTCCGTGCGCGAGACCGCGATCCGCTGGCTCCGGATCACCGGGGCCTGGGGCCGCACGCCCACGCGCCTGGGCCTGGACCTCGCGCTGCCGCCTCACCGCGCCCTCCAGCACCTGCTCGCGCAGATCGAGGCCGCCGATCGCGAGGTCACCGCCGAGCACCGTGCCGCCGCAGCGCGCATCGCCGACGCCTTCACCGCCGCCCGCTACGCAGCGCCCCTGCCGGAGTCCGCGCCGGGGGAGACCGGCGAGGGGCCGACGGCCGAGGCCACCCCCGGCGCCCAGCCTCCCTTGCGCCGCGACGCGGACCTGCTCATCGAACTGATCCGCGGCGTCCGCTGAGCGCGAGGTCGCTGCACGGGAAGCCCCTCCGCCGAACGCTACGGCTTGAGCACGTACTCGTCGGCCTCGAGGGCGTCGAGCGCCATGCGTGCCGCGCCGAGGGGTACGACCTCGTCGCCGAGCACGGACAGCGCCACGGCCGGGACGTTGATGCACATCATCTCCAGCTGCGAGCGGACCGCGTCGAGGAAGGGCCGGCCGCCCACGGTGAGGTCGCCCGCGATCACCACCAGCTCCGGGTCCAGCACCGAGACCAGCACCGACGCCGCGCGTGCGGTGTGGTGCGCGAGATGGGTGGAGAGCTTGCCCGCCTCCTCCTCGCCCCGGGCGGCGGCGTCGAACACCTCCTGCGCGGTGCGCCCCGCCTCGTCGAGCACGGCGGCGGCGTTCCAGGTCTGGTCGTGCAGCGGACGCCCCAGCTCGGCCGCGGCGCCCGAACGCCCGTGGTGGGCGCGACCGCCCAGCACGATGCCCTGACCGCTGGGCCGGCCCGAGAGGATCAGCGCGACGTCGTCGGCGTAGCGGGCGGCCCCCTGCCATTTCTCCCCGAGCGCGGCCAGGGTGCCGTCGTTGCCGGCGACGGCCGCACAGCCGAACCATCGGCTGACCGTCCCGGCCAGGTCGAGCCCCGTCCAGCCGGCGATCTGGCTCGAACGGAGCACCCGGCCGTCCGCATCCACGACACCGGTGGTCGCGGCACCGATCGTCCACACCGGGCCCGCCTGGGCCGCGGCACGCTCGGCGAGCTCACGCGCCGTCGCGAGGCGTTCCGGGGCGGGGACGGCCGCAGGGACCGCCGCGCTCTCGCGCGCCGCGATGCGTCCCTCGAGGTCGGTCGCGACCACCCGCACCTGCGAGGGCGAGAAGGACAGGCCAAGGGCGTAGCCCGCCGTGGCCCGGAAGGCGTAGCGGCGCGCGGGGCGCCCGGATCCTCCCGTGGCCGGGGCGTGCGCCTCGACCAGGCCCCGCGCGGTGAGCTCCTCGAGCACGGCCGTGAGCGTCTGACGGGACAGTCCCGTCAGCTTCGCCATCGCCGAGAGCGTGACCTCCGGGTGGGCGCGCAGCGTCGCCAGGACGGTCCGGCGGTTCCAGCGGCGCACCAGCGTGGTGTCGGCGCCGGAGAACCCGGGGCCCGGTTCACTGGGGTTCATGGGCTGCCTCTCCGTGCGCGGACTGGACGGTGCGGTGCCGCGTCGCCCTCACGGGACCGTCCCGCATCATGACCTCGAAGGGTACTGCTCGATCGCTCCACGCCCGCGGTGAGGCGCCGCACTCCCGTTCGGGGGCACGCCCCCTCGACACCGTCACACCCGCGCCGGGCGCACGGCGTGCCGTGCGGCGGGCGGCCCGGGTCGCGCCGCCCTCCGCACGGGCCGGTGTCACTTCCGTCGCTCGTACGCCGTCTGGTGCGCGGCCAGGTAGTCCGGCAGGCCGATCTGCTCGAAGGTCGCCACGTGGTCGTCCCACTCCGCGAGCGAACGCTCGCCGGTGACGGACGCCGCCAGCGACTCGTCGGCGTACTTCGCGATGTCGTTGCCGATCGTGGTGACCTGCTGCGACTCCTCCGAGGAGAAGGTGAAGGCCGGCCACACCTCGCTCAGCGCGAAGGGCTCGACCACCTTCGCCCCCTCGGTGGACTGCTCCGAGGTCTCCACACCGCGGAACCATTCGTCGGTGGCCCAGCCGGGGTACCAGCCGCCCAGGTAGATGACGTGCTCCTTCAGCCCCTCGTCCACGGAGGGCGCCTCCAGGATCTCCGGGAGCAGCTCGAGCTCCCCGTCGACCTCGTGATAGCTCTCGCCCTCGACGCCCAGGAAGAACAGCCGCGCGCCCTCCTCGCTGTACCAGAAGTCCATCCAGCGGGCGAGCTCGATCGGGTGCTCGCAGTTGTCGGTCATCACGAAGTTCCCGATCGAGGAGAGCTCGGAGCGCACCGCGTGCCAGGCCGGCTCGTCCCCGGCGTTGCGCACCAGGGGCTTCAGCGCCACGTAGTTCTCGCCCTCGTCCCCGAAGAACCCGGCCGGCGCCTGGATGGCGCAGGACCCGAGCAGACCCTCGGTGCCGGCGGCGGTGAAGGCCGCGAAGTCCGTCGAGAAGATGTCCGGCTGGAGCAGCCCGTCGGCGTACAGGCCGTGGAGGAACTCGAGCATCTCCCGGTAGCCGTCGCTGGCCGGGTAGTACCGCACCGCGCCCGTGTCGGGGTCCAGATCCACGGCGGCGCCGGCGTCGGTGCCCTTGTTCGCGATCCCGAAGGTGCCGTAGAGGCTCGAGAAGATGCCGCCGATGCCCTGGCCTCCCAGCGGGATCGCGCCGTCGTGGGAGGCCTTGACCTCCTCGAGATAGGCCCGGTACTCCTCGAGAGTCTCGGGGGCGGACATCCCGGCCGCATCCAGCCAGTCCTGCCGGGCCCAGAGCTTGGTCTGGTAGCGCAGACCGAGCGTGGTCGGGTCGTAGATCCCCGGCAGCGAGTAGATGTTCCCGTCCGGGAAGGTCAGGCCGGTGCGCAGCGCCGGGTACTCCTCCATCCGGGCGGTGAGGTTCGGCATGTACTGATCGATCAGGTCGTTCAGGGCCACGAACACGCCCTGCTCGCCGTACTTGGCGATGTCGCCGCCGGGCACGCCGGTGCGGTAGAAGGCCTCCGGGTAGTCGCCGCTGGTGAGCGTGAGGTTGCGGCGCTCGGCGACCGCCTCCTCGCCGACCAGGCCCCAGTCGATCTCGATGTTCGTGATCCTCTGCGTCTCCTGCACGGAGGAGACCTGGTTCCAGTCCTCGGCCGAGGTGTTGGCCCGGCGCGTCATCAGCGAGATCGTCACCGGCTCGTCGACGATCGGCATGCCCTCGGGGTTGAGGTTGTCATCGGGATTCTCGATCCTCTCGGCGGTGTCCGCGCCGCCGCCGCTGCCGCCGCCGCAGGCGGCCAGCGCCGCGGTGGAGGCCAGGACGGCGGAGGAGGTGAGAACGGTGCGGCGGGTGAACGGGGAGGTGGTCATGATGTCCTCTCGGGAGCGTGCGTGGGATGCGGTGCGGGGTCGTGGGCGGACGGGGGTTCATGGGGCGGTGCCGCGGCGCGGGGCAGGGCCCGCTCCAGGCACCAGGCGGAGGCCGCGACGGGGACGCCGACGCCGATCACCGGGAGCAGCCCCGGCCAGCCGGCGGCGAGCAGCGCCAGCGGCCAGCCGAGCCAGATCGCGATCAGGGCGAGCGACAGCACGGGCCGGGCCATGCCGAGGGCGAGCCCGGTGGCGAACAGGTGCGAGAGCCGGGCCGGGGGTGCGGCGGCGTCGGCGGTCCGCTGAATCACCAGCGGCAGGTAGGGGAGCGTCGTGGCCAGCAGCAGCGCGGCCAGCAGCACCAGGCCCTGGGTGATCGCGGCCGGGATCGGGGCCTGGCTGCGCGAGAGCCACCAGGTCGCCGCGAGGGAGGCGAGGAGCGCGGCGGCCAGGAGCCCGGCGGCGGAAGCGGGCCGACGGTGCGCGCGCCAGCGCGCGCACATCGTGCCCCGCACGTCGACGTCCCGTTCCCCGCGGGCCCAGGCGCTCGCCACCGCATGGGCGCCGACGCTCGCGGGGCCCAGCCCCAACACGACCCCGCCGCGCAGCGTGAGCAGGGTCCACCACAGGTTCAGCCACACCAGCTGCACGGCGAGCCGCAGCAGCGCATCCGCTGCGCCGAGCAGGCCGCCGCCGGCCGTGGGGCGCCCTCCGCGCGGGCTCATCCCTTCACCGAGCCGATCAGCACGCCCTGGGTGAAGAAGCGCTGCAGGAAGGGGTAGATGATCAGCAGTGGCAGCGAGGCCACGATCATCACCGCGTACTTGATCAGCGCCGCCAGGCGCACCTGCTCGACGATCGAGCCGGCGTCACCGCCGCTGCCGGTGCTGGTGCCGCCCCCGCCCGCGGACGGGTCCTGGGAGATGATCAGCAGCTCGCGCAGCACCAGCTGCAGCGGGAACTTGTCACGGTCGCTGAGGTAGATGAGCGCCTTGAAGTACTCGTTCCACAGGCCCACCCCGTGGAACAGGCCCAGGGTGACGATGATCGGCAGGGACAGCGGCAATGCGATCCGGAGGAAGGTCTGCAGGTCGCTGGCACCGTCGACCTTCGCGGCCTCGCCGAGCTCCTCGGGCACCGTCTGGGTGAAGAACGCGCGCGCCACCAGGATCGACCACGCACCGGCGGCGCCCGGCAGGATCACCGCCCACATGGTGTCCAGCAGGCCCAGGTTCCGCACCAGCAGGTAGGTGGGGATGATGCCGCCGGAGAAAAGCATCGTGAACAGGATGTACCAGGTCACCGCCGTGCGGCCGAGCATGTGCCGTCGGGAGAGGGCGTAGGAGCACGGCAGCACCAGGGCCAGGTGCACCGCGACGCCCATCAGCGTGTAGACCAGCGAGTTGCGGTAGCCGATCCAGATCGCCGAATGCCCGAACACGCGCCGGTACCCGTCGAGCGTCGCCTCCACCGGCCACAGCCACACCTTTCCGGTCTGGACGGCCTGGGGGTCGCTGATCGAGGCGATGATCACGAACCACAGCGGGTACCCGACCACCAGCACCACCAGCACCACGAAGAGCACGTTGAAGCGGTCGAACCATCTGTCGTCGCCGCTGCCGACGGCCTTGTGGATCACCCGGGTGCCGTCGAGCCGGTGCGGGCGGTCCGTCCGGGCAGGGGGCGTCGTCGTCGATGTCATGGGATCACCACAGACTGTTCTCGGAGAATTTACGGGCCAGCTGGTTCACGGTGATCAGCAGCAGGATGTTGATGACGGAGTCGAACAGCCCCACTGCCGCCGCGTAGCTGTACTGGCCCTGGAGCAGACCCGTCTCGTAGACGAAGGTCTGGATGATGTCGGCCGTGCTCGCGTTGAGGTCGTTGCGCATCAGCAGCACCTTCTCGAAGCCGACGGACATGAAGCTGCCGAAGTCGAGGATGAACAGGATGACCACCGTGGGCATGATGGCGGGGAGGTTCACGTGGCGGATCCGCTGCAGCCGGTTCGCGCCGTCGACCTGCGCCGCCTGGTGCAGCTCGGGGTTCACGCCCGCGAGCGCGGCGAGGTAGATGATCGTGCCCCAGCCCAGGGACTGCCACACGCCCGACCACACGTACAGGTGCCGGAACCAGCCCGGGTCCTGCATGAACTGGATCGGGTCCAGGCCCACCAGGCCCAGCACGTGGTTGATCAGCCCGGTGTTCGGGTCCAGGAACGCGAACAGCATGCCGACCACCACCACGGTGGAGACGAAGTGCGGCGCGTAGGTGAGGGTCTGCGAGAACCGCTTGAAGAACCGGCTGCGCAGCTCGTTCAGCGCGAGCGCGAGGATGATCGGCAGCGGGAATAGCAGCATCTGGTAGAGGCTGAGCGCCAGGGTGTTGCGTAGCAGCCGCCAGAAGTAGAAGGAGCCGAAGAAGCGTTCGAAGTTCTCGAATCCGGTCCAGGGGCTGCCGGTGATCCCCTTGTTGGCGATGAAGTCCTTGAACGCGATCTGCACGCCGTACATCGGCACGTAGTTGAAGATCAGGAAGAAGATCAGGGCGGGGGCGGCCAGCAGGTACAGCTGCCAGCTCGCCGCCAGGCCTCGCCGCAGACGGCGCCGACGGCTCGCGGGGGCCGGAGCGCTCGCCGGCGCAGGGCCCGGAGCGTCGGCGGGCGATGTCTCGGGGTGCGCGGCCGACGGGGTCCCGGTCGGTGCGGCGGGGGCCGCCCTCATGTGACCGGCTCCGTCCCGAACACCTGCGCCCGCAGCGGAGCGATGTCCACCGCCTGTCCCGTCCGGGCGGAGTCCTGCAGCGCCATCGCGCCGAGGGCCGCGTCGATGCCGTCGGCGAGACCGGCCCGGGGGACGCGGTCCTCGCCGGCCGCCGTGCGCCAGAAGGTCTCCGCGAGGACGGCGTCGCCGCCCTGGTGGCCGCTGGGGCCGGTCTCGACGTGCTCGTGCTCGCGGGTGCTCCCGGAGCCGCCGGCGGGGTCGGGGAAGGACAGCTCGATGCTCTGCGCCCCCAGATCGCCCTCGAGCAGGCCCTCGGTCCCGAAGATCCGCAGCCGACGGGTCGAGCGGGGCTGGGCCATGACCGCGGTGAACGTCGCGAGGGTGCCGGAGGCGAACTCGAGCGTGGCGACCTGTCGGTCGGGCAGGCCCGACGGGGCGTAGGGGGAGTGCTGCACCCTCTCGCGCAGCACCTCCTTCGCCGTGGCGTCCCCGAAGTCGATCTCCCCGGTGCCGGCGGCGGGGCGGAAGCGGGGCAGCTGCTCCTGCTCGGGCCGCGGGCGGAAGGCGAGCGCGGAGGCCATCGAGTGCACCCGCACCAGGTGGGAGTCGAGCACGTACCCGAGCACGTCGAGATCGTGGCAGCACTTCTCGAGCATCCAGCCGCCGGAGCGGGACACGTCCTGCCGCCAGCCCTGGTACTGGACCATGGTCAGCCCGGTGCCGAGGTTCTCGTCGGCCTGGACGGCGAGGATCTCCCCGAGGCGGCCGGAGCGGACGATCTCCCGCACCCGCTCGTAGAAGGGCGTGTACCGCAGCACGAACCCCACGGCGGTGCGGCCGGCGGGGCGGGCCTGCTCGGCCTGCCACAGCGTGCGGAGCCCGTCGACGGTCGTGGCGACGGGCTTCTCGACCAGGAGCGGGAGCCCGCGCTCCATCGCCGCGACCGCATAGGGCACGTGCTGGTCGTTGGGGGTGGCCACGACCACGGCATCGAGCTCGTGATCGCGCAGCATCGCGAGCCCGTCGTCGAGGAGCTCCGGCCGCGCGGCGAGGCGATCCGAGGGCTCGCCGAGCGGAGCCGAGGAGCCGACGACGAGTTCGGCGAACGCCTGACGGCGGGCGGGGTCCGGGTCGGCGATCGCGGCGAGCCGTACCGACCCCGCCATATCGTTCGGCACGTTACGGAAGTAAGGGGCCGCCCGCTGCCCCGCTCCCACCAGGCCGGCTCGCACGGCCTGTCCTCCAGTAGTCCCTTTGATCATGGCATTCGGACCTCGCATCTGGTGCCGATGGGATGCGCGATCAAGCTGCCGCATCCACTTACGTAAGGATGTGGCTAAAACCTAGGAGTGCGGTCAGGGGGTGTCAACCCCTTCGGGAGGGCGGTTTCGGGCCGACCAGGGACGACGCCCGAGGGGGCCACGCAGAGTTCTTCCGGGCGTCACCTGCAGGAGAACCGCCGTTCAGCGCGGAGAACCCGCGCGAGACGGACCCGCGACGGGCGGCCTCTCCCGTCGGGCCTTCGT